>Ga0256406_1003467_pt1 | contig 19573 bp, 15 predicted proteins | sample RumenRJG_03DNA_FD_185986 | JGI IMG/M metagenome (GOLD analysis project Ga0256406, IMG submission 185986) | Bovine rumen microbial communities from Lethbridge, Alberta, Canada - RJG_03 | ecosystem: Host-associated > Mammals > Digestive system > Stomach > Rumen | place: Canada: Alberta | collected...
CACCCTAACATCAATCCCCTCAGAATCAAATTGCTGATTCTAGTATAGGGGAACTTGCTCCAGAGTGGCTCACTTTTTCATGAGCGTTTAAGTCCTAAATGGCTCACTTTTATATTAGCATTCACACTCTTATCTCGCAATCTGCAGATCGCAGGCCGCTGCTGGCTGCTGGATGCTGTCCGCTGACGGCTGATCGCAGTATCAAAGCCCCACAGCCCCACAGCCCCACAGCTTCGCCTCATCTCGGATCCGTGAATTTATCAATGTCCACTCCCTCCAGGGAGAGCAGGTATTTTTTTGCAGCGATGCCGCCGGCATATCCCGTCAGGCTTCCGCTCTTGCCGACGACACGGTGGCAGGGGATGATGATGGAGATGGGATTGCGGCCCACGGCACCGCCGACGGCGCGGCTCGAACCCTTTTTTCCGCCCTGGCTGAGGGAGATCTTTTCCGCCACGGCGCTGTATGTCGTCGTCTCACCATAAGGAATCGTCCTCAGCACGGCCCAGACCTGCTGCTGGAAAGCGGTCCCCACAGGATGGAGGGGCAGTTCATCCGGGGAAGGCGCCTTACCTTTGAAGTACCGGTCCAGCCAGGCCCGGGTCCTTGCAAAGACGGGCAGATTGTCCTTTCTTTCCACCTCTTTGAGCAGGGCATCGGTAAATTGTTTCTGCGCAGGCAGCCAGAGGCCGCACAGGCCTTCCGCGTCCGCTGCAAGTGTGAGGGTCCCCAGGGGGGAGGGGATTTCTGTCTTATAGATCATGATGGGACTTCCTTTCCAGTGACCAGAGATTCAATACGGCATAGCTCCGCCAGGGACGCCAGGCTTCCGCCTTCAGGAGGCGTTCTCCGGGGGAGAGATCGGGCAGGGACCGCTTGATGCCGCTGTCCGTTTCCAGGAACGCATCGGGCCAGTTCAGGGTACGCATGGCGATGTACTGGGCGCTCCAGCTGCCGATCCCTTTAATGGCTTTCAGCTGCTCCATTACTGTTTCCGCGTCCTCGCAGCTGTCCAGCCGGACCGAGCCGTCCGTGACGGCCCGGGCAAGCTCCAGGATCGTCCGGGAACGGCTCGAGGTGACGCCGAGTTTGCCGAAGGCTTCCGGCAGGTTTTCACCGAGATCCAGGATCTGTTCCGGTGTCGGGAAGATCCGGTCAAGTCCGGCGATCCCTGCAGCGGCCGGCGTCCCGAACTGTTCCGCGATGCGCCCGGCGAGCGTGTTGGCGGCCTTTACGCTGATCTGCTGGCCCAGGATGGCTCTCACGGCAGTTTCAAACGGAATGAAGGCTCCGGGGACGCGGATGCCCGGACGGGGCAGGGACGGGTCGATGGATGCCATGTCCTGCAGCCTGTGGGAAATGAGTCCGGGGTCGCAGAACAGGTCGAAGACCCGGCGGACGGACGCAAGGACCTGGGAAAGGACGGGTACGAGGGAATCGGACAGCCGGATGCGGAGCGCATGTTTTTTGGCATCGTTCGAGATGCGGAGCCAGCCCGTGCAGGTCCGGCCTTTACGGTCTTTCAGCGCCAGCGTGCGGGCATAGCTTTCCGCGTCCGCTGTTTCCACTCCTTTGATGATACGGGAAGCGAGGAACTCGTGGATATACTCCCAGTCATAAGGCATCCGGTAGCCGGCATCAAGGCTGATTTCCTCCGGTACAGCGCTGCGGGCAGAGGCTTTGCGGCGGAGGGCTCCCGGCGTCAGATGGTACCGCTGCTGGAAAAGTTCATTCAGGCGGCGTACACTGCCAAAGCCGGCGGCCATGGCGACGTCGAGGACGGAAAGGGATGTGTCCGTGAGCAGGTTCTTGGCAAGCAGCAGGCGGCAGGTTTCCATATACTCCATGGGCGTCACATGGTATTCTTCCTTGAAGATCCGCCGCAGATGACGGTCGGAGCACTGCAGCTTTCCGGCGGCAGCGGCAAGGCTCAGCCCGGTGCTGCAGTTTTCTTCGAGCAGCCGGGCTGCTTTCCGTGCCAGTTCGTGGGACGCATCCATGGGCGCGCTCCCCGGCGCCAGTTCGGGACGGCAGACGAGACAGGGACGGAAGCCCGCTTTTTCAGCTTCGGCAGCAGTGGTAAAAAAAGTGCAGTTTTCCGGCTTCGGCACCCTGGCAGGGCAGACCGGCCGGCAGTAAATGCCCGTTGAGCGGACTCCGACGAAAAGGCGGCCGTCGAAACGGGCGTCTTTGGAACGGAAGGCTTCATAACAGGCTTCTTTCTGGGTTGGCAGCATGGTTGTTTCACCTCTTGGGAATCAGTCAGCGATCTTTCAGTCTGGCAGGGAAGGTGCTGCTGCAGTAATCACCGCGAATGCACCAGTTTTTGCCTGCAGCTTCACTATAGCATGGCCGGGTGCAAAAGTCCCGCGGTTTTCGGACATGGATATGGAATTTTCCGGACTTCCGGTGAAACAGCACTGATAAAAACGAGGCCTTGACGGGAGAAAAAAATAGGTGTAAGATAAAAACACTTTGAATTCAAATTATTTGAATTCAAAGTGTTTCAGAAAGGAGGATCTTTATGCAGCTGTCCAATCCCCATTTTTTACTGATGACCGCGTTCCACGGCAGCAACCGTCTGATGCAGAAGCTGACAGCGCCTCTGGGTCTTTTCCCGGGGCAGCCCAAGATCCTGGAGACCCTCTGGGCCGAGGACGGGCTCACACCCAAGGCTCTCAGCGTGCGGTGCGTCCTCGACCAGTCGAGCGTGACGAGCCTGCTCAGGAAACTGGAAGACAAGGGTTGTGTGCGCCGTGAGGCCCTGCCGGGGGACCGCCGTTCCGTACGGATCTTCCTGACGGATGAAGGACGCAGGCTCGCTGCTGCTGTCACGGCATGCGGGGCACAGGTCGATGCCGTCCTCACCGGGGGCCTTGGGGACGGAGAGAAAAAAGAACTGCTCCGCCTGCTGCAGAAAATCGCTGTGAATACGGAGAATGCCCATGCGTAATTATGTCTATCGGTATCTGATCTTCATCCTAGGTCTTTTCATCAATTCTTTCGGGATCGTGCTCATCACCAAGAGCAACCTCGGCACGTCGCCCATCTCGGGATCGCCCTTTGTCTACAGCCTCTATTTTACCCACCTGAGCTTCGGGATGACGACTTTTATCATGAACATGATCTTCGTCGTGCTGCAGGTCCTGCTGCTGCGGAAAGATTTCCATCCCATCCAGTATCTGCAGATCGCTGCGAATTTTGTCTTCAGTGCCTTCATCGACATCAGCATGTTCATCCTGGCACCCCTTGACCCCGCGACCATCCCGGCCCGGGCTGCATCGCTCCTTGCGGGCTGTCTCGTCCTCGCCGCCGGCATCAGTACGGAAATCTCTCCGGAAGTCCTGGTCGTGCCCGGTGAAGGGATCGTCCGCGCCATTTCCATGGTGACGCATGTGGAGTTTGGCCGCGTAAAGGTCTGGGTCGATACGGTCCTGATGATCTTTGCCGCCATTTCCTCCTATATCTTTTTTGGCGGGCTGAATGGTCTCGGTGTCGGGACAATCACTTCCGCCGTCCTCGTGGGCCGGTTCGTCCGCCTGCTGGATTCCCGGCTGCCCCTGTCGAATCTTGCACGGCAGCTTGTGCGGTCCGGCAGCTGACCGTTTTCTCTGATGCTTTTGCTGAAAAAAAAAACCTGACCCGGCGGGTACCGGATCAGGTTTTTTTTATTTTTGCCGGGACCATGACCGGACAGCGAGGAGACCTGTGCATTTTTTGCGGCTTTACAGCGCGGCGTCAGCACGGACCTGCTCCAGCCAGGGGGCCCACCGTCTGCGGTCTTTTTTCTGGAAGACGGCATAGAAGGAAATGGTGGCTTCCTTGTCCGTGAAAGGCACGTCGATGCGGCCTTTGTAGCGACCGGCAAAGAACTGCTTGGCCAGATCGGTCGTAAAAGAAGGCAGTGTCGATGTGTTGACTACGGTTTCCAGTGATTCCATATCATCCTGCAGGACGAGGCGGGAGTGGGGGAGCTTGGTCCGGACGAGATCATTCCATATGCCGATGCTGGCATTCATCAGGAAGGTCTCGCCGTCCATTTCTGCAAAGGTCACACCCTTATCTTTGAAAAGGGCTGCCGGATGTGCAGGGATGACATTGATGGACAGGTGCTCATCGCCGCAGTGGATGCAGCAGAGATCCGCTTCCTCGACGGAGTGGGACAGGAAGATCAGGTTGAAATGACCCTGGCGGAGTTTGTCCATGAGGGCCGTTTCATCCCCGTTCATTTCTGTGGCCACGGTCCGTCCCGGGTAAAAGGCCGGGAGGGAGACCGTATAGGCAAAGAGCGGACCGGGCGCGCAGGAACCGATGGAGATGGTGTGCAGCATGCCGTCACGCGCCAGCAGGGTTTCTACCATTTCATCCTGATCGCGCAGGATGCGGTCCGCGTAATCCGCAGCCAGCCTGCCCAGTTCGGTCAGATAGAGCCGGTTCTTCTGGCGGTTGAAGAGCGTGACACCCAGCATTTTTTCCAGTTTCTGCATGGAACGGGAAAGAGCCGGCTGGGACATATGGAGCGTCTCGGCAGCACCCGAAAGGGTCCCGGCCGCACGGAAGGCGCTGAGCTGCTCGAGAAGATAGGTTTCGATATGCATGGGATGCCTCCTGATATACTATGCTTGCAAGTTATACTATACATGTTTTAAAAGCCTTGTACAAGATGATTTTTTTTGATTATAGTATAGCTGTTGGAAATAAAGAAAATCCTATTTGAAAATACGTCGGGAGGTCAGTCCAAATGGAATATTTCGTAATGAACAATGGTGTCAGGATGCCCATGGCAGGGATCGGTGTCTTTCTCTTCACGCCGGCCGAGGCGGAATCTGCAGTCAAAACCGCTCTGTCGGACGGTGTCCGGCTCATCGATACGGCAAATGCCTATCTGAATGAGAAGGCTGTGGGCCGCGCCATTAAGGCAAGCAGCGTCAAGCGGAGCGATATCTTCCTCGTTTCCAAGCTCTGGCCGACCGTTTATGGATCGGATACAGCTGTGGACGATACCCTGCGCCGCCTGGATACGGATTATGTGGATCTGATGTTCCTGCATCAGCCCACGGCGAACTGGAAGGACGGTTACCGGCAGCTTGAAAAGGCGTATCGGGAAGGTAAGATCAGAGCCATTGGTCTTTCCAATTTTCCGGAAGAGATGATCCGGGAAGCTCTTGCTGAAATGGAGATCAAACCCCAGATGGTCCAGGTGGAAGCCCATCCCTACTTTCCGGAAACGGCCCTCAAGGCCATGCTGAAGCCGGAAGGCATCGGCCTGATGGCCTGGTATCCGCTGGGCCACGGGGATGCGGCGCTGCTCAGGGAACCTGTTTTTGCAGAACTTGGCCGCAAGTACGGGAAGTCCCCGGCTCAGATCATCCTGCGCTGGCACGTCCAGAGCGGCAACGTGGTTTTCCCGGGCTCCCGCAATCCGGAGCATATCCGCGCCAATTTCGCTATCTTTGATTTTTCACTCACAGGCGAAGAAATGGCTGCCATTGCCGCAGTGGACAAGGATAAGAGATATTATTATGCCACACCGGAAATCGTCCGGAAGTATGCGGCCATGGATCTTGATTTCGATGCTCAGGAATAAGGAGAAGAAAATGGAAGAACTGACATTGCGGAATGGTGTGAAGATGCCCATGGAGGGCTTTGGTGTATATCAGGTCCCTGATTATGCGGTCTGCAAAAAGGCGGTCCTGGACGCCCTGTCCGTCGGGTACCGGCTGATCGATACAGCGCAGGCTTACGGCAATCAGAAAGCCGTGGGCGACGCCATCCGCCAGTCGGGCCTGCGGCGGGACGAAGTCTTTGTGACGAGCAAGGTCTGGGTCCAGGATAATTCCTATGAGAAAGCGGGCAGGGCCATCGACCGCATCCTGTCCGAACTGGGACTGGATGTGCTCGATCTTGTCCTGCTGCATCAGCCCATGGGCGACTATATCGGAGCCTGGAGAGCGCTGGAAGAAGCGTATCGGGCGGGCAAGGTCCGCGCCATCGGCATGGCGAACTGCTATCCCCATGTGCTTGCCGATATCTGTGAGACTGTGACGGAAAGACCCATGCTGAACCAGGTGGAGCTCCATCCTTTCTTCCAGCAGCCGCTCAACCTGAAGACCATGAAGGAGTACGGTGTAATACCTCAGGCCTGGGGTCCCTTTGCAGAGGGGAATCACGGTATCTTCACCCATCCGGTCCTGACGGAAGTCGGGAAACGCTATGGAAAGACGGCAGCCCAGGTGGCCCTGCGCTGGAACATCGACCGCGGCGTGTCCGTCATCCCCAAATCGATCCATCGGGATCGTATGATCCAGAATCTCGACATCTGGGATTTTTCCCTCGATGCGGACGATATGAAAAAAATCGCTGCCCTGGATCTGGGCCGCAGCGAAATCGTCGATCATTTCGATCCCCAGTTCGTCAGACTCCTGCACAGCCTGCATATGTAACGCTGCTCCCTCCGGGTCCGGAACGCCCGGAGGATTTTTTTGTCCCGCATACACGGCAGCGGCGCAGCAACCGGCTTCCAGGATCAAAACCGGTGTGCTGCCGGGAAATCTTCATCTCCTATTCATAATTCGGGGGTAATCTATATTTCACTGTATTCTGGGGAAGGCGGAGGTAATTATGAAAGAGTTCATCAATCAGGCCGTAAGGGAAATCGAGCACGGCGGCCCGCATATCCATTTTATTGCGTTCATCCTGTTCGAGATCCTGGGAGTCCTGGCTTTCCACTGGCTCTTTCGCATCCTCATCCCGCTGCTGGCACGGATCACACGCACCCGCAGGGATTCCTGGCGTTCCACCTTCAAATTCATGGATGTCTGCCTGGGTCTCATGGTGGGCTGCCAGTGCACGAAATATCTCGTCAATGTCCCCTGGTTCATCACGAATCTCCTGGATAAGCACTTCCACAGTCTCGTCGTCTTTACGGTCACATTTTTCTGTGCCCATCTCCTTTCCTCCGTCCTGAAGGCTCATCTCAGCCGCAGTGAGAGCGAATCGTCCTCCATGTCGATCCTGACGACGGTCATCGATCTGGCTGTCTATATGGCGGGGTTCCTCATCATCCTGAGTTCCTACGGGATTTCCATTTCACCGCTCCTGACCGCTCTCGGTGCCGGAGGTCTCGCATCCGCTCTGGCCCTGCAGGATACCCTGGCCAATCTGTTTTCCGGGATCACGACCATCCTGTCCCATCAAATCAGTATGGGCGACTATATCAGCCTGTCCAGCGGACAGGCCGGCCGCGTCGTGGATATGAACTGGCGGAATACGACCATCCGGACCAGTACGGGGAACATGATCATCGTCCCGAACAAGAATATTTCCACTTCTGTCATCACAAACTACGAGCAGCCGCAGGCAGAATGCACGATGGTCATCCCGCTCACCGTGACGTATGAAAATGATCTGCAGCATGTGGAAGATGTGACGCTCCGCGTGGCCCGCATGATCCTCGACCGCAGCCAGTACGGGGTCAAGGGCTTCCAGCCGGCTGTGCGGTATGACAAAATGGGGGACTACGGCATCACGTTCAACATCGTGCTCCGGATCAAGAACATCATCGATGAGCCCAAACTGAAGCATCAGTTCATCAAGGCTGTCTTTAAAGCATATCAGGAGGAGAATATCAAACTCCTGATCCGTCATGACTGATGCGGCAAATCCCGGCGCCCTGCGGAGGTAAGAAAGGCAGCAGGAAAGTGTTTTTGCTTCTTCTCCGATCCGGATTGACTGATTTTGGGAGGCCTGCTACAATTTTCCTGTTCTGGCAGACCGGTGCCGGAGAGGTTCCTTTTTTCTATTGATGCAGAAATAAGGTGCGGCAGGCATCCCTGCTTTGACTGGATCCCCCGGGCTGACGGCCGCAGACACTCCGCTTTCGAAGCGATCCGTTCTTTCGTCGGGCCTTTGGCGCCGGGACGCTCTTTTCCGGAACGGCCTTTTTCTGTTTCCGCATCCTTTTCCTGACGAAATGAGGGATTTTTTTGATCTTGACCATTCTGACTTCCATTTCCGATGCCCTGTGGGGAACGCCCATGGTGGTCATCCTCGTCGGAACGGGTCTCTATCTGAGCATCCGTTTCGGGTTCCGGTATAATTTCCGCTGCTTGGGCTTCCATTTCCGGAATACTTTCGGCCGCATGTTCCAGAAAGGAGAGGGCCGCGGCACGGTATCGGGTTTTGCCGCCGCCTGTACGGCCATGGCCAATACCATCGGCGTAGGCAATATCGGCGGCGTGGCCACGGCTATCGTTTCCGGCGGGCCCGGTGCGGTCTTCTGGATGTGGGTCTCAGGCTTCCTCGGCATGTCGACCAAAGCCTGTGAAATCATCTTGGGGCAGCGCTTCCGTGTAAAATATTCCAGATCCATGGATGAATACATGTGCGACCGGTCCTTCGTCATGAAGAATGCCCTGGGCTGGGCCAAAGGAGCCGTCGTCCTCGCCGTGGCCTGTTTCCTCCTCGGCCCCTGGACGGACTGTGTGCAGACGGAGTCCGTCGTGGGTGCCATGCAGGAAGGGTTCGGTCTGGAGCCGCGCGTGACCGTCGCCATCCTCGGCCTTACCTGTTTTGCCACGATCTTTGGCGGACTGCAGCGTATTTCCACGGTCATGGAGCGGGTCGTCCCGTTCATGGCACTGCTTTATATCCTGGGCGGGCTCGGGATCCTGCTGCAGCATCTGGCGGAGGTACCCGCGGCCCTGCTGCTCATCGTCAAAAGTGCTTTTTCCCCGCTGGCGGCTGTCGGCGGTTTTGCCGGAGCGACTGTGAGCGATGCCCTGCGTTACGGCATCGCCCGGGGCCTGTATTCCAATGATGCCGGCACCGGATACGGCATCATCGCCCACGCGTCGGCGAAGACGGACCATCCTGTACGGCAGTCTTCCTGGGGCTGGGGCGAGGTGTTCCTCGACACGATTGTCGTCTGTTCCGTCACGGCTCTTTCCATTATCCTGACGAATGTCTATATCGACCATCCCGGTGTCGACAGTGCGCGTCTTACAACGGTCGCTTTCCGGGCGGCGTACGGACAGTTCGGCGCCTGGCTCATGGCGGCGGCCATCACGGTCTTTGCCTGGACGACGATCGTCGGTATGTATTACAGCTGTGAGAAATCCGTCAATTACGCCTTTGGTGACACGGACCGCAATAAGGCCGCGACGCGGCTCTACATGCTGTATTATATGGTCCCCTGTGTGATGCTGTATGACATCAGGGCTGACGCGCTCTGGGCGATGACGGATATCCTCTCCGCCGTCTATGTCTTTTTTACGCTGCTCTTCATTTATACCCAACAAAAGGAAATCATGCGTCTGTTCAACGATTTCTGGTTCCGCTTCCTGCCGGCGAAGGAGCGGGGCGAGCAGCCTCCGGCCGTATCCTATGGATTGAGTGATGAGAAAGGAAATGAATCATGAAAGCAACACTGCAGCAGATCCTGAAGCAAAATAAACTGTGTGTCATCGACGGTTCGATGAGCACGGCCCTGGAACAGATGGGAGCTGATCTGAACGACAGGCTCTGGACTGCCAAAGTCCTGGCAACGCAGCCCGAGCTCGTCCAAAAAGTCCATCTGCTCTATTTCCGGGCCGGTGCGGACTGCGGAATCACCTGCAGCTACCAGGCCACGATCCCCGGGCTGATGGCTGCCGGATATACGGAAAAAGAGGCCGAGGGACTCATTGTCCGCTCAGTGACGCTTTTCCTGGAAGCCCGTGAAGAGTGGTGGGAAAAAGAGGGCCGGGCTGCCGGCCGCGCCTATCCGCTCTGCCTTGCCGGCATCGGGCCCTATGGAGCCTATCTGGCAGATGGTTCCGAATACCGTGGCCATTACGGTGTGTCCGATACGGTGCTGCGGGATTTCCACGCCCGCCGGGCGGAACTGCTCTGGAAGGCCGGTGCGGATGTGCTCCTTTTTGAAACGAATCCATCCCTTGCGGAAACGAAGATCGAAGCGGAAATCGCGGAAAAACTGGGAGCCGCCTACTGGATCAGCTATTCCTGCAAGGATGGTCTCCACATCAATGAAGGGAATCTGATCCGCGACTGTGCCCGGGCATTCCGGACGGGATATCCCCATCTGGAAGCCATCGGAGCCAACTGCTCCAAGCCCGAATACATGGCAAGCCTCGTGACCGAACTGAAGAAGGAAACGGATCTTCCCATCGTGGTCTATCCAAACAGCGGCGAGACCTATGACCCCGTTACGAAATCGTGGCACGGCAGCGGCGAAGGCGGCAGTTTCCGCGACTATGCCCTCAGCTATTTCCGGGCCGGTGCTTCTGCGGTGGGCGGCTGCTGCACCACGGTGGCTGAACATGTGGAGCAGGTCGTCGAGGCCCGCCGTCTCTTTCTGGAAAACCGCTGATCCCGGAAAGAGGCCGGCGGTCCGCCGGCGGAGAAAGCTTTGTCCCGCAGCGGCAGAGAGAGTGCTTCCCGCGTTTCTGCACGGACGGTTAAAAAAATCATGTTGACATTTTTCCCTCCGTAGTGTAGAATAGCCACTGTTGACGAAAGATTCCCCGATAGCTCAATGGTAGAGCACTCGACTGTTAATCGAGTTGTTGTAAGTTCGAGTCTTACTCGGGGAGCCAATTTAAGAACAGGCCGGACGGGAGTCCGGCTTTTTTTGGATTATACCGTAGCCAGCGGTAAACATGTTGAGGTGTTGGATTTGGCTGGAATCATCACGATCGATCACGACAAATGCGTAAAGTGCGGAACATGTGCGAAGGTATGCCCGAGCTGCATCCTGGAAATGGGAGCGGATGGGCCGGTCTGCATCAATGACCTGTCCTGCATGTCCTGCGGGCACTGTGTGGCCGTCTGCCCTGTGGGTGCGCTGGAAAATTCCCGCTGCCCGTCCTCTGAGATGGATCCTGTCACCATGCCCATGCTGGATCACGAAACGGCCATGCAGTTCATGCGGATGAGACGGAGCATCCGGAATTTTACGGATGAGATGGTTTCCGATGAAAAGATGACCGAACTGCTTGAAATCGCCCGGTATGCACCGACGGCAGCCAATTCGCAGGGACTCTACTACTTGGTCATCAACAATGCGGAGACGATCCGGAAGATCACGGACTGTGTGGCGGACTGGATGCAGGAGGAGATCGACAACAAGTCCCCGCGGCGCCGCTACTTCATGAAGGTGCTCCATGTCTACCGGGAACGGGGCATCGATATTATCGGCCGCAATGCAAAGCAGCTTGTCTTTGTCCTGACCCGCCGGCTCAATGTGACTGGCATCAGCAACAGTGAGCAGGCGCTGGCTTATATCGAGCTGTATGCTCCGACACTGGGACTGGGGACGACGATCATGGGATTCATCGAGACCTGCGCCCAGGCCGATTATGAACCGCTGCGGAAACTCCTCGACATCCCGGCCAAGCAGATCGCCGTCGGCTGTTTCCTCGTGGGGTATCCCAGATACAAATATCGTCTGCTTCCTGACCGCCAGCACCTGAAAGTCGAATTCCGGCATTGATGAGAGAAGATTTTCAGACAGTCGTTTGAGACTCGCAGTCCCGTATGTTACAATAGAGAAAAAGGTTGCCCGGCAGGGCGGATCTTCATAAGGTTCGCTCGTGCCGGGTTTTCTGTTCAGCTGCAGAGGAGGGACTTTTTATGATCCAGGGAAAAACAGTGATCAGTGACGAGGTTTTTGTGGATATCGTAAAGGCCGCAGCGGAGACCATCGCTCATGTCGCGTTTGCTCCGGCGGACACGGGTTCGTTCTTATCCCTTGCCAAGCGCGTCACGGATAAGATGATCCCGCCCATCGACGTCAAGAAGACAGAAGCTTCCGTCGACGAAAACGGCACGGTGACAAAGGGCCATGTATCATTTGAAGTGCGTGTCTATATCGAGTACGGGGCCATCGTACCGGAAGTGGTGGAGGCACTGCGCGAAGCCATTGTCAGGGAAGTCGTTTCGCTGACTGATTTTTATGTGGATCGGGTGGACGTCATCGTCGTCAAACTGTATCGCGTGAAACCGGCAGAAGCGGAACCAGTGTCCGAACCGGCCGGAGAAAAATAAGCGGCGTGCCATGCGCTGCTGCAGAGGACGGGCAGGGGAGCCGCGGCCAAAAGGGCGCGCTTTTCCCGCCTGTCCTTTCTTTTGCAGACTTTCGTTTTCAGTCCGGATGGAGGGCGGAGCCAGATGAAAATCCTTTATACCACAGCGCTTGGGGAATCCATGCGGGATGCATTTATCGAAGAAGCGTCCAGGCTGGAGCCCGGCAAAGTGCTTTATATCGTTCCCAATCAGTTCTTCCGCCGTCTCGTGGGGCGGACGGGACGCGTCAGGACAGCTTCCATCGATGATCTGCCCCGGAGCATCCTGGAAATGAGCGGCTGCGCCGAAGCTGTCACCGTCGTCTCCCGCTATGCGCAGCTGGAACTTCTCAAAGAGGCCATCCAGTATCTGGAAGCAAAAGGGGCGCTTCCCTATTTTCACAGCCTCGCGCAGAAGAAGGGATTCCGGGAAAGCCTGCTGAGTTTCCTGGAAGAACTGGAAAAGCAGCGCGTTACACCGGAGGAATGGAAGGAGACCGTCCTTTCCTGGAACCGCACCGGGGAAGAACGGCAGAAGGATCTGGAACTGACGCTCCTGTACACGGCGTACCGCAGCTTCCTGTCGCAGCAGGGGCTGTGCGATCTCCAGGACCTGTATGAAGCCGCTCTCCGCTGCCTTTCCGGGACGGAACTGACCCTGCCGTGGGAAAGACTCTGTTTCAGTGAATTCAACAGGCTGAGCGGTGTTCAGCTGGCACTGGTGGATGCCCTGGCCGCACGCTGTGACATTTCCTTCAGTCTTTTCTATGATCCCAAAAGGCCTGAGATCAGCGCAGCGACGGGCCGGCTGGAGGAGGCGCTCGTGGGGCTCGGCTTTACTCTCAAAGCGATGCCGGCTGAGCGGCAGCGGGAAGCGGATCTGGCAGCCTTTGCCGCCCACTGGCAGGATGGGAGCCGTGCGGAAGGGGCACCGCATCTGAAGCTTCTGGAAGCTCCGAGTGCAGAAGCGGAGATGCGCGGCGTCCTTACGGCAGTGAAGGAGAAACTCCAAAACGGCACTCCGCCCGGTGACATTATGATCCTGCTGCGCAATATGAATGATTTTCCCGGTTTCCGCCGCTACTTCGATGAATACGGGATCGCCGCTTCCCTGCCGGACGTAACGGATATGGCCGGACAGCCGCTGTGTGATTTCCTGACGAAATTGCTGGAAGCCGCAGGCGCCCGGAATGATCTGGAAGCCTGGAAAGCCCTGTTCCGCTCGCCTCTGGCAGCTCAGGTCTGGGGTGTGGAACGGGAAGTGTTCGATGCAATCCTGTACACGCGTTACATTGGTTCCGTGGATACCCTGATCCGTGCCGTGACAGGCCTGGAATCCAGCCATGACGTGGAGCCCCTGCTCCAGTTTGCGGCAGCACCGCATACTCCGGGGGAGTGGCGGGACCATCTCACGGGCTGCCTTGATGCCTGGGAACTGCCCCGTGCCTGGGGGAGCCGCTATCAGAAGGGGCTCATTTCCCTCCCACAGGTCCGTACGATGGCCCTTACGGAAAAAGCGGTGCGGGACAGGCTGGACCGGATCGAAACGGTGTTCGGCCAGTGCGGCCGCGGGAATGCTGCCGTCACTCCCGCTGAGATCCTGGAATTCTGGAAGGACTCCCTGCATGGCGCCACGCTCGTCGTGCAGCCCGGAGACTCCGAGGGGATCCGGGTCAATGAGGTGTCCGATGTGCAGGGCCTTGAGCTGCCCTGTGTCTTCATCATGGGCATGCGCGACGGCCTCTTTCCCTATATGCCGCGGGAGAACTGGATCTATGACGACGGGGAACGAGCCGTCCTGGCGAGCCTCGGCGTGCCGCTGACACTGGCCGCACAGAATCTTGAGCAGGACCGTTATTTCTTCGCGTCCGCCTTTGCCATGGCCTCGCACGAAGTCCATCTGTCCTGGTATACCGATGACGACGCCGGACCGTCCTGCTATGTGGAGCTCCTGAAGCGGTTTTACGATGCCGCTTCGCTTGCAGTCGACAAAGTCCGGATGAGTCCCGAAGCCTGTGCCAGTGAAGCGCAGCTGCTTGATTTCCTTGCCGAGGCGCCCCGGGTGGGAGAGAAGGAGCAGAATTTCCTGCGTGAACGGGCAGGGAAGGATTTCTTTGAGCGGAAAGACTCCGGCAGTTCCCGCTGGCAGGGGGCGTCCCCGTTCAACGGAGCGCTGGACCGTGATGCCAGAGAACTTTTCCTGTCGGCCACCGCTCTCGATACGTATCAGGCCTGTCCCTTCCGTTATCTCGTCACCTATCTGTGGAAGTTTTCCGTCCCGGAAGAAGTGCAGGCCATGCCGGAGCCCAATGTGACGGGCAATCTCCTCCATATGACGCTGGCCGCTTTTATGGGAAGACATCTGAACGAATCCCTCCCCGCGCTCGATCCCGCTGTGCTCAAAAAGGAACTGGACGAGGATTTTGCTTCCGTATACAGGGAACTCGAACGGACAGGGGATATCCCCGTATCGCTCTATTCGGAGCATCTGAAGAAGCGGTACCTGTCGACGCTGCAGAACTGGCTGCGCCAGGAAATCGCTTTCCAGGCCAAAGATCCCCTGGCATTCAGGCCCTGGGCCGTGGAAAAAGCCTTTGGCCGCCGGGGCAGTGAGTGGGGATCGCTCACCGTAAGAGCCGGAGGACGGACCATCCATCTTTCGGGACAGGTGGACCGCATCGATTCCAACGGCACGGAATATGCCGTCATCGATTACAAGACGGGCCATATCCCGACAAAGCCCGAGGTGGAGGCCGGGATCGTGGTCCAGCTCCCGCTTTATGTGAAAGTGGTGGCCGAGAAAGCCGGCATCGCTGAGGAGTGCCTTGCCGGTGCCCAGTACGGAGACCTGAAGACAGGTGCCCGCCGGGGTGGTTTCTGGGACGCGGAAACAAAGAAACGGGACAAGGCCCGGAACCGCACCGCTTCAAAAGAGCAGGTGATGGAGCAGCTGGATACCGTGATCGCCCAGGCGGCGGAGGGAATCGGCCGCGGCTCTTTCCCGGCTGACCCTGTTTCCGCCTGCCCGTCCTACTGTCCGGGACGCGACATCTGCCGCTACCGGGACAATCCGCGGCGGGCCCTGGAAGAGGAGGAGTGACATGGCTGACTTTACAAAGGAACAGGAACTGGCCATCCGGACGCTGGATCGAAACGTTTCCGTGTCTGCCGGCGCCGGTTCGGGCAAGACGCGCGTCCTCGTAGAGCGTTTCCTCCATATCCTGGAATCTTCGGAAACGAGTGCTTCCCGGATCCTCGCCATTACCTTTACCCGCAAAGCTGCCCATGAGATGAAGGAAAGGGTGCGCAAAGGGATCCTGGAGCGGATCGGGAGCTGCCCGCCGGAAAAAAGGGAACGCTGGCAGGAAGAGCTGCGGGAAGCGGACCGGGCAAGCATCACGACCATCGACAGTTTCTGCGGCTCCATCCTGCGCGAAAATCCTGTGGAGGCGGGGATGGATCCCGGCTTCGAAGTCCAGGAGGAATACGAGACCGTCCAGTTCCGGCTGGATACGATCGGCAGTTTCCTCGACAAAGCAGTGCGGAGCGGCGATGAAGCGGCGGCCCTGCTGCTTGTGATGTACTCGCCCGAGCAGCTTGCGGAGATCCTCTATGACAAGGTGGAACAGCTGCCGGAGCTGCTCGCCGAGGGAGATCTTGCCGCACCGTATCTGGCAAGGCTCGCCGGACGGAAAGAACTGGAAGCGGCCTGCCGCGAAAGCCTGGAAGCCCTGCTGGAAAACAGGGGGCTTGCCACAAAGTCCAACCGGCCGTATCTCGATGACATGCAGGCAAACCGGGAAACGATCCTCCGGGCCATCGCGGACGGTGATTATGATTCCGTGAAGCCCTTCCTGAACCTGCGTGCCGTGGGGAGGGACATCGCTCCTTTCATCAAAGACTGGAAGGAGAGCGCCGCTGCCTGGGGCGCACTGCAGGCGGATGAGGCGGCGGTCCCCGTGGCCCGGGCCTGGCAGCATCTTTTTGAAAAACTGCAGAAAGAACTTATGGCGTCCGCCCTGAAGCAAGAGCGCTTCAGTTTCTCCTTCCTGGCGGGACGGGCGCTGCAGCTGCTGAAGGAGCACCCGGCCATCTGCCGGAAGTACCAGGAGCGGTTCGATGCCGTCATGGTGGATGAATTCCAGGATACGAACCTGCAGCAGAAAGAACTTGTCTACCTGCTCTGCGGGGGCGATGCGGACCGCCTGAAGGGAAAGAAGCTCTTTGTGGTCGGTGATGCCAAGCAGTCCATTTACCGGTTCCGCGGGGCTGATGTCAGTGTCTTCCGCCAGGTCCGCGATGATATCGCCGCAAGCGGCGGGATCAACATCATCATGGCGGACAATTTCCGTTCCGCACCGGAAATCATCGACGCCTGCAATACCCTGTTCCGGGATCTTCTGGGCACGGATCCCCGGGCCGATGTGATGGCTCAGGATCTGGTGCCCCATCATGCAAAAACGGCCCGGCCGCTCGCGGGGCTCATCGCGGCATCGGATCTTTCTCCGACCGCTGCTGCTCTTGTCCAGGCCCGCTGGACGGTGCAGAAAATCAGGGAACTTGTCAGTGCCCATGAAGGACTCACCTATGGGGATGTGGCGATCCTCGTCCCGGCGATCGCCCTGGCGGAACCGTATGCGGCGGCTCTTTCTGAAGCAGGCATCGCCTATACCATCAGTGACGGCAAAGGCTTCTATGAACGGCAGGAGATCGTGGATTTCATCAATCTTCTGGAATTCCTTGTCAACACGCGTCAGGACTGGGCGCTGGCCGCCTTCCTGCGGTCGCCTTACGGCGGTCTTTCCGATAAGGAGCTGACGCGCCTGCGTTTCGCCTGGAATGACTGCACCCTCTGGGAAGCCCTGGGACAGGCTATCGAAGAACCCTATCTCTCCCTATACAGGACGCTCTCCCGGCTGCATGCCCTGGCCCGCACGGCCTCTTTGCCGGAACTTTTTGCTGCAATCGTAAGAGAGCTCCATATGGAGCCGCTCCTCAGCGCCCAGCTCCACGGGCGGGAAAAGCTCGCCAATATGCGGAAACTCCGGTCCATGGCCGTATCCTTTGCGATGGATCAGGGTGGTTCCACCGATGATTTCCTCTGCCGGCTCCGTCTCCTCAGGGCTCTCGGTGCCCGGGAGAGTGCGGCCAACCTCGACAGCGATGCCCGGTCCGTCCGCATCATGACGATCCACAAATCGAAGGGACTGGAGTTCCCCGCCGTATTCCTGCCGGATCTCCAGTACCGGGGAAGCGGCGGCGGATCCGGTCTGCGCTTCCTGCCGGGAAAAGGGCTGGGCGTCAAGGTGCCCGGCAGGGATGACACACCCGTCGAAACGGGCCTCTATCGGGAGATCGCGGATTATGAAAAAGAACGCGGCCAGGAGGAAAAGCAGCGTCAGCTCTATGTGGCCATGACCCGGGCGGAAAGTTATCTCACCGTCTCGGCGCTTGTGGGTCCCCAAAAAGAATCGGCTGCAGGCCGGGAGACCTGGGACCGGTCGCTGCAGAGGGTCTTCGGCCGCGGCACGGAAGAGCTGATCGAGTGGGAAGACGTGGACGGCTCCGAATACCTTGCCAAAGCGGATGCCGGCGAAAGTGGACTCCCCGTCCTCACTGTGCCGGACAAAGTGTATGAGCAGGTTGCCCCAGTGCCTTTCGTACGGGACTGGCAGCTCAGTGCTTCCACCCTGCTGACCCATGATTTCTGTCCGCGCCGCTATTATTATGCATATGAACAGCATATGCCGGGCGAAGACCCGGATCTTGTGGGAGCCGGCAAAAGCCGTGTGGCGCCGGCAGTCCTTGGTGTATTCATCCACAAGTCCCTGGAGCTTTCCCGGGAATATCCGACGGATCAGGCCGTGGAACTGGCCCTCGAGGCGGGAGATTACAGCACGTCCCTGCGCCGCGTCCTTAAGGAGGAAGGTCTGCCGATGCTGCTCTCCTATCTGGCAAGCCCGCTCTTCCAGGATCTGAGACCGCTGCCCCAGGAGGCGGAACTGGCCTTCGACATGCCCCTTTTCAAGGCAGGCGGAAGGGATGTCCGTTTTGAGGGAAGCATCGACAAGCTTGTGAGCCTGCCGGACGGCAGTCTGAAGATCATCGACTACAAGACGGGGCTGCCGCCGCAGAGTGGAGAAGCCAAAAAGGGCTATATGCGCCAGCTCGTCATCTACGCGCGGGCCGCGGAAAAACTGTACGGAAAGCCCGTATCCTCCGCAGAGCTGCACTTCCTGCGCAATCTGTCCGTGTGGCCTCTCAGGGACCGGGAGCGGGAAGAACAGGACATGCAGGCACTGCTGGATCATCTAGCCGCAAGCCGGGAAGAAGCGGACTACCCTGTCCGTACGGAAACATGCGAGCGCTGTCCTTTTGCCTACTTCTGTCCCAAAGTATAAAGCTAAGAAAACCGCTGCCTCCGGGGCTGGCCGGAAACGCGTCTGTGCGTCTGTCCGGCCGTTCCCTGAGAGAGCAGCGGTTTTGGTTTTTCCCGGGTGTCAGTCCAGTTCGACAGTACTGCCGGGAGCGATGGTGAGGACTTTGGAGGCTGTCTCAGCCTCCGCTTTTGCCTTGAAGGCCTGCGGATCCTGGGCAATGATGGGCCAGGTGCTGTAATGGATGGGGATGACGTTCCTGGCACCGAGGAACTTTGCAGCGATGACTGCGTCATCGGGCCCCATGGTGAAATTGTCCCCGATGGGGAGCAGGGCATAATCGATCTTCTCCAGCTCGCCGAGCAGCTTCATATCGCCGAAGAGGCTCGTGTCACCGGCAAAATAGATGACCTTGCCCGCCAGGCGGACGATGAATCCGCAGGCATGGCCGCCGGCGATGCCGCTGCCGTGGAAGGCAGGCGTGATGCGGACCCGGCCGAACGGGAAAGCAAAGGTCCCGCCCAGGTGCATCGCGTGGGCTCTGCAGCCATGGGTCTCCGCGTCATGGGCAATCTCAGCCGTCGAAATGATGAGGGCATCATTCCGCTTGGCAATCTCATAGGCATCGCCCAGGTGGTCCCCGTGGGCATGGCTGATGAAAATATAATCGGCCTTGATGTCTCCGGCAGTCAGGCCTTCAGGATTCCCTTCCAGATACGGGTCGAAAAGCAGCGTTGTCTTTCCGTCGCTGAAGGTGAAAGCCGAGTGATGGATGTAATGGAATTGAATCGTTGTCATCGTCATTGACCTCCCTTTAGGAGCTGATACAGGACTCCTTTTTATATTTTACTATATCCGTTCGCCTGTTTGAAAGGGATTCTTTCAGGCCGGAAGATTTGCAGTTCCGATTCCGGGTCAGCGTACAGCCTTTTTTCGTACCCAGTACCAGACCGCAGCTCCCTGAGACCGGAAAAAGGATGCTCCATAGGAAAAGCAGATACCGGATTTCTAAGCGTAAAATATTTCTCGGTAGGGTTTAAATAAAGCTTGCAAAATAAAAGGGAGACCCCTATTGTTAAGATAGTGTTGACAGCACGAATATCAAAACAAAGGAAGGTCTCCCATGGAAAAGAT
>Ga0256406_1003468_pt1 | contig 19569 bp, 12 predicted proteins | sample RumenRJG_03DNA_FD_185986 | JGI IMG/M metagenome (GOLD analysis project Ga0256406, IMG submission 185986) | Bovine rumen microbial communities from Lethbridge, Alberta, Canada - RJG_03 | ecosystem: Host-associated > Mammals > Digestive system > Stomach > Rumen | place: Canada: Alberta | collected...
AAAATGTTTTATCTCTAAAGTTTTGCTAAAGCAGGAAATGCTGCTTTCAAAATCTTTTATATCTGTCTCAGAACGACTATCCAGTATCAAGTTAAGAATTAAACGGTTTGTTTCTTCTACCCAAGAGCATTTCTGCTCTCGCTTCTTGTACTACTTCTGTCTATGTAAATCTTTCAAAGAACTCTTTCCTTAGTGCCTTGCCCGTTGTTAGGCGAAAGCGGATGCAAAGGTACGACTTTTTTCTGAACCACCAAACAATTTCCTACTTTTTTTCATAAAAAAACTGCAGGTTTTCGACTTATTTGACAAACCTCAAAATCACACCTTATTATATATAATATAGAGAGCAGAGTAATGTAAAAATGACACAAAAAAAAAGAATCAATATTTTTTGTATTACTCACTTCTTTTCGTACCTTTGTGCCCAAATTTTAGAAAATAAACATATGTACATGAAGAAAATAATAGCTACCCTACTCGTATTGTTTACCCTGACAGATGCGTATGCCGTACTGAAAGAAAAAGATTTGGAGCAAACTCTGAGCGTGCTACGTACGGAACTAACAGAAAAGCATACCGAACTGCACTCACAGTCGAACGAGCGCAAAGAAGCGGCTAAGAGTATCGTGGACCAACTGAAGGAGACTATCAAAAAAAGCAATCAGAATGCTTTGATGCTCTATTCACAAAACACGAATTATGTGTTTGACCTGACCTACGCCTGTCATGAGGCTACGGAGCAGTATCAGTCTTTTCAGAAACAACAGCTGCCCTTTAAGGCCTATCTGGAAGAAAACGACGTAGAGATTGCAAAATACGACAGCCTGATAAACAGTCTGAAGTCAATGCGTCCTGACATGCTGGAAGAACAAGGAAGGACCGACCGCAGTGTCTGTCTGACCCTCGCTATCAATATCCAGAACACACTGATAGAGAACAGAGGACAGGTGGCCAATTATATCTCCTTCTACGAGATGGCTGAGCAACGGCTGAAGAATCTGAATGAGTATGCCAACATGCGATATGATGACATCCAGAAAAGCATCTTCAAAAATGGCGGTGAGAACTACTTTACGGTCATCAAGGAGTTCAGGACCAAACTCACTGAGGCCGAGTCGGTTATCCTGGATAAGTACACGCCCAACAAAGAAGAATCAGACTGGGACAGTTCGGTGATCATCCAGCTCTTTACCATCATTGTTTTTTATATCCTGGTAGCCGTTATCTTAAACCTTATTATATTTAAGTTCCTGCCCAAGCGATTCCACACCAGTGAGTTCCTCAAGAAGCGCTCGTGCGTGATTATGGCGACAACCACCGTTACCTTTGCCGCCATCCTGGGTATCTTGAAAGCAACGCTGAATCAGAATTTCTTCCTCATGGCCAGCAGTCTGCTGATAGAATACGCCTGGTTGCTGAGTGTGATACTGATATCACTGCTCCTCAGAGTAAACGGCCGGCAGATACGCAGTGCGTTCCACATCTACGCTCCCCTGCTCTTTGTGGGATTCATGGTCATTGCATTCCGTATCATACTTATCCCCAGAGAGTTGGTTAACCTGATATTCCCTCCCCTACTCATGCTCTGCACGCTATGGCAATGGCGTATGATGAGGAAGCACCATCAGAACATTCCACAGTCGGACATGTTCTATACCTATATATCACAGGCAATCTTTATACTGTCATTGATATGTTCATGGGTGGGCTATACACTGATGGCCGTACAGATACTGATATGGTGGATTATGCAGTTGACCTGCATCCTGACAATCACCTGTGTGAGTCAGTATCTGAAACTATACGGCACACGCCGCGGCTTTGAAGAGAAACCTATTACAGAGACATGGGCCTACATGCTATTTTATAAGGTAATGCTGCCTGTGATGGGTGTTCTGTCTGTGATGATCTCTATATACTGGGCTGCCGACGTGTTTAACCTAAGCGATTTGTGCTGGCAGATTTTCAAGAAGCACTTTATCGACCTGGAGAACCTGCAGGTGAGCATCCTGAAACTCTGTATGGTGGTAAACCTGTTCTTCATATTCAAGTATATAGCAAGTACCATCCTGTCACTGCTGAAGCACCACTACAAAGCAGGCGACCCCTCGACTGCCGCCAGCAGAGAGGTGATGGGACGCAACGTGATTCAAGTACTGGTATGGGGAGTATGGCTGCTGATGTCACTCTCTATCATGAATATCAGCGTGGCATGGTTGCTGGCTATCTCAGGCGGACTGTCAACCGGTATCGGTTTTGCATCGAAAGATATCATCGAGAATATCTACTATGGTGCCTCGCTGATGGCTGGACGTATCAGTGTGGGCGACTGGATTGAGGTGGACGGCACAAGAGGAAAGGTGACCTCGATTAACTACACGTCAACGATCATTGAGTCTGTATATGGAGAGATTATCACCTTCCAAAACAGTCAGTTGTTTGCCAAGAACTATAAGAACCTGACCAAGAACAACGGTTATATCCTGGCAGTCATCCCATTTGGAGTGGCCTATGGTTCGAACTTGAAACAAGTAACGGATCTGGTAGAGAACGCCGTCAACAATCTACACCATGAATGGATGGATCCTGAGAAGAAGGTGAAGTCGGTGATGAGCGGCATGAACGACTCAAGCGTAGATTTCAAGCTCTTTGTGTGGGCTGATGCCGTGAAGAAATCGTACGTGATCAGTGATGTATTAAAGTGCGTCTATAATACGCTCTATGAGAATGGCATCGAAATACCATTCCCACAGCGCGATATTACTATTAAGAATTTAGAGGAGTTAAAGGAGGTAAGGGTTTAGACGATAGATTAATTCGCCTTGATATAATTAACTATCCACTCTCCTACCTCGCGTGTGCCATATTTCTGTCCGCCTTCAACCTGAATCTCGGGCGTACGGACATTGGCATCGAGCGATGCGTCGACAGCCTTACGGATAAGGGCGCCCTCCTCTTTCAGTCCGAAATGTTCCAACAGCATAGCAGCAGAAAGAATCTGAGCCAAGGGATTGGCCAGGTTCTGACCGGCTGCCTGTGGCCATGAGCCATGGACAGGTTCGAAGAGCGGTGTGTGTTCGCCTAAAGAAGACGAAGGCTGCAAGCCCATTGAACCCGTGATACATGAAGTCTCATCAGTAAGGATATCACCAAAGGTATTCTCTGTCACGATAACATCAAAGAAGCACGGTTCGGTGAGCACACGCATCGAGGCATTATCAATAAACATATAATCTGTCTGCACCTCGGGATACTGCGGTTCCATCTCCTTTGCAATCTGACGCCACAAACGACTTGATGCCAGGACGTTGGCCTTGTCAACAACCGTCAGATGCTTACGACGCTGCATAGCCATCTCGAAGGCAACCTTCAGAATACGTTCTATCTCAGGACGTGTATAGACATCAGTGTCGTAAGCCTTATCATTGTCCTGATATTTTTCCCCGAAGTACATACCACCAGTGAGTTCGCGCAGCACCACGAAATCTGCCCCGCGAAGCAGTTCCTCCTTCAATGGTGATTTGTGTAAGAGGCAATCGAAGGTGGCCACTGGACGCACATTTGCAAAGAGACCAAGTTTCTTACGCATAGCCAGCAGTCCTGTTTCAGGACGAACCTTCAGTGTGGGATTATTATCATATTTCAAGTCGCCCACTGCCGCAAAGAGCACTGCATCGGCATTCATACACACCTGATGGGTAGCCTCTGGATAAGGATCACCGCAGGCCTCAATGGCACAGGCACCTACCAACGCTTCCTCGTAAGTAAACTCATGACCGCATTTCTCTGCTACAGCATTGAGCACAGCCACACCTTGTTTCATAATCTCCGGTCCGATACCGTCGCCCGGAAGAATAGCTATTTTCAATTTCATATCAATTTACTTAGAAGTTATACACTATTTTACTAATTAGGAATCTCGTTTTCGATGATGTTCAGCATCTTGAACGTGGCCTTGATAGCAGCCTCCGTCTGGTCAGCATCCAGTCCGCGTGTGCGCAGGATACCCCCATTATAATGCCAAGAGATGACTGTCTGTACCAAGGCATCGGTACGTCCGCCCGGCGGAATGGTAACCTGATAATTGGCCAAGACAGGAAACGTACGGTTCAGATACTTCTTATAAATATAACGAAGCGCCTTGACAAAAGCATCATACTGACCATCGCCCACAGCGCTGCCATCATACTGCTGACCATTGATTTCTACCTTGACATTAGCACCCGGGCGCAGGCCATAAGCAGTAGAGACCATGTAACTGATCAGTTTGACCTTATCCTCGGAACCGTCGTGCTTCAAGACGTCACTGACGATAAAGGGCAGGTCTTCCTGTGTCACAATCTCCTTCTTGTCACCCAGTTCTGTGATACGTTCCGTGACACGGCGTGTCTGCTCAGGCGTGAGTTCCAACCCCAGTTCCTCAAGATTCTTAGCGATATTAGCCTTACCCGAATTCTTTCCCAGGGCATATTCACGCTTACGTCCGAAACGTTCTGGAACCAACTCGTTATAATAAAGCTTATCCTTCGAGTCGCCATCGGCATGCACACCAGCCACCTGCGTGAACACATTCTCACCTACGATAGGCTGGTTGGGGGCTACCGTGATGCCACTAAAGCTCTCGACCATACGTGAGAGGTCATTGAGCTGACTCTCTACAATATTTGTCTTGGCATGGAACTGATCCTTCAGAATAGCCTGAACAGAAGCCATCGGCGCATTACCACAACGCTCACCCAGCCCATTCACGGTGACATGCAGCCCCTTGGCACCACTCAATACGGCTGCCAAGGAATTACTTACGGCGAGGTCGTAGTCATTATGTGCATGGAAATCAAAATGGACATCAGGATAACGCTTTATCATCTTACGGAAATACTCGATGACCTGCAAAGGATTCATCACGCCAAGGGTATCAGGAAGCATGAAGCGAATGATGGAGGATGAAAGATGGTTGGCAGATGTCAGTTGATCCATCAGCTGATAGACATACTCTGGCGAATCCTTCATACCATTTGACCAGTCCTCCAGATAGAGATTCACACTGATGCCCTTGCTGGCAGCATATTCCACTTCACTAAGAATATCGTTGATATGCTCTTCTGGCGTCTTGTGCAACTGATGAGTACAGTGTTTCAAAGAGCCTTTGGCCAATAAGTTTACGACACGACCGCCACAACTGTCAATCCAGTCGATGCTCTGTCCACCATCAACAAAGCCTAAGACCTCAACACGACTCAAGAGTCCCATCTTCTGGGCATAGGCACATATTTTGGAGACGGCCTCATGTTCTCCCTCAGAGACACGTGCAGAAGCCACCTCGATACGGTCTACGTTGACATCGGAGAGCAGTTTGCGCGCCATCACAAACTTCTCGTGAGGCAGGAACGACACGCCATTGGTCTGTTCGCCATCACGGAGCGTGGAGTCCATAATCTCCACAAAGGGCAAAATGCGCTGATACGTATTCAGTTTCTCTGGTGTTCCCATTTTTCTATCTTATCTTTATTGGCCACGAGGAAATCGATATCATCAAGACCATTCATCAGACAGTGCTTCTTATAGCCATTAATATCAAAATGCTCGCTATTGCCAGTTGCTTTATTGGTCACGGTCTGATTAGGCAGATCAACCTCGACCTGAGTATCGGGATTATTCTGAATTGTCTGGAAGAGTTCCTGCAGGAAGTTTTCGCTCACCTGCACAGGAAGAACAAAGTTATTCAGTTCGTTGTTCTTATGGATATCAGCAAAAAAGCTGCTGATAACCACACGAAAGCCATAGCCAGCGATAGCCCAGGCGGCATGTTCACGACTGCTACCAGAACCAAAATTCTTACCTGCCACGAGGATACATCCTTTGTACTTCGGGTCATTGAGAACAAAATCCTCAACGATACTGCCATCGGGACGATAGCGCCAGTCACGGAAGAGATTATCGCCAAAGCCCTCTTTATCCGTGGCTTTCAGGAAACGGGCGGGAATGATCTGGTCTGTATCTACGTTCTCTAAAGGTAAGGGCACGCAGGTAGATGTGATGATGTCAAATTTCTGTTTCATAATAATGTACGTGGATCAGTGATTACTCCAGTGACTGCTGCAGCGGCAGCTACAAGGGGGGAACAGAGGATGGTGCGTGCACCAGGTCCCTGACGGCCCTCAAAATTACGGTTGCTCGTTGATACGGCATACTTGTCTGCAGGAACCTTGTCATCGTTCATCGCCAAACAGGCTGAGCAACCAGGCTGACGGATTTCAAAGCCTGAAGCTTCGAGAACCTTATCAAGTCCTTCCTCACGAATCTGCTTGTCAACAGCCCATGAGCCAGGTACCAGCCATGCCACCACATCAGCAGCCTTTTGACGTCCTTTCACGATAGACGCAAAGGCACGGAAGTCCTCGATACGGCCGTTGGTACAGGCGCCCAGGAAGACATAGTCAATCTTCTTGCCCAACAGTTTCTCACCTTCCTTGAAGCCCATGTACTGCAAAGATTTATTAAAATTGGCATCACCCTCAGCAGGAATTGACTCTGTAATACCGATTCCCATACCGGGATTGGTGCCATAAGTGATACGAGGTTCGATATCCGCAGCATCAAACACCAGTTCCTTATCAAACACAGCGTCATCGCCACTTTTCAGCGTGCGCCAATAGGCCATGGCCTTATCCCAATCCTCACCCTTGGGGGCGTATTCCTTACCTTTTATATAATCAAAGGTCACGTCGTCAGGAGCTATGAAACCTCCACGCGCCCCCATCTCAATAGAAAGGTTACAGAGCGTCAGGCGACCTTCCATCGACAGGTTCTTAACCACTTCACCTGCATACTCAACAAAATATCCCGTGGCACCACTGGTTGTCAGTTTCGCCATGAGATAGAGGGCAACATCCTTGGCCGTCACTCCCCTACCCAACTGTCCGTTGATGGTGATTCGCATAGACTTTGGTTTCTGCTGCAGGATACATTGTGAAGCCATGACCATCTCGACCTCACTGGTACCGATACCGAAAGCAACAGCACCCATGGCACCATGGGTAGAGGTATGAGAGTCGCCACATACAATCGTCATACCGGGCAACGAGAGTCCTTTCTCCGGACCTACCACATGGATGATGCCATTATCTTTTGACATCATACCAAAATGCTTCAAGCCAAACTCACGGGCATTTCGTTCCAAGGTATCCACCTGTTTCTTTGACACAGGGTCGGCAATTGGCTTATCCTGATCATGAGTAGGCGTGTTATGGTCGGGCATACAGACAATCTGTTCCGGACGGAAACACTTTAAGCCCCTGGCACGCATACCATCGAAGGCCTGTGGTGAAGTCACCTCATGACAGTAGAGGCGATCAATATAAAGTTGTGTGGGACCATCGGGCACGGTCTGTACCACATGGGCGTCCCATATCTTATCGAAAAGTGTGTTCATTCTGCTTTCTTGAATTTATTGATACAGTCTATATAGGCTTCCACGGAAGCGGTCACAATGTCGGTATTAGCACCAAAGCCATAGTACAAAGCACCCTGGTACTCTACCTGCATATGTACCTTACCTACATCATCAGACCCCTTGGAGATAGCCTGAATAGTGAATTCCTTCAGCGTCATCTGCTTCATGATAATCTTCTTCAGAGCCTTGATAGCAGCATCCACAGGACCATTACCACTGGATGCAGCCTCAAACTTCTGTCCACTGATATCCAGTCCGATAGAAGCCACGCTCTTCACGCCCTTACCCGTGGTAACCTGCAGGAAGTCGAGTTTCACAGCATGTTGCTCAGCCGTATCGGCACCCGCTAACATCAACACATCGGCATCGCTCACCTCCTTCTTCAAATCGGCCAGAGCCAGGAATTTCTCGTAAATCTTATCGACCTTCTCCTCATCGCTCACGTCAACACCATTGATATGCAGACGATGTTTCAAAGCGGCACGACCGCTACGTGCTGTCAGCACGATAGAGTTGTCGTCTATGCCCACATCCTTAGGATCCATAATCTCGTAAGTCTGCACGTTCTTCAACACACCATCCTGATGGATACCGCTGGAATGAGCAAAAGCATTACGCCCCACAATAGCCTTGTTGGGCTGGATGGGCATATTCATAAGGCTGGAAACCAAACGAGATGTAGGATAGATTTTCTGTGTGTTGATATTGGTCTCGATATCGATGGCCTTATGACATTTTAATATCATGGCTATCTCCTCCAGACTGGTATTACCGGCACGTTCACCGATGCCATTGATAGTGACCTCCACCTGACGGGCACCATTAAGCACACCTTCAAGCGTGTTGGCCGTAGCCATACCTAAGTCATTGTGACAGTGGGTGGAAATGATAGCACGATCGATATTATCAACATGCTCCTTCAGATAACGTATTTTCTGTCCAAACTCTTCAGGCAGACAATAGCCTGTCGTATCTGGGATGTTGACCACCGTGGCACCGGCCTTAATGACAGCCTCTACGACACGAGCCAAATACTCATTATCCGTGCGGCCGGCATCCTCGGCATAGAACTCGACATCGTCCACAAAACGGCGCGCATACTTCACCGCAGCAACAGCTCGCTCAAGAATCTCCTCACGCGTGCTATTGAACTTGAACTTGATATGCTCGTCACTTGTGCCGATACCGGTATGGATACGTTTGTGCTTGGCATACTTCAACGCTTCGGCTGCCACGTCAATATCGCGCTGTACAGCTCTGCTTAACGCACAGATAACAGGCCAAGTGACGGCCTTTGAAATCTCAATTACCGAATTAAAATCGCCCGGACTACTGATAGGGAATCCTGCTTCAATCACGTCAACGCCCAACTGCTCCAAGGCCTTAGCCACCTGAATCTTCTCTACGGTGTTCAACTGGCATCCAGGCACCTGTTCACCATCGCGCAGTGTCGTGTCGAAAATAAACAATCTGTCACTCATCTTAGTTTCTTTTTATGTCGTTAAATCGTTATGACGTTATACGAAAAAAGCCTTTCACACTCGGAAGTGAGAAAGGCTCTTGTATGATTCAAATGTATGTTAGCATTTACCTGCTCTATATATACGCCTCATCACTTCCGACCACATAGTTGCAGTCGAATAATAATAATGGCGTTTAGTAGGCTCTGCTGTATCATTTTAATACTTTTTTCTTCTTTTCGGCTGCAAATTTACATATTTCCAGCCAATCATGCAAATAAATCGATACTTTTTTTTACATTTGGGGCAACTCTAACCACTTAACGTAGCAGAAATCCTGACGGTGAGGCAGATTCTTGTTCTTTGGATACATACGTACTGAACACTTGTACGCACCAGCCTGATGAGGAGCCAGCTTAGCTTCGAATACAAAGTTATTGCCTTCACGACCCACCATCTTCAATGGTTCGATAGAGTAGATACGCTCTTCACCTTCCTTGTTGACAAATACATTGACCTTCTCCAGTCCTACGGCATCTTCAAGTCCCTGCTCATCTATGACATAACGGAGTGTGTACTCCTGACCTGTCTCGAGACCCGTTGAAGGAATATTCCACTCGGCAGAAACAACATTGATGCTATCCCAACGCTCAGCAACTGTTTCCTTCCACTGAGCAATATCCTTAGCCAACTGGTTGTTGTTCTTAGAGATTTCCTTGAAACGCTTTGCTTCTTTTACATAGAACTTATCATAGTAATCATCGAGCTGACGCTTCATGGTGTAGTGAGGAGCAATGAGAGCGATAGAGTTCTTGATAACCTTCACCCAGCCTTCACTGATACCCTTCTTGTTCTTATTATAATAAAGAGGTATAATCTCGTTCTCGAGCAAGCCATAGATAGTAGCTGCATCAAGACGGTCCTGATAGCCCTGAGTCTGATAGGTGCGCTTCTCGGTAAGAGCCCATCCAGCACCCTCACGATAGCCCTCAAGCCACCAGCCATCTTTCACGGAGAGGTTGACAACACCATTCATCTCGGCCTTCTCACCAGAGGTACCAGAAGCCTCAAGAGGACGTGTAGGCGTGTTCATCCAGATATCAACACCTGATACAAGGCGGCGAGCCAACAGGAAGTCATAGTCCTCAAGGAAGATAATCTTACCCAGGAACTCAGGACGCTGAGAAATCTCGTAGATACGCTTAATCAGACCCTGACCAGCACCATCTGCGGGGTGAGCCTTACCTGCGAAGAGGAAAATAACGGGATGTTCGGGATCGTTTACAATCTTAGACAGACGAGCCTCGTCCATGAACAACAGATGTGCACGCTTATAGGTAGCAAAACGGCGGCAGAAGCCAATGACCAGCGCATTGGGGTTCATCTTATCAAGCAGAGCAACCACACGAGAGGGATCACCCTGATTCTTGAGCCATGTATCACGGAACTGCTCCTTGATATAGTCGAACAACTTATTCTTCAGGGCCATACGGGTCTCCCAAATCTCCTCATCGGGACAATTGTAGATACCGTGCCAGATTTCCTCGTTTGACTGGTCGCTCATATGTTTGGTATCAAAGTACTTTGCATAGACACGGCGCCACTCGGTAGCACACCATGTGGGGAAGTGTACACCATTGGTGACATAGCCCACGTGATTCTCCTCGGGATAATAGCCGTTCCAGATGCCGGCAAACATCTTCTGTGAAACCCAGCCGTGGAGCATAGATACGCCATTAACCTCCTGACAAGTGTTGCAAGCGAAAGTTGACATGCAGAACTTCTCACCGTGGTCATCAGGATTTGTACGACCCATACCGATAAACTCATCCCAAGAGATACCCAACTTCTGAGGATAACCTCCCATATACTTACCGAAGAGGCCCTCATCAAAGTAGTCGTGTCCTGCAGGAACAGGTGTGTGTACGGTATAGAGACCGCTGGCACGAACCAGTTCCATGGCCTGGTTGAAGGTCAGTCCTTCCTCAATATAGTCGCACAGACGCTGCAGGTTACAAAGAGCAGCATGTCCCTCGTTACAATGATAAATATCCTTCTTGATACCCAGTTTCTTCAGGGTGAGCACACCACCGATACCGAGCAGGATTTCCTGCTTCAAGCGGTTCTCCCAGTCACCACCATAAAGTGAGTGAGTGATAGGCTTGTCGTATTCTGAGTTCATATCATTATCGGTATCGAGCAGATACAGCTTGATACGACCCACGTTGACACGCCAAATATAAGCATGAACCGTATAGTTCATATAAGGAACGTCAACCACCATTGGCTGTCCGTTCTCGTCAAGCTGGCGCTCAATAGGCAGCGACGTAAAATTCTGAGCCTCATAGTTGGCAATCTGCTGTCCATCCATTGACAGGCTCTGGGTGAAGTAGCCGAAACGATAGAGGAAGCCAATGGCACACATATCAACATTTGAGTCAGAGGCCTCTTTCAGATAGTCACCGGCCAACATGCCAAGACCACCAGAGTAAATTTTCAGGGCAGAGTGCATACCATACTCCATAGAGAAGTATGCTACAGAAGGAAGCTTTGCATCGGGCTTTACGTCAACATAAGCACGAAACATCTTATATACATCCTTGATACGCTTCATCAGAGCCTTGTCCTTGACAATCTCTTCCTTACGCGAAAAGCTCAGACGCTCGAGCAACATCACGGGGTTGTGCTTCACGTCGTGATAGAGTTCTGGATCGAGGTCACGGAAAAGGTCACGGGCCTCATAGTTCCATACCCACCACAAGTTGTGTGCAATCTCACCAAGGCATTTCAACTCCTCTGGCAGACGAGATTTTACAATCATCTCCTTCCATTGAGGAGCATTCACGTAGTCAGCTTTAATTTTCATATCTTTACTTATTAAGGGATTTTACATTGAATAACACTAACTTCTGGCAACGACCTTCTTCAAAGCTATGTCGTATGCCTCATAATAATACTTGATAAATTCTTTCCAAAGAGCTTTTTTAGAGAGTGTCTCAGCAGCCTTACGACAAGCATCGACCTCTGTTTTAGACATCGTTGAGAATTCCGCTACAGTGTCCTTGATATAGTCGGCCACCTCAGAATAGTTATAGTCTGTACGATGTATCACACGTACACCATCCTGCAACTGACCTTCATGTCCAAATTCCTTATTGGCCCACAGTCCGAAACCAGCCAAATCAGTAGTAATACAAGGCACTTTAAATGCTACGGCCTCAAGCGGGGTATAGCCCCAAGGCTCGTAGTAAGAGGGATATATACACAGGTCATTACCCAAGACAACATCATAATAGGTAAGATTCATGATGCCATCACGACCATCCAGATAATCGGGCAGAAAAACCACCTTAACATTATCTTCATGACGATTGTGCATATCGTAATACTTCATCATATTAAGCACACTGTCGTGACCCATATTATGAAGCCAGTGAGTAACCTGCGGAACCTCCAAGGGAGTATCATAGGACTTACCACTTTCCAGTCTCTCCTGCAAGTCCTTACGAGGCTCACCTACCCAACCGGGCACAACAATGAAAGCAAGAACCTTTTTCTTCAGGTCACGGTCACGCAGCAGGCGGTTCATGGCTTCTACAAACACATCGATACCCTTATTGCGAAACTCATACCGGCCAGAGGTTGAAACAATAATCGTCTCATCATCCAGATTCTCACCCAACAGTGCATTGGCCACCTGCAACATCTTCTGACGTGCAGCCTTACGTTTCTTTGTAAACGAGGCAGCCTTTGGCACAAAACTATTGTCAAAGCCATTAGGAAGTACCACATCAACGGGTTTATCCAGCAATTCCTTGCACTCATTGGCTGTGATATCGCTCACTGTTGTGAAGCAGTCGACATGCCATGCCGTCTGTTTCTCAATAGAATGCTTTGACTGCATATTCAGTTCCTCAGCCATCTGATCACCATTATAGGCAAAAAGATAATCATAGAGAGGTTTCTGATTACCGGCAATAGAACGACCAATACTTGTAGCGTGGGTTGTAAAGACGGTGGCTATCTGTGGCAACTTGTTCTTAATATAGAGAGCACCAAGACCACACATCCATTCATTAGCATGGTAAACCACCTTCTGCTTACTTGAAAGAGAGTGATGATAGAAGCTTTCTACAACCAATCCGGCTGCATATGAGAACATTGAAGCCTCATCATAGTCACCATAAGCATGAAGGGAGTCCACACGATAATTCTCCCACAACCAAGTATAAATCTCGTTTTTCTTTTCGAAATACGGTGTAAAATCCACCAGAACTGCGATAGGTTCGCCTGGTACAGTCCAACGTCCTACCCTGACTTTAAGTCCCTGCTCCTTAGCCTCCCACTGCCATTCAGCAAAGAGAGAAGGTTCTTCACGGAAATATGGGCTCTCTTTTTCTTTCCAGAAATCAGGGCCAATAAAGATGATCTTATCTTCAAATTTTTCCTGCAAGGTTTTTGCCCGGGTTGAAAGGACGGTGTAGATGCCACCAACTTTATTACAAACCTCCCAACTCGATTCAAAGATATAGTCTGGAGTTAATAGCTTTTTATTCATTTTACACGTTTTATATGGCTGCAAAGATACTTAAAATAATATTAAATCTAGCAAAAACTCCAAACTATTTTCCCGTTTTTCAGAAATAATTGATTTAAATCTGCTAACTTTGTATTCTAAACAAGAAAAAAATGAGAGCTATCTTGATAAGTATCTGTGCTTTATGGAGTTTCGCAACCTATGCACAAAGCGATAAGACAACATTTCACACCTATTTATATAATAAGGAGTACAAAGTGTATTTGCGAATCAACTTCTATGATCAGGATGTTATTATTCCCGACCAAGACTTGCTTGGTCCCCTACCCGGCTACCTGGGCAAAGAGCGTAACAGTTTCTGTTGGCCTATTGTCAGCGCGAAAGTCAAAGGAAACAAGGCTCACCTGCAAATGGTAAATGACTACGGCAGTGAGGATCTTGAAGCCACATTGACACGCGAGAACGATAGCATCTATGTATTAAAGCAAGGCAAAGGCTCTACCTTAAAGGTGCCTAATGACGGCAAATGGCAGAAGTTGCCAAGCACTCTGCCATTTGTCAGACCTAAACGTCAATAAGTAAGTATCTCAACACCGTGGTCCGTCATGACCAATGTATGCTCCCATTGGGCACTGGGTTTCTCATCTTCCGTGATAACCTCCCATCCATAGGGATCATCGGCATCAATAAATACGCGCCACGTACCCATATTAATCATTGGTTCGATAGTGAATACCATACCTGGCACGAGTAGCATACCCGTACCACGATGTCCGTAGTGGTTCACCTCCGGATCTTCATGGAACTGAAGTCCTACACCATGACCGGCCAAGTCGCGTACGATACCATAGCCATATTTCTTGCAATGCTTCTCAATAGCATGACCGATATCACCTACAAAGCCCCAAGGCTTGGCAGCCTCCATACCTATCTCCAAGCATTCCCTGGCAACACGTACTAACTGTTCCTTCTCTGGTGTTGTTTTTCCGATAATAAACATGCGAGAGGCATCGGCATAATAGCCATCCAAGATGGTGGTGAAGTCGACATTGATGATATCACCCTCTACCAACACATCATCTTCCTTGGGAATACCATGACATACCACCTCATTAATACTGGTACACACACTCATAGGGAAGCCTTCATAATTCAGACAGGCTGGAATGGCATGATGCTCTTCGCATACCTTTCGGCATATCTGGTCAATCTCCAGCGTACTCATGCCTGCATGAATAGTTGCTGCCACAGCATCTAGAACTGCAGTGTTTACCACACCAGCCCTACGGATGCCCTCAATCTGTTCTGGAGTCTTTATCAACTCACGGGTAGGAACAAGCTTTCCCTTGTTCTCCCAATACATAATCTGCTTATCAAATTCCGTTGGTTCCTGTCCTGACAGACAGTGCCATCTACGCTTTTTTACCATTATCTTCTATTGTCTTTTGCGAAAATTCCGTAATAGTGTTAATCAATGCGCCCTGATTACCCATATCGTAACGAAGACCTTTCAGGCGGAAGCCTATCATACCGGAGCGCTTTCTGACAGCTTCCAACGCCTCTGTCAATCCGATTTCCTTTGTCATATCACCCTCAGCGTCGGCTGCAGCTATATCTGCCTCCAACTGGGCAAACACCTCAGGTGTCAGGATATATTGTCCGAATACCGAACAGTATTCCTTGTCGCCCTGCTTATTCTTCACACCAAGGAACTCCTCTGCATAACTGGCCTTAGGCTTTTCTACGAAAGCATGAACGTGCATGATGCGCTCGTCCTTATCCTCCCATACGCCAGACATAATACCGAAATGGCTCACAGTTGACACAGGAACGGGATATAAGCCAAGAATCAGGCGATTATAGCGTTCGTATGCTTCAATAAGCTGCAGGGCACAGGGTTTATTAGATGTAGAACGGCTCAGGGTATCACCGAGCATCAGCAATACAGGTTCGTTGCCTGCAAAATGTGCAGCCTGATAAACGGCATGACCGAAGCCACGCTTTTCTGTCTGATAGACATAGCGCAAGCGTTTGCCAAAATCCAAGATCCTGTTCTCATACTCCTGACACTCTGCATTCAACTTACTTAAATGCTCTTGCGTCAAAGGACGTTCGAAGAAATCAGTATACAATTGACGTTCTTCCTCACTGCCAAGTACCAGGCAAATCTCCTCAATACCACTCTGCACCAGTTCTTCCAGCAGAATCAGGATAACTGGGCGCACCATGCCATCAGGACAAGGTATAGGGAAGAAATCTTTTTTCTGACAACGCGTCGCAGGATAGAGACGAGTACCAAAGCCTGCCACAGGAATGATTGCCTTACGTACTGTATGAACAGGATTAATCGTCAGACTATATGCAGGCATACCCTCCGCCTTCAGATAGTCGACCAACTGCTGCTGACAATCCGCATCCTTAGCCAGGAACTGCACCGAACCGTCACCATGCGAACCTACACCCTTCCCGCCATAAGTCAGAGCTTTGATATGTTCATCAGCAAGAACAGCCTTGAGTTTCGGAGCACGCAACTCCTCCGGGCAAAGGGGAGCCACTTGTTCATCAAATACCTTTTCAGTTTCTGTCATCAGCATACCAAGACGCTCAATCTCGCCCTCAGCCATAAACTTAATAGCACGATTGATAATATCCTGATTATGTCGTCCCAATGCATCATGCAACTTCTGTTCGCGCTCATTGGAGGCAAAAGGATAGGCTTTATTCAAGTCGGCCAGAATCTTAATGGTATTCTTTTTACCACAAAGGTCAGCGAAGACCCAATAAAGAGGCTTCTTGACATTCAGGGTCTGAACCTCGATCTCATCGCCATCGAACTTCATCAGACTAGGCTTCACACCGAAGGCACATGCCTGATCCAGACGTCCACAACGCGAAGAGGTACGCAACTCACCTACATAAGCGATATTCATCTCGCCCATGGTGTTCAGATTCAAGTTATACAGCAAGTTGAACGCACGAGCCACCAACACACAGATAGCTGCCGATGACGACAGGCCGCTCTTCATTGGGAGCGTCATATCCGTGATATTAATACTCACGCCACCGACCTTATACCATTCCAGCATATAAGATGCCACACCAGCACAGTAGCAGAAGAAGTTCTTGGAACGTGCCACACGTTTCAGTTCCTGTTCATCCATTCTACACGAGAAATCTGCGTTCTCGCCAGATTCATTCAGGAAAGAGCACTTCACCTCAAACATTGAGGACTTCTCCACTTCTGCATATATACCTTGTTCAATACCAGTAACGATGGCAGCACCAGGCTCGATATCGGCATTCATGGTACGATAATGGCCTGCCCAGTCTGTGTGTTCTCCAAACAGGCACAAACGGCCTGGCACAAATAGCTTTATCATAGTTTTGTAACTTAAATCTAAAATGACACGTGCAAAGGTAATCAAAAAATTACTGCCCACCAAATTTAGTGGGCAGTAATTTGATATTTAACTGATTATCTACTCTTTATCGAGCAAAATCTTCATCATTTCCACAGCAGCCTTAGCCACAGAGGTACCAGGACCAAAGATAGCAGCCACACCGGCCTTATACAGGAAGTCATAGTCCTGAGCAGGAATAACACCACCTGCAATGACCATGATATCCTCACGACCCAGCTTCTTCAGCTCTTCAATAAGCTGAGGAATGAGTGTCTTGTGACCTGCAGCCAGAGACGAAGCACCAACAATATGGACGTCATTCTCCACAGCCTCGCGTGCGGCCTCGGCAGGCGTCTGGAACAGTGGTCCCATATCTACGTCGAAACCACAGTCGGCATAACCCGTAGCAACAACCTTAGCACCACGATCGTGACCATCCTGCCCCATCTTAGCGATGAAAATACGAGGACGACGACCTTCTTTCTCTGCGAACTCATCAGTCAGCTTACAAGCCAACTCAAATTCGCTATCATTCTTAGACTCTGAACTGTACACGCCTGAAATTGTTCTGATTACTGCTTTATAACGACCTACGATCTCTTCGCAGGCATCTGAAATCTCACCAAGGGTACAACGCAACTGAGCGGCTTTTACTGCCAGGTCGAGCAGGTTGTTCTCGCTCTTACGGCCCTCATTGAAATCACGGACACACTCCGTGATGGCCTTGAGCGCAGCCTGACAAGCAGCCTCGTCGCGGGTAGAGCGAACCTCCTTCAGGCTCTCCTCCTGCTGCTTGCGTACAGCGGTGTTATCAACCTCAAGGATATCAATAGGATCCTCGTGCTCCAAACGATACTTGTTGGTACCAACAATGGTCTGGACACCACTGTCGATACGAGCCTGAGTACGGGCAGCAGCCTCCTCGATACGCATCTTAGGCAGACCGGTCTCGATGGCCTTAGCCATACCACCCAGCTTCTCAATCTCCTGGATATGCTCCCAAGCCTTGTGAACCAGTTCGTTGGTCAGGGTCTCAACATAGTAAGAACCAGCCCACGGGTCAATCTGTTTACACACCTTAGTCTCGTTCTGGATATAAATCTGAGTGTTACGAGCGATACGAGCCGAGAAGTCGGTAGGCAGAGCGATAGCCTCATCAAGGGCATTGGTATGCAGCGACTGGGTGTGACCCAGCACAGCAGCCATAGCCTCGATACAGGTACGACCTACGTTATTGAATGGGTCCTGCTCGGTGAGTGACCAGCCCGATGTCTGCGAGTGAGTACGCAGCGCCAGCGACTTAGGATTCTTGGCACCGAAGCTCTTCACAATCTTAGCCCACAGCAGTCGGCCTGCACGCATCTTGGCAATCTCCATAAAGTGGTTCATACCGATAGCCCAGAAGAAGCTGAGACGAGGAGCGAAAGCATCCACATCGATACCGGCATTCACACCCGTACGCAGGTAGTCCATACCATCTGCCAAGGTATAAGCCAACTCGATATCAGCTGTAGCACCAGCCTCCTGCATGTGATAACCTGAGATAGAGATGCTGTTGAACTTAGGCATCTTCTGCGAGGTATATTCGAAGATATCAGCGATAATCTTCATGGAGAATGCAGGAGGGTAGATATAGGTGTTACGCACCATGAACTCCTTCAGGATATCGTTCTGGATAGTTCCAGCCATCTCCTCGAGCTGAGCGCCCTGTTCCAGACCAGCTACGATGTAGAATGCCAGGATAGGCAGCACAGCACCGTTCATGGTCATTGACACAGACATCTTATTCAAGGGGATACCGCTGAAGAGCACCTTCATATTCTCTTCATTACAGATGGACACACCAGCCTTACCCACATCGCCCACTACACGAGCGTTATCAGGGTCGTAACCACGGTGTGTAGGCAGGTCGAAAGCCACAGAAAGACCCTTCTGGCCAGAAGCCAGGTTACGGCGATAGAAGGCATTCGACTCTTCAGCCGTTGAGAATCCGGCATACTGACGGATGGTCCAAGGCTTGAAGGGGTACATCATTGAGTACGGACCACGCAGATAAGGAGGAATACCGGCTGTAAAGTCGAGGTGCTCCATACCCTCAAGGTCTTCCTTTGTATAAACTGGACGAACCTCGATGTGCTCTGGGGTCTTCCAGTTGGCCTCAATACCATTATCTTTAATCCACTTGGCACCATCCTGAGCCTTGATGCCTGCATAGATATCAATATCTTTAAACTGTTTACGCATAATTCAAGTCTCCTATTCTTTAAATACCAAGTTTCTGATTATATTCCTTCAAAGTCTCGAGTACGTTGCACTTTACGTGAACAAAGTTCTCGATGCCGGCGGCCTTCAAGTCCTCCATGCAAGCAGGAGCACCAGCAACCACAAACATGGCTCGACCATTCAAGTACTCAAATGCAGGGATAGCATACTCGGCATACTCATCATCGCTCGAGCAGATAACCACGATATCGGCCTTAGCTTCCAAAGCAGCATCAACACCCTCTTCAACGGTCTTGAATCCAAGGTTATCAATCACTTTATAGCCAGCACAAGCCAGGAAGTTGCACGAGAACTGTGCACGAGCCTGACGCATGGCCAGATTACCAATGGTAAGCATAAAGGCTGTAGGCACCTTGGTCTCCTCGGTATGGATACGGAGGTCTTCGAAATCAGCAGCCAGACGAGTAGTCTCAATAGCCTTGAATGGCACACTCT
>Ga0256406_1003469_pt1 | contig 19567 bp, 16 predicted proteins | sample RumenRJG_03DNA_FD_185986 | JGI IMG/M metagenome (GOLD analysis project Ga0256406, IMG submission 185986) | Bovine rumen microbial communities from Lethbridge, Alberta, Canada - RJG_03 | ecosystem: Host-associated > Mammals > Digestive system > Stomach > Rumen | place: Canada: Alberta | collected...
GCGATATTGCAATAAGGAGCGATATCCGGACAAAGAAATCCGGGTTCGGGAGCTGGTAGTCCAGGGCGTCGCAAAGCATGTCATCAAAGCACTTGGGTGAACCCGTTGAGAGGGGGTGTCTGGAATTTGAGAACATATGACGTGAAATGTCCCATTTGCGGCAAAATCAATCGCGGACTTTTTCTGGAGGAAACGGAGGGCTGGATGGAGTGTGACCAGTGCGGAAACGCAACCAGAATAAGACTTGCAGGTGAGAATCAGTTGTCCATGGTCTACACCGTCAAAAAGCTGGAACCACATTTGAAATATTGTTGAGTACGAATGGAGAGGTCACAGATGACAGAGACTGGAGATAACTCATGGCGTCCGCTCTCCTGGTACTGCCCGAATTGTGGTCAGCGTATCACAGCTTATCAGAACGGAAAGGGAGAATTCAAGGCGGCCTGCAGCAGATGCAGAACCGTGAGCATACGGATACCGAGGGGCAGACGCCACGGCACGATTGAGGTATACGCACCAAAAAGGCTGTCGCCTGCAGCAAGGTAAAGCGCAAGTCAGACACAGATTTAATTCAAAAATTCAAATCGAATACTTGTATAACGACGGAATGGCCAAGATGAAACAGGCTATATAAGACCATTTCCAGGTCATATACACGGATATCGGCTGGTTTAACCAGATACATTACATGAGAGGCCGCCGACAGGACCGGATTCTGTTTTTACAGAATCCAGTCCTGCCGGCGGTCTCTTTTTATTTCTGCCGGCGGGACTTTCGAACACCAAAAATCATATCGAAAGCCTGACATGCATTAAGGGCGAGGATACACATATTGCTGATTTCCCGTTTTCAGGGAAAAGCAGTATCGGTACCCTTATCTTTTTGCGCCCTTGTCAGGCTCTGAAGGTTCCGGACCGTACTGCATGCAGGTGTATCCTTCCGCTCCCCGCATCAGGCGGAAAGGAAAAGTATGTATAGTTTAGAAACCGCCAATTTTGCAGGACGTCTGAAAACTCTCCGCAAAGCGAAAGGTATGACGCAGGAGAAAGCCGCTGAGGAGCTTAATATCAGTATCGAGCATCTCGGAAATATGGAACGCGGACAGGGAAAACCATCTCTGGAGCTTCTGGTTGAGATCGCACTCTACTTCCATGTCAGTACCGACTATCTGCTTCTGGGACGCGAACTTGACAGGGATTCCGTCCGTGCAAGCCTTCTTGAGCTGTCCGCGCAGATGACGGAGCTTGCTAGCAAATTGTAAATCATAACGAACGGTAAGAATACCATACATAATCATTTCGATAATATTTCAGTGGAAAATACGTGCTAATGATGCAAATCAATCGCTTGTTTTAAATGCAAGCGATTGATTTGGCGTGATTACCTGTTTCGATAATATCGCTTGTTCTTTTATCGCTTGTCTTTTTCCAAGCGATAAAGTGATTTTGTCTCCTATTCGAAGCATAAAATTCTGCATAGACTGAGTGTATCATATATCATTGAACTCGTATGGTGTTAGGCTTGACACTTGCAATATTACGAGCTAATATTTATTATGAATTTAAAATAAAGGGGGGGTGATTGAAATGGCGAATGAATTGCAAAGACATGATAGTGGCGGGTTCCTTAAATCGCTGGACAGGTTCATTCAGGATTCAGGTCTTCAAGATGTAAAGACAAGAATGGATTCCAGGAAAGGAACTGCTACCATAACTGGCAGTCGCGATGGAATACAGTACACTACAACCGTTCAGAGAAATAAATACGGAGCGACTAGAACTGTATCGCAGTACGATACCAATGTCGGTCGGGATGCGATGATCGAGCAGGTGAAAGAACTTCGTAGGCAGCATTATACGCAGCAGGAGATTGCTGACATGTTGGGTATTTCACAGGCTACGGTGAGTATTTATCTAAGGAGGTGACGCATTACATGGCAGATAGGAGAACAAGAAGCGACTGCACGGTTGGAGCTTTCGAGAAGAAGCATGGTCTTCCTGCGGGAACGATCCGCAATAAAGACGGCCGCGACACAAGAAGCGACAAGAAAATCGGGACAATTCGGAAGGAAAGCAATAAGAAGTGATTCGATCGGAACGGTTTTCTCTTTGGAAGGTAAAATGAAATATAAACCTACGATTCTGTTGTGCAACCACAAAGGGAATGGGGAAGCTGAATCCCAGATGGAATATTGCGGAAACGGCGATTACGTCTGTCCAGTATGCGGTGATTCGTATCATGATGATGACTTTGACCGTGGCGATGATGACAGTGAGCGATTGAGCGCATACGATGCCGCGTTGATTTGGCAATCGAATGGTGAAGATGAGGATTACATGTTCGGATATACGGAAGAACAACTGAGAAGAGCACTTGAATGACGTGAAAACGGCATTTGCAGGCAAAAGTATACCGACCATTCGATTGGATGAAGGACTATTTGCGTTGTAGCAAGGAGAAAACGAATCACCAGATGTGTATGTGTTAATGTGATGAGATGACTTATTATGGGCACGATGATAATGATGCTTTTTAGTAGGAAAGACTTACCTCAATTGCTCGAATTGGGGCTTTAAGATTGCGTGAACAGAAAGTCAAGAATGAAAGTTTGTGATAGGTCATCATTTGTTAGCCGCAGCGAAATGCTGCGGTCTTTTTTTGTCGAAGAGCTTGAAGTTATCAAATAGTTATTCTGCCAGTATTAAATTGACGCCCCCTGTTTGCCAGACAATTCCGAGCAAACGGGGGACTTTTTAGTTCGTTGCTTTATACTGCCCTATTCTCACTCTTCTTTTCTAACGGTCCGTTATTATTATGGACTTCTCTAATCTGAAAATCTCCATAGTCCCGGTAATGAATCTCCATTACCTGTCCCTAAGATCGTACCATCCCTACAGTTAAACTTGTACATGTCAGGAGCCAAACAGCTCCGAATCTCCGATCCTTGAAAACTGCATATGCATTCTTCAGGTACAACCCTGTGACGGGGAGCCACATCAGCGGAAAGCGCGAAGATCATCATAAATGATGGGAGCGCGGACCGGCCTGTAAGTCCGGATTGCTTCCGGGTACAGCTATGATCCGTCGCAGCACAATGATACTTCTGTACGCAGCTCGGTGAGAACCACGGAGGGGTTAGAGTCCCATGATGCCGTTAGCAGACGGATGCCTGAATGTATTCCCGCAGGACAGAGTGCCTGCATCTTCGGGGGTGTCGGGGACAAATACGAAGAGACCATATTTGACATGAAGCCGCCGTGTGACGGCTTTATCGATAGTCGGGCAGGAAGCGATTTCCTGCCCAATGCATAGAAAAAACATAGCAGGACTTACCCTGCATGGATTTTACATGGAGGATTTGCAGATGCTTAAGAAGAACTGGATCTATAAGCGCGGAGACATCTATCTTGCGGATTTGGGCACGCCTGCAGGCAGTGTTCAGGGAGGTGTCCGTCCGGTGATTAACATTCAGAACAATACGGGAAGCTTTTTCGGACCGACACTGATTGTGATCCCGCTGACAACGGAGCTCAAGAAGCTGAACCAGCCGACGCATTATGTGCTGCAAAAGCAGCGCGGACTGGAACAGATTTCCATGAGTGAGTCGGAGCAGCCGGTAACGATCAATAAGACGCAGGTAATCAAGTATCTTGGAAAAACAGATCAGGCGCATATGAGAAAAATCGATGACTGCCTGAGAATCAGCCTTCACCTGAATCCGGAGGACGCTCTTCCGGAGTGTGCAGACTTCCCGTGACGCGGCAGGTGCTGGTGAATCTTCCCAATATAATACGGAGGTGAGGAAATGATCATGGAAGCAATGAAGACAATGGAATCCCCGGCGGATGCTGCCGGAGCTGCAGCAGAGAAACGCTGCTATACGGTCGAGGATCTTCAGATTATTCTCGGCGTGAGCCGCGGCAGTGTATATAAGCTGCTCGGACAGAATGAATTCCGGTGGTTCAAAATCGGATCGGCGATCCGGATTTCAGCCAGAAGCTTTGATGAATGGCTGGACAGCAAGCTGTGAGACTTGTCAAGGATGTCATTACTGCCGGCGACATCCTAACAATCCGGATATGCTACTACTACTATTTAGCCAGGTCTTCGGACCTGGCTAAATCAATTTCAGGAGGACAGAACATGGATGAGAAACAGGGCACCACGATATCCGTGATGGAAATGGGAACGATGCTTGGCCTTAAGAAAACGGATGCCTACTGGCTGGTACATAAGCAATGCTTTGAGACGGTTACCGTCGGCGGCAAAATGCGGATTGTGCTGAAAAGCTTTGAGCACTGGTACGCCAATCAGGTCAAACACAGGAAGATCGACGGGACACCGCCGGGGCAGGAACTGCGGGCAAACTCCTATTCCATCAAAGAGATGGCGGAGGAGCTGGGTGTCGCAGAGGGTGTTGCTTATGACATTATCAAACGGTATGCAATAGAAACCTTTGAGGTGGACACCTGGAAACGGGTGCGGAAGGACGTCTTCGATGCGTGGTACCGGACGCAGAGCCGGTACAGAACACGGGAAGACCGTGAGAAGGATGCGGAACTTGAAGCATCGAGTATGTCTATGCCGGAGATGGCTGGGCTGCTCCTGATTCCGCGGGCGGAGGTGTATCACATCCTGCTGACAGGCAGAGACAGAGAAAAATTTGATTTTGTCTATATTGGTGGCAGACGCCGTGTGACAAAGAGCAGCTTTGAAAACTGGTATGCCGGGCAGACGAAGTATCGGAAATTGTGTGACAGACCGCCGGAGGAAATCGCCGGTATCGAAAAGCAGAAGAAGGAAGCGGAACATCCGAGACTGAAGGTGGATGAGAGCAAAGCAGCCTTCACTCTGCAGGAGGCATCGGTTCTCCTGGATCTTACATACAATGAGGTGCGCAGCCTGATCCGGAGCGGTGATTTAGATGCAAATAAGTATGGAACCAGATATCTGATCCCGCGGGATGAAATCCAGTGGTTCCTTCTCCAGCAGCGGCTGGAGCGCGAAACGTAAGGAGGATTTGACGATGGCATCGATTGTACAAAGGAACAACCGCTACTGTGTCGTTTATCTGTATGACGATGAGACAAGCGGCAGGCGTCGCCAGAAATGGGAAAGCTTCAGAACCATGGCGGACGCAAAAAAGCGAAAGGCGGAAATCGAGTACCGGCAGGAGCTGGGAACGCTGGTGATCCACAAGTGCCAGACGATAGACGAGCTGCTGAATGAATATGTTGCGCTGTATGGCAAGGCGACCTGGTCCATTTCCATGTATACCAGCAACACAGCACTCATGAAGCATTACATTTCCCCGATTATCGGGAGCATGAAACTGAATGAAGTCACGCCGCGGGTCCTTGAAAGATATTATCTGCAGCTTCTGAAAACGCCGGCAGTACATACGGTGACGCAGCGGAAAGGGTCTAAGGAGAAATCATTTGTTGCGCCGCCGACCATCCGGAAAGTACATAACCTCTTGCGAAGCTGCTTCCATCAGGCGGTTAAATGGGAGCTGATGGAAAAAAATCCGGCGATTTACGCGACGGTTCCGAAGGCAGAGCAAAAGAAGCGGGAAATCTGGGATGCGCCGACACTCTTCCACGCAATTGAAGTGTGTGAAGATGGCCGGCTGAAGCTGGCGATGAATCTTGCATTTGCCTGTTCTCTCCGGATCGGTGAACTGCTTGGCCTGACCTGGGACTGCGTAGACATCTCTCCGGAAAGTATCAAAGCCGGAAAAGCATATGTCTATGTGAACAAGGAATTGCAGCGTGTCAGCAAGAGCGTTATGAAGACACTGGAGAAGAAGGATGTGCTGCGGGTTTTTCCGGAACTTCGCGAGAGCAACAAGACCGTTCTGGTTCTTAAGAAGCCCAAGACGGAAACCAGCACCCGCAAGATTTTCCTTCCCAGAACCGTAGCCGAGATGCTGATCGACTGGAAGCGGGAGCAGGATTTTACGAAGGAAGCACTTGGCAGTGAGTATTCAGATTTCGATCTTGTCATGGCAAATGATCTGGGAATGCCGACAGAGCAGTCCAGGATCACTGCCCTGTTCTCCGACTTAATTCAGAGAAATGATCTGCCAAAGGTTGTCTTTCACAGTCTGCGCCATTCCAGCATCACCTATAAGCTGAAGCTGAACGGCGGCGACATCAAAGCGGTTCAGGGAGATTCCGGTCACGCACAGGCGCAGATGGTCACAGATCAGTATTCCCACATTCTGGACGATGACCGGATGCATAATGCGGATCTGTTCGAGCAGGCGTTTTATGGGGGAAAGGGTGCTGAATCGGTTCATGAAGCAACGGAGACTCCGGCAGCTGCCGGGCAGACTGAAGTGAAAACAGGCACAGAGGGAATAGATCCCGAGCTACTGGCAAAAGTCCTGGCGAACCCGGAAATGGCAGCGCTTCTGACAACGCTTGCCAGAAATCTGAAATAACGGATAGAGAGCAATCTCTGATCCATGCATGGCATCTTCTCGGGAAGGTGCCTTTTTACATAGCCAGACAGGAACATCTCTCAGGAGATGCGTCTGCCTGGTAATTTTTATGTCGGCGGATCTCAGTAAAGCCTGGGGATTCGATGCACCGCTTGTCTAATATCGGCGGCAGCTGCAAACGATCCTTTTCCCTTCTTTAGCAAAATCTAATAATCTGCTAATATGAAGGCATAAACTTCTAACGACAAAGGTGAACTTCGGTGAACGGAAACGGATTCGGAATTCGAAAAAAGCCTGATGAAAAGCGACTTTCCTGTACATAGGTGAACACTGATGACAAAGGTTCAATGGTACTCCTAAGCGGAAGGTCGGCGGTTCGAATCCGCCCAGGAACGGAAATGAAGGGCGTGTGAAAAGCAAACGTTTTTCACACGCCCTTCTTGTTGATTCGTTGAAAGAAATTCTTCTTTGGTATTTCGAGAGCCTTCAGTCAGCGATGTATCACTGCGGCCTCGCATGAACTGCCTGGAAAAGTTTCATTTTCCGTAACTATTCAGCACCCCAGACTCGGAACGCTTCGCGTTCCTCGTTGTGGGCGGACAGAGCGGCTTTGCCGCTTGTCCGCCCCTTGAAAAACTTCTGAAACCGTCCTGCGAGCAAGCTCTCCGTCCGGATTTCATCAGTTTTCCAAGTGGTGCTGAATAATTACCATTTCCCAAGCTCAATCGTCTCCGTCGCGACCGCCTCGCGGAACGCACGGTCATGCTCCACAAAGATCATCGTCGGAGCATACGTGCGGATCAGGTTTTCGATCTGCATTCTCGAATAAATATCGATATAATTGAGCGGCTCGTCCCACACATAGAGGTGGGCCCGCTCACACAGACTCTTCGCGAGCAGAACCTTTTTCTTCTGCCCGGCGGAATAATCGTCCATGCTCTTCTCAAACTGCGTCCGCTCAAAGCCGAGCTTTCGGAGCACCGCGTAAAAAAGACTTCCGTCAAGCTGATGATGCTCCGTAAACTCTGCGAGCGAACCGGAAAGTCCCGACGCATCCTGCGGCACACAGGAAATGACAAGTCCTGAGCCGACTGTCAGAGTTCCGGTATATTCGCGCAGATCTCCGGTCAGCAGCTTCAGAAAGCTCGACTTTCCGGCGCCGTTCCTCCCGTCCAGCGCGATGCGGTCTCCCTGCCGGATCTCAAATGTCACCGGACCGCACACAGTTTGCCCGTCAATAACCGGCGCGACTCCCACACAGGAAACAAGCCGATCCGACATATATGTGAGCGGAAACAGCTTCAGGTCCTCCGCCGTCTCCGCATTTTTAAGCAGGCCTTCCTTCTCATCAATCGCCTTCTGCCGACGCAGCTCGATGGATTTGGCCCGCTTCATCATCTTGGCGGATTTTTTGCCGACAAAGCCGCGGTCCACAGGACCATTTCCGAATTTTGAGGCCTCCGTCTTATCCGACCACGAGGACGTCCGCCGCGCGGCCGTCTTCATCTGATCGATATCCTTCTTCAGCTTCTCATTTCTTGCCAGCTCATAATCCTGCTGCCGGTTGAAATTCTCATACCACGTAGAAAAGTTTCCGGCAGTAACCTGAATGTCCGTCCGGTTAATTGCCAGAATGTGATCGACGCACTGATCAAGGAACCACCGGTCATGCGAGACCAGAATAAAGCCCTTCTTCCGCTTCAGATATGAAGCGACGATCTCCCGCGCCCGCATATCGAGGTGGTTGGTCGGCTCATCAATCAGCAGAAAATGCCCTTCATTTAAGAAGAGCGCCGCAAGCTCCGCCTTGGTCTTCTCCCCATTGGAAAGAGTTGAAAACGGCCGCCAGAGCGCGTCGTCCCTGACCTCCAGATAAGAAAGCTCTCTCAGGAACTCCCACTCCTCCGCCTGCGGACAGATCTCCATCAGAATCTCTTCCGTCATCCGATCTTCATGTTTAATCCGGTACGGGAAATAGTCGAACATCACGGACGACTGAATTCTTCCGCTGTACTCCTCTTCTCCCTGCAGGAGCCTGAGAAGAGTCGTCTTCCCTCTCCCGTTCCGGCCGATCAGTCCGAGCTTCCAGTCCGTATCAATCGTAAAGCTGACATGCTCAAAGATGCTGTCCGGACTCGTCGGATAGAAAAATGAAAGGTCCTCAACCCCTATCATAGACATAAACTAACTCACTCATTAAAATATACGATGCCCTGCAGCCACACATCGCCGCGGAAGCGCATGCCCTTCTGGGGAATGCCGCGCAGCCGCTTCGCATTGACGCAGACATCCAGATACACATCACACACCTCGAGCTGCATCTGCCACACACTCTCGCCAGTGTACAGGTTTTTCACCCTCTCGCAGGAAATGATGTTACCGATGACACTGTACTGGTCGCACTCCATGCCGTACGGAAGAAAGCTTGTGTCGACAATCGAGAGCACATCCTCGTCCTCGAGACGCTTCGTAATCACCTGATAGTCGTTCATATCCTCCGCCGTCAGGCTCTCAATCGCCGCCTCGTCGCCATTGCGCGCCGCAGAAATGAGCTTCAGATGATTGTCCTGCTGCTTCTGGTACTCTCTCTGGTCCTCTTCCGTCTTATAGACAGGCAGAAGAATCGTCCCGCTCTTCGCGAGCGCAGACAATTTGACCGGAAGCTCTCCGGTCTGTGTGAACAGCGCCGCATCAGGATCCTGTGTCTCGCCGGAGCCGATATCCGTAACCCTGCGGTACTGCCCTGCGTTGATCAGATAAAAAATGACTGTCGCCCCGAGACGGGGATCCTCACAGCATCCCTCGTAGGATTCTGATCCCGCTCGTTTCTCGAAGTCCACCTCCTGGTGCATGCTGATCGTCGCGCCGCTGAAATACGGAAATGAATACTCCGGGTGGAAATCGCCCGCGTCGTCAAACTCTCCGACGACAGTGATTCCCATGTCCCGGCCATATTCCTTTGAAAATTCGCCGCATATACGGCCGTGGCCGTTTCGGAACAGAGTCTTGTGATCAAAATGAAGCACCGTGTCACGGGTGATCCGCTCCATTTCGCGATTGCTGCCTATCCGCTGAAAGCCGACTGATTCCAGATATGTATGCATAAAAGCCTTTCATAAGGTCACGAAGCAGGTTTCATTTCCGATGCTTCGGGACCAGAACTTCCTTGCCGCCCATATACGGCTGCAGAACCTTCGGAACCTTTACGGTGCCGTCTGCCTGCAGGTTATTCTCAAGAAATGCAATCAGCATTCTCGGCGGGGCGACAACTGTGTTGTTAAGTGTATTCGCGAGGTACTTCTTTCCGTCCGCTCCCTTGACACGGATCTTCAGGCGTCTTGCCTGCGCATCGCCAAGGTTCGAGCAGGAACCAACCTCAAAGTACTTCTTCTGTCTGGGTGACCATGCCTCGACGTCGCAGGACTTCACCTTGAGGTCCGCGAGATCTCCGGAGCAGCACTCCAGCGTCCGAACCGGAATATCCATCGAGCGGAACAGGTCCACGGTGTTCTTCCAGAGCTTGTCATACCACATCTTGCTCTCTTCCGGCTTGCAGACAACGATCATTTCCTGTTTCTCGAACTGGTGGATGCGGTAGACGCCGCGCTCCTCGATGCCATGAGCACCCTTCTCCTTGCGGAAACACGGAGAATACGATGTGAGCGTGAGCGGAAGCTGCTCCTCCGGGATGATCTGGTCGATAAATCTTCCGATCATAGAGTGCTCGGATGTTCCGATCAGGTACAGGTCCTCACCCTCGATCTTGTACATCATGGCGTCCATCTCATCAAAGCTCATGACGCCCTGAACGACATTTCCATGAATCATGTACGGCGGAATTACATACGTAAAGCCGCGGTCGATCATGAAATCGCGCGCATACGCAAGAACAGCTGAGTGAAGTCTCGCGATGTCGCCGAGAAGATAATAAAAGCCATTTCCGGCAACACGGCCCGCCGCATCGAGATCAATTCCGTCAAATGACTCCATGATATCTGTGTGATACGGAATCGGAAAATCCGGAACGACCGGATCGCCGAATTTCTGAATCTCCTGGTTATAGGAGTCATCCGGACCAATCGGGACAGACGAATCAATCATCTGCGGGATCACCAGCATGCGCTTTCTGATCTCCTCCTCGACTGTCTTCTGCTCTGCGGAAAGAGCCTGGATCTTTCCCTTATTTTCAGCGATGCTGTCCTTTACAGCCATCGCCTCGTCCTTCTTGCCCTGCTTCATCAGAGCGCCGATCTGCTTCGAAGCCTTGTTGACCTCAGCCTGCAGCGCCTGCTCCTCCTGCAGAATCTCTCTGTTCCGCTTATCATACGCGATGACCTCATCGACCATCGGAAGCTTCTTATCCTCAAATTTCTTCTTGATGTTCTCCTTCACGAGGTCCGGATTTTCTCTCAGAAATTTAATATCAAGCATTGCCTGTTATCTCCTCTCAATATTTCCTTCAGTTTCCGTCTATTATACAGTCAGTTCCTCTTCAGTTCCATACCTCTTTGCGATTCGAAGCGCCTCAATTTCCTCATTACTGAGCATGATATAGGACTCGCCCTTGACAATTTCCTTAATATAAAGGAAGCAATTCTCCTTGCTGTGGACCGCGTTCAGCACAAATCCGGAATCGCTGTCGTCCAGAAGCGCCAGGACAAAGCTCAGTTTTCCGCCGACGTCATCAAATGCGTCGTATTTGACAACGCCGTATTTGTGGACACTCTTGCCGATGGTGTCCCGAATTGCCTTGATCTGATCGTCGACCGCTCCGATATTTTTCGCGTAGCGCTCGATCTTTGCGACCTTCTTGTCCAGGTCCCTCTCAATTGAGGTTCCATCCTCGCCCTTCATGAACATTTTGTATTTGCTGCTCAGCCGTTTATAGCGCATGTTCATTCTCAGTACGGCTACAATCAGAATGACGTCAATCAGCAGGAGAATAATAAGAAAAATGCCGACCTCCGCGCTCATCGTTGAATTGCCCATAATGTTCCTCCCTTACTGCGCTGAGCGGATCAGATCAAAAATTCTCTCGAGCTCATCGTCCGAATAATATTCAATTTCGATCTTCCCTCTCTTGCCATTATCTCTGATGCTGACTTTTGTTCCCAGTGCTGTCTTCAGCTTCTCCGATATATCGTGAATGATCGCCTCCCTCGCCTCATCGACGCTCTTTTCTTTTTTCTTTGACGAGGAGCTCGTCAGCTCACGGACCAGCTTTTCTGTCTGACGCACTGAAAGCTTCTGCGCGACGATCTGGTCTGCGATCTGTCTCTGAAGCTCCGGATCAGACACACCGAGAATGGCTCTCGCGTGTCCTTCGGAAATGCTGCCATTTTCCACCATCTTCTGAATGTCCTCACCGAGCTTCAGAAGTCTCATGGAATTCGTAACGGCCGACCGGCTCTTGGATACGCGACCAGCCACTTCTTCCTGGCTCAATCCAAAATCATGGACCAGACGCTCATACGCCTTTGCCTCCTCGATCGGATTCAGATCCTCGCGCTGAATATTTTCTATCAGAGCAACCTCAACAGCCTCCTGACCGGAAAAGTTCTTCACAATGACCGGAACCTCCTTCAGTCCCGCCTTCTTTGCGGCTCTCCATCTGCGCTCGCCCGCAATGATCTCATAGTAACCATCCTTCTTCTGAACGAGCAGCGGCTGGATAACCCCGAACTGTCTGACTGAATCTGCCAGCTCTGAAATCGCCGCGTCATCAAAATACTTCCGCGGCTGATCGCGGTTCGGCTCGACAAGCGAAATGCGCATGCTGATGACCTCGCCGTCCTTCTTATCCTCAGTCTCCTCAGAAGGAAAGTCATTCATGGGCATTTCCGAAAAGCTGTCCTCTGCAGCAGAAGTCTCGTTGTTTCCATCAAGAACATATGTTTTGTTTGTGCTGATGTCTTCGCCTTTTGCGGATTCGGAATCAGATGATATCACGTTATCCACCGTAACGGTGATATCAGGAGTATCCACTGCATGATCTGCGCTCTGCTCTGTTTTCTCGGCAGGTGTCTGATCGTCAGATTCATCCACGTCGGAAGTCGATGTGGATACTTCCACGTTTTCAGCATTTGAAGGATTCTCTGTCTTTTCGACGGCATTTACCGCTGGAGTCTTGTCGGCAGCTGCTTCAAAGGATTCTGATTCATCAGATTCTTCTGCTTCATCGGAACTTTCTACGTCAGAGACATCTTCAGAAGAATTTTCCTCTACCTCAATATATTCGACCGGCTCCTCACCATTCTTTGCGCTATCCTCCAGAATTGGATTGCCGTTCTCGTCAACAAAGACATAATCGTCCGGATTCTCATTTATATCGACAGGATTTCCGTCCTCATCAACATAGACGTATTCGACCTCCTCCGGTTCATCGACGCCTTCATCAGCATTAATAACTGTCTCTATTTCCGTAACGACCGGTTCATCTTTATCCTTGGTCTTTTCGATCACAGGCGCTGTCTTTTTGTGTGAACGTGTCCCGGATGTCTTTCTCTTTTTTGCCGGTGCCTTTTCAGTATTTTCGCTGCTGTCCTTCTTTTCACTTCCGCCCCGGTTCGGAATCAGTGAATCAAGACCGCGGCCAAGACCGCCCCGTCTAGCCATTAGCTCTTCCTCCTCTTCCTTGAAAATTCACGCGCCAGCTCCCGGTATCTCTGCGCTCCGGCAGAATGAGTATCATATCTGATAATCGGAAGGCCATAGCTCGGTGATTCCGCAAGCCGTACATTTCTTGGTATGACGGTTCGATACACATACTCATCGACGTTATCCTTGACGTTCTTTACAACATCATTCGACAGGTTTGTGCGTCCATCAAACATCGTAAATACAATCCCGTTGACCGTCAGATTCTCATTTAAACGATTCTTCACAAGATCAATCGTCTTGAGAAGCTGAGTAAGTCCTTCCAGTGCGTAATACTCGCACTGAACCGGGATCAGCACACTGTCAGCTGCGCAGAGCGCATTGAGAGTTAAAACAGACAGTGACGGCGGACAATCAATAAAAATGAAATCAAACTGATCCTTGATTGCGTCGATCTGATTTTTGAGAAGATACTCTTTATTCTCAAAATCCATCAGCTCAACTTCAGCTCCGGCCAGATCAACATTCGATGGAATGACAAAGAGTCTTCCAAAATCAGTTCTGATCATGCAGTCCTCTGCATTCGCCTCGCCGATGAGAAGCTGATATACTGTATTCGTCTGCTCGCTTCGATTGATTCCAAGGCCACTAGTGCTGTTTCCCTGTGGATCCATATCAATAAGAAGGATCTTCTTTAATCGTTCAGCCAGGCACGCAGAAAGATTGATGGCAGTCGTTGATTTTCCGACGCCACCTTTTTGATTTGCTATCGCAATTACTTTTCCCATGCTTTCTCCCTTATTTAATAGTACAGTCATTATATCACGTCCACTACATATTTGTATCGAAAGTTCGACTATGTGCTGCCCTGCAATGCTGATATTTGGTCACTGTTCACACACCATTCAAAGTCGAATGCGGTCGCGAATATCAGGACGGTATCGGGCAGACTCCATCCTCCTCAGCCTCCCTTCGACGCTGAATACAGCGGCTCAGGATGATCTTCGGACTCTTCCATACGTACAATGCAGAGGAGATCTGAGAACAATATATAACGCCCACACCGCTCCTGATATCGCTACCGTTCAACGAGGTCTGGTGGCGTGTGAACTGAAATGGTATTTGAAACAGTTCGCTCCGCATGCAGATTTGCAGTTGTTCAGAGATATCGGAAGCATGGTCTCGCTGTTTCACGTGAAACATACTCCAACTGTAAGTCTCTCCAGAGTAATTGACTTCTGTCAGACTCTCTTCAAGCGTTTTAATTTATAGTCAATAAGAGAATCACGTTTCACGTGAAACAATCCATCTTAAGTTTCATTTCATATTCCTTTTCCACTTGGCTTCGTGCCAGCGATTCACAGTTTTAATGCCATGTTCGGACTACGATCGGCAGCAATTTTAATGCCATGAGCCATATTCTTGCAATAAAAAAGCACCGGATTATTTCCGATGCTCGTCACCACGTATTTATTTGTTAAGATCTCAATTACTGTTTTCTTGCTCTCGCTTCAGCAATCTCTTTTTTAATAAACTCTTCTTCTTTTTTGATTAGCTCATCCAGTTCTTCGGAAGGCATGGCCCTATAGCGATTAATCTCATTCCAATTTAGATTATCATTTTCATTCCATATGCGCTCTGCCATTATTGCACCTCTTTGAAAGAAAATCCATAGAGTTTCGATAATTCTTTTATCGTATTCATCTGTGCATCAAATACATTATACCCTTTTTTAATGAGCTTTGCGATCTTTCTTTCATAAATCGTTTCGCTCACAAATACGCTTGCGCGTGTATATTCAAAAATACGCCCATTGTGGCAGCGTACATATCCCTTCCGATAACCTTTTTGGAATGCGGAATTAATATCTTCCACGCCAGGCGTCATACTTGCGGGATGATTATGGAACGATATTAACGTATCCCTTTCGGAATCGGCGATGGCTCTTTTCTGCTCTTCCGTGTATTCCGGAGCTTCCGCTTTTTTACCCGATACAGACTTATACCACTTTTTCAGCTTAGAATCATATAGATACAAATCCTCACCATTCTGTCCTGATCTGTGTATTAGAATCTCTCTAGCGACCGTATAATATGTCCTTCATTCTTCAGGAGCGTCTGCCATGCTGTCAAACTTCTGAATGAATTCACGACTTTCAATAATTCTGTGCGGAACGGCATACGATATATCTTTCCGGATCGCCTTAGAATTTTCTTTTGCCTTCTCCGTTCTGATTCTGTAATTCCAAGATATTTCTCTTTGAAATCCTCGAAGTCCTTCGTCTTATCCAGCCCGAAATACGCCGCACGATCCTGCAGAGTCTTCAGTTCATCTTCATCCAGTGCCCATTTCGCACGCTGGAGAAGTACACACCGGCAATTGCACACATTCCTGGCGAATTCTCTGATCTCGAGTGCATTATTTCTTTCCCACAGATGTTGAAGTTCTGATTAAGTTTCAAAATCTTTTCGTCTACTTTCACATTGCCAGTTTTTCAAGCATTGATATCGTTCACAGCCAATTGTATTTCGAAGTATCAGTGTTTCGCGTGAAACGTCACATGTTCAGGAAGTTTATCACATCAGTTCTTCGTATCGTATTTTTGTTGGTTTTATTTCCCGGTCTTATATGTATTTTAGATCTTCGTTTCACGTGAAACATGCTGTATTAACAATCTGAAGCATTGCACCATCCATCCCTATTGCCAACCACTCAAGCTTATTTCAGTAAGTCATATATTTCTCATCACAAGTTGTCCGTTCTATTTTTTGCCATTCAGCATTCTTTACTTTCTTAACTGTCTGTGTTTCACGTGGGACTTCCTATACTAACATTATGCGGCGTTGTTCCGTCCTGCCCGTATTGCCGGTAGTGCAATCTTATTTCATCACGCCATTTGATCTTCATTTCCAGTCATCCAATCTTTTTGTTGACCAAATTTCGTTACGATACTTATTTCTGTGTTTCACGTGAAACACAGCCTGCTTATATAGACATCGGGTCAGGAGTTCATTTATACCTTGTCCCCAGCGATTCTATTTCAGACTATATCCCAGTTTTGACATGTGTTTCACGTGAAACATTCTATACTGCCATTGCACAGCATCTCACGATCAGATACACAGTGTCGGTTATTCAGTTTTATCTCATCGCACTATCCGTTATGCAGCACCCGTTGCGCGATCTCTTATGTTGCTCAGCATTCTTTACTCTTCTGATTATTTGAAATTCATACAAAACGCCATCTGATCTTAAAACTTCATCTCGGTAGATCATAAATGCGTGCTTTCACCATTCTTATATCTGATCATCATTCATCATTGCCCCTGTGTTTCACGTGAAACATCGCTTGTCAAGAAAGCTCCGATCCAGTAGTTCATTTATGTCGTGCTTTCGCCAGTATTATTTCTGTTTACTTTCGTTTTCAGTTCATTATTTCAGGTAAAGATATTGGACTGGGATCGTGTAAAATCGAGTCTCAAGTCTGTATTACCAATTGTTCAAGTTTAATTTATCGTATCATCCATTCTTCGCTAGTTGTACATTTTTTCATGTTGATCAGTATTCCTCACTCTTCTAGCTATCTATTCAAGTTATCTATACTTCACGTAAAATTTCACTCACTCAGTAGAGACTTCTGCTCAAGAATTCATTTATACAGTGGTTTTATCGATCTTTTATCTGATCATCGTTCAGCTTCGGTCGCGTGTTTCACGTGAAACATGCAGTGCCAACACATGCAGTAATTACCATAAGGTCCGTATCGTGTTTGCTCAGACTTATTTCATCACGTCATCTGTTCTTCATCACCATTCTCCTGATCTTCTATATTGCTCAATACTCTTTATGTTTCTAATTGTCTGTATGTTATTCGAGTACTGCCTGCTCACAAAAATTACAAGTTAGTTCAGGAGCACATTTGTGCTATGCTTCGTCGGTCTTATTTCTAGTTATTCTAAGATGATTAAGTCCTTTGTTTCACGTAGAACGTGACACACCGGCACCATGCTGCTTTAGACTAACAAATTTGTATTGCTGGCTGTTCAAGCCAATTTTATAAAGCCATCTATTCTTCGCTAGTCACCCAATCTTTTTATGCTATCCAATAATCTCTACATTTCTACTTATCTGTGTTTCACGTGAAACACAAACCATGCAGAAGGATCTGACCCTATAATTAATCTGTGTTTTACACTCTCCATTCTATTTTCGGCACCCTTTAGTTTTGTCCACGTATTTCACGTACATATTACCTGTTCAGTTTTTATCTCAGCCATTAACTCCGGTCGTATCGTTTGGTAATCTCGCATTCAATCATCACATGTATTAATCTCATATTTTACGTGAAGCATACCGTCATCATGTGAGGCAGCAGGAACTCCGGCCGCAGTACTAATATTATGTTTCACGTGAAACACATCACAGCTAAATCATGCCAAGCTACATTACCTAATCCGGATAGCTTGTTATCCGAGGTTATTCCATTGCTCGTTCTGCTCGCATCATCATACATCCAGTCTTTCTGTTACCCAATAATCTGTGTATTTAGCTCGTCAGTGTTTCACATAAAGCATCACCGCTCAGGGCTCTTGTCTCAGTCATTCACGTAGGTCTTATCGTTTAATAATCTCATATTCGATCATCACATGTATTAATCTCACGGTTCGCGTGAAACATACCGCCATTATGTGCAGTAGTAGGGACTCAGGCCGCAGCACTAATATTACGTTTCACGTGAAACATATCACAGCTAGATCATGCCAGGCTACATTATCCAATCCGAATAGCTGATTATTCGAGGTTAATTCATTACTCGTTCTGCCCACATCACCATGCATCCAGTTTTTTTGTCGTTCAATAGCCTTTACATTTCAGTTCGTCTGTGTTTCACGTGAAACATCACCTGCACAAACCCCTGTCACAGCCGTTTTCTCATGTCGTTCTTTTGGTTAATCTTATATCCGATTATCACACGTGTCGATTTCGTGTTTCACGTGAAACACTGTCACAATTCTTCTAGCCGTAATTCTCTTACGCCGCATCATCTCATTGATCTCATCAATCCTATTATCATTTTTTTGTCATTCATCAGTAACTCTCTCGTTCTGATATCCCACTGCCTTCCGTAGTTCGAATGGCAATCGTGACGGTTTTCGTTGCTATACAAAAAGCTTCATCCGTATCCATCCGGGATTGAACAAATTTCAGTGCAAGGGTATAATGTGTATAATCATTCAGCACCCTTGGAGAATTGAGAGAGATGAAGGGGAGAGCTTGCTCGCCCGAAATCTATTTCAATTCTCCATAGGGTGGGCAAGCGGCGAAGCCGCTTTGTCTGCCCACAACGAGGAACGCGCAGCGTTCCTCGTCTGGGGGTGCTGAATCGTTACGAATATGTTTATTCCAAAGGAGGTGCCTTATGTCAAAAGACAAGTTTTCCACCCGATTAATCAAGCGCACACTACTGCTTCTCGGTGGCATGTACGTATTCAATAAATTCGTCACAGTAAATTCAGCAAGAAAGAAGAAGCTCACCTGCAGCTCCTCGGATTTTTACAATTGGAAAGACCTGAAGGTCTACTACAAGGTCAAGGGATCGGGAACGCCTCTGCTTCTTCTGCATGATATCCACCCGGCAGCTTCAGCCTACGAATGGTCATTAATTGAAGATCTCCTTGCTGAACGGCACACGGTATATGTTCTCGATTTTCCGGGATGTGGGCGTTCGGACAAGCCCCAGGATCTGTACACAAATTTCTTCTTTGTAGAATTAGTCAGGGATTTTATCAAGGATCATAAGATTGAAAAGGCAGATATCGTTGCCTCCAATCTCAGCAGTGCGGTTGCCCTTATGACCGGTAAGTACGCGCCGGATTGTGTCGGCGATTTAATTTTGATCAATCCGCCTTCAGTCAGAGAGACTGCCCAGGTTCCTGATATCATCTCCAAAGCAAAGAAGGCTGTATTTGAGCTCCCGTTTTTCGGAGATTTTGTCTACAATCTTCTGTCCGCGCGTTCGGAGATTGACTATGCATTTACAGAGCACTATTTCTACAATCCGTTCCATAATAACGAGGACCTCGTGGATACGTATTACGAGAGTGCTCATCTCGGCAAGGGCAATGGCCGCTTCCTTGCAGCAAGCCTGGTCGGCAATTATGTAAACATCAATCTGGAGCACGCCATCAAGAGCTACGATGGAAAGGTCTCGATTATTGAGGGGTCGGACGTTAAAAATGGCGGAAGCAACGTTCACGAGTGGATTACACTGAATCCATCCATTAAGCGGGATTTCATACCGCACACCAAGGAGCTTCCTCATCTCGAGGAGCCTGACAAGACGGTCGCTATGATTGAGTCTATGCTCAGCAAATGATCTTTCAGCATTCAATTAATTCAAATCGAGTAGGAGGGGGTGATTAACCCCCGTCCTCTCACACCACCGTGCGTACCGTTCGGTACACGGCGGTTTCAATAGTTGACGTGCACTGACTGGTACGCGATGGCTAAATCATAAAAGCCTGA
>Ga0256406_1003470_pt1 | contig 19558 bp, 16 predicted proteins | sample RumenRJG_03DNA_FD_185986 | JGI IMG/M metagenome (GOLD analysis project Ga0256406, IMG submission 185986) | Bovine rumen microbial communities from Lethbridge, Alberta, Canada - RJG_03 | ecosystem: Host-associated > Mammals > Digestive system > Stomach > Rumen | place: Canada: Alberta | collected...
CATGGGCGCGTGGGCTGCGTGTGGCACGAACGGCCCGAGCGCACACCCGGAGCGTGGGCGGCCGGGCTGCGGACAACCCGAGGTTGGTAGCGCACGGCCAGGCCAGCAGCCAGGGATGGCGGCAAATAAATCCTGCAACGTAGCTCATGCAGGCTTGTCTCGGATTCAACAATGGTAGACGCGCGTTCTCTTCGCAGCGGTGTTAGCCATTCAGCCCTTCATCTAGCCAAACGCGATGATTCGCGTCGGCTTACGACAAGCAGCGACAAACGGGACGTTCAGCTCTGATAGAATGGCTTACGTTGTATTGCAACTGGCATTCTATAGGAGCTGCGATGAAGTACTCTGACCTTGTGGATTCTGGTGCCACGGCTACGGAGATTCAGGAGTTTCTTGTCGACGGTGGGAACGTCCCGGTGACGCTTCGCATTCCGAAGAACCTTCGCGACTCGGCCAAGCAGGCGGCTTCGCTTTCAGGGCTCACCTTCACCTCATTCGTCAAGCAGGCTCTCATCGAGAAGCTTTCCGCGAAGAAGGGGTAGCGCGATGGAGTTTCTCAGTAACGAGGGCGTAAACGCGCTGGGAGACAAGCTACGTTCGGCGCTTTCCGCAGGCGACAGGCTTTCCATTATCAGCTCCTACTTCACAGTGTTCGCTTTCGGTGAGCTGAAGGACGAGCTCCTAAAGGTTGACGAGCTTCGCTTCCTCTTCGACGAGCCGACCTTCGTGGAGCAGATGGCCGAGTTAAAGGATCCGAAGGAGTTCGTGCTCTCGAAGCGCGGGCGCGAGCGTGGCATCGGCGGCACGGGGCTTGAGCTTACGCTTCGCAATAACCTGAACCAGCGGGCTCTCGCTCATGAATGCGCCGAGTGGGTTCGAGCTAAGGCGTCCTTCCGTTCCGCACGCTCGCGCGGCATGGTGCAATCTGGCTCCGTCTACCACCTTTCGCATGCTGATGGCTCCGCTGACGGCTTCCAGGGATTCAACCTTCCCTTCACGCTTGAGGGACTGGGCTACGAGCGCAAGGCGGGCGTCGTTGGCGGCTATGGCTCGTATTCGGGAGCTGCCGAGGCGCAGGGTCTGAAGGCGATGTTCGACGGCATCTGGGACAACCCCTCCATGGTGGCCGACGTGACCGAACAGGTAGCCGAGCAGATCGGCACGCTCTACCGCGAGAACGCGCCTGAGTTCGTATATTTCCTGACGCTTTACCACGTGTTCCGCGACTTCATGGCGGACATGGAGGAGACCGACCCGATAAAACCGGGGCTCTCATTCACCGACTCGGCCGTGTGGAACAAGCTCTACGACTTCCAGCGCGACGCCGTGGTGGGCGCCATCCGCAAGCTCGAGCGGTACAAGGGCTGCATCATCGCGGACTCGGTCGGCCTGGGAAAGACCTTCGAGGCGCTGGCCGTCATCAAGTACTACCAGGAGCGAAACGACCGCGTGCTGGTTCTCTGCCCGAAGCGCCTGCGCGAGAACTGGACGCTCTACACCGGCAACGACGAGCGCAACCCGCTCGTGGACGACCGGCTCAACTTCGACGTGCTCAACCACACCGACCTTTCCCGCTACACGGGCTTTTCGGGCGACATTAATCTTGAGACGCTGCGCTGGGGCAACTACGACCTCATCGTCATCGACGAGAGCCACAACTTCCGAAACAAGCCGACCGACCGCACACAGCACAGCCGCTATGACCGTTTGATGCAGGACATCATCCGCGCGGGCGTGCGCACCAAGGTGCTGATGCTCTCGGCGACGCCCGTGAACAACAAGCTCCTCGACCTTCGTAACCAGATTGAGATAATCACCGAGGGAGACGACGCCTACCTGGCCGAGACGGATGGCATCGGCTCCGTCACGGCGGTGTGCCGCCTGGCCCAGCAACGCTTCGGAGAGTGGAGCGAGCTTCCCGACGAGCTTCGCACGACCGAGCGGTTCGTATCCATGGTGAACGCCGACTACTTCAAGCTGCTCGACATCCTGACCATCGCACGCAGCCGCAAACACATCGCCAAGTACTACCGCGACGAGACGGCAACGTTCCCAACGCGCCTCAAGCCGATATCGCTGCACCCGCGCTTCGACACGCAGGATGAGTTGCCAAGCATCGCCGATATGAACGACCTTATCGCATCGCTCTCTTTCGCGCAGTACCAGCTGCTCTCCTACGTGATGCCGGGCAAGCAGAAGAAATACGCCGACCGCTACGCCGACACATGGGGCAACGACTTCGAAAGCCAGGTGAACCGTACGCACGCCGTGGCGAACCTGATGCGCGTGAACCTGTTGAAGCGCATGGAAAGCTCCATCAACAGCTTCCGCATCACGCTCGAACGCGTGCTCGACGGCGCAAAGTCGCTTCTCGACCAGCTGGACAACTTGAGCATGAACGCGGCCTACGAGGCGGACGCGCTCGCTGAAGGGTTCGACGACGATGACGACGCCGAGGAGTTCGAGGCGGGAGGCAAGGTGCGCGTGGACCTTCGCGACGTGGATGCCATCCGCGTGCGCCAGGAGCTGGAATACGACATCCGTACGCTCGAGGAGCTGCTCTACTACGCCAACGAGGTGACTCCCGAGCGCGACGAGAAGCTGGCCGAGCTGAGGCGCTTCATCGACCAGAAGGTGGCCCACCCGTACAACCCCGGCAACCGCAAGCTGCTCATATTCAGCGCGTTCGCCGACACGGCACGCTACCTCTACGAGCAGCTGAATCCGCACCTCAAGAAGACGTACGGCATGGAGAGCGCCCTCGTCACCGGCGCGAAGGGAACGGCCGCCACCGTCAAGCTCAAGCGCACGACCTTCGACGCCGTCCTAGGACGTTTCTCTCCCAAGAGCAAGGAGATATCGGAGCGCGAGCGCAAACAGGGCGAGATAGACGTCGTGTTCGCGACCGATTGCATATCCGAGGGCCAGAACCTGCAGGACTGCGACTGCCTGGTGAACTACGACATCCACTGGAACCCGGTGCGCATCATCCAGCGGTTCGGCCGCGTCGACCGACTCGGCAGCGACAACACGTGCGTGCAGCTCGTGAACTTCTGGCCGGACATCGAGCTCGACGAGTACATCCAGCTCGAAGGGCGCGTTAAGGGGCGCATGGTGCTCCTGGACACGTCGGCCACCGGCGAGGAAAACGTGCTGGAGGGCAAGGCCGCCGACGAGATGAACGACCTGAAGTACCGCCGCAGCCAGCTCGAGCAGCTGCAACGCGAAGTCATGGACCTTGAGGACATATCGGGTGGCATATCCATCACCGATTTGGCGTACGACGATTTCCGCGTGGAGCTGGAACGCTACGCCAAGGCGCACCCCGGACTGCTCGAAGGCAGCCCGTGCGGCCTGCATGCGGTAGCTGAGATACCGGGCACGCTGACGGACAGCGTGGAGCCCGGCGTCGTCTTCTGCCTGAAGGCGAACGACGAGGGGGCGAATCCGAAGGACGGCAACCCGACCTGGCCGTTCCACCTGGTCTACGTGACCGATTCCGGCGAGGTACGCGGCACCCACACCAACCCGAAGTCGGCGCTCGACATCATACGGGCGGCGTGCGCGGGCGTGACCGAGCCCGTGATGGATCTCTGCCGGCAGTTTAACAAGGAGACACGCGACGGCACGAACATGGGCGCATACACCGAGCTGCTCGATGCGGCAGTGAGTCAGGTGTCCGGCGTTCAGGCGCAGAAGGGCATGGAATCGCTCTTCAGCCTCGGCGAGGTCGGCACCGGCACGACGCTCGCTTTCGATGACTACTCGCTCGTGAGCTTCGTAGTTCTGAGGTGACAGGCATGGACTGGGTCACAACGCTAAACCTACCAAGCGCCACGCTTGCCGGCGGCAAGACCATACCGAAGACGGTTCTCACGTCGCAGGGCGGCCTCGCCAAGGCCGAGGAGAAGTTGCTCAAGCAGTACTCGCGCCTTACGCATGTCGCCACCGTACAGCGGGCGACGGCGCGAATCGCACCCGTCTCTGACGATGAGCACGAGATTGGGAGCGTCATCTACCTAAGCTGTGAGCTGGTGCGCTCGGGCGGATTCGGCGAACTTGCAGCCGTACTGCACAAAGCTTTCCCCAATCCGGTCGTGCTGCTGTTCGAGGAGCCTGGCGGCAAGGTGGGCGTTTCCGTGTCGCTCAAGCGCAAGAGCCACGCGGAGAAAGGCGCTGTGGTCGTGGAACGCACCGAGTCAGCGCGTCTCTTCGACTCCGAAGATGCGGCCTATGCGGATTACCTGGCCGACATACGCCATGCTGCACTGCCGCAATCTGACCTGCTGGCCTACGTGTCGGCGCTCTGCGACCGCACGGCGAAGGCGGCGGCAATTGCCAGCATCGGCGAGTACCCGCACTGCAAGGATGCCGACACGCCCCAGCTGATGGCGCTTCTGGCCCATCTGAGGGACTCGCAAAACGAGATTAATGTCTTACGCTCGCAGTATCGTGACAAGGAGGCGACCCTTGCCGAGTCGTCGCGGCTGCGTATGGCGTTGAAGAAGAAGGAGCGCGAGCACGACAAGCTCGCAACCGAGATAAAGGAGCTATGCCATGGCTGAGTTCGAGAAGATGGACCTTGCGTCTGCCGATCTGGTGGCAGAACGCATCGAACAGCTGAAGCAGCTGCTGCCGGAGGTCGCCACCGAGGGCGGCATCGACTTCGACAAGTTGCGTTTGGTTCTGGGCGACGAGGTTGACGAAGGCACCGAGCGGTATGCCTTCACCTGGCCCGGCAAGACCGATGCCATCCGGCAGAGCCAGACCCCGAGCACGGCTACACTTCGTCCTTGCCCGGAGGAAAGCGTGACTTGGGACGAAACCGAGAACCTCTACATAGAGGGCGACAACCTCGAGGTGCTCAAGCTATTGCAACATTCATACCATGGCCGCGTAAGACTGATTTACATCGATCCGCCGTACAACACTGGGCATGACTTCGTATACAAAGACAAGTTTGGCGATACGATTGAAAACTACCGCGAGCAAGCAAGCTTGGCCGGTCAGTCAAACGCCGATACGAGTGGAAGATATCATTCGGACTGGTGCTCCATGATGTATCCACGATTGAAACTTGCAAGAGAACTTTTGTCAGACGACGGCATACTTGCTTTCAGCATCGGCGAAGATGAAGTAGATAATGCCGTTAAGATGTGCGACGAGCTATTCGGTAGATCAAACCGGATCGCCATTTTCTCAAGAGCAATGAAATCGGGTGGGGCAAAAGGCAACTTCTATACTCCCTCAATTGATTACATACTAATTTTCGCGCGTAACATTGAGACAGCTAATCGCTTCCGAGCTCCTTTCACTGAGGAGCAAATCAAGACTTTCTATAGGAACACAGAAACGGATGGTCCACATGCTGGTGAATTGTACGGCGAGGAAAGATTGTTCAAAGCCAGCCTGGATCCACGACCTAACCAGAGATACTACATTCAGTGTCCTGATGGCACATTTGCAATTCCTCCTGGACCAACTAAGCCAAAACATCTAGTGGAGGGCGAGACCGTACTTCCCACAGCGCAGGACAAGGTTTGGAAGTGGATATACCCCCGCTATAAAAGCGAGCTCGACGCCGGACGTATTGTATTCAAGAAAACGAGCACCTCTGGGCTCGTTGATGAAAATGGAAATCAAAGTGCCTGGAATATCTACAATAAGCTCTACCTGCGTGAACAGGAGGAAAAGGGTGGCGTTGTACCGTCCAACCTTATAACTCAATACGAAAATCGGCAGTCATCACGTGAACTTAAAGAGCTTGATATTCCATTCGACTACGCAAAGCCCGTAGGCTTGATTCGCTATCTTCTGCAAATAATCGGCGTAACAGCAGGAGACGTTGTACTTGACTTCTTTAGCGGATCATCGTCAACTGCTCATGCAGTTATGGCCCAAAATCTCGCGGATGGCATGGAACGACATTTCATAATGGTGCAATTGCCTGAAAAATGCGACCCGAGTTCCGAGGCGGGAAAGCAGGGTTACAAGAATATTTGCGAGATTGGTAAAGAGCGCATCCGGCGGGCTGGTGCAAAGATCGCAGCCGGGGTCGAAGAATCCAACAGACAGCTCCGCCTCGGAGAGGAACCCAAGTCCATCCCCGATATCGGCTTCCGCGTGCTCAAGCTAGACGAAAGCGGCATCGAGCGCCCGAAGCCCGGAGAGCTGCTACTTGATGTGGTGAAGCCCGACCGCAGCGACGAAGACATCATATTCGAGATGATGCTCAAGTGGGGCTTGGAGCTCACCCTCCCCATCGAGAAGGTGGATGCGGCGGGCTACCCCTGCTACTCGGTCGCTTATGGCGAGCTCGTCTGCTGCCTGGCTGACGGGCTGAGCATGCAGGTACTCGATGCCATCGCCGACATGGAACCCAGGCGCGTACTCATGCTTGACCGCATCCTCGACGACACCACCAAGCTCAACGCCGTACAGGCATTCAAGCGTGTAGAGGAAAAGACGGGCCGCGAGGTTGAGCTGAGGACGGTGTAGCCATGGCGACCCTAGAACTCAAATACTCCGCAGACCAAAAACACCAAATCGAGGCCGTGGAGGCTATCACCGACCTGTTCCGCGGACAGGAGTTTCTTCGCAGCGAGTTTACCGCCGAGACGGGCGCAGCCGGCACGCTGATGGAGGGCCAGGTGCTCAGCGTAGGCCACGCCAATGGCCTGCGGCTCTCTGCCAACCAGCTGCTCGAGAACCTGCACGACATCCAGGAGGGGAACTCGCTACCCGCCACGAACGTGCTCACCGACGGCAAGCTGCGCGACTTCACCATCGAGATGGAGACGGGCACGGGCAAGACCTACGTGTACACGCGCACCATCTTCGAATTGAACAAGAGGTACGGCATCACCAAGTTCCTCATCGTAGTACCGAGCGTGGCCATCCGCGAGGGCGTGCTGAAGAGCTTCCAGAGCACGAAGAAACACTTCGCCACGCTCTACGACAACGCGCCGATGGACGTGTTCGTCTACGACAGCAAGGACATGGGGCCGGTGGGCAACTTCGCCACCTCAAGCTCCATCCAGGTGATGATCATCAACATCCAGGCGTTCAACCGCGACTACTCCGACGAGGGCAACGCGGAGTCGAGCTCGCTCTTCCACCGCCCGAGCGAGCGGCTCATCGGCGGCCGCAGCCCACGCGAGATCGTGGCCGCATGCAACCCCATCGTCATCATCGACGAGCCGCAGAGCGTGGACAACACCGCCAAGGCCAAGGCCGCCATCCGCAGCCTGAACCCGCTCTTCGTGCTGCGCTACTCCGCCACACACAGGGAGGGCTACAACAAGGTCTACCGCCTGACGCCGGTGGACGCCTTCCAGCAGGGTCTCGTGAAGGGCATCTGCGTAGACTCGGTGCTCGCACAGGCGGACCTGAACGGCGCGTACGTGAGGCTGGACTCCACTCGCATGGGCAAAACGCCGGGCACCATCACCGCACGGCTCACCATCGACGTGCGGCAGAAGGACGGCAGCCAGAAGCGCAAGGCCGTGACCGTGAGGACGCACGACTCGCTCTTTGACAAGAGCGGCGAGAACTCCGACTACGAGGCCGGCTGGATCGTGAGCAACATAAGTGCCGCCGACGGCGACGAGTGGATTGAGTTCTCCAACGGCGAATGGCTGGAGAAGGGCCAGGCCGTGGGCGACGTGGCCGACGAGGCCGTGAAACGCGCACAGATCCGCCGCACCATCGAGGACCACCTGCAGCGCCAGCTCGAGCTCGCGCCCAGGGGCATCAAGGTCTTGAGCCTCTTCTTCATCGACAAGGTGGAGAAGTACCGCCTGTATGACCCGGTGCGCAACGGCGAGTACGCGGAGATGTTCGAGCAGGAGTACGCGGATGCCGTGGCGAGCCCGCGCTGGCAGAAGAAGTACGCCGCCGCCGGGCTCACGCTCGACACCGATGCCGCGGCCGTGCACTCAGGCTACTTCGCCCAGGACGGCAAGGGCCGCATCAAGAACACGAGCGCAGCTGCCAGCACCGCTGCCGACATATCTACCTTTGAGACCATCATGCGCGAGAAGGAGACGCTGATCTCCTTCCCCGCAGATGGGGATGACGAGGAGACGCGAGCCAAGAAGCGCATCCAGTTCATTTGGTCGCACTCGGCGCTCAAGGAGGGCTGGGACAACCCGAACGTGTTCCAGATCTGCACGCTGGTTGAGACCAAAGACACCATGACCAAGCGCCAGAAGGTGGGACGCGGCCTACGCCTGTGCGTGGACCAGAGCGGCGAGCGCTGCTACGACGAGGACGCCAACGTGCTCACCGTCATCGCCAACGAGAGCTACGACGCCTTCGCTAGCGGGCTGCAGACCGAGTTCGAGAAGGACGGCCTGCGCTTCGGCGTGCTGACGCCCGAATCGTTCACGAAGGTGACCATAGAGCTGCCTGACGGCCAGGAGGTGAAGCTGGGCTTCGAGCAGAGCGCAGAGGTGTACCAGAGCTTTGCCGCAAAAGGGCTCGTAGACAAGAAGGGCAACATCACTCCCGAGCTCAAGGAGGCGGCCGAGAAGGGCTGCGTGGAGATGCCATCGGGACTCGAATCCGCGCAGTCGCAGGTGGAGGACATCATCCTGCACAAGGCGCAGAAGCTGCAGATCAAGGACAAGGCCAAGGAGGTCGAGGTCGAGCTGTGCAAGGACGTGACGGCCGACCCCGCCTTCCAGGAGCTCTGGGAGCGCATCCGCCAGCGCACGCGCTTCGAGGTGGACGTGGACAGCGAGAAGCTGATCTCCGACGCCGTGGCGGGCATCCAGGGCATGCCGAAGGTGAAGCCGCTCGAAGTGCTATCGACCCGAGCCGACCTGACCGTTGGCGACGGCGGCGTGGACGCGCAGGCGACGGGCACCTCGTTCGTGAAGACGGGCGGGGCCCGCGTGTACGACCTGCCCGACCCCATCGCAGAGCTGCAGGACGCCGTGGGGCTCACCCGCGCCACGCTCAAGCGCATCTTGGAGGAGTGCGGGCGCTACGACGAGTTCGAGATAGACCCGGCGACGTTCCTCGCGCAGGTCGCGCAGAAGATCGAGAAGGCCAAGGGCGAGGCCATCGCCGAAGGGATCAAGTACACGAAGCTGCCCGACGAGGACTGGTACACGATGGAGGACCTGGACCCCGGCGAGCTGAAGGCGTACCTGGGCCAGAACGCCTGGATGCCGAGCAGCGGCAAGAGCCTGTACAGCTACGTGGTGTACGACTCCTCGACCGTCGAGCAGCCGTTCGCGGTGGAGCTGGACCTTGCCGAGGAGGTGCGCGTATTCGCCAAGCTGCCGAACAAGTTCAAGATCGACACGCCCCTGGGCAGCTACAACCCCGACTGGGCCTACGTGGTCGAGGAGGACGGCGAGCGCCGCGTGTACTTCGTTGTGGAGACCAAGGGCGGCGGGAACAACAACATCCGCGTGAGCGACGCCGAAAGGACAAAGATTCGGTGCGCGAGGCGACACTTCGCGGCGCTGCAGGTGGATGTGGAGTACGACGTGAGGACTACGTACCATACGGTGAGCGTGTAGGGCGAAGCAAGGGCGAATGGGTGACGTTGACTACATCAAAGAACTGTCTATTGACACGAGCATCTTGGAGGGTAAGAAAGACCAAACCACCAAGAAGATTGCCTACGTACGCTCTTATGTCGAGAAATGGCTGCTGGTATGGGTAAATCAGCCAAATATCAGAAGCGTTACGTTTATAGACGCGATGTGTAACGCTGGCATATACGAAGATGGCGGACTGGGGACAGCTGCCGAAGTGAGCAAGCTCTTCGCGTCGTTTGCAAAGCAGCACCCTTCGATACACTTCTACCTATACATCAACGACCAGGACGCAAAGCGAGTAGAAACCTGCGGAAACCTCTGCGAATATCTGGCAGCCGACGCAAACAAGAACGTGTCGGTTTATTGGGCAGATCTTGAGGTTAACGATTTTCTCCGAAAAGCAGCAACAACAAATGTGATTCCTGGTGGATATGGGAATGCGGTCCTTCTATTTGTGGACCCTTATAATGCGCGGACCGTGCATCTGACAGCCATGACGGACTTTATCAGGTCACGATACAGTGAGATCTTGTTCAACTGGTTCTCAAGCGATTTGACCAGGAACAAGAACGACCAAGAGATTATCGACTGCTTCGATGGCCTCGATATACCTCAAGATAAAACAGCAGCTCGTGCCATTGCCGACGCGCTTAAAGTCAAGCCGATGAAGTTGGCGTTTAGTTTCGCCTTCAGAAACAAGATGAACGCAGAGCTCTACCAGATCATCTTCGTTACACCCAGCCCAAAGGGCCTGGAGAAGCTCAAAGATGCTCTTTGGGAAGTATTTCACGGGGCACAATATCACCGCAACCCTCGGTTACCGGCAGGCGTGCAGACGTCGCTATTTTCCGAGTCAGAATTTGAGGATTCCGTTGCGGCTGAGTACAGCTATGACGCGCGGGCTGACTTGGTTGAAGCGTTCTCGGGGCAAAACAACGTGCCCTTCACCAAGATAGAGACTTTCGTTCTTGAGGAAACGATGCTGAAGGCATCGCACGTTCTTACGTACGTACTCAAGCCGCTGATTGAGACCGGTCAAGTTAAGAAGGACGGAACGACCAAACGAAGCAATAACTACAAGGCCGATACGTATACCTTTCCACCATCGAAGAGCGATGGGACTTTGTGACGAAGCAGTACTTTGATGACGAATAAGCGCAGGTAAACGGCATTATTGGAGAACGATGGGACAGCTGGGCCACATAGACAGAAAGACGATGCTCTACCAAACCAAGGTTGAGTATGGCGACTGGGCGATGAACCATGTGCAGGGTTGCTCGCATGGATGCCAATACCCATGCTACGCCTTTCTCATGGCCCGCCGCTTCGGTCGCGTTAAGACGCGCGAGGAATGGTTGCAGCCGTGCATCGTAAACAACACGCTCGACCTTCTCCGCAAGGAGCTGCCCAAGCACAAGAATGAGATTGAGCGCGTGCAGCTCTGCTTTACCACCGACCCATTTATGGTCGGTTATCCCGAAGTCGGGCAGATGAGCATCGACGCCATCAAGCTAATCAACCAATACAACATTCCCTGCGTGGTGTTGACGAAGGGCGTACTACCTGCAGAACTTGCCGAGCTTTCGAAGATTAATCAATACGGCATAACTCTCGTCTCCCTGGATGAGTGGTTCCGTGAGGAGATGGAACCGGGCGCCGCGCCGCTGGCTGACAGGCTTGCCTCGCTCAAGACACTCAGCGACGCTGGCTGCAAGACGTGGGTGAGCATGGAGCCTTATCCTACGCCAAACGTGCACGAACAGGAGCTGCAGCCCATTCTTGATGCGGTGGGATTCACGGACCGAATCGTGTTCGGGCGCGTGCACTATGACAAGCGCACAAGCGCCTACGAAGATCTCGATGCGTTCTACCGCGGTGCTGCCGAACAAGTGCGTAAGTTCTGCGAGAAGAACGGCATAGATTGCCACATCAAGAAGGGCACCGCTGATTAAGCGGAGCCACAGAGCTAGCGACTTTGTGACGGCCTCTTAGCCTTATTGCAGGTTAAGAGGCCGAACTGTTTTGTCGGCCACGATACGAAAGGTGGCTGACATGGCCAGTGATAACCATGGCGACAAGACGCAGGAAGAGCCGCAAGTCCAGGAAGACCTCGGGCAGCAGCAGGCGGCGCAAGACCAGTCGCAGGTGAGTGGCACCGACTGGGAGATAGTCGTCGCCGAGCGCGACGAGAAGATTGCAGCGCTGGAAGCCCAAGTGGCTGAGGCGGCGAAGAACGCAGAGACGGCCGAACGGCTGCGCGGCGAGATCGCGGAGCTGAAAGCCCAGGGCGAGTCCGACCGAATCGACTTCAGGCTGCAGCTCGCTGGCGTGCGCAACGTGAAGGCAGCCCGCGCGATGCTTGGCGATTACGACGGAGACGTGGACGCGCTTAAGACCTCGGAACCGTGGCTTTTCGCAGATGAGCGCACTTCCAAGCCCCAGGGCGGCAAGACCGGGCTTCCCAATGCGGGCACGAGCTCCGATGAGGGCAAGACGATGAAACGCTGGCGCAGGCTCGCCGGCCTGGACGATTCCAACGACAACGCATAGGAGGGCTGAGACATGCCGAACAGCATCGAATTCGCGAAGAAGTACACGGGCATCTTGGACGAGGTCTACCAGAGGGCGGCGGTTTCGAACAGCCTGAACAGCGGCGGCAATATGGTGCGTGCCGGTCGCAACGCCAAGGAGATCCTCATCCCGAAGATAGAGGTAACGGGCCTTGGAGATTACACGCGCAACGTGGGCTACAAGACGGGCAGCATCACCTGGACCTACGAGACCCACACCTTCGCCTACGACCGGGCCATCCGCCTGTTCGCAGACGTGATGGACGTCGAGGAAGCCGGAATCATCGATTGCTTCGTGCAGGCAGGGGCCGAACTTCAGCGCACGCAGGTGGCACCTGAGGGCGACGCCTACACATTCAGCGAGATCGCGTCCACCGAGGGCGTGACCACGAAGACCGAGGACCTGTCCTCTGCGACCGCTGAGCAGCTCCTGGCATCGCTGCGGACGGTGACCTCGGCCATGGACGAGAAGCAGGTGTCCACAGGATCGCGCTACCTGTTCATCACGCCCACGCTCAACGGCGTCATCCAGGACTTCAGCTACGCCAACCCCAACCGCTCGAACCGCGTGCTGGAACGCTTCGCCCGTGTGGTCGAGGTGCCGCAGGTGCGCTTTTACACGGCAATTGACCTGCTTTCGGGAGACGACGACCAGTTCGGGTACCAAAAGGCGGCCGGGACGTACGTTGCGACCACAGACACCGAGGTGGATTCCAGCAAGACCTACTACACTAAGAACGGTGACGAGTACACCGCCGTGGCGTCCCCCACCAAGAGCGGGCTCGCGAACTACTACGAGCTGAAGGGCGCGGGCAAGGACCTGAACTTCATGGTTGTTGAGAAGTCGGCCATCATCAAGTATGCCAAGCACGTGGCGTCGAGGGTCTTCTCACCCGACGAGCTCGAGAGCCTGGACAGCTACATGCTCAAGTATCGCCGCTACGCGATCTGCTCGGTGCTTGAGAACAAGCTCGACGGTGTGTACGTGTCGGCTTCCACGGAGTAGTAGCCGTGCCCGTCGCGGTGACATACGAGTGGTATTCGCAGACCTATGGGGGCGGGCTCTCGGAGTCCGCCTTCGGGCTTTCTCTGCCTGCGGCTACACAGCATGTACGGTGGCTGGTGGGTGGTTCTGAGCCTTCCGATGAGGAGCTTGAGAGTTACCAGCGGGCTGTGTGCGCGGCCGTGGACGCCTTCGCGGAGTTCGGCGAGGGGCAGGTCGGCGGGTTCTCGCTCGGGGACTTCAAGGTGACCCACTACGAGGACGAGGGCACGACCGGCGAGGAGATCGCCACGGATGCGGCGCTGAAGGAGCTCGTCGGCACGTCGCTTGTGTTCTGCGGGGTGCGATGATGCGGGCCCTGAGGCCGATACCGGCGCGGCTGCTGGCCGAGGACGCCGTGGTGAGGGTGCCGGACGGAGACGGCGGCTATGCCGAGGGCGTGGCCGTGTCGCACGTGCGGTTCGCCCGGACGCAGAGCATCGTGGACGACGAGCATAGGAGCGCCGACGCTGGCGCCGGCAAGGTCTACATCGACGCCGTGAACTCTGGCGGCGCGTTCGAGGTGCCTGCCGGGTCGCGCATCGACATCGACGGGCATTCCTATCTCGTGGCCGAATGCAATAGTTGCGAGGACTTCAACGGGCACGTGCACCACTGGGAGCTGGTGGTGAGATGAGCTGCGCGGACTCGATAGTAAAACTGCTGGCAGACGCTCACTTCTCATGTTACTTCTCAAAAGTTTTGCCATCGGCGCTCGACTGCGCGGAACCCATCGTTGTCGTCGAGGGCGCGTTTTCGCGCGATGCCCGGATGGCCGAGGAGGAGCGCGGGACCGTCGTGGTGACGGTGATGGTGGTGCGCGAGGCCATGGCAGATGCGGAGGACGTCGCCGTTGCCGCCGAGCTCGCGGTGCGCAGGGCCGACTGGGAGCCGTACGCGGACGCCGGCGCTTATCGGATCATCGGTATCGACACGACGGCACCCGCCTTCAAGGAGCGCGATTCGAGCGGGCGGCACGTGTGGGCGTTCGATGTGAAGTGCACGGTGGTGAGGTCGCTGTGAGTGACAAGATTGATGACAAGCGGAGGAACAGGCGTGGTGCCGAGCTGCGGCAACTCGCTGAGACCATGGTGCAGAAGCCCAAAAAGAACAGCACCATCGACGAGATGAGCCTGGAGTCGCGGCGTCGCGCCATCGCCTACGGACGAGCGAGGGGCAACGCATGAGGTCGATTGTCTACAACGGCATTGACCTCTCTGAATGGTGCAGCGCCGAGGTCGTCGAGAAGGTCGCTATGCCTGTGGTGCCCGACACGATGGTGGTGCCGGGGCGTGCGGGCGCGCTGCTCGTCTCCGGGTGCATACCGCCCAGACTGGTGCGGGTTCGGCTGTTCATGGACGCGGGGTTCAGGCCGGGGACCAACGGGCTGGCTGACGTTCGGCACAGGGTCCACTCGGCGCTGTGCTCCACGGCTGGCGGGACGCTGCGGTTGCCCGACGAGCCGGAGTTCGAGTACCGCGACGCCGTGTGCACCGATGCCGGCACGTGGTCTTCGCTCTTCGAGGACGGCAATGGCGAGGTTTCGTTTGCGCTGCTCGACCCCGTGGCCTATGGGAGGGAACGGGCCGAGGCCGGAACGGCCTTCGAGGTCGGCGGGTCGTGGCCCACATGGCCGGCATTCGAGCTGGTCGCTTCTGCCGGTTCTGCCGTGCAGGTCGGCTGCGGTGACGCGTTCGTGCGCGTGGAGCATGCCTTCTCAGGTGGTGAGGTGGTGCGCATCGACTGCGAGGGCGAGGGTGTGACCGTCGACGGCGTCGATGCCCGTGTCGACGTGACGCTGGCGAGTGACTTCTTCTCGCTTTCTCCTGGCAGCTGCGAGCTGAGCTTCACGGGATGTTCCTCCCATACGACCAGCTTCCGCGAGAGGTGGTTGTGATGGCAGGCGCCGTTCCCGTGCTCTGGTGGTTCGACCGCTTCGACGACCGCATCGGCATCCTGCCCGTGGTCGGAGAGCTGGTGCACACCGAGGAGCTGAACGGCGAGGACACGCTGGAGTTCGAGTGCCGAGAGGTGCCCGCCAAGGGCGACCGGCTGCTGTGGCAGGACGGCGGCGTGTGGCGCGAGCATGTGGTGGTGCGGACCGACGAGCCGCTCGACGGCCTGTGCTCGGTGTATGCGGAGTCTTCCCTCTGCGAGCTGCTGGACGACTTCATCGAGGAGCAGCATCTGGTCTCCCGCACGGCGGCGCAGGCTCTGGCGGTCGTGCTGGCACCAACTCGCTGGTCAATCGCGTCATGCGACGTGGCAGGGACGGCGGGCTGCGTGCTCTACCACGTGAACGCGCTCTGGGCTCTGCGGAGGGTCGCCGAGGTCTGGGACGGCGAGGTCGAGCCCGTGATAACGGTTGCTTGCGGTCGCGTGGCTTCCCGGTTCATCCGTTTCAGACAAAGGCTCGGCAGCTGGCGTGGGCTTCGCTTCACCTACGGCAAGAACATGGCCGGATGCACGCGCACGGTCCTGGAGCAAGACGTGTACACGGCGCTCTACGGGTTCGGCGCGGGCCTTCCCGTGACCGACGAGGACGGCCGCTACACGGGCGGCTACCGCAAGAAGCTCACCTTCGGTGAGGTCAACGGTGGCGTCAACTGGGTCGGTGACGAGGACGCGCGGCTCGTGTGGGGGCGCTGGAATGTCGACAGGACGGCCAAGGTGCACAGCTTTGGGCAGGTGACCTTCTCGGAGTGCGACGACCCGACCAGGCTGCTGGCGCTGACGAGGAAGGCGCTTGTCGACTCGGTGCAGCCCAAGGTTTCGTACGAGATAGACGTTGCCGCGCTCGACGGTGGTGACTGTGAACTGGGTGACGAGGTGGCCGTAATCGACTCCTCACGTTCGCCCGAGTGGCGGCTCAAGGCTCGCGTCGTGAAGCGTGTTCGCACGTTCGGCGATGCGGTGATCTGCCGGGTGACGATCGGCACGGTGCAGCAGGTCGACTACGCGGTGACGAGCTCGCTTGCCGCCGACGTGGCCGCGCTGCACAACGACGTGGCCGGCATCGACGGCAACCTGAGCGTGGCGACCTCGGTGCAGGTGGTCGAGAACACCGTGACCACGGCAATCGACGACCTGGACGAACTGGCGGAGCTCGACTTCTGACGGCTGGGTTGTGACGAGGGCATACCCTGGGCGGAGACTCTAGGAGGTGCTTCGTGCTCGACGGATACGGACTTCATAAGCTGGTTTGGGACGCCTGCGACGAGCGTTTCGGCGACGTGCTGGTGGCTTCTCCCGCTGACGCCTGCGGGCGCGGGATCTCGCTTTCGGTCAGGCAGAACGGTGCTGCGGCCGACCTGACGGGGGCTGCTGTCTACTTCGTGTGGAAGCACAAGGTGACCGGCGAGCGCGGGACCGAGCCCTTCACGGCCGTCGATGCGTCTGCTGGGACGTTTGTGGTCTACTACCCAGCGGCGATGCAGGAGGCCGAGGGCGCCGTGCAGGCGCAGGTGATGGTCTCGCGCGGGAACGACACCTACATCTCTTCCCGCGTGTTCACAATACGCGTGGAGCCCGTGGTCGTCGGTGGCGAGGAGCACGAGGACGGGTTCACGCTGTTCGTGGACGCCATCAACGCGTACGAGCATGCGACCGAGATCACGACCGATGCCGCTATGGCTGCGAACGCTGCGGCTGCTCTGGCCAACACGGCAAGGGAGAGCCTGACGGCTGCGGCAGAGCGCGGCGACTTCGATGGTGCTGACGGCGCAGACGGGTTCAGCCCGACGGCGACCGTGACCCAGACCGAGGGCGGATGCACCATCACGATCACCGACAAGAATGGCACGACCACGGCCGATGTGGCAAAAGGCGTCAAAGGTGACAAGGGCGACATCGGTGATGTAGGACCGCAAGGCCCCAAGGGCGATACTGGCGAGCGGGGTCCGCAGGGTGTCCAGGGCGAGGTCGGCCCACAGGGACCGAAGGGTGACACCGGTGAGGTTGGGCCGCAAGGTCCGCAGGGCATACAAGGCGAGACTGGTGCCACGGGCGCTACTGGTCCCCAGGGTCCCAAGGGTGACAAGGGAGACACGGGCGATACGGGAGCCCAAGGGCCGAAGGGCGACACCGGTGACACGGGGCCGCAGGGTGAGACCGGTCCCGCTGGTGCTGACGGCACATCTTGCACGCACAGCTGGAACGGCTCGGTGCTGACGGTGACCTCTGCATCGGGCACGAGCTCGGCAGACCTTCGCGGGCCGCAAGGCATCCAGGGAGTCCAGGGCGAGACCGGTCCCCGGGGCGAGACCGGGCTTCAAGGCGAAACCGGTGCGACCGGCGCCACGGGACCGCAAGGGCCGAAAGGCGACACGGGCGACGACGGCGTAAACGCGACCATCACCGGTGCCACCGCCACTATCGACTCTTCCACCGGCACACCATCGGTGAGCGTCACGCTGGGCGGCACGGCCTCTGCCAGGACGTTCGCCTTCGCGTTCCACAACCTCAAGGGCGAGACCGGGGCTACCGGACCGCAAGGGCCGCAGGGGCCGGCGGGAACGACGCCCGACCTCTCAGCCTACGCCACCAAGCAGTATGTGGATGACGCCATCGCCGCGCTCGCCAATCTCGAAGAGGAAGAGTTTTAGGCCATGGCTGTTGGAACCGTATCGACGCGCATACTCACGGACATCGCCAACGCGATCCGCTACCAGGCTGGTGTCGCGACTCTCTACAAGCCGCCCGAGATGGCAGCGGCCGTTGCCGCCCTCGACGGCACCGACGCCGGACAGTACCAGGCGCAGCCGTACATGACGCTTGAGTCGGGCGTGCTGCCGGAGTCTGTGTTCTCTGACATCGCGGACGCCATACGCGGGCAGAACGGGCTCACGACGCTCTACCAGCCCGGTGACATGGCCGCAGCCATTCTCGCCTTGGAGTGGGACGTCGGCTACAAGATCCGGGCGCTCCTGCTCGACGACGGCACGCTTGAGATCAACTACTACGAGCGGCGAACCTCTGTCACCGGCGGGCGCATCGTGCAGGTCTTCGAGATCGACCCCGCGGGCTACTCGTCCGCGAGCGCACGCTCCTACGACTCCATCAAGCTGCTGGTGAAGAAGGTCTACATCGACAGCACCATCGGGAGCTTGGGCCTGACGAACTGCAACTACTGGTTCAATGCCTTCTCGAACTGCACCGAGGTGCGAGGATTCGAGAACCTGTCTGGCATGACCAGCGCCAACCAGATGTTCACGAGCTGCGGTTCCCTCGAGACGATCTATGCCACCTCGTTCAGCAACTCTGGGTTATCCGGCTCGCTCATGTTCAACAGCTGCAACCGCCTGGTGGGCGGCACCGACGGCTTCGTGCCCACCACCACGAGCGGCGCGAGCGTCTGCAAGCTCGGGGCCGGCGGCGTGCTCACGGACCCGAACAACGATGCCCGCACGTGGTTCTGGGCGCACTACTACGCAGACGGCGAGGGCGTTCTCACGGCTTCGTCCACGCCGGACGCCACGCGCGAGCTCGTCGCTTCCAACAGGATCTGCGCCATCGGCAAGTACGTTGGACTCGGTTTCACGCCCTGGGACGGCGTCACCGGCGCCACGCACCGCCAGCACCTGACGAGCGCAACCTTCGCTGCGGACATGGCCACGTTCTCGTACCTGAACCTCAACTACCTGTTCTACAGCTGCACGAACCTGTCGAGCGTGGGCGGCCTGGGCAACCTCTCCGGCGTGCGCACGATGCGCTACACGTTCTCGTCCTGCGCCTTTACGACGATCGACTTCCGTGGCTTCGACCCCTCGACGCTCACGGACCTGTTCTACACCTTCTCGGGGTGCAACAAACTCACAAGAATCTACGCGGACGCGACCTGGGCGCTGCCAACGAGCGGTATCACGGGTTCTCAGTGCTTCTACTCGTGCTCCACGTCGCTCGTCGGCGGAAACGGTACGGTGTGGGCCAGCAACAAGACTGCGTACACGTACTTCCGCATCGACACGGCGAGTACGCCGGGGTACATCACGGTGTCATAAGGAACCCGAGCAAGGAAGGGCGCACAGCCCAGCCGAGCGCCATGCGCCTTTCTGCCCGCCTTAAACTAACCGACCTTTCCGCTCTGCACGTCAAAGATTGCCATGAACTTCTGTTTGGGCACGTACCAGCGATTGTTCTCAAGCTTGACAGCCGGAAGCGCCTGATTCTTGAACATCGTGCGTACACGGCCGATGCTTAGGCCAGTAATCTCCGCTATGTGCTTCGCAGTAAGCATGACGGGATAATCTGCGAGATAGTCTGATGGCTGTGTTTGAATCTTGCCAGCCTCGACGTCATCTCGCGTCGTTGAGCGTACATATGGCGGCCTGACGGCATAAGAGCCGTCTTCCCGCCTGATAACGCGATAACCGACCGCCTCAAGGGCTTCTACT
>Ga0256406_1003471_pt1 | contig 19547 bp, 15 predicted proteins | sample RumenRJG_03DNA_FD_185986 | JGI IMG/M metagenome (GOLD analysis project Ga0256406, IMG submission 185986) | Bovine rumen microbial communities from Lethbridge, Alberta, Canada - RJG_03 | ecosystem: Host-associated > Mammals > Digestive system > Stomach > Rumen | place: Canada: Alberta | collected...
GTTCTTGCGCATTAGCCCCCAACGTCTATTGGGAGAATGAAGCGCCAGTATATAATGAGGAGCTTCTTGGCAAAATCGGCAAACATTATCAGATAGATAGTGTAGTAACGCATTCGGCACCATCGTTCTGCGAATTGCTCAATAAGAACGGGCTTGACGATTGGGCACAGCAAGACAAGTCGCTTCTTAGTGATGTAGCCCACGAACGGATGACGATGGATAATATTTACGAGAAGTTGAAGGCCATGAAGATGCCATTTTCCAAATGGTATTACGGACACTTTCATCAGAGTCATCATGAATCCATTGATGGTATTCTATTTTTCTTGCTTGACATCATGGAGATAACAACTCTTGAAAGCCCAAGACTGGTTACTCAAGAAGTTCGTGAAACGGATTAGGGAAGGCTTCTATGAGTTGAATACAGCTTGCTGAGCTCACTTACACGACCAAATCGCATATCTCAAAAATCGAGAATGGTATCATCACGCCCAGTGTCGGTGCCTTTTACAGAATCGTCATCGCTCTTGGTATGAGAATAGAAGTAGTGAAGCCTGTGTATTGAACGCACTTTTCGTATATTATCCATCAACCGTGTTTTCGTCGCCCTCGTAGCTCCTCACCATATCCTTCAGAATGACTGTCATCTCCAGCTCGGCAGACTGATCGGCCTGAAGGAGTCTCGCGTGTCAAAGATTGAGCATGGCGCACCGATAACGCCTGAGGTGGCATCTTTCATTCTTGGCAAGATGGGGTCGGCATTGCAGATTAATGTCGTTGACAAATCAGGCTTTAACTCAGAGGAGAGTGATTTTGTCGTGTCAGTTATCAACAACTTCGCTGATGAGATCTTTGTGTGTGTTGTACGAATATTATGAAAGTGTTTTAACGCAATTTGTTTATAATCAATTATTTACTAATATTTAACGTTATCTTTAAAGATGTAAACATGGTCAGGACACTACACTAGTATATTTTGTAAAAGCTGAGGAAAAGGATTCAAACAGAAGAATTTCTATGTATAATCATACACCTTGTTAAGCAGATGTATTATCGAGTTAAGGACATAACCTATATATTTCATACTCTTCAGGTTTGCGCGGAAAGGGCCTCTTTGCCACCGGCCCACGAAGCTTTTGAAGAAACTTCCACATGATGATTTTCCCCCTCAATGCACAGTTTGACGGGTTTCTGAGTATTCTTGGGTGCATTATTGAGGATACCTTTTTGTCTGTGCTTTGAGAGTTTTGTGCTTGCGTGTTAGCACTGAATGCTGCCAGTGTCATTTCGTTTTAAAACAAATATTTCGCTATCGTCGGTAGTAATTGAGTGCTTGAGTGAGTAAAGGGTTCATCTTATGGTTCTTTTCGTAGTTGAGTGCTTCCTTTACATTGAGTATCCTTACTCGCACGACATACGACAGTTGTTTTTCTCTATTAGTCAGCATCAAGTTTTTTTTGAGGATTGTTCTGACGAGAGTCTTCTTGCACTTATGGAGGCAACAACGGCACATAAGTTGTGCAGTAAAGTCCTTAGCGTATTGACTTTGAAGGTGTGATACTAACGATTGTCATAGATGCCATTCTTGTTGCCTATCAGCAGTTCATCATCATTATGGAGCAATCTTTCCTTTTATGACACGATATTAAAGACATTCCTACAAACACAATTAATATAGATGCAATTGAATTAACTAATAATTAACATTTGTTAGCCATAGTTTTTTTTAATTCACATATAAAATAATACCTTTGCATTAGTAATGTAAATCTAAGACTTAAAATGATGAGATTTTATATCTGTATATTCTCATTGCTTATAGTTCTCTTCTCGTGTACTACAGAGGAGAGAACTATTTCAAGCATATCAGTTTCCGAAGTATCCAAGTCCGCATGCAAAGGGAATAGTTACGCAAAGACAACACGCAGTGCAGTTGATTCAGAGGAGAAAACGTCTCTCATTATTGGAACATTAACGAACCAGTCATCAAAGTGCACTTTTGAAAATATTGCTGGAAATTGCGACCTCAATAAAATCTATGTTGCCGGTGCATTGCAGAATGGTACTATTGTGATTTGTGTTTATAAGACAGAGAAGACCATGGCAGACTGCTATTGTGATTATGATGTTAGTTTTAATTTAGGTAATATCGAAGAAAATAAATACCCCATAAAAATCTATGTTACTGATGGTTTACAGAAAACAGACACGGGTAGGTTGATTTATGAAGGTACTGTAACGTTTTCAAAAAAAACGGACCTCATCCAGCAGATAGATATACCTAAAATTACTTTGTAATCATTTAGTTAGTGCCTATTATTTTATGGATCGATTATCATTAAAAGACCTCAAGCGGTTGACCAAACATCCATCCCCCAAAAGCCCTATTCTTCGCGTCGCTCTTATCGGCGATACGGCAACGCAGTTTCTGGCGACGGCGATTCGTGGTTTTGGCGTGGCAAAGGGATACAATATAGAACTATTCGAGGCTGAATACAATCAAGTGTATCAACAGTTCATGGATCCTGACAGTGAGCTTTACAAGCATGACGCTGAGTTCATTGTCCTCTTCCAGTCCACCCACAAGCTCTACGAGAAGCACAGCCTGCTCTCCACGCAAGAGCAGACTACGGTTGCCGACGAGCGACTGCGCTTTGTTGAATCAGTGGCGGAATTGCCGCAACTGCAAGGCAAGAAGCTTATATGCATGAACTATCCGGAAATCGAGGATGCGGTGTTCGGCTCCTACGCTAACAAGGTGGAGTCGTCGTTCTCTTTCCAAGTGCGCAAGCTCAACTTCGGGTTGATGGAGTTGGCTCAGCACCATCCCAACTTGTTCATCTGCGACATCGCCGGACTGCAAAACAAGTTCGGCCGCGACTTCATGTTTGACGCCAACATCTATGTCAGTACGGAGATGGTGCTCAGCGTAGATGCTGTTCCCTATGTGGCGAGCAGGGTGATGGACATCATCTGTGCTTGCAAGGGGCAGTTCAAGAAATGTCTTATCCTCGATTTGGACAATACTCTTTGGGGTGGCGTGATAGGCGACGACGGAATAGAAGGAATACAGTTAGGCCACGGCCTGGGCATAGGCAAAGCTTTCACTGAGTTTCAGATGTGGGTAAAGAAGTTACGCCAGCGCGGCATCATCATTTGTGTGGCATCGAAGAACGACGAGGACAAGGCCAAGGAACCATTTCAAAAGCATCCTGACATGGTGCTGACATTAGACGACATTGCCGTGTTCCAAGCCAACTGGGAGACGAAGGTCGATAATATCAGAACCATTCAGAGCATCCTTAACATCTCGTTCGACTCCATGGTCTTCCTCGATGACAATCCCTTTGAGCGCAACATGGTGAGGGAGAACATACCGGGCATCACAGTGCCCGAGCTGCCCGAGGATCCCGCCGAGTATTTGGAGTATCTCTATTCGCTCAACCTCTTTGAGACTGCCAACTACAGCAGTGAGGACAAGGACCGCACCAAGCAATACCAGGTGGAAGCCAAACGTGTCTCGTTGAAGAAGACCTTCGGCAGCGAGGCCGATTTCCTTCGGTCGTTGGGCATGGTCTCTACGGTCAGCGGCTTTACGCCATTCAACACACCGCGCGTGGCACAGCTCTCACAGCGCAGCAACCAGTTCAACCTGCGCACGGTGCGCTATACGGAGGCTGATGTAAAGGCCTTGGCCGATGATGACAAGGTGGTTGACTTGAGCTTTACGCTGAAGGACAAGTTCGGTGACAACGGACTGATTGCCGTGGTCATCATGAAAGCCTTGGACAGCGAGACCCTTTTCATCGACACGTGGCTGATGAGCTGCCGTGTGTTGAAACGTGGCATGGAGAACTTCACGCTCAACACGATGGTGGAAGAAGCCCGCAGACGCGGCTACAAGAAGATTGTCGGTGAATACCTGCCCACACTGAAAAATCAGATGGTAAGGGAACACTACGACCAGTTGGGCTTCACCAAGACAGACGAAAAGGCCGACGGCGCCAAGAGATACGAACTGAACGTCGATGACTATCAGCCCAAGGAATGTTATATTGTAAAAGCATGAGCACCGTGGATTTTCAATTGGAACACATCGGCTATCTGACAGACGACATCGACCGCACGGCCCGACAGTTTGAGCTGTTGGGCTATCATCAGGGAGATACGGTTGACGACGACAGGCAAAAGACCAAGATTTGCTTTCTGCGCAAGGAAGGTGAAACGGCCATTGAACTCGTTCAGCCCTACGCCGACAACGCCACAATGCTGCGCATGCTCAAGAAGCATGGCTGCGGTCCTTATCATCTGTGCTATGCCTGCGACGATGTGGACAGACTGTACCAAGAGCTGACCGAGGAGAACTGGACGCCCCTCTTCAAGCCCGTGGAAGCCCCGGCTTTGGGCAACCGCAAGATATGTTATTTTTTCAATGCGGACATGGGATTTGTGGAATTAGTAAATAAAAAATAAATAAACAACAATGAAAAGAAGTGATATCTTCAAGAAAGTGAATGAAATCTTTTGTGACGAGTTGGACAACGACGACATTGTGCTGACCGATGAGACGACAGCCGACGACGTGGAGGAATGGGACTCGCTGAGCCACGTACAGCTCATCGTTGCCATTGAAAAGGCATTTGGCATCAAGTTCACGTCGAACGAAATCCTCAGCTGGAACAATGTGGGCGAACTGATTGACTCTATAGAGAAACGACTCAAGGAATAAGCGATGACCATCAATTCACTTGCGTTTCTGCTCTTCTTTCTGCCAGTTTTCGTCCTTTACTTCAGTGTATGTCGTAAGCACGCGAACTGGCAGAACGTACTTCTTCTGATAGCCTCCTACTTCTTTTACGCCTACGCTAACTGGAAGGCCGTACCCATTCTTTTGGTGAGTACCATCGTCACCTATTATTTAGGTGTAGGCATTCAGCGCGCGCGGGAAGACAATCCACGGAAGGCATCTCTATTGACTAGCCTTGGTGTCTGGTTGGGCATTCTGCTTTTGCTCTATTTCAAGTACCTGAACTTCTTTATCAGTTCGTTCGAGGACTTGTTCACGGCGATGGGGTTCCACGTCAGCCACCACACGTTCAAGATTATCCTGCCCGTAGGCATCAGCTTCTTCACGTTCAAGCTCATCAGCTACCTGGTCGAGATTCACCGCAGAAAGATGGACGCGGAGCGCGACTTCATCCGTTTTGCTACCTACGTGGCCTTCTTCCCCACCATTCTCTCCGGCCCTATTGACCGTCCGAAGGCCTTCCTGAAGCAGTTGGCTACGGCTCATCAAATGAATTGGGCCGACATCGCCGAAGGCTGCAAGCGCGTGCTGTGGGGTATGTTCAAGAAGATGTGCGTGGCCGACGTGATTTGCGGCTACACCGATGCCGTGTTCAACAACTATGCCCACCACAACGCTACCTCGCTGACCATTGCTGCCGTGCTCTACTCCTTCCAGCTGTACGCCGACTTCTCCGGCTATTCAGACATGGCCATCGGCGTGGGCAGGATATTGGGCATCAAGAGTTTGGAAAACTTCCGCCTGCCGTTCTTCGCCGTCAACATCACGGAGTACTGGAAGCGGTGGCACATGACGCTGACCAGTTGGTTGACAGACTATGTCTTCACACCGTTGAACCTCAAGTTCCGCAACCTCGGCATGTGGGGACTCAACTTGGCCGTGATGATTAATCTTCTTGCCATCGGTGCATGGCACGGAGCCAATTGGACGTTTATATTCTTCGGCTTCTATCATGGTTGCTGCCTCATTTTCAACAACTTGATAGCCAAGCGGCGCAAGCACTTCGAGAAGGCGCATGGCTTAAAGAAGAATACGGCCTACCGCTACGCACGCATCGCGAAGATGTTCCTCTTCGTGACCTTCGGCAACATCATTTTCCGCAGTAACACTATCACTGATTTCCTCGGCTATTTGTCGCAGTATTCTTCAGGCTTCCTCTATCCCTATGTTGCCCAGCGCGTAACGTTCATCATGTATTTCCCGCCACTGCTGCTCATGCTGTTTAAGGATTGGAAAGACGAGGAGAAGTTCAACATCCATTTCTTCCATTCGCCTAAATGGTATGTCCAGGCAGTGAGTATGGCACTGTTGCTTGCCGTCATTCAGTTGGAAGGAGAGTTTAACGGACCACAGTTCATTTATTTCCAATTTTAGATTCCGTGTCACTCATGAAGAAAAAGATACGATTCATCGCGTTGTTCCTCGTCACACTAGCGTGTGCCGACTTCTTGGTGGGAGCCAGTACAAAGCTAATTATCGAACATGCGCCCCAAACGCAGTACAACCTCTCCAATACCATCCAGACACTGTTCCACCAAAAGTCGGGCATCCTCATTTTGGGCGCTTCAAGGGCGCATCATAGCTTTGACCCACGTGTTATCCAGAAGGAAACGGGACTCACTTGTTTTAATGGTGGACGGTCAGGTGTAAAGATGGACTACTTCGACCTGTGTGTGTCGTCCTATCTCAAGCGTTGCACGCCCAAACTGATCATCCTCGATATCAGCTCGGACATGATGGAAGCCCCCAAGGGCGACCAGTTTAAAAATCTTAGATGTCTATATGGCATGTGTGAACCTCTGACCGAGGCTATGGACAGTGCATACAGTCCTATGGAGCGTTTGAAGCTGCATTCCGGTCTTTACCGCAACAACCGGTTATATAACGAAGTGCTGCAGTTGTGCCTGTCAAAGCAGTGCCCTGAGCAATGTGGCTTTCAGCCTTTGGATGGTGAATACCAGACACCATACGTTATCTCCACGAAGCCTTTCACGGCAGATGCCGTCAGACTGTCAAGGCTGAACAACATAGTCAGACTGTGCCGAAGCCACAAGGTGAGGCTTGTCATCACCTATGCGCCCACATTACGGCTGACCACACGGAATGGTGTCTCGCAGTGGTTAGACCACTACTGCAAAACCAAGCATATCCCTTTTTATGACTATTCGTGGGAGAAAAAATACTATTTGCACCCAGAACTGTTCAAAGACGAGGTGCATCTCAACAGCCATGGTGCAGAAATCTTCACATATGAGTTCATCTCAGTCATCAATGCTAATTTGAAAAAGAGAATCTGAATATCATGCTGCAACGTCATATCGACGAAATTGATTTCCAACGGGCGATACTTATCTCTCTTGTCATTTTGGTGCATATTGTCAACTTCGGCAATATCCACCCGGATGTCAAGAGTGGTATCTTGTCCTTCCTTATGCCTACATTCCTCCTTGTCACGGGTTATCTTCTGAATATGGACAAAACCTTTCGCAAGTTCACCACCTATCTGCTAAGGATTCTGTTGCCTTACGTCATCTTGGTCACAGGATATATGGTGTTGTCACTCTATCTGCCTGTAAGGGACGGCATTCAGCAGTTGGACTGGCACACGGCATTCAATGTGCTGTGTATCCATTCTATCGGTCCTTATTGGTTTTTCCGCGTGATGCTGATCTGTGGTTTTCTTTGCTTTGTCACCTTCCGTTGTCTGTCGCAAGAGTCCATATATCTAAAGCTCTTAACCTTTGGCATTGTCTTATTGTTTGTTTCGTGCTTCACACCAATCTTGAATTGGGAACAAGCGTTCTATTATTTTGTTGGGGTGGTCTTACGAATGTCAAAGGCCAACTACAACAAGGTATTTTTCCCCTCATGCCTTTCCGTTGTACCTCTTTTATTGATTCTTTTTATCGCCCCAAAATGGAACTGGAGCAATCTACTGGTCCTTGTCATGACTTTCTGTTTCCTCTCTTTCGCCTCGTCCCTCAAAAGATTTTGTCATGGCAAACCGCTTGAGATGATTTTGTATATTGGACGAAACACCTTACCAATCTATATGTTTCATCCTATCTTTACGATGGCAGGGAAGTTCCTTCTACCCATTTTCCGTTTCGATGGTAGCGGCATTGTGCATGCCATAGTGATCGTCATTATTGGCCTTGCCGGCTCTCTGTTGTTGGCTAAGATCATGGATAGGCTTGGCTTGTCATGGATGTTTGGAAGGCCTCAATTATTAAGATAACCGAAAAGTACATAAGCTCTCTATTATAAGCTACATTTGCTCTACCAAATCATGTGGAATTCACGCAGCGAATGTTTTCCGGAGCGCGCCCCTCGAGGCCGTCCGCACCCCTTAAGGTGAAGAGGCTGCAACGAATGATAAATTGTCCCTGCAATGGCAGCCGGCCACAAGGGCCGCACCCTGCAATTCCTGACTTCGTCAAGCGTCACCCATGTTTAATCATTCGCATTCTTTTCCTGACCAAAACCAATAAAACCCTTGCTGTGACGCAAAAAGAGTGAGGAGTGAGGAATTAAGAGTGAAAAGAAACAAGAATAGACACCCATGACTCCCTTAGATAAGATTGGTACACTATTTGCAGTAGAGCAGAGGAAAAGAAAGGAATAAGAAATGAGACAGCTTAAAATTTCACGCAGTATCACGAACCGTTCCGGTGAAGCACTGGAACGGTATTTGGGAGAGATATCTCGTATCCCGATGGTGAACTTGGATGAAGAGGAACAGCTCGCTTATGATATAAAACAAGGTGGCAAGAAAGGAGAAAGGGCCAAAGACCGGCTTGTTGCCGCAAACTTAAGGTTCGTTGTCTCCGTGGCCAAACAGTACCAGCACAAAGGATTGAGCCTGACCGACCTCATCGATGAGGGAAACATCGGACTGGTGAAGGCTGCTGAGAAGTTTGATGAGACACGTGGCTTCAAATTCATCAGTTACGCCGTATGGTGGATCAGGCAAAGCATCCTGCAGGCCATCGCCGAGCAGAGCCGCATGGTGCGATTGCCCTTGAATCAGGTCGGGGCGCTCTCGAAAATCAACAGTGAGATCGAGAAATTTGAACAGAAGAACCACCGCCGTCCTTCTGCTGAGGAATTGTCTGATATCACCAATATCGATACCAGCCGAATAGAGAGCACGCTGAATGCTGACCATAGGCACATGAGCATAGACGCGCCTTTCACCGACGAGGACAGCAATTCGCTTGCCGACTTGCTGCCCTCGTCGGACAACACGCTTTCCAATGCTGTAGAAAAAGAGTCGTTGGATGAAGATCTGAAGGCCATCTTCAACAAGGTTCTCAAACCGAGAGAACAAAGCATCCTGCAGAAGAGCTTTGGCATCGGGTGCACGGAAGAGGGACCTGAGGAGATTGGCACTCAGCTGGGTCTGACGAGAGAGCGTGTGCGCCAAATAAAGGAAAAAAGTATCGAGAAGCTTCGCAAAAGCGGGTACATCAAGGCGTTAATTAAATACCTCGGATAAATTTCCTTAGAAAATATTTGGTGGATGCAAAGAAAAATAGTATCTTTGCATTCACTTACGATGAAAGGGCTTGTATGGATTTGACGGCAAGACGAAATCGTATGTAAGCACGCGGAGCCTCGTTGGCTAGCTCCATAATCTGAGTGAACACAAATTTAATTGGCGAAAACAACTACGCTCTCGCTGCCTAATTGAAGTACAGTAGATTACTGGCTTAATCCCTGCGCCAGGCGCGGGGACGAGACATCGCTCCGAGGATCTTTTTCCGAATCTGAAGGTTCAGCGGTGCAGACTCAATCGGAAATAGTCTGGGATAGCTCCATATCTCAGATGAAAAGCTTTAGGAGATAAGACGGCAGTTGGTGGTCCAGGTCTTGCTGCCGTACGAAAATGAAGGCTGGAATAAGCGTGTAGAAAGCATAGGGCTTCCTTGTTCGGACCGGGGTTCGACTCCCCGCAGGTCCACAATATGAAGACAGGCTGTCAGAGATTCTGACAGCCTGTCTTCATATTGTCACAAGATTATTCACATCCAACATTTTCTCTTCATTCAAGCTGAGGCGCGATGCAAGCATAGCAGTGCACAAGATGAAGGTGATACTAATGTACCAAACTTTTACTTCTTTTCCTTGCACTATTGAATACTTCCATGTACCTTTGCCCTAACATTTAGGAAAGTTATGCTTCACCATCACGATAATTTCACCTATCTCACGTCGGCTCCCATCCATCGGGTCATCCCTTCCATGGCTGTGCCAACGATCATCAGCATGCTTGTCACGAGTCTGTACAACTTGGCAGATACGTTCTTCGTAGGGCGTATCAACACCCAGGCAACGGCGGCTATCGGTGTGGTTTTCTCGCTGATGTTCTTTGTGCAGGCTTTCGGATTCTTCTTCGGTCATGGCTCGGGCAACTATATCTCGCGTGAGCTCGGTGCCCGACGGCATGACAATGCAGCGAAAATGGCAGCCACCGGCTTCGTCTTCTCCTTCTTGATGGGCGTGTTGATAATGATTGTCGGCTTGCTGCTGCTTCGACCGCTGTCTCTTGCACTGGGGTCCACACAGAGCATCCTACCTTATACTATGGACTATCTCAGCATCGTGCTCTTGGGAGCCCCTTTCCTGACCGCTTCGTTGACGTTGAACAATCAGCTTCGCCTGCAAGGCAACGCGGCGTATGCCATGGTGGGGATCGTCACGGGTGCCGTACTCAATGTAGCCCTTGACCCATTACTGATCTTTGTCTTCAATCTCGGCATCCGTGGAGCAGCCATTGCTACGGTTATCGGACAGGTCGTGAGTTGTATTATCCTTTTCTTCATGACGCGCCACGAGGAAAGCATTGCGATCCGCTTCAAAAACTTCTCCCCTTCCTGGAAGGCTTTCAAGGAAATATTCTTCGGTGGCAGTCCGAGTTTGAACCGCCAGGGAATGATGTGCATCTCAGTGATGCTTCTCAACCATGCGGCAGGCTCCTTTGGCGATGCTGCCATTGCGGGAATGTCTATCGTCAACCGGGTGACAATGATGATCATGGCGTTTGTCATTGGTCTGGGTCAGGGCTTCCAGCCTGTCTGCGGCTTCTGCTATGGTGCCAAGCTCTTTCCACGCCTGCGCCAGGCCTATTGGTTCACGGTGAAGGTCGGTTTCGTCTTCCTGCTCTGCTGTGCTGTTTTTGGCTGGTTCTTCTCGCCGCATGTCATCGGTCTCTTTCGCAATGACCCTGAAGTCATTGCCGTGGGTACGGTGGCATTCCACTGGCAACTATGCTCCTTGCCGCTCAACATCTTCACGATGAGTGGCAACATGCTGACCCAGACCTGTCGCAAGCCGGTGGCTGCAAATATCCTTGCCGCGGCCCGCAATGGTCTGTTCTTCATCCCGTTTATTCTTATCCTCCCCCATTTTTTCGGGCTTCAGGGCGTTGAGATGTGTCAGACTTGGAGTGATGTGTGTGCCTTCACACTTTCCGTTCCGATGATTCTGCATACGTTGAAGAATCTATAATAAGTGAAACGTGTAATGCGAAGCAATTAAAAATGGAGAGTGGGATAAAGAGTTATCCTTGAGAAATGAGATTCTCCTGAATTATGCGTAACTTTGCAATCAAATATAAACATTTGACATGAAAAACACGAATTTGAGAGGCTGGGGGCTGATGCTCCTGCTCTCCTTCCTCACGCTGAGCCTCTTTGCGCAGGGACCGAATAACAGTGGTACTTACTATCAAAGCGCTGACAGACTCAAGGGGCAGGCGTTGAAGACAGCGATGTTCAAGATCATCAAGACACATAATGAATTATCATACAAGAAACTGTGGACTGCCTTCAAAACGACCGACATGCGCTCCGACGGCAAGGTATGGGATATGTATTCCAATGTCACCAACTTCACCTTTGGCACTGATCAGGCAGGCAACTATAAGGAAGAAGGCGATGTCTATAACCGCGAGCACTCCTTCCCCAAGAGCTGGTTTAATGATCAGAAGCCGATGTACACCGACCTGGTGCACCTCGTGCCCACCGATGCCAAAGTCAACGGTGAACGCAGCAACTATCCCTTTGGAGAAACGGAAGGTGAAAAATACAAATCGAAGAACGACTTCAGCAAGTTAGGCTACTGCACCTATCCTGGTTACACAGGTATCGTTTTTGAGCCCAACGATGAATACAAAGGCGACTTCGCGCGCATCTACTTTTATATGGCCACGGCCTATGAGGACAAGATCACCGGGTGGTCGCAAAGCGCGATCCTGCAGAACAATGCGTATCAGCCTTATAAGGACTGGCAGCAGAAGATGCTGATGGAATGGTCGAAGAAAGACCCGGTGAGCCAAAAAGAGATCGACCGCAATGCCGGTGTCTGGTCCTGGCAGAAGAACCGCAACCCCTTCGTCGATTATCCAGGGTTGGAAGAGTACATCTGGGGCAGCAAGAAAGATGTAGCCTTCTCCTATGACCATTATCAGAAACCTACCGGGGTGACATTCATCACCGTGGAGACGAAGCCGCTCGATTCTGGCGATTGGTACAACATGAACGGCCAGAAAGTCGGCAAGAAGAAGCCTGCCAAGAAAGGTGTTTATATCCACCACGGAAAGAAAATCGTGGTGGAATAAACACATTGTATAAATAGAATTATTGCAAGGTGGTCAGATCGATACAATCGATATCGGGTGACCAACTTGCATTGTTACCGATACGGATAGTATTCAGTCCCTGCCGAAGCGTTATCTTCATGGTTGCCTTTTTGCAACCCTCCCCGTAAGGGCATTCTGCTCTTCCTGCTTCTTTTCCATTGACCCATACAACCATGGTTCTCGTTTCCTTCGCTTTGTTGTATTGGTTGAGGCGGTCGTTGGCATAAGTCACCTCGAGATTATATTCGCCGCCCTTCACACTGTAGACATCGTCCCATTGCAGGTAGTTTCCTTTCTGACCGCCAACATTGATGACTCCCATGCCCCCGCTGGCTCCGGGGATAACAGCAGGCAGAATCTGATACTTGCGGTTGCCTAAGTCGTTGTACATCGGGAGATAAGCCCACTCAGCCTCATAGTGCCGTGGTTCAGCGATGCCCTGAGCCTCGAGCCTCAGACACGCTGTCGCATGAGGCTGTACGCTCATCACGAGCTCGTTCTTCACGCTTTTGAGCCACTGATGACGCAGAAGATCACGCACCTTCACCTTTCCACTCAGGCATAGGTCAGCGAGCGGAACCCGGAACGTGCTTGCGGTATCAGCCGGATTATAGAGTGCTACGGCTCTGACGCCTCCGTTGCGCTGGAGCAGATCCTTTGCCAAGACATAAGTCTCGCCTTGGTGCTGATAGACACGCGCCTGAAGGCCCAACGTGTCCTGGTCGACATCGATCAGCTCCTTATTCTTCAGCAAGGCAAGGCTCTGCGCTGGGAGCTTCGACAAGTCGCAGCCGATGAGCAACGGACTACTCATCATGCACCACAAGCCAAAGTGAGTCTCATCCTCTGTATCGGTAAGGCCCTCGCCCTGCAATTGTCCTTTGCCTCGCATGCCAACGATCAGCATGTCCATGTCGTTGTAGTGGCCGTTGCGGGCGTAGGCCGAGAGATAGAGGTTCTTGCCGATGACATATTTCAGCGAGTTCCAGTTGGTCTGGATATCACCACTGATACGCCAGGAACAAGCGAGCTTCTCAACCCAGGTTCCAGGAAACGCCCAACGGCAGATGTTAAGTTTCACGTCGGGGCGGCCATATTGCGCGATGGAGCGTGAGATAGACGTGTAGCGCCGGCGCTCATCCATACCCACTGACTGTGCCCCGCAATAGTCGACCTTGATGAAGTCGAAGTTCCAGTCCCGGAAATAGCGCTTGCAGTCGGAAGCCTCGTGGCCATACAATCCTGCTACATTACCGTTGACATCGTTGTCCCACATCGACCCGCAGGTACGTGTGCCTGCATCAGAATAGATGCCCGCCTTCAGTCCCAACGAATGGATATAATCTGTCACGGGGAGCAAGCCATTGGGGAAACGCTGTGGGTTGGCTACAATGCCTCGTTGCTTATCCCGATAGCCGAAGAAGCCATCGTCGATATTTACATACTTATAACCCAACTTGCTCAGTCCTAACGAGTCAAGCAAGAATGCCTGGCGCTTGATAATGTTCTCACTGATGTAAACCTTAAACGCATTCCAGGAACTCCACCCCATCATTGGCCGGTCCTTTGCGGAGAACCCAGCCAATGAGGAGAGGAGCAAGGAAGAAAGCAAAAGAATTTTCTTCATAACAATATAATATTAGTGGTCTTCATACATTATTATAATGCAGGAATCGACACTATATTATTATTTTCCGCTTGTATTTTCGTTGGGGAACGCATTGACGACAGCTTCATAAGTGTTTTCGTCAACCTTAATGATCCATCCGTGACGGGAACCCGTAGGCGGCGTATTTGACTTTTTTGTCCACGACGTGTTCTCTAACGAGGAAGCTGAATACATGTTATACGGGTGTCCAGTTGTAGCATAAGCCTCCGTGTAGAGATACATCTTGCTTCCGTCGGGAGACGGGAAGATGATAGGAGCCTCATGCCATTCGCTTGTCTCCGTAATGTTAGGCCCGGGGTTGCTGTAAGGCCCCGTAAGGCTCTGCGACTTCGCAATACGAATAGTCTTTCCGTAAGGTGAATGCTCCGGCCATCGTTCATCTTTCAGAACAGCATAATAAGTGTTGTTCTGCTTGTAGATGACTACATCGATGGTAGCACAATTAGCATCGGCACCTGTGAAATTAAACAACCGCTTCGACTCTGTGAAGGTTTTGAAGTCCTTCGTCAGACAGTAGAACGTGCGGCGTGATTCCCATGAAGCATCGCCCGTCAGCCCAGAGACACCTGCATGCCAGGTGATCATATATTGGCCGGAAGCCTCATCATAGAAAAGCTTCGGAGCGCCGAACCACTCAGAGTTGACATACGTCAGGCCGTCAAAGGTCTTGCCTGTCAGTGAGAGCGCACTTTCAGGAAGTTCACGATGCCGCCAGGTGATGAGATCTGAGGTGAACCAAAGAATAAGATGATGGTTACCTGTACTCGACACCCCAAGCATGTACCACTTTCCGTCGCCGCCTTTGCAGATGTTTGGGTGACCGTAATAGTCGGTATTGATCTGCTGCGCGTCGTTCAGCTCGGTCCAGTCTACAGCATCACGCGAGACCGCATAGTACAGGCGACCGTAGTTGTTCATCGTCATGTGGGCAAAAATATAACCCCCGCCTTCGCCCGACATAAGATTCACGTCAGATGATTGCGATTCTGACTTCGGTACTATCACGTCAACATCCTTACTCGAGTCGCAGGCTGCCAATGTCAAGGGCGCTATGAAAGCGAAGAGCAGCGACTTGAAAAGAGCCGGTGAAAAAAATCTATTTAACAACTTCATAATTCTATAGTCTATTGAAATTACGATCCGTTTATTATTCTACTTTCTTGCCATGGATACTGACCACTCGACGGGCATAAAGCTCAGCAATCTGGATACATGGGTTGGTTTTACGATACGACTGAGTGACCCGCACCTTAAGATAACGGCCCTTAGCTACACCCGAAGTGATGTTTGCCACCGGAGCACTGTACCAGACGACGGGGCCTCCATTGTAAGGAATGTTGGAAGCCGTGAGCGCGAGGTGCCAGTCATTGCCATCGTTCAGCGTATTATAATTGGCAATGGAACCTCCATCATTGTAAGGCTTGAATGTGAAGGCATCTGCCATATAAAACTCTACCTGCTTCGTATCCTTGAAACCTGGATCGTTGCCTACCGGAGCCGGTTTCTGAACTCCTACGCCATAAAGCGTCTCTTCCTGCCCTAAGTCGATGATACAAACGATGTTTCCCGGACGGCGGCAGGCATCGAAAGAATAATAGTAAGTGACATCATATTTTGAACCACTCTTATAGGTAATGCCATCGTAACGGAAGTCGTCACCCTTATAGTCAACAGCCGTCTGGAGGTGCCAGGGTGTGTTCCAATAAGTAGCAACATCACCATCAAGCATCTTTACGCACTGGAACTTCAAGCGGCGGTCGTCAGCATTACACAACGCTATCTTCCATTTCGAGCGATCCATGTCCTCATAGCAGACGGATGGAGCCGTCACCTTCAGATAGCACACTTCGTCAGTCTTCTGCATGTTGACTGAAGAAAGATTCGTTATCTTCAAAGGCAGGAGGTAAGTCTTGTCTTCTTCAAGGCCCGTACGGCTGAGTTTCAAGTCAGCCGCGGCGCTCATGCTGTCTTTCTTCACGGTGACCGTCTTGTCAAGCGTGTAAGCAGCAGCGGGCAGCACACTGTAATCGGTACCCTGAGCCTCATTGTATGCCTTAACGAGTGACGCGCTTTGAGAATCGTCGAGGATACAAGAGATGTCTACATTATTATATTCACTCTGAGTGATCTCAAGCGGAATCTTGGCATCAAGACTCTGATAAGTGATCTGCAAGTCATTGCTTCCGCTGCCCCATTGCAACTTGGGACGTTGTACGTTCAGCGTGAAGAGAACATGGCTCAGATCGCTGTTGATGGTATCCGTAGAGCTGGTGAGCTCCACTGGGAGAACATAGGTAGCCTTCGTGTTACTTTGCATTGCCTCGTAGATAGCCTCTGGATTGAAACTGACCACCGTGTAGGTATAAGCATCATCCTTTCCTAAGCTGAGATCGGCCCCATTGACAAACTTATAGCTGTTCTCAGGAATCACTTCTATCTCATCCGCCGCATAACCCCACTTTTCGCAGGCCTCTGCCTTGGTCATCACACGCATGTGGAGAGTCGAAGACGACTCGGGATCACCTCCGCCACGCAGAATCAACAAGGAATCGACAACAGCTTCCTGTGTGGTGTTCATAGAAAGGTGGATCGTGGAGTTGTCCTTGAAAGCGAACACTTTCTTATAACTGTCGGGGAAGAGGTTGTCTTTCTCGCTACATCCACACAGCAACGGCAGCACTAAAAGGGCAGCTGCCAATATATTGAATAACTTTTTCATTGTTTCGTTATTGGATTCGATTAATGATTAATATCCGGGAGCCTGCACCATCTGCGGGTTGGCATAGACCTCATTATTGGATATCGGCAAGAGATACTCACGGTCGTTCCAGGCGAAGGGCTGGTCAATCTTTGTAGGTGTGTTGAACTGACCGAATGACGGAGACGTGCGTATGGCATCAAGACCAACGAAACAGTTGGTAGACAAGTACTTGTTTCCCTGCACATATCGACGGATATCATAGTAGCGATGACCCTCCTTGTAAAGTTCTACAAAGCGCTCGTCAAGAACAGCCTGAAGCAGTGACTTGCCGGTCTCTTTGAGGATTGACGAAGTGACATCAGGCACACCGGCGCGCTCACGGATCTTGTTGAGGTACGTCAAAGCTTCTGTGGTATAAGCGTCACCTAAGTGAGCATCACACTCTGCAAGATTCAGATAAAGCTCAGCAAGGCGGATGATTGGCCACGGGAAATTGCAACTTGAGATGTTGTTGTTAGTGCCCACGCCTGTATAGTAATAGTTGGGATGTGTGAACTTCTTGCTCAGGAAGCCGGTTACTGTATAGTTGCGCCGTCCGTAGAGCGTAGCATTGTAGCCACCTTCCAACGAGTCGCGCATGTTGCATATCAACGGTTTGCGCGCAGCAATCACGGGAGAATACTGATCGCCGTCAAAAGTGATCCAGGCATAGAACCGCGGTTCGCGATTCATGTTAAGGTTGATAATATTGCTGCTCTGAGAAGAATTAGCCGACTTGAACCAATCAGCCTCCTTTGAGAATTTAGGATCCTCGGCCGGCTGTAAACCGTTCTCCGTGTAGAAATGCTCTACGGTGAACAACGTCGGAGAAAGGCCACCCCAAGAGCCATGACGGTTGCCAAGATCGTTGATGAGCACAAAGTGAGGTACATTGGCATGCCAATAGTTGAGGTTGATATAGTACCCCCAAACCGTTTCGGTGTTGCCTTGATCAGGCAAAGCACAGTTGACATAACGCATGAGCATGACCCGCTTCTTGAAGTTGTCGTTCTCAGTATTGCTTGCTTCTTTACCAGGGATAGCAGGCAGCGGCACATTCTGATTGGCACGCAATTGTTCTGATGTAGTAATGTCGAGGAGCTTGCAGCCTATGCCTTCAGCAGCCTTGATAGCCTCCAGCGTAGCCTCGCGGGCTTTCACCCATTTGTTTGCATCATATTCATGGCTGACGAGCTCATTGCCATATCCCGGTGTCTGATAATTGGTGTTTTTCCACGAACGGTTGGGGAAACTGCCGTTCCACAACGGAGAAGCCGCATAAAGCAACAGACGGGCCTTGAGCGCTTTGCACGCCACTGAGGTGGCACGACCATACGAATTAGGATCATCGTAGCTCTCAGGCAGTGCCGTTGAGACTTCGTCGAGAAGGCTGTCGATGTAGTTGACACAATAGTCGAAATGTGAACGGCCCGGGAGCTCACTCTTGGAGATATTGCTGCTCTGCTTCTTGTCGATGATAGGAATAGGGCCATAAAGCTCCAAGGCGCGGAAATGATAGTAAGCCTTCAAGAAAATAGCCTCTGCTTCGTATTGAGCTTTAGCCTGCGGGGTGAGATCTGGATTGTTATCCTTCAGCAGTTCGAGAAACTGATTGCAATAACCGATGCCATTGTAAAGATACACCCAGGGATAAGTAGACGATCCGTTGATGGAAGAGGGCGTGATGGCGTTCCACTGCGACTTCTGACCCATGCCACCCCATTCCTGCGGACACACGGTCTCATCGTTCTGTCCCTCGATGGCCTCATAGTTGATGGCGTTGTTTTGCGGCTGCTGCATATAACTGTAGCAGGAATAAAGCATCTTCAAGGCTGACTGGTTGTCGATAACCATGTCCTTGGTATCAGCCTGCTCCGTGGGGATGACGTCAAGATAGTCGCACGAAGCCATGACGAGAGAGCTGCTCACGGCTACCATCCCTACAATATGATGTAATATTTTTGTTGTATTCATTTCTATTGAAATTGCTTGTTTAGAACTTAAACTGAACCCCCAAATTGAAAGTACGCGAGAGTGGATAAGTGTTGTAGCTGAGTTCCGGATCCCAATATTTGAACGGAGACCATACCGCGATGTTGTCGCCATTGACGTAGACACGGCATAGCTTGAAAGTGTAACCGATCTCCAATGTCTTGAATCGCAGGAAGTTGCCACAACGCAGCCACCATGTACTGGGCTGCATGTTGTTGCTGATCTGCGTCGTGAGCACACCAAGACGCGGATAAACTACGTTATTATTGTCGGCTCCTGCTGTCCAGTGACTGTCAGCTATCCACTTCATCAAGTTGCGGTCGTTGCTGTCGTTGGCACCGAAAGGATAGATACCGTTGAGCATGATCGTGCGCTTGGCTGATCCATTGAAGAAAACGCTCACGTCAAGATGCTTATAATTGACACTTGCTCCGAATCCATACTGGATTCGCGGTGTTGAGCCATAAGGCGAGATCATAATCTCATCATCGGACGTAATCTTACCGTCGCCGTTCACGTCTCGGTACTTGATGTCACCAGGCATCACCGTGCTTCCGAAAAGCGACTGGTCTGCATGAGTGTCAATATCGTTCTGATCCTTGAAAAGTCCGTCTGCAATATAGCCAATACGCATGCCTAAAGGATGTCCGGTTTTCACCTGCCATACAAAAGGATAATCGGGCTCATCCACATACAC
>Ga0256406_1003473_pt1 | contig 19535 bp, 22 predicted proteins | sample RumenRJG_03DNA_FD_185986 | JGI IMG/M metagenome (GOLD analysis project Ga0256406, IMG submission 185986) | Bovine rumen microbial communities from Lethbridge, Alberta, Canada - RJG_03 | ecosystem: Host-associated > Mammals > Digestive system > Stomach > Rumen | place: Canada: Alberta | collected...
GGTCCGGTGCGCCGGCCAAAACGGCGGACGGCAAACTGCCGGTGGTGGCCAGTTTCTATGCCATGAAGGAAATCACGGAAGCCATCGGCGGCGACAAGGTGCAGGTCCGCACGCTGATCCCCGAGGGCACGGAACCCCACGAATTCCAGCCCACCACCCGCAGCATGAAGGACCTGAGCAGGGCCCGGGTGCTGGTGCTCCAGGGGCTGGGCATGGAACCCTGGGCCGAAGAAATGGTGAAGGCCGCAGAGAACAAAGACCTGGTCCAGGTGGTGGCAGCGCAGGACGTACAGCCCATCCGGAACGAAGACGAGGACGAGATCCGGGAACACGGCCAGTACGATCCCCATGCCTGGCTGAGTCCGGTGTGTGCCCAGCAGGAGGCCCGGGCCATTGCGGACGGGCTGGCCAAGGCGGACCCGGCCAACAAAGCCTATTATGAAGCCAATGCGGACAAATTCATCGCCCGTCTGCGGACACTGGAAGATAACTATCAGGAAAAGTTCCGCCAGGTGCACCGGAAGGATTTCGTCACCGGCCATGCGGCCTTTGCCTACCTGTGCCGGGATTTCGGCCTGGAGCAGAGCAGCGTGGAAGGGGTGTTTGCCAGCGGGGAGCCCAACGCCCGGCAGCTGGCGGCTCTGGTGGAGTTCTGTAAGGAACGGAACGTGAAGACCATCTTCACGGAAGCGGCCGTAAGTCCCAAGACCAGCCAGTCCCTGGCCCGGGAAGTGGGGGCGAAAGTGGTGCCCATCCACACCCTGGAAGGGAGCGAAGGGGAAGGAAACTACCTGCAGCAGATGGAAGAGAACCTGGAGCGGATCTACGAGAGCCTTAAATAGAAACGTGAAAACAAGTTTTCACGTTTCTGCGAAACGGGCCCGACGGGCCCTGTCTCTGGTCACAGGTCTCTGGCCGAAGGTAAAAATTTGCCAATGGCAAATTTTGGATGGAATAAAAGCTTACAGGCTAGGGATGGGCGCACCGGGCGATATTTTGCCTTCGGCAAAAATCTGGGTGCGCCCCTACGGATTGAAATCGAACTATCGATGGAACTCCGTAGGGGTTCACCAAGACCGGCGAAAGCCGTGTCGCCCGGTGAACCCGTCCCCGGCCACCCGTGAGGGTATTTCGTTCAACGCCAGCGTCAGCTGGCATCCATCAGCCAGAGACCAGAGACTAGAGACAAGAAAATGTTAAGAGGCTGTGGCCTCTTAACATTTTCTTCATATTTCCCCAACAACTTTTGCACAGGGTTGGGGTATAATAAAGTCAAAGATAAGGAAGGACCCTCCTGAGGGGAACGGGTCCAGGAAAGGATGATGGATATGAAATCGCAATTCAAGATGCTGGCCATGGGTGTTGTATTCTTTGCTGCCGGTGCCATCGCCGGCCCCCGGATGTTCCATGTAGGGGCTGTCCATGCGGATGAAGTGAAACCGAATAATCAGCCGGTTGTACAAACTTTGGACAACCAGGTTGGATGCCCGTACTATGAACAGAACGGCCATCATTACCGTGGTGGCCGCCGGGGCGGTGGCTGCTGGAATGGTCAGCCGCCCTGCTGGCAGTACAACAACGACAACGGGAACCAGAACCAATGATCATTGTCCTCCCCTTTCAGGGGGACACGGATACGTGCGGAATCGGATGATTGAAGTGGGCTGTTGCGCAGGCAACAGCCCCTTTTGTATAATAGTCCCGACAGGAGGTGTCCGTTCATGTATTCTGTGTTACTGGTGGACGATGATCCCAAGCTGCTGGGACTTTTGGAAAATTACTTCACAAAGGAAGGCTTTACGGTGCTGACGGCCCGGGACGGGGAGGAAGCCCTGCGGGTGTTCAGGAAAGACCAGCCCCAGCTGCTGGTGCTGGATCTCATGCTGCCCAAAATCGACGGCCGGGATGTGTGCCAGACCATCCGCCAGGAAAGCACGGTGCCCATCATCATGCTGACGGCACGGGATGCGGAATTCGACCGGCTCATGGGCCTGGAACTGGGGGCGGACGACTACGTGACGAAACCGTTCAGCATGCGGGAACTGGTGGCCCGGGTGCGGGCCCTGCTGCGGCGCACCTATGGGGCCTACGGCAAACAGGCGGAACCGGCTCTTTCGGCGGTGATCCAGGTGGGCTCCCTGAAACTGGATCAGGACCGGCACGAGGTGCAGCGGTTCGATGCGGAAGCCAATCGCTGGGAACCCATCGATCTGACGCCCATCGAGTTCAGTCTGCTGGAAGTCCTTATGAAAAGTCCTGGAAGAGTATTTAACCGGCTGCAATTAATGGAAAACAGCCATGGCTTTGCCTTTGACGGGTACGAACGGACCATCGACGCCCACATCCGGAACCTGCGGCGGAAAATCGAGCCGGATACGAAGAATCCACGGTACATCCTGACGGTGTACGGGATAGGGTATAAATTTGGAGGCTGAATATGCACATCCATAGTGTGCGGAATAAGATGATGATCAGCACGTTCCTGCTGATCCTGATCTGCGCCCTGATCGTGATCTATATCTGCAACCAGCAGATGGAGACCCATTTCCTGCAGTACCTGCAGGATCCCAGCGCCCTGGCGGGACAGGCTGGAAAAGCGGCGGGTCAGGCCGGCCAGGCCATCCGGGGCGGCATGGGAAATGGCTCCGGCATGCACCATGGTATGATGGGTGGCGGCATGATGAATGGCATGCACCGCCAGATGATGCTGGGGGCCGCGGAACGGAATTTCGTGGAATCCTACCATGAAAGCCTGTGGTGGATCGGGTTCCTGTTCGCCGGCATCGGCCTGGTGGTCAGCTATTTCCTTTCAGGGAATATCACGAAGCCACTGCGGCAGCTGTCCAGTGCAGCGGAGAAGATCCGCCAGGGAGACCTGAAGCAGGTGGTGCCTGTGGAGACCCAGGACGAAGTGGGGCAGCTGGCCATGGTGTTCAACCAGATGTCGGCAGAGCTGGCGGCCACGGAGAGCAACCGGCAGGAGCTCTTGGCCAACATCGCCCACGAACTGAAGACGCCGCTTGCCATCCTCCAGGGCCATCTGGAGAGTATGCTGGACGGGGTGGAGACGCCGGAACCGGACAAGCTGTTTTCCATGCAGGAAGAGGTCATGCGGCTCACCCGGCTGGTGGGGGACCTGCGGGACCTGTCCCTGGCCCAGGTGCACAAGCTGGAGCTGCACCCCCAGCCCCTGGACGTGAGCGAAAAGACCCGGCGGGCGGCGGATATGCTGGAGCCCATGCTGGAGGAAAAACACCTGCAGTTCAAGCGGGAACTGGCAGAGGGGTTGCCGGAACTGCCTCTGGACCCGGACCGGCTGAACCAGATCCTGTACAACCTGATCACCAACGCCATCCGGTATACCACGCCGGGGACCACCATCACCCTGCAGACGGAAAAGACGGACAAAGGCGTGCGGCTGACGGTGGCCGACGAAGGGCCGGGCATTGCGCCGGAGGACCTGCCCCATGTGTTTGAGCAGTTCTACCGGGGGGAGAAATCCCGGAACCGGGCTTCGGGCGGCAGCGGCATCGGCCTGTCCCTGGCGAAAAGTTTCGTGGAGGCCCAGGGCGGCACAATCCACGCCGAGAACCGCAAAACCGGCGGAGCAGCGTTCATTGTAGAATTTCCTTTATAAAATTTGCCTGAGGCAAATTTATCCATTGGCTAGTGACCAGTGACTAGTGACTAGTGACGGGATGTGAAAAGTAGTTTTCACATCCCTCCCTTCACATTTTCTTCATAATGTGTTCCCACCATCTGCACATTCTTTCCCTATAATAACGCTATGAATTAAAAACAAGCAACAACAAAGGAGCGAATGTGCAATGGTAATGACGAATTATATGGATCTGCTGGCGCAGAACCAGCCCTGGAACCTGATTCTGTTCATGGTGGTGCCGGTGGTACTGGCCGAATCCCTGGTGACCACGGAATTCATGATGGCCTATCGGGGGCCGGAAAACGCCGGCGGCTGGAAAAGCTGGAACCACGGTCTCAGCATCCTGGCCGGGGTGTATTTTGCCGGCGTGGTGCTCTATCTCTTGACGAATGTGGTGCCGGGTATCACCTGGAAGGGCTGGGCCGATGAACTGGCCATCGGAGCCTACCTGCTGGGCATCGTCCCCTTCGGCGCCCTGGCACTCATGGAACTGGGCGTGATCGGCAAGGGGCTGGAACCCCGCAAGAAGCTGCTGCACCATTTCGGCTGGCTGGTGGTGTTCCTGATTGTCAGCCACGTGGCCATGGTGTTCGGGATGGTGGATCCCACCATCACCGGGTACAAACCGGCCCCGGCTATGATGCACCAGATGGATGGCATGCTCATGCAGCATGATGGGATGCAGCACAATATGAACGGAATGCAGAAATAAAAAACGGGAGTGTGGATGTTTCCACACTCCCGTTTTTAGAATGTCCCGGCCATATGTTCTCTTCCCCAGTCGCACATGGCGTAGACCACGTCGTGCAGGGTATTGCCCAGGTCGGTCATGGTGTATTCCGTCTTGGGCGGCACCACCGGGTAGACCTTCCGGTGGATCAGGCCATCCTTTTCCAGTTCCCGCAGCTGCTGGGTCAGCATCTTGGCCGTGGCCCGGGGAATGTATTTCTGGATCTGGTTGAACCGCAGGACCTTGTCCTCCATGATGTGATACAGGATGATGGCCTTGTATTTGCCTCCGATCCGGCTCAGGGTGGCCTCCACAGGGGCAGTTGAATTTTTTCTCTTCTTCCATGAGACTTCCTCCTATAGTTTCTAAAAATAAAGTATAATACAAAAAAGTACATTCTTGCTGTTTTGAAATTATATTGCTAATATTAGCATATCAAATGAAAAAACACAAATATGGTTTTGGGAGGAAATGTGATATGCTGAAAGATATTGGTGCAGTGATGGCTCTTTATCCGACTCCGGTGACGGTGGTCGGCCGCTGCTGGAACTACGGCAGGGATTTTCAGATCCCGGAAAAGGAATCTATCTAAGAGCGCAGGGCAGGTAGGAAACAGGAGGTCATTCTATGGAAAAAGCCAAAGGAACAACGACGCTGCTGGTGGCAGCGGCCTGCCTGCTGTATGCCCTCAGCGGTGGCATCCGGGCCATCTATGGCATCATCATCGGTCCCCTGACCCAATGGACCGGTATCGATTACGCCTCGGCCAGTTTTGCCTTCGGGGTGGCCCAGCTGTTCTACGGGCTGACCCAGCCTGTGTGGGGCTGTTCATGTTCCTGCTGCCGAAGACGCTGCTGTTCCTGACGGTGTTCGCCCTGCTGCTGGGGCTGACGGGGGACGCTACGGTGACGCCCACGTCCGAGATCGTCAGCCGGAAATTCGGCCCGGCGGCCATGGGCTTTCTGTTCGGCATTACGTTTGTATGTCACCAGGTGGGGGCGTTCGTCAGCTCCTGGCTGGGCGGCATTTTCTATACACAGACCGGCTCGTACATGTCCCTGTGGCTGGCCGACGCACTGCTGTGCGCCCTGGCGGCCGGGGTGAGCTGGAGCATAAAAAAGGGGATGTGAAGAAATCACAGCCCCTGTCATAGGTCATACGTCATACGCCGATGGTAAAAAATTGCCATCGGCAATTTTTAGGAATGGACGGGCTTACCGGGCGACATGGCGTTCCGCCAGTCTTGGTAAGCCCCTACGGATTGCAATCGGACATTCAGTATAACGTCGCAGGATTCGTAGGGATTCGTAGAGATTGTAGGGATCGTAGGGGCGCACCAAGATTTTTGCCGCAGGCAAAATATCGCCCGGTGCGCCCGCCAAGAAACGTATACTCCGAGCGAAGTGTACAGGGCAGGCAAAATATCGCCCGGTGCGCCCGCCAGCCAAAAAGGCGCTGTGAAATAATACTTCACAGCGCCTTAAATTTGCCAGCATGAGCTGGCTTCCATCGGCTAGTGACTAGTGACCAGTAACTAGTGACGGGGGTGTGAAAAAGCATTATTTCACACCCCCTTTTTCAATACTTCGATTCCATGAAATCCACGAACGCCTTTACGCTGGACACCAGCCGGTAATCCCGGCGATAATACAGCCAGGTCTTGCGCATGAGCGGCGACCCGTCCCGGCTTGTCAGGGGGATGGGCCGGATGTCCGGGGTATCCTGCCCGCAGCTCTGGGACAGCAGCGTGAACCCCAGACCCTGCTGCACCATCTTCATGGCCGTATCCATGGCGTCCGTGACGATGGTGGTGCGGGGCGCCTCCTGGTAATGGGAATACCACCAGTCGTCCAGCACGTCCTGGAGCAGCGGGTCCGTCACGTAATGGATATAGGGATACTCCGGCAGCCGGTCCAGGTCCACCGGGTCCCGGCTGAACAGGCACAGGGCGTCCTGCCACAGGAATTTCCGCTCCTCCGTCCAGTTGTGGTCTCCCCGGACGATGCACACCTGGAACTTCCCCTGGAGGAAATCCCGGTACAGGTTGTGGGTGAAGCCGCTCTGGAGGTGGATCTGGATTTCCGGACAGGCCTTCTGGAACTGGCTGAGCAGCCGGGGCATGTGGTACTTGGCGAACACGTTGGAGCAGCCGATGGCCAGGGTGCCGCCCGGGTGGGTCTCCAGGTCGCTCAGGGTGGAGCGCACTTCCTGGTAGCCTTTTTCCGTGCGCAGGCAGTACTGGTACACCAGCTCTCCGGCGGACGTGAACCGGATGCCCCGGGGCTGGCGGATGAACAGCGTGGTACCGAATTCCGTCTCCAGCCGTTTCAGCCGATCCGTGATGGCGGGCTGGGAGATGAACAGCCGCTTGGCCGTGTGGGTGATGTTCTTTTCTTCGTACAGCGTCTTCAGCAGCAGGATGTCTTTGCTATCCATAAATGCTCCTTTTTTATCAAAAAAACCATAGATTTCGGCTATCGCAGATAAAAAGCAAAAAATATTTGTGAAACTTCCCTGATAATTCTATTATAAAGGTATAGTTAAAATATGGGAACCTGTACCGAGGCAGAATCCCATAAAAATCGGATGCCCAAAGGGGAGCCTGCCGGATGCTCCCGGGCAGAAAGGAAGTCATCATGCTAATAGGTATTGCCGGTTTCATTATGATCGGGCTGGTAGTGTACTGCCTGATCTCCTCCAAGATGAATGCCATCCCCATTTTCGTGGCATTCCCCATCATCATCGCCCTGCTCTGCGGGTTCGCCCCGGCGGAAGTGTTCGCCTTCATCAAAAAAGGGGTAGGGACCACCATGTCCACAGCCATCCTGTTCCTGTTCTCCATCGTTTATTTCGCTCTGATGAATGATGTGGGCATGTTCGATCCCCTGATGAACTTCCTGGCCAAAAAGGCCGGGAGCAACATCGTACTGGTGACCATCGCCACCGGCATCATCGCCACCATCGCGCACCTGGACGGTACCACTGCCGGTACCTGCCTGATCACCGTTCCGGCCATGCTGCCGCTGTACAAGAAGCTGCACATGCGTCCGGTGGTGCTGTGCTGCATCATCTCCGCCGCCATCTCCATCATGAACCTGACCCCCTGGGGTGGTCCTGTGGCCCGTACGGCCATCATCCTGAAGACCGATGCCAGCATCCTGTGGCATGAACTGCTGCCCCTGCAGGGCGTAGGGCTCATCATCGTGTTCCTGTTCTGCGTGTACCTGGGCCTGCTGGAAAAGAAACGGGGCGCCGGCCTGAACCCCACGGGCAAAGCCGCTGAACTGGACGAAGAGCTGAACATGTCCGGCACCGATGCACCGGCTGATCCCAGCCTGAAACGGCCGAAACTGGTGTGGGTGAACTGGGGTGTGACCCTGGTGGTCATCCTGCTCATGTGCTTCACGAAGATCCCTCTGTACGGCGCTTTCATGATCGGTCTGGCCGCCGCTCTGATCATCAACTTCCATTCCGCCACGGAACAGGCCAACGCCGTGAAACGGCACGCCTCCGCTGCGCTCTTGACTCCTATGATCCTGCTGACCACGGGTATCTTCCTGGGCGTTTTGAACGGCACCGGGATGATGAAATCCATGGCCAACATCCTGATCAACATCATGCCCAACGCCCTGGGGCCCAAACTGGCCACCGTCATGGGCTGCCTGTCCGTACCCTTTGGCATGATGCTGGGCACCGACTCCTTCTTCTTCGGGTTCATGCCCCTGTGCATCGGTGTGGCCGAGAAGTTCGGGGTAGCTGCCCATGATATCGCCATGAGCATGCTGATCGGCAAGGACTTCTGCATCATGGTCACTCCGCACAACGCCACCACCTGGCTGCTGATCGGTATGGCCGGTGTTTCCCTGAAGGACCAGCTGAAGTTCACGGCTCCCTATATGTGGATCCTGAGCGTCATCACCGTATTCGCCGCCGGAGCGATCGGTGTGTTCCAGATGTAAGAATTGAGGGTGTGGAAAATATTTTCCACACCCTTTGTCATAGGTCATAGGTCATACGTAATACGCTAAAGGATAAAATTCGCCACAGGCTCATTTTATTTTATTCAAGGCCAGCAGAGCTGGCTTCTTTTGGCGTATGACGTATGACGACTGACGTATGACAAAAGAGGTCATGAGTAAATGCTCATGACCTCTTTTTTATTACCGCTGCCAGGGCATTACCTGGGGGCGGTCTTTTTTATCGTTGTTCTGCTGGAAGGGCGGGCGTTTCTTGTGGTTCTTCTTTTCCATTTCCCGTCTCTTTTTGGCTTCGGCTTCCCGTTTCTTCTGGATTTCCTTCTGGCGTTTTTCGAAGGCTTTCTGCTGGTCGCCGTTGTCCCGGCGTTCCAGTTTCGAACCGTTGTTGTCCCAGGGGGCTGCGGCCTGGGCCTCGCTGGTCGTGAGAGCGCTGGCACCCAGGACCAGGGTTACGCCCAGTACGAAGATGCTGGTGGCTTTCTTGAAACCTGCTTTCGGATCATATGCTTTCATGAGATTGCCTTCTTTCTATACGTTAACTGAACAGCTGCTGGATGGGGTTCATTTTATGGACCTGGCCGCGGAGCACCTGGCCGCTCTGGGCGTCCACCAGGAAGCTGTACCGCATACCGTCTTTTTCACACTGGGCCAGATACACACCGGGGAAGGCACTGGCCTTGGCTTCCTTGGCCATCTGGTGCTGCGGGAAACCCTGGGGCTGCAGGCCTTCCTGGCCCCGGTCCTGCCCGTTCTGGCTGTTTTCACCGGGCAGGCCGTCCGGGCGCTGGCTGCCGTTCTGGCTTCCAGGCATCATGGGAGGCTGGCCCTGCTGGCCGTTCTGTCCATTCTGCCCGGGGGCACCGCCCGGCTGTCCCATGGGCATCTGGCCCTTCCGGCTGTCCCGGTCTTTCCGGTCATTTTCCTTGTATTTCCGGCTGTCCTTCTTTTGTTCTTTGTCTTTTTTATCCTTTTTGTCTTTCTTGTATTCCTTGTGGTCTTTGCCCGGTTCGCCCGGTTTCCGGTCGTCCAGGGTCACGCTCTTGAACGTGATGGAAGACGGATCCGTCCCCAGGGCACTGGCGATATTTTCCTTCACTTGGTCCGTGGAGACCAGCTGGATGTTCTGCTGGGCTGCCAGGTTCTGGAGCATTTCTGTCCGGGCCTGGGCTTCCTGGGCATGGGCCAGGGCCTTCTGCTGGTGCAGGGCGATCTTGCCGCCACCGGCCACGATGGCCAGGGCCAGCAGGCAACCGGCGCCTTTTTTCAACCGTTTCGGGGTCAGCTGGTTTTTGCCCCACTGGGCCGCTTCCATCATCCGCTGTTTGCACGCATCCATTTTTTCTTTGTCCATATCGATCCCTCCCGATCCGTTGGATTTGTTGTTTTCCTTTTGATGGTTCCAGTATACCCATTGCAAATGAACGGCCAATGAAATAACCATGAGGGTTTGGTGAAGAAAGGGGCGCACCGGGCGATATTTTGCCTGCGGCAAAAATCTTGGTGCGCCCCTACGAATCCTGCGACGTTATACCGAATGTCCGATTGCAATCCGTAGGGGCTTACCAAGGGTCCCGAAGGGATCCCGCCCGGTAAGCCCGTTCATTCAATAAAAATTGCCGATGGCAATTTTTTACCATCGGCATATGACGTATGACCTATGACGTATGACGTATGACCTATGACGTATGACGTATGACGTATGACGTATGACGGGTGTCACACCTTGAACACCAGCCCGAACGTGCTGCCTTTGCCTTCTTCGCTTTCTACCGTGGCTTTGGCGTGCATCAGCTTGGCTGCGGCGGCTACGAAGGAAAGGCCCAGTCCCAGTCCCATATTCTGTTTTTTGTTCCGGGAGGGATCCGCCTGGTACAGCCGGTCCCAGATCTTCGCCTGGTCGGTTTTGGCAATCCCCGGCCCGTCGTCGGTGACGGTGAGACGGATCTGCTCCCCTTCCTGCACCAGATCCACCTGGAGCAGGGTCTTCGTGAACTTCAGGGCATTGTCCAGGTAGTTGCCCAAAATCCGGTGGAGCACCTGCTCATCTCCCAGGACAGTGATGCCAGGGGCAATGTGGCCTTTCCACTGGAATTTCTGGGCCTGGGGCAGCTTCTGGTAGTCTTCCAGGGTTTCCTGGACCAGCCTGGACAGATCCACGGGCTGCAGGTCCAGGTGCTTCCGGTTGCCCAGCCGGGACAGTTCCAGCAGCTGGTTGATCAGCCGGCTCATGCGCCGGGACTGCTGGAAGATGTGCCGGAATTCGTCTTTGGCTTCTTCGATGTTGTCCGTATAATCCTTGCCGAATTCACTTTCGCTCATGATGACGGCTGTAGGGGTGCGCAGTTCGTGGGATACGTCGGAGGTGAAGCGCTTTTCCCGCTCCAGCAGTTCCTCGATCTGCTCCAGCATCCAGTTGAACGTGCGGCCCATCTGATGGATCTCGTCCTGGCTGTCGTCCAGGGGGATGCGCTGGCTCAGATCCCCGGTCTCGCCGATGGCCCTGGCCGCCTGGCTGATGGCCTTCACCGGGGCAAAACTGCGCTTGATGATCAGGTAACCGCCCAGGGTGACCAGGATGAGGAACAGGGGCAGGACGATAAGGGCCGTGACCAGCAGCACGCGGTAATGCTGGGTGTAGGCCTTATCCGGCAGGTAGCCCCGCACAAAGGGTGGTTTCTGGCCCAATCCCGGCCGGAAGTCCTCCAGATCGGGGGGCAGGGGATGGTCGATGTAATGGTAGCTTTCTCCGTTGATGACCACCTGCTGGGGACCTTTGTTGAAGTTGATGGGCAGATCCGGCGCTCCGTCAGGTTCTGTGCCCTGGAGCAGTTTGCCTGTGTGCTCCCGCAGGGACAGGTACACATTGTCATCGAAGGCCTTGAATTTCTTGTTTTCTTTTTCGTATCGTTCCGACGCCTTTTCCACGGCTTTGATCAGGGTACGGCCGGAGGCGCGCTTTTCGTAGTCTTCCCCCATCTTCAGCAGCACCCCGGTGAACACCACCAGGATGATGGACAGGAACAGGGTGTACCAGAGCGTCACCCGCAGGGATACGGGCAGATTCTTCAGCCGGTGCCACAGCTTCTGCAGCAGTTGCCCCAGGGCGGTCAGCCGTTCTTTACACTTTGAGGACATAGCCCGCTCCTCTTACCGTGTGCAGCAGCTTGGGCTCGAAATCCTTGTCGATCTTTTTCCGCAGGGTCTTGATGTACACATCCACCATGTTGGAATAGCCTTCGTAGGAAAAGTCCCAGGCGTGCTCCAGGATCTGTTCCCGGGACAGTACAGTACCCTGGTTCCGCAGCAGGTAGTCCAGCACGGAGAATTCCTTGGGGGTCAGGGCGATTTCCTTCCCGGCCCGGGTGACCACGTGGGTGCGGGTGTCCAGGGTGAGATCCGCCAGAGAAAGCTGGGTGCTGGCCGTCTGCTGAGGGTTGCTGCGCCGGAGCAGGCTGCGGATGCGGGCCAGCAGTTCGTCGAATTCAAAAGGCTTCACCAGGTAGTCGTCGCCGCCGGTATCCAGGCCGTTGACCTTGTCCTGGGTGCTGTCCAGGGCCGTCAAAAACAGCACGGGCACCCGGTTGCCCTGCTCCCGGATGGTCTTCACCAGGGTGAGACCATCCATTTCGGGCATCATGATGTCTACGATCAGCAGATCGTATTCGGCGGCATTCAGGTATTCCAGGGCCTCTTTGCCGTTGAAGGCACTGTCCACGGAATAGGCTTCGATCTTCAGCCGTTTGGCAATGATTTTATTTAAAGTGGGTTCATCTTCCACAACGAGGATCTTCATACGCGTAACCTCCTGTCAATCCAGTTCCTTTCATTGTACAGGATAAACGAGGAAAATGAAATGGGGGTGAAGAGGATGCCGCTCGCGGCATCCTCGCTGAACGGGCCTTGCGGCCCTGTCACTGGTCACGGGTCACTGGCTGAAGGTTAAAATTTGTCATAGGCAAATTTTAATTAAATAAGTTAGCTTTAACTATATACAGAAAAAGAACAGATAAACCCGCATTTTTCCTTGCTTTTTGTGGCTCGCAGAGTACAATAATGGGTGGGGAGAGAAAAATGATCCAAAACTTTTTTCATGTTTTTTTGAAAAAAGTCTTGCGTATCACCTAGTGATATGCTAGAATCATTCCTGTAAGTAAAGACTAACCGCATTGTCTTTATTTTTTTCAGGTATAGGTTAGCAAAAACTAACCTATACCACTCCCCTTACTTATTGTCGTTTTTGGAAGAACCCTCCGGTTCTTCCGAGATCATTGTCATAGGGATGCCAGGTTGTGTGCCCCTGGGCATTCCACTCCCTCTCAAGTGGAGGAACCACCACTCCTCAGGTTTCTCCAACCCGAACCATTTTTATTGTCAACCTTCAAACAAAAACAGCGATAGAGAAGCGCAACTCTATCGCTGTTTTTGTATATGTGAGAGGATGCCTGCAGCATCCTTGCTGAACGGGCCTTGCGGCCCTGTCACTGGTCACAGGTCACTGGCCGTAGGAGAAAATTTGCAGGCAAATTTTAGATGGAATCAAACCGCCGGACCTGGGTTCGGACGTCCCTCATGGGTCCCTACGCACGGGAACGAATCATTTGATTTCATTGCGTAGGGTCTACCCGTAAGGGGAGACCGTCCCCAGGTCGCCCAGCGGGCATCTTTGTTCCTTGCCTGCGTCAGCAGGCTTCCATCGGCCAGTGACTAGTGACCAGTGACGAAAAGGGCGCGCTGAGACGCGCCCTTTTCAACAATTCCCCTCATACACGTACTTCAGCTTCTTCCGTGCCACGTTGGCCAGGTGGTACACCGTGGGAACCGGGGTGGCGGGGGTGGTGAGCTGCCAGCGGGGGAAGTACCGGGACAGGTGCAGGGGCAGCTCCGGCGATAACCCGGCCAGCCAGGCGGCCTCCCGCTCCATTTCGCTGTCACTGTCGTTTTTGCCGGGGATGAGGAGGGTGGTCACTTCCACGTGGCAGTCGGCCTTCACGGCCTGCTGGATGTTCGTCTTCACGGTCTCCAAATCTCCCTGGAGCCATTCATAGAATTCCGGTGTGAACCCCTTCAGGTCGATGTTGGCGGCGTCGATGAGGGGCAGCAGGGCCTTCCAGGCGGCGGGGTCGATGCAGCCGTTGGTGACGAGAACGGTGGCAAGGCCGTTTTCCTTCAGCAGCTGACAGCAGTCCCGCACGTATTCATAGCCCACCAGGGGCTCGTTATACGTAAAAGCCACGCCGATGTTCCCGGCCTTCTCCCTATAGTCCAGGGCCAGCTGCAGCAGCTGTCGGGGCAGCACCTTCCATCGGGCGGCTTCCTCGCCCACCTGGGAGATGGAGGCGTTCTGGCAGAACGGGCACCGCAGGTTGCAGCCGAAGCTGCCGGCGGACAGGATCACGCTGCCCGGATGGAACCGGCGCAGGGGCTTCTTTTCGATGGGGTCCAAGGCCAGGCTGGTCAAAAGGCCGTAGTTCCGGTCCACGATGGTGCCGTCCACGTTTTCCCGGGCCCGGCAGAAGCCCACAGCTCCCGGTGCCAATTGACAGTGATGGGGGCACAGGGTGCAGGTGGCTTTGCTTTCGACTGTCATCTGTGTCTCACCACCTGGAAGCGGTACAGCTGGATGGGCTCTCTTGCGCCGATATTTCCTTTCTGACGGGCGATACGCACCTGCTCAGTCGTTGTATCCACCCCGTCCAGATCGGGCAGCAGAAGGCCTCTCCGTTCGTCCAGAGCGCTTTTCACGATGACACCGTACTTCTTCGGGTCCAGCTGGCTTTCATCGGCCACCGGTTCCGCGGCTCCCAGCACGTCCACGTTATATTCCAGGTCGGGCAGTTCGGCGGGCTGGACCGGCGGGAAGCGGGGGTCCCGGGTGGCGGCGGAGATGCCGTTCCACAAAATCTCTTCGGCCACGCAGGAGCGTACCGGGCTGATGGTACCGATGCAGCCCCGCAGCTGGCCGTGGAGGTGCAGGGACACGAAAGCGCCGGCCCGGGTGGTGCGCATTTCTTCCGGCAGATTGGCGGGCAGCTGGGCCGGTTCTCCGGTCTTCACGAACGTCTCTACGGACAGCCGGGCCAGTTTCACATAGGGATCCTCATGGGCGATCCGTTCCTCTTTCTGCCGCTGCTGGAACTGGAGCAGGGGCAGCAGGAATTTCCGGCTGGGGTCCGGCCCTTCCGGATAGAAGGAGGCCACACCGTAGCCCACACCGAAGGGCCCTTCGTAGGACAGCAAATGGGACTTCAGGGCCACGCCGTCCCAGGCACCGGTCATGATCCAGAACGACCGCAGGCCACATTCAGCGGCCCGGGTGCACAGGGAGTTGTCCAGGGTCAGCAGGCGCAGGAAATCCCCCTTGCCCAGGCATTCCGTACAGGCCTTGTCGAATACCGGGCCTTCGGGCACGGCACCGTAGGGTCCTTCCGGCAGCAGCTTGTGGGACAGGTCGCCGCTGGCGATGAACACCACCCGGCGGCCCAGCTGGGCTACGGCCTTCTGGATGCACTGGCCCAGTTTGTAGTGCACGTCCGCCGGGAAACCCGACAGGCCGATCCGGACCACTTTCACCTGGTCCAGGGGTTTGTACTTGCGGAAGAAATACAGGGGGATCATGGTGGCATGGTCCAGCTCCGGATTCCGTTCGCCCTCGAATCCGGCGGGGATGCCGGCCTTCTGGGCCTCGTCGGCGATCAGGGACGCCAGGGTGGTGTCGTAATTGACGGCAATCTCCACCTGGGGTGCCCGGAACTGGGCGAAGCTGCCCCGGGCATGGGAGCCGGGTGCAATGTGGAAGTAATCCAGGTACATCTCCGCATGGGGACTGGTGATCACCAGGGTATCAGGATCCAGGTCCGCGGCGGCCTTCATGACCGCATCATAGGCGTCGATGGTATTCTGGATCTTCTTTTCTTCCCCCCGCCCGATTTCCGGCAGGATGATGGGGGGATGGGGTACAGCAAAGGAAGCAAGAATGGTCATGACAAACACCTCTCTTTGCTTCCATTGTAGCATAAAAATGGGACTGTGATTTTTTCACAGTCCCATTTTTCAACTCCGTTTCCGGAACAATTCGAACAAGTGGATGGGTGCCCCGCTGTTCCAGCTGTAGCCCGGTACCAATTCTTCCACTTTGGCCTTTACGGCCTCCAGGTCGTGGAATACCTCCCATTTGGCGGCAATCTGGGCCTGGCCGCTGAGCCGCAGCAGGTAGGAGGGATGGAACGTGGCCAAAAAGGGGATGCCTTCCGTGGTGGTGTACCACTGGCCCCGTTCCCGGGTGATGCGGGCGTCCGGCCCCCGGAAATACCGCAGGGCCACGCTGCCCAGCCCCAAAATCACCCTGGGCTTCAGCAGGCGGATCTCCTGATCCAGCCACCGGTTGGCACAGAAGGCGCCTTCCTCCACCGTGGGCGTCCGGTTGCCCTTGGGCCGGCACTTGATCACGTTGGTGGTGTACACCCGGTCCCGGGTAATCCGCACGGACCACAGAGCCTTGTCCAGCAGCTGGCCGCTGGGGCCGATCAGGGGACAGCCGTAGTCATCCTCCACGCCGCCGGGGCCTTCGCCCACGATCATGAGCGGGCTTTCCAGGCTGCCGAACCAGCCCACCGGGGCCTGGCAGTCGCCCCGCAGAGGGCAGGCGGTGCAGTCTTCCAGCTGTTTTTTCAGGGTATCAAACGAATCTGCAGATTCCACGGATAGGGCCTCCTTAGGGTTTCTCTTTTTTCAGCCTGTCCAGGAAAAATCCGGCCAGGAAGCCGGTGAACAGGCCGGTGGGGATGCCGATGGCGATCAGCACGGGCAGGTAGGAGAACAGGGCCGGGGTCATCATGATGCCCACGGCCACCACGATCTGTCCGCAGTTGTGCAGGAACGCTCCCAAAAGGCCCACGCCCACCGTGGAGAACCACTGGTACTTCACGGCAAGGGCCATGCCGATGAAGCTCAGCACGGCACCGCCCAGGCCGATGAGGAAGCCCGGGGTCAAAAGGCCCGTGAACAGAAGCCCTGTCAGCAGCAGCCGGGCCGCCAGGAACAGCGCCCCTTTCTGCACACCGTACAGGTACAGCACGATGATGGTCACCGTGTTGGCCAGGCCCAGGTGGGCGCCGGGCAGGGGCAGCAGCCAGGCCAGGCTGGTCTCCGCCAGGCGCAGGGCGATGGCCGCGGCCAGCAGCACCCCCAATTGGGTCAGGTCGTGGATGGTGAGTTTACCGGAGGATGGCATCATGATCATTCTCCTTTGCAGCAGTGGTGATGGTTACCAGGACTTTTTCCGGTACGCAGGCGATGGTCTGGCCGCTCCGGGTGATCTTGCCCTGGTGGATGCAGACTTTATCCGGGCAGGGAGAAGACGTGACCCGGGCACCGTCCTTATCGTACAGGATGGTGAGCTCGCCGTCCGCCACCGGTACGATCAGCTTGGTCTCGGCCTTGATCTTCTTCAGCTCGATCCGCTGGATTACCTGCTGGTCCTGTTTCACCACCAGCACTTTATCCTTGGCGGACGTATCGGACCGGAAGAAAAAATAGCTGCCGATGGCCAGGACCACAAGGACCAGGATCAGCCAAAAATCATTCTTGCGCATACGGAATCTCCTTTTATTCAGGGGTATAGATGTCTTTCAGACCGGAGGACAGGTGGACGGTGCCGTCTTCCTCCACATACAGCATTTCCAGGTCGGGATTCTGTTCCACCAGGTCCATGGCTTTCTGCCAGGGCAGCACGAACAGCAACGTGGAGTAGTAATCCGCCCAGAACGCGGAACGGGTCACCACGGTGACGGAGCGGGCGTTCCAGGCCGGCCAGCCCGTATTGGGGTCCAGGATGTGGTGGTACCGCTTCCCGTCCACTTCGTAATACCGCTGGTAGTCGCCGCTGGTGGCGATGGCCGTGCCGTCCTTCACCGCCAGGGTACCCAGTACCTTCTGGGAATCCCGGGGATCCTGCACGCCGATCTTCCAGGGGGAACCATCTTCCTTGGTGCCCAGCACCTTGATGTTCCCGCCGGCGTTGATGAGCGCTGTCTTCACCCGTTTATCCCGGCGCAGCAGGTCGGCGGCCTGTTCCACCGCATAGCCTTTGGCCACCGCACCCAGATCCAGCTGGGCACCCGGGGCCAGGGTCACCGTATTGTTCGCCACATCTAAAGTATACTTCTCCGGACCACATTTGGCCAGTGCCTCAGCGATTTCCGCCTTTGTAGGAACGGTCTTGTCCTCTTTGTGTTTGTTCCATACCTGGATCACCGGCCCCAGGGTCAGGTCCAGATCCCGGTTCTGCAGGGGCTGGACCTGGCTCAGGATATCCATCAGGTACGGGGAGGCTTTGTGGGGTCCCTGGCCTGCGGCCTGGTTGATGGCATACAGGTCTTCCGGTCCCTGCTCCGCGTAGGGGTCTGTCTGGTTGGCGATGGTCTGGAACAGGGCCATGGCGTCATTGGTGGCGTCCGTCAGATCCTTTTTGCTGTTGCCGGTAGTGGTGATGGTCACGATGGTGTCCATCATGAACCGGGTGTCTTCCTGTTTTTCCGGTTGAAAAAAGCAGCCTGCACAAGTCAGGCTGCTGAAAACCAGAAGCGATGCTAATAGTTTTTTCATGGAATTCCTCGTACTCAGGCTTGTTTTTGGGCCTGGGCGGAAATGCATTGATCGGCCATGGCGCAGCAGGCGCAGCCGGTGGGTTGTTCTTTCTTGGGGGCATCCGGAGAGCCTTCCACAGGAACGATGTTGACCAGGCACTTCCGCGGGCATTTCTGTACGCAGATGCTGCAGCCATCGCACTTGCTGTAGTCGATGACGGGGATGCTGCCGTTGGGCGTATCTTCCAGGGTGATGCATTTCTGCGGGCAGTTCCGTACGCACATGCCGCAGCTGATGCAGGACACTTTGCAGTTCGTCATGGCAGCCTTGCCTTTTTCCCGGTTGTTGCACTGTACCAGGACGTTTTCGTTGGCAGGCAGCATTTCGATCAGCAGCTGCGGGCAGGCCTTGGAGCAGGCACCGCAGCCTACGCACTTGTTGTAATCGAATTCAGGCAGACCGTTTTCGCCGATCTTCAGGGCACCGAAGTTGCAGGCGTCCACGCAGGCACCGTCGCCAAAACAGCCGAAGTTGCACTGGCCGGGGCCGCCGGCGGTGGTAGCCTTCACATAGCAGTTGTGGATGCCTTCCCGGTCAGCCACAGGGGTCCGGTTGGCGGTGCAGCCGTTGCAGTGCAGGCGGGGGATCATGCGGACGGCATCCGCATTTTCATCGGTTTCCACACCCATCACAGCAGCGATGGCTTTTTTGGCTTCAGGATTGGCAACCACGCATTTCGTGGCATCTTTTTCCTTACCGGCAACGATGGCATCAGCCATGGCGCCGCAACCGGCGTACCCGCACCCGCCGCAGTTGGCGCCGGGCAGCAGGTTCGTGATTTCCCCGATACGGGGATCTTCTTCAACGGCAAATTTCTTGCTGGCCGTAGCCAGTACCAGGCCGAACACACCGCCCAGTACGGCGACCAGGATCGCAGCAGTTGTAATCATAGTTTTTCAGCTCCTAACTCAATGGATGCCGCTCATCCCCATCATGGAAATGGACATGCAGCTGGCAGTGATCAAAGCAATCGGCAGGTTCTGCAGGCATTTCGGCAGGGCCTTTTCATCCAGACGTTCACGGATGCAGGAGAACAGCAGGATAGCCATGGTATAACCGATGGACGTACCGATGGAGTTCACGCAGGAATCCAGGAAGTTGTAATTGCTTTCCACGTTGATCAGAGCGATACCCAGGATGGCGCAGTTGGTGGTGATCAGAGGCAAGTAGATACCCATGGCCTTGTGCAGGGAGGGCATAGCCTTTTTCATGAACATTTCAACCAGCTGTACCAGGGTGGCGATGGCCAGGATGAAGACCAGGGTCTTCAGGTATTCCAGGTGATAGGGCACCAGGAGCAGATGGTAGCAGGCGTAGGACAGCATGGAGGCCAGCAGCATTACGAAGGATACTGCGGCGCTCATCCCTACAGAGTTCTTGAAGTTCTTGGAAACGCCCAGGAAGGAGCACATCCCCAGGAACCGGGACAAAATGATGTTGGTGACGAAAATGGAACTGAAGAGAATGCCAAAAGTACTATGCATTATGAGCACCTCTTTCTTTGAAGTAGTTCACAGCGGCG
>Ga0256406_1003474_pt1 | contig 19525 bp, 33 predicted proteins | sample RumenRJG_03DNA_FD_185986 | JGI IMG/M metagenome (GOLD analysis project Ga0256406, IMG submission 185986) | Bovine rumen microbial communities from Lethbridge, Alberta, Canada - RJG_03 | ecosystem: Host-associated > Mammals > Digestive system > Stomach > Rumen | place: Canada: Alberta | collected...
GATTCAGGATGCCTCCACAACGCTCATTGAGCGTAAGCACATGGATTACGTGGGTGGCATCTATATCGATGTGTTCCCCATCGACGGCGTGCCCAATGGATGGTGCCGGCGCATGCTGCACTTCGCGCGCTATGAATACTACAAGCGGGTGCTGTATCTTCTCTTCCGCGATCCTTATAAGCATGGACACGGTCCCAACTCTTGGGTGCCGTTGCTCTGCCGAAAGCTCTATACACTCGGAGGCGTCCAAGCCAAGATAAGACGGCTGCTGCGGCAATATCCTTTCGCCTCCTGCAACCTCGTGGCTGACTACGACGACGGCTCCAAAGGCACTATGAAAAAGGAAGTCCTCGGCAAGCCCACGGACTATGCTTTTGAGGACACTACCGTCAAAGGGGTGGAGAACTATGACCACTATCTGAACAACAAATATGGCGACTACATGACCATACCGCCTAAAGAGCAGCAAAGGCAGCATCTGTTCTATTACCTTGATTTCGACCACCCCTATGCTACGTTCAAAGGCTTGGGAAAATAAGATGGTCGCCCTGTTGACCAAGACACTGCTTCGATTGTCGACAGAAAGTGGGCCTCAAGCGTGAGCCCCTTGTGGTGGTTTGTAAGTTTGACATCAAAGAGGAATGGAGCTGATCTCTCGGTTGGTGTCCATGGTGTATCCTGCGAAATTGGCCTCGTACGGTGTCTGGAGCAGGGGCAAATCTGCGAGATTCGCCTTCTAAAATTACTTATGGAATGCTATATAATGTTAATTGTTTCCTGCCTTGAAAAAATAAACTTACCTATTAATAGGTCTATTCGAGAAATTGTAGTACCTTTGCAACTTGAAATGGCTTATTGTACTCGTACGATGAGACAACAGAGGGTATGCGCCCTGTAAGTAGTTGATTATAAACAAAATAATATATAAATAAAAAGTAACATTATGCCTACTATTTCGCAGTTAGTAAGAAAAGGCAGAAAGGTGCTTGCGTACAAGAGCAAGTCGCCCGCTTTGGACAACTGTCCTCAGCGTCGTGGCGTTTGTGTCCGTGTGTACACAACGACCCCGAAAAAGCCTAACTCGGCAATGAGAAAAGTTGCCCGTGTTCGTTTGACCAACCAGAAGGAAGTCAACTCCTATATTCCCGGAGAAGGCCACAACCTTCAGGAGCACAGCATCGTGCTGGTGCGTGGCGGACGTGTGAAGGACCTGCCCGGTGTGCGTTATCACATTGTTCGTGGTACGCTTGATACCGCCGGCGTGGCCAATCGTACCCAGCGCCGTAGCAAGTACGGAGCAAAGCGTCCCAAGGCTAAGAAGTAATCTTAAAGGGACTACGCAAGCCGAGAGCTGACAACCGGAGAAGGCATCAGCTTGAGGCTTCAAGCCTATTCAAAAAAGTATATTGTTTTGCTGGAGAATTGTAACTAAGGTTGAGTAAATGTCCGGGAGCGGACGTTGAAGAACAGATAACGACAGCCTCCGCAAAGATAACTTAAAACAAAATGAGAAAAGCAAAACCCAAGAAGCGTGTGATCCTTCCGGATCCCGTTTTCAACGACCAGAAGGTCTCCAAGTTCGTGAATCACTTGATGTATGACGGTAAGAAGACTACATCATATGAGATTTTCTACAAAGCTCTTGACATCGTGAAGGAAAAGATGGCCAAGGAGGAGAAGGCTCCCCTTGAAATCTGGAAGCAGGCGCTTGACAACGTCACTCCTCAGGTAGAGGTGAAGAGCCGCCGTATTGGTGGTGCAACTTTCCAGGTGCCTACTGAGATTCGTCCTGACCGCAAGCAGAGCATCTCGATGAAGAACCTTATCATCTTTGCACGTAAGCGCAGTGGTAAGAGTATGGCTGAAAAACTCGCTGCCGAGATTATGGATGCCTACAACAACCAGGGCGGTGCTTTCAAGCGCAAGGAGGATATCCATCGTATGGCTGAGGCTAACCGCGCATTTGCTCACTTCAGATTCTAACATATAATATAAAGGTAAAAAGACAATGGCAAACCGCGATTTACATTTGACTCGCAACATCGGTATCATGGCGCATATTGACGCCGGTAAGACAACCACCTCTGAGCGTATCCTGTACTATACGGGTAAGACACACAAGATTGGTGAGGTGCACGATGGAGCAGCCACAATGGACTGGATGGTGCAGGAGCAGGAGCGTGGTATCACGATTACTTCTGCAGCTACTACTTGCAACTGGACTTGGAACAACAAGACATTCAAAATCAACTTGATTGACACTCCGGGACACGTTGACTTTACCGCTGAGGTGGAGCGTTCACTGCGCGTTCTCGACGGAGCCATCGCCACTTACTCTGCTGCTGACGGTGTTCAGCCCCAGTCGGAGACTGTGTGGCGTCAGGCCGACAAATACAATGTGCCTCGTATCGGTTATGTGAACAAGATGGACCGTTCGGGCGCCGATTTCTTCGAGACCGTACAGCAGATGAAGGACATTTTGGGTGCCAACCCTGTGCCCGTTCAGATTCCTATCGGTGCAGAAGAGAATTTCAAGGGTGTTGTTGACCTTATCAAGATGAAGGCTATCCTTTGGCACGACGAGACGCTTGGCGCTGAGTTCGATGTCGAGGAAATTCCTGCCGACCTTGTGGATGAGGCCAACGAATGGCGCGACAAGATGCTTGAGGCTGCTGCCAACTATGATGACGAGCTGATGGAGCTTTACCTCGACGGTAAGGAAATTCCTGAGGATATGGTTATCCGTGCTCTCCGTAAGGGTACTGTCTCTATGCAGTGCACTCCGATGACCTTGGGTTCATCGTACAAGAACAAGGGTGTGCAGCCTCTGCTCGACTATACTTGTGCTTTCCTTCCCTCTCCTCTTGATACCGAGAATGTGAAGGGTACCAATCCTGATTCCGGTGAAGAGGAAGATCGCAAGCCGGATGAGAATGAGCCTTTGTCTGCTCTTGCCTTCAAGATTGCCACTGACCCGTTCATGGGCCGCTTGGTGTTCTTCCGCGTCTACTCCGGTAAGGTGACCGCAGGTTCTTATGTCTACAATCCCCGTTCTGGCAAGAAAGAGCGTGTGAGCCGTCTGTTCCAGATGAACTCCAAGCAGGAAATTCCTATGGAAAGCATCGATGCCGGTGATATCGGCGCTGGTGTAGGTTTCAAGGATATCCGCACGGGTGATACGCTCTGCGATGAGAACCATCCTATTGTGCTCGAGTCGATGACCTTCCCTGATCCTGTGATTCAGGTGGCCGTGGAGCCGAAGAGCCAGGCTGACATTGCCAAACTTGACAACGGTCTTGCTAAGTTGGCTGAAGAGGATCCAACGTTCCAGGTGCACACCGATGAGCAGAGTGGTCAGACGATCATCGCCGGTATGGGTGAGCTTCACCTCGACATCATTATTGACCGTCTGAAGCGTGAGTTCAAGGTAGAGTGCAATGAGGGTAAGCCTCAGGTGAATTATAAGGAGGCTATTCTCGGTACTGCCCAGAGCCGTGAGACCTATAAGAAGCAGACGGGTGGTCGTGGTAAGTTTGCTTGTATCGATGTTACCATTGGCCCGAAGGATGATGACTACACGGAAGGCAGTCTACAGTTCATTAATAATGTCAAGGGCGGTAATGTGCCTAAGGAGTTTATTCCTTCAGTTCAGAAGGGCTTCCAGGAGTGTCTGTCGAGCGGTGTGCTCGGTGGTTTCCCCATGGTGGGTCTAAAGGTGACGCTCAATGATGGTAGCTTCCACCCTGTTGACTCCGACCAGCTCTCGTTCGAGCTCGTTGCTCACCAGGCATTCAAAGTGCTCTGCCCCAAGGCTCATCCAGTGCTCATGGAGCCCATTATGAAGGTTGAGGTGGTGACTCCCGAGGAGAATATGGGTGATGTCATCGGCGACCTCAACAAGCGCCGTGGCCTTGTCCAGGGCATGGAAGAGGCCCGTAGCGGTGCACGTATCGTGAAGGCAATGGTTCCCCTGGCCGAGATGTTCGGCTATGTGACCGCACTTCGTACGATTACATCCGGACGTGCAACGAGCTCCATGGAATATGATCATCATGCTCCTGTCTCCACATCGCTGGCTAAGCAGGTGCTTGACGAAATCCACGGACATTCAGAGTTCCTGAAGTAAAACCTCAGCGGTGAGGCGTTCCGATAGCGAATGACTCTTATCGGAACGTACCTCCCGCTCCTTAATTAATATAAACGTAATAAATCAAATGAGTCAGAAGATCAGAATCAAGCTGAAATCGTACGACCATCAGTTGGTCGACAAGTCGGCAGAAAAGATTGTGAAGGCAGTTAAGAGTACAGGAGCCGTGGTGAGCGGACCTATTCCATTGCCAACACACAAGCGTATTTACACTGTAAACCGCAGTACCTTCGTCAACAAGAAATCGCGTGAGCAGTTCCAGCTCTCCGACTTCAAGCGTCTTATCGACATCTACAGCGCTTCCGCAAAGACCGTCGACGCACTGATGAAGTTGGAGCTTCCCAGCGGTGTAGAAGTGGAAATTAAAGTCTAATTTATAAAACTACATTGAAATGCCAGGATTAATTGGAAGAAAAATCGGAATGACATCCGTTTTCAGTGCCGACGGTAAGAATGTGCCGTGCACTGTTATCGAAGCTGGTCCTTGTGTTGTAATCCAGGTTAAAACAGTTGAAACCGATGGTTACAAGGCTCTTCAGTTGGGTTTTGCCGAGGCTAAGGAAAAGAGAACATCCAAGCCTATGCTCGGCGCCTTTAAGAAGGCTGGCACAACACCTAAGAAGCACTTGGCCGAGTTCAAGTTCGATGGTGATTATAACCTCGGTGACACCATTACAGTTGAGCTGTTCAAAGACACTCAGTTTGTAGATGTGATAGGCACCTCTAAGGGTAAAGGATTTCAGGGTGTTGTGAAACGTCATGGTTTTGGTGGCGTTGGCCAGTCGACCCACGGTCAGGACGACCGTCTGCGTAAGCCGGGTTCTATCGGTGCGTGCTCTTATCCTGCCAAGGTGTTCAAGGGCATGCGCATGGGTGGCCACATGGGATGTGACCGCGTAAAGACGCAGAACTTGCAGGTGTTAAAAGTAATTCCCGAGCAGAATCTCCTTGTTATCAAGGGTTCCGTGGCTGGGTGCATTGGTTCAACTGTTTTAATAGAAAAGTAATGGAAGTTAGCGTTTTAAATATCAATGGTCAGGAGACCGGAAGAAAGGTTACGTTAAACGAATCTGTCTTCGGAATTGAGCCTAATGATCACGTGCTCTATCTTGACGTTAAACAGTATCTCGCTAACCAGCGCCAGGGTACAGCCAAGTCGAAGGAGAGAAGTGAGCACAACGGTTCTACACGTAAGCTCGGACGTCAGAAAGGTGGCGGCGGTGCTCGTCGTGGTGATATCAATTCGCCTGTGCTGGTTGGAGGTGGCCGCGTTTTCGGTCCTAAGCCCCGTGATTACAGGACTAAACTGAACAAGAAAGTTAAGGTTCTTGCACGTAAGTCGGCATTGTCGTATAAGGCTCAGGAGAATGCCGTAGTAGTCGTTGAAGACTTCAATTTTGAGGCTCCGAAGACTAAAGAATTTGTAAATATCACTAAAAATATCAAAGTTGACGGCAAGAAGTCGCTGTTTGTTTTGCCGGACAGCAATAAAAATGTATATTTGTCGGCTCGCAACCTGCAGGGTGCCGAAGTGATGCTTGCATCGATGATCAATGCTTACAAAGTATTGAATGCTGATGTGCTGGTCATCACAGAGAACTCCCTAAAGATTATCGACGGAATCTTAGCAAAATAAAGGAGATTAGATTATGACATTTATTATCAAACCGCTTGTCACCGAGAAGATGAACGACCTGACCGAGAAGTACCCAAACCGTTTCGGTTTCCTGGTCCGTCCCGAGGCAAATAAGCTCCAGATTAAGAAAGAAGTCGAGGATCTTTACAATGTAACGGTTGTCGATGTGAACAGTATGCGATATGCCGGAAAGCGTTCTTCCCGCTATACCAAAGCTGGCCTTATCCGGGGCCAGAAGAATGCGTTCAAGAAGGCTATCGTGACTCTCAAGGAGGGTGATACTATCGATTTTTACAGCAATATAAAATAAACAATGGCAGTACGTAAATTAAAACCGGTTACTCCGGGTCAAAGACACAAAGTTATTGGCACGTTCGAGGATATTACTGCATCCGTGCCAGAAAAGTCTCTCGTTTACGGTAAGCGTTCTACCGGTGGGCGAAACAACACCGGTAAGATGACTGTTCGCTATAAGGGCGGCGGTCATAAGAGGAAGTTCCGTTTTATCGACTTCAAACGTGAGAAAGATGGTGTTCCTGCTGTGGTTAAGACTATAGAGTACGATCCGAACCGTTCGGCTCGTATAGCTCTGTTGTTTTACGCAGATGGTGAAAAACGTTACATTATTGCTCCCAATGGACTGCAGGTGGGCGCAACGCTGATGTCGGGTGCTGATGCTGCACCTGAGATTGGTAATTCGCTTCCATTGGCAAACATCCCTGTTGGTACGGTGATTCATAATATTGAATTACGTCCGGGTCAGGGTGCCCTGCTTGTTCGTTCGGCTGGTAATTTTGCTCAGTTGACTTCTCGTGAAGGCAGTTATTGTGTGATTAAGCTCCCTTCAGGTGAGACTCGTCAGATTCTTTCTGCTTGTAAAGCTACTGTAGGTAGTGTAGGCAACTCTGATCATGCACTGGAACAGTCGGGTAAGGCCGGTCGTTCCCGTTGGCAGGGTAAGCGTCCTCATAACCGCGGTGTTGTGATGAACCCTGTAGATCACCCAATGGGTGGTGGCGAAGGACGTCAGTCAGGAGGTCATCCTCGCTCTCGTAAGGGCTTGTATGCAAAGGGTCTTAAGACTCGTGCACCGAAGAAGCTTTCGAACAAGTACATTATTGAAAGAGCTAACAAGAAGAAGTAAAAAGTTAATCAAGAGTAAATTATGAGTCGTTCACTTAAAAAGGGTCCGTATATCAACGTTTCGCTCGAGAAGAAGATTCTCGCCATGAATGAGAGTGGCAAGAAAAGCGTTGTTAAGACCTGGGCTAGAGCATCAATGATTTCCCCCGATTTTGTGGGGCACACTGTTGCAGTCCATAACGGTAACAAATTTATCCCTGTTTACATTACTGAGAACATGGTTGGTCATAAGCTCGGTGAGTTTGCTCTCACTCGCAGATTTGGCGGTCATTCAGGCAACAATAAGAAATAAGCAGGGACAACCATTTAAAATGTAAAGCAATAATGGGAGCAAGAAAACATATATCGGCTGAAAAATTAAAGGAGGCCCGTAAGAATTTGTATTTCGCAAAGCTCAAGGGAGTTCCCTCTTCTCCGCGTAAGATGCGCTACGTTGTAGACATGATTCGTGGCATGGAGGTGAACAAGGCCCTGGGTGTACTGAAGTTCTCCAAAAAACATGCTGCACAGGACGTTGAGAAACTCCTGCGTTCCGCAGTGGCTAACTGGGAAGCTAAGAATGACCGCAAGGCTGAAGACGGAGAGCTCTTTGTGAGCAAGGTCTTCGTTGACGAAGGTGTAACCATGAAGCGAATGAGACCGGCTCCGCAGGGCCGTGGATATCGTATTCGCAAAAGGTCCAACCACGTCACGCTCTTTGTAGATGCTAAAACTAATGACGAAAAATAATAGATAGAATGGGACAGAAAGTTAATCCAATAAGCAATCGTCTGGGTATTATCCGCGGTTGGGATTCCAATTGGTTTGGTGGCAAGGACTTCGGCGACAATCTGGTTGAGGACCAGAAGATCCGCAAGTACCTCAAAGAGCGCTTGGCTAATGCCAGCCTTTCTCAAATTGTCATCGAACGTACATTGAAGCTCGTTACCATTACTATTTGTACAGCCCGTCCGGGTATCGTCATTGGTAAAGGTGGTCAAGATGTTGACAAGCTCAAGGAAGAGCTTAAGAATATCTTCAAGAAGGATATCCAAATTAATATCTTCGAGGTGAAGAAGCCAGATTTGGATGCTACTATTGTAGGTGAGAATATTGCACGCCAGGTAGAGGGTAAGGTGGCTTACCGCCGTGCCATCAAGATGGCTGTGCAGAACACGATGCGTGCCGGAGCAGAGGGTATCAAGGTTCAAATTAGCGGACGTCTGAATGGTGCTGAAATGAGACGGAAGGAGATGTATAAAGAGGGGCGTACTCCTTTGCATACTTTCCGTGCCGACATTGACTACTGTCAGACGGAGGCCCTCACAAAGGTAGGACTGTTGGGTATCAAAGTTTGGATTTGCCGCGGTGAAGTTTATGGCAAGCGCGACTTGACTCCTAACTTTGCTCAGGAGAAGCAGAACACTGCTCGCACCAATGGTCGTGGCGGCCGTGGAGGTCGTAGAAGAAACAATAATCGTTAAAATTAGAAGCTAACATGTTACAGCCAAAAAGAGTAAAATATAGAAGACCTCAAGATGGGCGTGGCAACAAAGGCAATGCTCATAGAGGTACACAACTGGCTTTCGGCTCATTCGGCATCAAGACCCTTGAAGCTAAGTGGCTGGATAGTCGGCAGATTGAGGCAGCGCGTGTAGCTGTGAATCGCTACATGAATCGCCAAGGTCAGGTTTGGATTCGCATCTTCCCCGATCATCCTATTACCCGCAAGCCTGCTGACGTGCGTATGGGTAAGGGAAAAGGAGATCCCGCAGGATGGGTTGCACCTGTCACTCCAGGAAGAATTCTCTTCGAAGTTGAGGGAGTGAGCTTTGATATTGCCAAAGAGGCTCTCAGGCTTGCAGCACAAAAGCTGCCGGTCAAGACAAAATTTGTTGTAAGACGTGATTTCGAAAAAGACGCTTAAGCTATGAAGATGAAAGAAATTAAGGAACTCGCCGACAAGGATTTGCGCGAGAAACTGGAGAATGCGGAGCAGGCTCTCACTCAGATGAAGCTCAATCACTCTGTTTCCCCTCTTGAGAATCCATCTCAGATTAAAGCGGCTCGTCGTGACATAGCCCGCATGTTGACGGAACTTCGTCAGAGAGAACTCAATAAATAACAATGGCTCAGATGGAAACAAGAAATTTAAGAAAGGTAAGACAGGGTGTTGTCATCAGCAACAAAATGGATAAAACCATTGTTATTGCTTCCAAGTTCAAGGAGAAGCACCCTATTTATGGTAAGTTTGTTCAGCACACCAAGAAGTATCATGCTCATGACGAGAAGAACGAAGCCAATGTTGGCGACACTGTGCTGATTATGGAGACCCGTCCCTTGTCAAAGACCAAGAGATGGAGATTAGTTCAAATCGTTGAAAAAGCTAAGTAATTATGATACAAGCAGAATCAAGACTTACAGTATGTGATAACAGCGGTGCTCGTGAGGCTCTGTGTATTCGTGTGCTTGGAGGTACTGGCCGCCGTTATGCAAGTGTGGGTGATGTGATTGTCGTTGCTGTGAAGAATGTCATTCCTTCAAGCGACCTCAAAAAGGGTGCAGTCTCTAAGGCTTTGATCGTTCGTACAAAGAAGGAAATCCGCCGTCCAGATGGTTCTTACATCCGTTTCGATGACAATGCCTGTGTGCTGCTTAATAACGCTGGCGAATTGCGTGGCAGCCGTATCTTCGGCCCTGTTGCACGTGAACTTCGTGCTGTGAATATGAAAGTGGTTTCCCTCGCACCGGAGGTTCTCTAATTTTAAATATTGTAAGTAATGAGTAAGTTACATATACGGAAAGACGATACAGTCGTTGTCTTGGCTGGTGCTGATAAAGGCAAGACTGGTAAAGTGCTTAAGGTTCTTGTTGATGAGAACCGTGCCATTGTTGAAGGTGTCAACATGGTTTCAAGAAGCACGAAGCCTTCGGCTAAAACCCCTAATGGTGGTATTGTCAAAAAGGAGGCTCCAATTCATATCTCTAATCTCAGCCTCATTGATCCTAAGAGTGGTAAGCCTACTCGTGTGTCAATCAAGCATGAGGGTAAGAACGTGATTCGCATTGCTAAAAAGTCAGGGGAGGAAATCAAGTAATGGATACAGCATCGTTAAAGAAACAGTATAGAGAGACCATCGCTCCTGCCTTGCAGAAGCAGTTTAACTATTCTTCCGCAATGCAGGTACCTGAGCTGAAGAAGATTGTGATCAACCAGGGACTTGGTGATGCCACTCAAGATAAGAAAATTATTGATGTGGCCATTAACGAGATTTCTGCAATTGCCGGTCAGAAGGCTGTGGCTACTTTTTCGAAGAAGGATATAGCTAACTTCAAACTTAGAAAGAAGATGCCAATCGGCGTTATGGTGACATTACGTCGTGAGCGCATGTATGAGTTCCTGGAGAAGCTGGTTAGAATTGCTCTTCCTCGAATTCGCGACTTTAAAGGCATTGAGAGCAAGTTTGATGGTCGGGGTAATTATACGCTTGGTGTTACCGAGCAGATTATCTTCCCTGAGATCAATATCGATAAGGTAGACCGCATTCAAGGCATGAACATCACCTTTGTTACCTCGGCTAAGACCGATGAAGAAGGCTATGCTCTGCTGAAGGCATTCGGACTTCCTTTCAAGAACGCTAAAAACGATTAAGCAATATGGCAAAAGAATCAATGAAGGCCCGTGAGGTCAAACGTGCCAAGCTTGTTGCCCGTTATGCTGAAAAGCGTGCGGCTTTAAAGAAGGTTATTGCAACAACGAATGATCCTCAGGAGGCCTATGAGGCAGCACGAAAGCTGCAGGCTATCCCTAAGAATGCTAATCCTATCCGCTTGCACAATAGGTGTAAGATTACAGGACGTCCAAGGGGATTCATTCGTCAGTTCGGTCTTTCCCGTATTCAGTTCCGTGAGATGGCTTCTAAAGGCCTGATTCCGGGAGTGAAGAAAGCTAGCTGGTAGAGTATTAGACAGACTTTTAATATTGTCGGGGTAGTCCCGATTAATTAAACTTTATTTTTTATGACAGATCCAATAGCAGATTATCTGACAAGACTCAGGAATGCCATCATGGCACGTCACCGTGTGGTGGAAGTCCCCGCGTCGAACTTGAAAAAGGAGATTACCAAGATCCTTTTCGAGAAGGGTTACATCCTCAACTACAAGTTTGTAGAGGATGGTCCCCAAGGAACAATCAAGGTGGCCTTAAAGTATGACCCCCAAACGAAGCAAAACGCTATCAAGTGTCTTAAGCGTGTTTCTACGCCAGGTCTTCGTAAGTATACGGGTTACAAGGACATGCCGAGAGTTATTAACGGCTTAGGTATTGCAATTTTATCTACGTCCAAAGGTGTAATGACAGACAAGGAAGCTGCCGCTATGAAGATTGGTGGTGAAGTTCTTTGCTTCGTATATTAATTGGAGGATTTAAGTTATGTCAAGAATAGGAAAATTGCCAATTAGTATTCCTGCTGGTGTTACAGTAAGCCAGAAGGACGGTGTTGTTACAGTCAAAGGTCCCAAGGGTGAACTTTCCCAGAAAGTAGACTCTTCTATCCTCGTTAAGGTTGAAGATGGAACTATTACTTTTGAGGTTGATGAGAAGAGCCCTGTAGATGTTAAGCAGAAGCAAGCTTTTCACGGGCTTTATAGAGCATTGGTTAACAATATGGTTGAAGGTGTAAGCAAAGGTTTCACCAAGACTATGGAGCTTGTAGGAGTAGGTTACCGTGTCTCTAATCAGGGCAATATCGTGGAGCTCTCTCTTGGATACACTCACCCGATATTCATTCAACTTCCTGCTGAAGTGAAGGTCGAGACCAAGTCAGAGCGTAATCAGAATCCAATTATCACTTTGGAATCTTGTGATAAGCAGCTTCTGGGACTTATTTGTGCCAAGATCCGCTCGTTCCGTATGCCTGAGCCTTACAAAGGTAAAGGTGTTCTCTTCAAGGGTGAAGTCATTCGCAGAAAGTCGGGCAAGACCGCTGCAGCTAAGTAATTTTAATTTTTTACGATTATGACAACTAAGAAAGTAGAAAGAAGAATTAAGATAAAGTTCCGTATCCGCAAGCGCGTGAACGGAACAGCTGAGCGTCCGCGCCTGAGCGTATTCCGTTCGAATAAGCAGATTTATGCTCAGGTTATCAACGATGTTGAAGGAAAAACCCTTGTGTCGGCCTCTTCGCTTGGACTCGAAAAACTGCCCAAGACTGATCAGGCAAAGAAGGTGGGTGAGCTTGTTGCCGAAAAAGCTAAGGCTGCCGGCATTGAGTCAGTAGTATTTGACCGTAACGGTTACCTCTATCATGGCCGCGTGCAGGCTTTGGCTGACGCTGCTCGTGAAGGTGGTCTTAAATTTTAAACGATTATGGCATTAAATAGAGTAAAATTGAATAGCGACGTTGAGCTCAAGGATCGTCTTGTTGCTATCAACCGTGTTACGAAAGTAACAAAAGGTGGTCGTACTTTCACGTTCGCAGCTATTGTAGTTGTAGGTGACGGCAAAGGTGTCATTGGCTATGGTCTCGGTAAGGCAGGTGAAGTAACCGCTGCTATCTCAAAGGGTACAGAAGCTGCTAAAAAGAATCTGGTTAAGGTACCTGTTCTCAAGGGCACGATACCTCATGAGATGGAAACTCGCTTCGGTGGCGCATTTGTGCTTCTTAAGCCTGCGGCTGCTGGTACCGGCCTCAAGGCTGGTGGTGCTATGCGTGCTGTTCTTGAGACAGCAGGCATCACAGACGTGATTGCTAAGTCGAAAGGTTCCTCCAATCCTCACAACTTGGTGAAAGCAACCATTGCTGCGCTGAGCTCAATGCGTGATGCATACACAATTGCTGGAACTCGTGGTGTTTCCATGGATAAAGTATTCAATGGTTAAGGATTTAGACAATGGCAACAATAAAAATCAAACAAATTAGAAGTGGAATTGGGGAGCCCGTCGATCAGAAGAGAACTCTTCGTGCCCTCGGTCTTCATAAGATTTCTCAGGTTTCAGAGGTACAGGACAATCCTTCTGTACGTGGTATGATTCGCAAGGTCGCCCATCTGATTACCTTCGTTGATTAATGAATCTTTTAAAGTCGAATAATTATGAAATTAAATAGTTTGAAGCCAGCAGAAGGTTCTACACACTCACGTCGTCGTATTGGTCGTGGCCCAGGTTCGGGTCTCGGCGGTACTTCTACTCGTGGCCATAAAGGTGCAAAGGCCCGTTCTGGTTATAAGAGAAAGATTGGCTTCGAAGGCGGTCAGATGCCGTTGCAGCGCAGAGTACCTAAAGCTGGATTTAAGAATATCAACCATAAGGAGTACTATGCCGTAAACCTTTCTACCCTCCAGAAACTTGCAGAAGAGAAGAATCTTACTAAGATCGGTCTCTCCGAGCTTAAAGAAGCTGGCCTCGTGAAAGGCAATATGCTGGTTAAGATCCTTGGAAATGGCGAGCTGAAGGCCAAAGTGGACGTCGAAGCTAATGCATTCTCAAAAACTGCCGAAGAAGCTATCAAGGCAGTTGGTGGTAACGCAACTACAATCTAAGTCAATGAAAAAGTTTATTGAGACACTAAAGAACTGTTGGAGGATTGAGGATCTTCGTAAGAGGCTCCTTATAACGCTGTTGTTTACAGCTATCTATCGTTTCGGCTCGTTTGTCGTGCTTCCTGGCATAAATCCGAGCATGTTATCAAAACTGCAGTCGCAAACCCAAGGTGGCTTAATGTCACTTTTGGACATGTTCTCTGGTGGTGCATTTTCCAATGCGTCAATCTTTGCGCTTGGAATCATGCCTTACATCTCAGCATCTATTGTTATGCAGCTGCTTGCTGTTGCTGTACCTTACTTTCAGAAGATGCAGCGCGAGGGTGAGAGTGGAAGGAAGAAGATTAATTGGTATACACGTATCCTCACTGTGGGTATCTTGTTGTTCCAAGCTCCTTCCTATCTCATTAACCTCAAGCACATGGCCAATCAGGCCTTGGCGACAGGTGTGTCCTGGACCGTTTTCATGGTTCCGGCTACATTTATCCTCGCTGCAGGCAGTATGTTCATCTTGTGGCTAGGTGAGCGTATTACGGACAAGGGTGTGGGTAATGGTATTTCACTAATCATTATGATTGGCATCATAGCCCGTCTTCCGTCGGCTTTTGCTCAGGAGATAGGCTCTCGTTTCACTGCCATTTCTGGTGGTGGATTGGTGATGTTTATTGTTGAGATCCTTATCCTTTATGCTGTCGTGTGTGCATCGATTCTGTTGGTGCAAGGTACACGTAAAGTGCCCGTACAATACGCAAAACGCCTTGTGGGTAACAAACAATATGGAGGTGCTCGTCAGTATATTCCTCTTAAATTGTTCGCAGCCAATGTAATGCCTATCATCTTTGCTCAGGCTTTGATGTTTATCCCGTTGGCTATCGTTCAATATAAGTCTGATAATGCATCTTCTGTTGTCCAGGCTCTGCTCAATACGCATAGTCTGCTGTATAATGTAGTTTATGTGATTCTGATAATCGCGTTTACCTATTTCTATACAGCTATTACCTTGAATCCTCAGCAGATGGCCGAAGACATGAAGCGTAACAATGGTTTCATACCTGGTATTAAACCCGGAAAGGATACAGCTGAGTATATTGATACCATCATGTCTCGAATTACTTTGCCAGGTTCATTGTTTATTGCGTTCATTGCAGTAATGCCATCTCTTGCTGGACTGCTTAATGTCCAAGACGCTTTCTCGCAGTTTTTTGGTGGAACATCCTTGCTGATTCTCGTTGGTGTGGTGATTGATACTCTGCAGCAGATTGAGAGTCACCTCTTGATGCGCCATTACGATGGACTGTTGAATTCTGGACATACTCGTAGTGCTGGGGTAGCTGCTTATTGATACAGTATCCTTGATGAGGGTAGTTCTGAAGACTAAGGATGAGGTAGATCAGATTCACAAGGCCTGTCAAATCGCTGATGGTGCCTTGGCTGAATTCTCTAATTCATTACGACCCGGAGTAACGACTCTCCAATTGGATAATGTGGCTCGGAAGTTTATTTTTCGCCACAATGGAATACCAGAGTTGAGGTATCACCTTTATCCTTTTGGAGAGTCTGCTCAGACCTCTTTAGGTGCAGAAGAGTTTCTTGTGGATTCCAGTGTGCCTAGTGAAAGGACGTTCCTTGCTGATGGTGATATTATCATCGTTGTGTGTGGCGTTCTTTTCGGAGGTTATTTTGGTGAGAGTAGTTATACTTTTTGTGTAGGACATGCAGATGCTGACTTAGAACAGTTGCTTTCTGTTGCGAAACAGTCGCTCTGTCAAGGTATCAAACATGCTGTTCACAGTAATCACATCACTGATATAGGAAACGCGATTAACGAATGTGCTGAACGTCATGATTGCCGTATTCCTACTAAGTATTTAGGACATGCCATAGGCAAAGAACTTGTGGAAACTCCATATGTACCTATAACTGGCTCCCTTAGATATAAGCTTATTTTAAAGACGGGGATGTGCTTTACGGTTAATGCTACTCTTACAAAAACGGGATACTCCTCTCGGGTATATAATACTCGTTTGCGTCATTTGACCATTAGACCTGTCACTGTACAGTTTGGTCAAACAGTCGCAATTGCAAGAGGGAAAGCAGAAGTATTATCTTCATTCGCTGATATAGAACGTTTAGAAGGACATTTATATTAAGATATGGCAAAGCAAGCAGCAATCGAGCAAGATGGAACGATTTTAGAGTCGCTCTCGAACGCTATGTTCAGAGTTGAGCTTGAAAACGGAGTTAAGATTATCGCACATATCTCTGGTAAGATGAGAATGCACTACATTAAGATTCTTCCCGGGGATAAGGTCAAGGTCGAGATGAGCCCTTATGACCTTACTAAAGGCAGGATAGTTTTTCGTTATAAATAATATATAGAAATGAAAACAAGAGCATCTTTAAAGAAACGCACTCCCGACTGTAAGATTGTACGTCGTAAAGGTCGTCTGTTCGTTATCAACAAGAAGAACCCTAAGTACAAAATGCGTCAGGGCTAAGTTAAAATTGTGTAAAAGCCCCATTGTCAGGAATATTATTCTTAACTTTGCGTGCTTTTAGCAAGTAATTCATTATTCATTTATTAATTAACACAATGTCAATTAGAATTGTTGGAGTAGATTTGCCCCAGAATAAGCGTGGCGAAATCGCATTGACCTATATCTATGGTATTGGTCGAAGTAGTTCAGCAAAGATATTGGATAAGGCTGGTGTTAGCCGCGACCTGAAGGTTAGCGAGTGGACTGATGACCAGGCTGCCAAGATCCGTGAAATTATCGGTGCTGAATTCAAAGTGGAAGGTGATCTCCGTTCAGAGATCCAGATGAATATCAAGCGTCTCATGGATATCGGTTGCTACCGCGGTGTCCGTCATCGTAATGGTCTTCCTGTTCGTGGTCAGAGCACCAAGAACAATGCCCGTACCCGTAAGGGAAAGAAGAAGACTGTTGCTAACAAGAAGAAGGCTACTAAGTAATATTTAGTTGAATGACCAATATGAGATCTTCTTATTGAGGTTTTCATCTTAAACTAAAAGAAAATGGCAAAAACAAAAGCAACATCCAAGAAGAGGAATGTACGCGTTGATGCTGTAGGCCAGCTTCACGTCCATAGTTCCTTCAATAATATTATTGTTTCCTTGGCTAATAGCGAGGGTCAGATTATCTCCTGGTCTTCTGCTGGCAAGATGGGTTTCCGTGGCTCCAAGAAGAATACTCCTTACGCAGCACAGATGGCTGGCGAGGATTGCGCCAAGGTGGCTTTCGATTTAGGTTTGCGTAAAGTGAAAGCTTTCGTTAAAGGTCCGGGTAATGGACGTGAGTCCGCTATCCGTGCCGTCAATGCTGCAGGAATTCAAGTTACCGAGATTGTTGACGTTACCCCGCTTCCTCATAACGGATGCCGTCCTCCCAAACGTAGAAAGGTGTAATGTGTGAACGGTCGCGTTCGCGAAAGGTTTAATTATTAGATTACAATATTTATTATGGCAAGATATATAGGTCCGAAATCTAAAATTGCACGCCGATTTGGTGAGCCCATCTTTGGCGCCGACAAAGTTTTGTCCAAGAGGAACTTCCCTCCTGGACAGCATGGCAATGGCCGTCGCAGAAAGCAGTCTGAGTACGGTGTCATGTTGGCAGAGAAGCAGAAAGCCAAATACACGTATGGTGTTTTGGAGCGTCAATTCCGTAATTTGTTCGAAAAAGCAGCAAAATCAGATGGTATCACTGGTGAGGTTCTTTTGCAGAATCTGGAGAGCCGTCTTGATAATGTTGTCTTCCGTCTCGGCATTGCGCCAACTCGCGCTGCAGCACGCCAACTTGTTGGTCACAAGCATATTATTGTTGATGGCCGCGTGGTGAATATACCTTCATTCTCGGTCAAACCGGGTCAGGTAGTCGGTGTTCGCGAAAAGTCGAAGTCGCTTGAGGTTATTCAGGCAGCTTTGGCCGGATTCAACCACAGTAAGTATCCTTGGTTGGAATGGGATGAGCAAACAAAGAGTGGTAAGTTCCTGCATCAGCCAGATCGCGCCGACATTCCGGAAAATATTAAGGAGCAGTTAATCGTTGAGTTGTACTCTAAATAAATCATTGAATTAATGGCGATATTAGCATTTCAAAAACCTGACAAAGTAGTAATGCTGGAGGCCAACGACCATTTCGGCAAGTTCGAATTCCGTCCTCTTGAGCCTGGGTTTGGTGTTACCATTGGTAACGCTCTGCGCCGCATACTTCTTTCCTCGTTGGAAGGTTATGCCATCAATACCGTGCGTATCGCCGGCGTTGAGCATGAATTCTCTTCCGTTCCTGGTGTGAAAGAGGATGTCACCAACATTATCTTGAACCTCAAACAAGTGAGATTCAAGCAAGTAGTAGAAGAATTCGATAACGAGAAAGTTAGTATCACCGTTGAGAACGCAACTGAGTTCAAAGCTGGTGAAATCAATAAGTATCTGACTGGATTTGAAGTGTTAAACCCTGATTTGGTGATTTGTCATTTAGACTCCAAGGCTTCGATGCAGATTGACCTCACTATCAACAAGGGGCGTGGATACGTTCCTGCTGATGAGAATCGTCAGTTCTGCACTGACGTTAACGTACTCCCAATCGATTCCATCTACACCCCAATGCGTAATGTTAAATACTCAGTTGAGCCTTATCGTGTTGAACAGAAGACCGACTACGACAAACTGATTATTGAAGTTACTACTGATGGTTCCATTCATCCAAAGGATGCTCTCAAGGAGGCTGCCAAAATACTGATTTACCATTTTATGCTCTTCTCCGATGAGAAGATTACTCTTGAGAACCCCGATCAAGACGGTAATCAGGAGTTTGATGAGGAAGTTCTGCATATGCGACAGTTGCTTAAGACCAAGCTGACGGATCTCAATCTTAGTGTCCGTGCGCTTAACTGCCTTAAGGCTGCCGATGTTGAAACACTCGGCGACTTGGTTCAGTATAATAAGACTGACCTTCTTAAGTTCCGTAACTTTGGTAAGAAATCGCTTTCAGAGCTTGATGATTTGCTCGAGAGTCTGAATCTTTCGTTTGGAACTGATATTTCAAAGTACAAACTGGATAAGGACAACTGATTCCCTTTATCCACTAATAAGAAAACAAAAAAATGAGACATAACAAGAAATTCAACCATCTGGGTCGTACTGCTTCTCATCGTAGTGCGATGTTGGCCAATATGGCAACATCACTTATTATGAGTGAGCACAAAAGAATCACTACGACCCTCGCAAAGGCTAAGGCTCTTAAGAAGTATGTGGAGCCTCTCATCACACGTGCAAAGAAAGATGATACCAATAGCCGCCGTGTAGTATTCCGCTATCTTCAGAATAAGTACGCCGTCAAGGAGCTTTTCGGCCCCGTTGCCGAGAAGGTAGGCGATCGTCCCGGTGGTTATACTCGTATCATTAAACTTGGTTTCCGTCAGGGCGACGCAGCTCAGATTGCATTCATCGAGCTCGTTGATTTCGATGAGAATATGGCCAAGACCCAAGGCGTGGCCAAGAAGACACGTCGTAGCCGTCGTTCAGCTACTAAGAAGGCTGAAGGCACTGAGGCTCCAACAGCAACAGCTGAGGCAGCTCCTGCAGAAGAAGTTGCCAAAGTTGAGGAGACGTCTTCCGAGGATGCTTCTAAGGCTGAATAAAACGATTGAGTTTCCCTACTCATATAGAAGAGCCCTCGTCTGCATGACGGGGGCTTTTTAATGGGAACCCATTCAACGTAACCATTCAATTTAGGCCGTCCCATAATTAAACCCAAATCGGTCATTAGGATATCTCTATGTCGTACGGCAAAGAGAAATCCTTTAATTTCTCCCATATAGATAAGAATGATTGTCGTGTTTTTAGTGATCTGGCCAAATATAGGATGTGCTTGTCTTTTGTTTTTCCCAGATAGGCTGGTGTCGATATCAACTCGTATCGGATAGTCTTGAGAAATTTCTTCTTGTTGGAATTGATCAGCGCATGTCTGAACAACGACATAAAGTTATATGCCATGACAATGAAATTCCCACATGCCTCTGTTGCCCAGAAGTTATTTGTGACAAAGTCATCGATG
>Ga0256406_1003477_pt1 | contig 19509 bp, 15 predicted proteins | sample RumenRJG_03DNA_FD_185986 | JGI IMG/M metagenome (GOLD analysis project Ga0256406, IMG submission 185986) | Bovine rumen microbial communities from Lethbridge, Alberta, Canada - RJG_03 | ecosystem: Host-associated > Mammals > Digestive system > Stomach > Rumen | place: Canada: Alberta | collected...
ATCTTATTACTGGACAATGGGGTGAAACTATAGCAGCAAATACAGAAGGAACAATACCTGCTGGAACATTTGTTTCAAGAGATTATACATACACTCTACCTCAAACAATAGGTGATGTTAATGTTGATATAGAAAATATGAATCTTGCTGTTTATGTTGCAGACTTGAGTCAAGAAGGCTGTTCTTCTTTGAATTCTCCAAATATTTATAATGGAGTAAAAGTTATGCCTACTTATACAAATATTGATAGTGAAAATGCAACAGTAAATGATGTTATTTTTACTGACCCTTTGGGTTGTATAGACTCTGTTTCCGTAAAAGCAATTATAAAGAATATTGGTGTTCCTATCACATCTTTGGAATTGAACTGTACAAATCAATTAACTAACGATTCAAAAACAATAACAGTAAATGAGAATGTAGCAACATTTGCTACAACAACAGTTGATTTTGGATATATTCTTGCTACATTAGGTACAAATAACAACTATACCATTACTGTAACAAAAATAAATGGAGTTGATTATAATGGACAAACTTCTGTTCAAGGACATACAAAAAAGGCTATTAGTCAAACTTCTGGTCGTCCAACCTTGTTATTAAAAACAGATAAAAAAGGAAGTGAAGTTACTTGGTTTGTTTATGATATAAACAACAACGTAATTCAACAAGGTGGTCCTTATGCTGACGGTGCAATAAGAAAAGATACAGTTGTTTTAAATATTCCTTCTGACGGCTGTTATCTATTCTCAATAGTAGATGCAGGTGGCGATGGTATCAACAATACAAAAGGAACAGGAAACTATTCTATACTAAATGGAGCAGGAGAAGAAATGTATCGTTCTAATGGAAAATTTGGTGCTGGTGAAACTATTGACTTCTACGCTTCCAATATTCCTGTTGGTATAAATGAGGCTAATGACAACATTTGCCAATCTATCCTTTATCCAAATCCTGCAACTAACAACACTGTCTTAGCAATAAACTTAGGAAAGTCAGATAGAGCAAAAATATCTGTTGTAGATGTTATGGGTAGAGAAGTATTAAATTTAGGAGAATACAATCTTAACTCAGGAGATAACAATATCAACATAAATACTACATCCTTAACAAATGGAGTTTATTTCGTTCGTATCGTTACAAACAACGGTATGGTTAGCAACAGACTTAACATTAGCAAATAAGTTGTTATCATAATTTTTTAAATTTTTCCCGCCTTTATTATTGTATAAAGGCGGGTTTTTGTATCTTTGCAAATTATTTTATAAGAAATATTTAACATGAACGACAATCTTCAACACGGATACGAAAAGATAGAAAGATATAATTCTCAAACTACCGAACAGCTTGCCTCTCATTATAGAGAGATACTTAAACTTTTGGGAGAAGACCCTCAAAGAGAAGGTCTGTTAAAAACTCCTGAAAGAGTTGCAAAAGCGATGGAGTTTTTCACACATGGCTATGATACAAATCCAGCAGAAATACTTCGTTCTGCAATGTTCAAGGAGGACTATAAACAAATGGTCATCGTAAAAGACATTGAGATTTATTCTCTTTGCGAACACCACATGGTTCCTTTCTTTGGCAAAGCTCATGTTGCTTATATTCCAAACGGGACTATTGTCGGCTTAAGTAAGATTCCAAGAGTTGTAGATTGCTTTGCTCGTCGCTTACAAGTGCAAGAAAGAATGACAAGAGAAATACTTACTTGCATACACAACACTCTTAATCCTTTAGGTGTTGCTGTCGTAATAGAGGCACGACATCTTTGTATGAGTATGCGCGGCGTTCAAAAGCAGAACTCCATAACTACCACATCTGATTTTATAGGTGCATTCAAAAAAGACGAAAAAACAAGAGCAGAATTCTTAAGATTGATTGGTGTTAATCTTGTTTAAACCAATAATGCCCAATTTTAGACAAAAAACGGCGTTTTCTAATCTGAAAACGGCGTTTTCTTTTTTAAAAACGAGCTTTTTTGATTACAAAAACGGTGTTTTCTTTTTCAAAAACGAAGAAAATTTATATAGAAAATAAAGATTGATTAAAATTTTTGAGCCTTATTAGCGTTATAAAAGAAAATAATGTACAGATATGAAAAGATTAGCTTTTATTAAATCTGTTTTTGTAGTTATTGCTTTTGTGTTTGCTGCTTCATTGATCTCCTCTTGTGATGGAGATTGTTATGAAGGTGGAAACAATATCAAGAAAAGCACAATAGAAAAAGCTGCTCCAGGCACGCAACCTAATGAAGAAAAGACAGATGAGTGTTAAATGAGTTCAAAGAGTATTCCTTTTAAAGCCTTTAGAAACGATAAGGGTATAACATCTTTCACTATTCCCACAGGAGCAACAGCTGTAGGTAGGGAGGCTTTTGCTTTGTGTGAAAATCTTACAGAAGTAAGCGGATTGGAAAAAGTTAAAGTAATGTATTCTTCTGCTTTTGAAGAATCAGGACTAAAAGAAGTTCATTTAGGAGGAAATTTAGAGATTATACCCGCAAGTTGCTTTTGTAAATGTCAGAAATTAGAGAGAATACAACTTGATTATGGTATAAAAAGAATTGGAGCTTACGCTTTTGCCAAGTGTGATAATTTAAAAGAAATAGTTATTCCGGAGAGTGTAACCTATATTGGCGAAAGTGCTTTTGAATATTGTACAAAATTGGAAAGAGTTGTAATGCCCAATAACCTAACATTAGTAAGCGACGGTTGCTTCTGCGGTTGCACTAATTTGAAAGAGATTAACCTACCTAAGAAAGCCACCAAGATAGAACGGTATGCTTTTGTTGGATGTTACTCATTAAAAGAGATAAGCATACCTCGTGGATATAAGAACATTTCAACTGCTGCCTTTGCTTTCTGTTGCAATCTAAAAAAGGTTACTTTTCCTAAAAGCTTAGAAGAGATAGGTGCTTTAAGTTTCTCTTGTTGCAGCAAGTTGCAGGAAATCATAGGATTGAAAAAACTAACATATATCGGAAGTTACGCTTTTGAAGACTGTCCTTCCTTAGAACGCATAGTATTACCTAAACATATAGAAGGAGTAGGAAAAAGAATTTTTTGGGGATGTGATAATTTTAAGACGCTAATTTCAAAAAGCAAAACACCTCCAAGAGCCCGGACCTCTATATTTGATATTAATAATTCAAAGATAAGAGTTTTTGTTCCTTTTTATGCTTTAAGGAAATACAAAAAAGCAGAAGGTTGGAAACAAGTTCCTTTGCATAAGATTACAATAAAGATGTACTTAAAAATGTTCTTTGATAGAATAAAGTTTTAGGGAATTTCTTCTCCTATTATCAAAAAAACAAAGAAAGGACGATTCAATAACGCTGTCCTTTCTTTTCTTATATTGTAATTTAATCCCCTTTCTTATATCTCTGAAGAGAATTGATTTAAAAAACGGATGTCATTTTCAAAATATTGCCTTAAATCTTTTACATCATACTTCAACATCGCAATTCTTTCTATTCCCATTCCGAATGCAAAGCCTGAATATACTTTACTATCTATGCCAGATGCTTCCAAAACATTTGGATCTACCATTCCACAACCCATTATCTCTAACCATCCTGTATGCTTACAGATATTACAACCTTCTCCTCCACAGATAGTACAAGAAATATCCATTTCAGCACTTGGCTCTGTAAATGGGAAATAAGATGGACGCAGACGTATTTGTGTATTTTCTCCAAACATCTCTTTCACAAAGTAAAGCAGGTTTTGTTTAAGGTCAGCAAAAGAAACACCTTTATCTATGTATAATCCCTCTACTTGATGGAAGATACAATGAGCTCTTGCAGATATTGCTTCATTTCTAAAAACTCTACCTGGAGCAATAATACGAATAGGAGGTTTCATTCTTTCCATTGTACGTACCTGAACAGAAGAAGTATGAGTTCGCAAAAGAATATCATTACCGTCTGCTCGGCCATTTTCTACAAAGAATGTGTCTTGCATATCTCTTGCAGGATGTTCAGGAGGGAAGTTAAGAGCAGAAAAAACATGCCAATCGTCTTCTACTTCCGGACCTTCCTGCACAATATATCCGATACGAGAAAATATATCAACAATCTCTTTTCTAACTAAAGTCAATGGATGAGTAGATCCCAAAGAAATACTTTCCAATGGTTTGGTAAGATCTTCTTTTGGTCTCATTTCTTCAGCTTTTGCTTCCGTAAGTTCTTTGAGTTCCTCTATCTTTGATTGTGCTGTCTGCTTAAGTTCATTAAGTTTTATACCCAATTCTTTTCTTTTCTCAGGTGCAACTTCCTTAAACTTTGCAAACAAATCGCTCATCACACCTTTCTTTCCAAGATATTCTATTCTAAGATTTTCTAATTCTTCCTTTGTTGCGGAAGATATTTGTTTAATCTTTTCAATATGTTTGTTAATTATTTCTTCCATTTTCCCAAAAATATTATTTTGCAAAAGTAAATCTTTTTTCGTTTTTTACAAAATTTATATAATACTTTATCAGATATTAAATTTCTCTTTGACAAGTTCTGTACATTCTTTTATGGCTAAATCTAAATCATCGTTGATGATAATTTTATCAAAATGTTTTGAGTAAGATATTTCCATTTCTGCCCTTTGCAAACGTTTGTTAAGAGTTTCTTCTGATTCGGTATTACGACCTTGAAGACGTTTTTTTAGTTCTTCTATTGAAGGAGGCATCAAAAAAACAGCAAGAGCCTTGTCTTTTAAGTTGTTTTTTATATTTACACCACCTTTAACATCTACATCAAACACAGCAATCTTACCTTCATCGTTAATTCGTTGTATCTCGCTCTTGAGGGTACCATAATACAGCCCCTCATACACGCTTTCATATTCCAAAAACTCATCGTTCTTTATCTTTTCTTCAAACTCTTGTTGTGATATAAAATAGTAATGCTTACCGTGTTCTTCTCCCTGTCTTGGTTTGCGCGTAGTGGCAGATACAGAAAAGGAGAACCTACCTTGAAAAGTTTCAAAAAGATAATTCAGTATTGTTGTTTTGCCTGTCCCTGAAGGAGCTGATATGATAAGAGATGTAGTTTCTTTCATTTTACTCAAATCTTTTTTGAATTATATCAACAAGGTTTGCGTATGCAGGAGAAGTAGTAGCCCACTTGAAAACAGAACGCTTTTGATTTATCACCTCCATTGAAGCAGAGAAAGAAGTTTTTTCATTCAATTGGTTGATAAAGTTTTCATATTCTTTTATATCGCCAGAGAATAAATCGTTTATAAACATAAACTTATAGTTTATTCCTATGGCAACGCGCAAATCATTTTTTGTTTGTGAAGCAAATTTGTCTCCTATTGACTCTTGTTTATCCACAAGAACATCTGCTTTGTCTTTTTCTTCTTTATTGTCAAAAAGAGTTACAGGTTTTTCTTCCTTTGTCTCAATATTTTCTTCTTCACTGTCTGCAAACAAACTATTCAAAGTTGCGGTAACACTTTCAGATTTTCTTTCCTTGCTTTTTGATTCCGAGATATTTTTAGACGGATTGTCTTTTATAACTCTTTTGTGTAAGAATTCCAACACAGAAGAAGTCTCTTTTTCTTGCTTTGGTTGAGATTCAGGCTCCTGCTTTACTTCTTCTTGCTTTGGCTTTACTTCCTCTTGTTGAGGCTCTTCTTTCTTTTCAACTTCTTCTTGCTTGATATTTTCCAAATTCTCTTCCTGCAAAACGAAAATATCCAAAGGTTCTTCTTCCTTTATATTAATAGGTTGCTCATCTTCTTTTTTAGCATTCAAAACAACAACTTCTTTTTGCTTCTCTATCAAGTTCTCAAGCAAAGAATGTGTCTTTTCATTCTGATTGATAATCTGTTTATTCTGATTGATTAACTCTTGCACGTTAGATAAAAGCGTATCAAGTTTTTGAATGTAAAGAGGATTATCTTCTTTTTCTGGTAATTGAAGAGCAAGAATATTATCGTAAATATCTCTTATTTGCTCTTTAAGATTGTTAAGGTTATTGTTATCCATAATATTAAAACTATTTCTTTTGAAAATTTTCGCAAAGTTACAATATTTTTAAGCAAAGTAACACATAAAGACAGATTTTAATAAATTTATTTTATGAAAAAGAGAAAAGAGCTTATCAGCCTCCCTCTGCTTCAGGTGTGTATTCTATGATTTTTGCTTATGGGTTTCACTTGTCTGACTTCCATCAAAAAAAGTCTTCGTTTTAAGAAAAAAAGACTAAGTCTTTTTACCCTAAAGAGTTGATCTTTTTTTCTCAAATCCAACTCTTTTTTTACCGATACTTAATTCATAACAAAAAATATTTAAATTTTGCTTTGTTTATTAAAATATAATTACTACCTTTGCCCCATAGAAATGAATTTTCAAAAATTATTAACAAACAAAAACTAAAAAGGGAGAAACAAAAGATGAAAAAATTATTCTTATTTTTAATGGTAATGTTGTTGAGTTTCGGTGTTACATTTTCACAGAACAACAAGAAAGAAAAGAAAAGCTCAAAGGCTGGTTCTTTCCTTGAAAAAGCAGAGAAAAAGGTAAAGAAAACCGAGAAAAAAGTTGCAAACCTTGCCGATTTAGATAAAGTTTCCATCACTATGGAGAACAAAAGGCTGAACGATAAGGTAAGTTTTGAATTTGTAGGTTGCTATGGCGACAGTCAAAGCGGTGATGTCTATATGGTCATAAAGGGTAAAATAAAAATAGACAAATCAAAAATGTTTGTTACTCAGCAGTTAGGAGTAACATCTAAAGGCAAGATATATAACATTGGAGATAATTTCAACAGCGGAGAGTTTCAGGTTGTGAAAGGTGTGGCAGTGGAAATGAATTTAGAGAAAACTCCTTTGAAAAATGTTCCTTCTTCTGTAAAGCAATTAGAAGATGTTAAATGCAGAGTTCAGATAGACGGTGATACAGACTCTTATCATTTCCATAATGTTCCTATCCTTTGGGACCAAAAGCCTGAAGAATAAAAGAAATAGATAAAAAAATAGCAAAAATAACAGATATTTAAGCAAAATAAAGAACATACAAAAAAAAGTCCGCTACATTGTTGTAGCGGACTTTTCGTTTATATACTTTATATTAAAGTACATTTACACCTTCTATTAATTCTTTACCTTTTGCTACTGCATCAAGGTTAGTTGGTATAAGCTTGTGATGTCTTTCAGGAAGAGAGTGTTTCAAACCTTCTTCAATATATTGTTCTGTAACAACAGGCTTGATTTTCAAAAATCCTCCTAATACCATCATATTAAACACCTTTGCCATTCCCATTTCTGCACTCTTTTCTGTTGCAGGAATTTTGTAAATATTAATGTCTTTTCTTGTAGGTGCTTTTGTTATACCATTAGGATCATATATAAGAAGACCACCTGGCTTAACTGCACTTTCAAACTTATCCAAAGATTGTTGATTAAGAATTATAGCTGTGTCAAATTGGCTAATAATTGGTGAAGATATTCTTTCGTCTGAAATAATAACAGAAACGTTTGCTGTACCTCCACGCATTTCAGGACCATAACTTGGCATCCAACTAACTTCTTTTCCTTGCATTGCACCAGAGTAAGCAAGTATTTTACCCATAGATAAAACTCCTTGTCCTCCGAAACCTGCGATAATTATTTCTTCTGTCATTGTTGTAATTTGTTTTATTGGGTTAATACTTTATTTAACTGGAATTAATTCTCTAATAACTTTGCTGTCTGCTGGATTGTATTCTCTTACGATTTGTCCGTCAGCTTTAATGTCGCCCAAAACATATTTAGGGAACATATTTTGACGCATCCATTCGTTAGCAGCAACAGGAGTCATTTTCCAACCAGAGTTACAAGTAGAAACGAACTCAACAAACTGAGTACCTTTCTTTGCTGCTTGGTTTTCAAATGCCTTTCTTACGGCTGCTTTAGCTTTTCTTACGTCAGCAGGAGTAGAAGCACTTTGACGAGTAACATAATCTGTTCCTGGAAGTTGTGCAACTAACTCTGTTATCTGTAATGGCCAACCATTCAAATCAACTCTACGTCCGTATGGAGTAGTAGCAGATTTCATACCAACCAATGTTGTAGGAGCCATTTGACCACCTGTCATACCGTAAATAGCATTATTTACAAAGAATATAATGATATTTTCTCCACGGTTGCAAGCGTGAATTGTTTCTGCTGTACCTATAGCAGCCAAATCACCATCTCCTTGATAAGTAAATGTGTGATGTTCTGGATGTAGTCTTTGAATTGCAGAAGCAAGAGCAGGAGCTCTTCCGTGAGCAGCTTCAACGAAATCTACATTAAAATAATTATAGGCTAAAACTGAACAACCAACAGGTGCAATACCTATTGTTTTATCCTGAATGCCCATTTCATCTATTACCTCTGCTATTATTCTGTGAATTGTTCCGTGAGGACATCCAGGGCAGTAGTGCATAACGGCATCGGTAAGAACACTTGTTTTTTTGTAAACAAGATTTTCTGGTTTTACTATTTCTTCGTTAAACATAATCTTAGCCTTTAATTAATTTATTTTCCAATGCTTCAACAACTTCTTGTGGTGTTGGAATTATACCACCATAACGTCCAAAGTATTCTACAGGACATTTAAACTCAGATGCAAGTTTAACATCTTGTACCATTTGACCTGCTGACATTTCCACTGAAAGCATACCTTTAACTCTTTGAGCTAACGCTTTGATTGGTTTGCTTGGGAATGGGAATAATGTAATAGGACGCAACAAACCTGCTTTTATTCCTTTTTCTCTTGCAAGTTGAACAGCCTTGTGAGCTATACGAGCGCAAGAACCGTATGCTACGAATACATATTCTGCATCATCACACATAATTTCTTCGTACAAAGTATCGTTCTTTTCCATTTCACGATATTTTGCTTGGAAACGATGGTTGTTTTGTTCTTGTTTTGCTGAATCAAGTTCAAGAGAAGTGATGATATTATGATCTCTTGTAGCAGGTTTCCCAAAAGCTGCCCAAGGAGCTTTCTCTGCTATTTCTTTATCTGTCCAGCGAGGAAGATAATCTCCAACATAAACTTTTTCCATTACTTGACCTATAGCACCATCAGAAAGAATCATAACAGGGTTACGATATTTGAATGCTATATCCCATGCTTTGAAAACAAAGTCATACATTTCTTGAACGCTTGCTGGTGCAAGGGTATAAAGTTGATAGTCTCCGTGACCACCACCTTTAGTTGTTTGGAAATAATCTGCTTGTGAAGGTTGAATAGTTCCTAAACCAGGACCACCACGCATAACATTTACTAACAAACAAGGAAGTTCTGCACCTGCAAGGTAAGTAACACCTTCTTGCATCAAAGACATACCAGGTGAAGAAGAAGAAGTCATTACTCTTTTTCCTGTTGCAGCACCGCCATATACCATATTGATAGATGCAACTTCACTTTCGGCCTGCAAAACTACCATACCTGTTTTTTCCCAAGGCATTTCTGCCATCAAGTGTTCCATTACTTCGGATTGTGGGGTTATTGGGTATCCGAAATAGCCGTCACAACCGGAACGAATCGCTGCCTCAGCAATCGCTTCGTTACCTTTCATTAATTTTAACTCTTTTGCCATTTCTTTTTTAGTTTTTAATTAGACCTTAGCTTTGTAAACCGTTATTACTCCATCTGGGCAAACCATACCGCAAGATGCACAGCCAATACATTCGCCGTTAATCATCTCAGCATAGTTATAACCCTTAGCATTTACGTTCTTTGATAAAGCTATAACCTGCTTAGGACAAACGCTAACACAAACGCCACAGCCCTTGCATTTATCTTTATCAACTACAATTGCTCCTTTTATTGCCATTGTTTTTATTGTTTTAAGTGGGTTAATACTTTACTTATAATAAAGTTGCAAATTTAAATTAATTTTTTTGAATAGCAAAAAAAATCGTGTTTTTTCTTCTCTTAGTTCAAAAAACAGACAAAACTTTTCTTCCTAAATTTTAATAATGTAGAGATATGAATAAAAAAACACCTTCTCTCTTTTACAAGTTTAAAATAAAAGTTCTTTCACTCTGTAATTCATTAATTATATCAGACAAAATGGCAAAAACATCTTCTTGAAAAGTCTGCTGAGAAGAAAATTCTTCAAAGAAGTTTTATTCCTTTTTCATCAAACTAAGCCGTATGAATTATTTTTCAGTGCCAAAAAGATCTCGTATTTCTTACCGTATGCATGACACTCCTTCTTCCAGATATGGCAATAATGGCTTACGGCTTTCTCTTTCCCAATAAGTTACACATAAAATAGAAAAACATAAAAAAAGACTTGATTTTAAGAAAAAAAGATCAAGTCTTTTTTTCTTAACTCTTGATGTTTGCATGCAAAAGAGTTGATGTTTTTTCACCAAGTCTTCGTTTTATTTTTTAAGGTGCTTTTTGTGGCAAAAAAGTAAGAAAAAATCAGCCTTAAAAGGCAAAAAAGCTTCATTTTACCAATTAATTTTCTTAAATTAAGATTTTATTATTAATTTTGCACCCTTATATATTAATGTATATAATCAATAATTGAGTCATAAAATGAAAAGAGCATTTTTTTTATTCCTGTTTGTGATGGTATTGAACCTTCAAAACACTTTTGCAACTGTTGCAGATCCTAAACCCGTAGATGTTAAGCAATCAGACAAAACAACTCTGACACTAAAATTATTTGGAGATGAAAGATTGAATTGGGCATCAAGTCTTGATGGATACACCTTGCTTAGGGCAGAAAATCAGGACTATGTCTATGCTATGTCGGATGGCAAACGAGGAATGATACCTTCCAATGTTGTAGCCCATAACGAAGGAGAACGAAGTCAAGAAGAGATTGCTTTCTTATCAACAGTTTCTAAAAATTTATTCTTTTCCGAAGAACAGTTAAGTCTTGTACGTCAATACAATGAAGCCTTATATGATTTTAAACAAAAGAGTTTTACAAGAAAAACAGGAGTAAGTACTCAAGATTACAAAATGCTTGTTATCTTGATGTCGTTTGCCGACAGGGAGTTCCAAACACCAAGAGAAGAAGTAGAAGCATTATATAATCAAGTTGGTTATTCCGCTAACGGTAATGCAGGAAGTGTGCATGATTATTTCGTTGCCTCCACTGTTAATAACCTAAACGTTACCGCATCTGTATTTGGACCATACACAGCTACACACAATTTGGAATATTATGGAAAAGATACTGTATATGAATGGCAAGGTTATCAATATCCTGCAAAAGACATAAATGTGAGAGCATTAATTTTGGAAGCGATTTATGATGCAAATAATGACAATGTAGATTTCACTCCTTTCACTAATGGTAATGCTGATAATGAAGTAGAATGTGTGTATGTTATCTATGCTGGCTATGCTCAATCTTCTGGAAACGCTTCATATACTATTTGGCCACATAGAAGTCGTCTTAATGAAAGAATAATGATTGATAATGTTAGCTTCTTTAACTATGGATGCTCTTCTGAATTAGGAGGATACAACAATGAAGGATGGGGAGGAACAGGAGAACCTCTTATGATAGGTACTATTTGTCATGAGTTCTCTCACGTACTTGGACAACCTGACTACTATGATGTTTCTTATCAAAATGGACAACATCAAAATGAATCTTTTCATCCTGGTGTATGGGATGTTATGGCTGGAGGTAATTATAATGGCAATGGTGGTTATCCTCCGTTATGGTCTGCTACGGAAAGAGAACTTAGAGGCTACACTGAAATAGAAGAAATCACAGATGCAGGTTCTTATACTCTTCCTCCGTTAGATACAGATAATAAAGTATTCAAAATAATTAATTCTGAAAATGAATATTTTGTTCTTGAAAATCGTCAGCAGAGAGGATTTGATACAGAACTGCCTGGACACGGAATGCTTATTTATCATGTGGATAAAAGTGTATGGAATCTTCAAGGCAATTGTGTGAATTGCGAACCAGGACACGAAGGTTACAGAGTTGTAACTGCTTCTCAAAATATAAATGCTACAAATCCTTTCCCTGGAACAAACAACAAAACTTCTTTTACTGACAACACTACTCCAAACAGTAAGGCTTACGATGGAACAAATACAAACAAACCTATATATAATATAGTAGAGAATACTTCTACAGGCAATATTACTTTTGTTCTTATGAATGAAAACACATATCCTTATATAGCAAACACTCAGGTGGATTTCAAAACAGACACACTCAATCTTACTGCTCAAATAACACAGAACAACAATTCCATAACTCAAACCGGTGTTTGCTTCTCTATGGACAACGACACTCCTACTGTAAATGATGAAACCGTTATATCTTCTGTCGCAAGCAATAGTATAGACGTTGATGTTTCGGGATTAAATCCTAACACCACATATTATGTAAGAGCCTTTGCAAAACGAGGAAACTATGTTGGATATGGAGAAATAATAAAAGTAAAGACGCCGTGTGAAGTTGTACAGACTTTCCCTTATAGCCTTTCCTTTGAAGAAACAGATGAAGATATTTCTTGTCTTAGTCAAAATTCTCCGTTATCAACAAATCAATGGCAGTTTGTTGATAACATAAGTGAGAGTACAATACAAGCATACGATGGCAATAGATTTGCCTATCTAACTACTGATTATCTTTTGTCTTCACACCAAATGCAATTGCTTCTTCGCCCTTTTAACACTACTAATCTTTCTCAACCTGCTTTAATCTTTGCTTACGACCAAAAACGTGTAGGAAATAGAATAGATTATCTAAGAGTTTATTATAAAACATCCTTGAATAGTGATTGGTCTTTATTGAAAACTTATTCTTCTGGAACAACATCTTGGACAAAAGACACAATAGATCTTACAGTAAAAAGTACTAACCTATACATTATGTTTGAAGCAGATGTAAAAGGAGCAGGAGGAATATACTTAGACGATATTCAAGTAATAGAAAAAAATATTAATGCTTTCCCTATTGTAGTAACATCTGCTGCTGAAAACATAATTGACAACAATGCAAAAGCAAAAGCAAATCTTATTTCTGCAGGTTATACTCCGATAGTTCAAAAAGGCTTTGTTGTAAGTGAAAACCCTATGCCTACGGTTGATGATATGGTTTATTATATTACTGATAATGCTTTGGGAGAATATGAAGTTGATTTATCAGAACTTAATTCTTCCACTACTTATTATGCGAGAGCATTTGCAAGAAACCACGCTCTTGTTTCATACGGAGAACAGATTTCTTTCACTACTCTTTGCCCTCGCATAACAGAATTTACTTATCAACCTCAATTAAACGGTGAAGATACTCTTTGCTTTATAAATGAAGAAGGATTGTGGAGAACAAATACAACAGAAAATAGTTATAGATGTCAAGGTCAAGCAGAGGATACAAAAATCATAACTCCTTTATTAGATCTTTCCTATAAGAGTGATATGAAAGTTAGTTTTGATTACAAAGGAACAGCTAATCTAAGAGTTTTATTGAAAGAAAACATTGCTTCTTCTTGGCAAGAAATCGCAAGTATAAATGCTTCTAACAGTTCTTATCAACATACAGAATACTCTATCACTGCTCCTATAAATGTTAGCGAACAATCTTTCATTGCTTTTGAATATAGTGGCACAACGAATTCACAAATAGATATAAGAAATATAAAAGTAGAAGCCATATTACAGATACCTATAATTACAACTGATAGTGCTTCTCTTTCAGAATATAACAAAATAAAAGTTTCTGCAACAATACATTATGATGGTCTTTCCGATATTACTTCAAAAGGTGTTTGCTATTCTCTTTCTGGCAATCCTACAATAGAAGATAATGTTGTTGTTTCTCCATCTAATGAAAGCAGTTTTGATGTTACAATATCAGACCTACCAATTCTTACACAATATTATGTAAGAGCTTTTGCTACAAATTCTTTTGGTACTGCGTATGGTGAAATAATTCCTATTTCTACAAGATATTACTCTGTTCATAATAATATTATTTCATCTGACCAAAGAGTATGCAATGAATATCCTGAAATTCTTACAGGTCAAAATCCAACAGGTGGTAATGGAGAGTTCTCTTATCAATGGATAATGAGTAGAGATTTGATAACATGGGACGTTTGCGATGAAGGAGTATTCAATGACAGACCTACTTATCAACCACGTCCAGCATCTCTTATTGGAACTTATTATTATGCTCGTGTAGTTACTTCTGGTTTAACAATAGATACAAGCAACTATGTTACTATTCTTATAGATGATCCTACACGTGGAGGTAATATCTTTTCTAATTCAAATAGTGTAGCAGTAAATGAGAACCTGTCTTTGCAACTTAGAGCTTACACAGGAACTGTTCTTTATTGGCAAGTAAAGAAACCATCTCTATTTTTCACAGAATGGGATACAATAGAGAACTCTGAGAATTCTCCAAGCATAAATTACGTTCCAACAGTTGAGGGAGAACATACTTTCAAAGCCATAGTACAAAATGGAGTATGCAACATGGAAGAATCAAGTTCTAAAGTAATACAAGTAACAGAAGGTGTTGGTTTAGATGATATAAAGAATAGTAAAGACAATATTTATCTTTCACCTAACCCATCTAATGGTAATATTAATATAACTTCTTCTTCTCAAGAAAATATAAGCATAGTTATTACTAATCTTAATGGTGCTATTGTATATACTAATCAAACAACACTATTTAAAGGGGATAATAATCTAAATCTTTCTTTCTTGGAAACAGGAACGTATATTATAAGACTACAAGGAGAAAATATTGACTGGAAAACAAAACTTATAATAACCTCTAAATAGTTTTCACTATGAAAGAAGAAATAAAGAGACACATACTTGCTGCATTAGAAGAAGATGTTCAACAAGGAGATTATTCTACTCTTGCATCTGTAAAAGAGGGAGAAACAAAAAAAGTTAAACTTGTTGCAAAACAAGATGGAATACTTTGTGGAATAGACGTATTTTGCTTGGTTTTTGATTTATTAGACAAATCACATAATATCAAAATCACAAAATACAAAAAAGATGGTGAAGAATTACACAAAGGAGATATTATCCTAAGAATGGAAGGTAATGCTCGTGCAATATTAACAGGAGAAAGAACGGCACTAAACTATATGCAACTTCTTTCAGGTATTGCAACAACAACAAAAGAATATGTTTCTCTTATAGAAGGAATGCACACTAAACTTTTAGATACAAGAAAAACAACTCCTGGTCTTAGACTTTTGGAAAAATATGCTGTAAAAACCGCAGGGGGATACAATCATAGATTTGGTCTTTTCGATATGATTATGCTTAAAGACAATCATATTGATTTTGCAGGTGGCATAAAGCAAGCAATAGAACAAACTAATAATTATCTAAAAGCAAACAATCTTGACCTGAAAATAGAAATAGAAGTCAGAGACTTCAAAGAATTAGATGAGGTCTTACAGATTGGAGGTGTAGATAGAATAATGTTAGATAACTTCTCTCCAATGGATTTAACAAAAGCCATAGATATTATTAACGGAAGATATGAAACAGAGGCTTCAGGAGGAATAAATAAAGACACTCTTAGAACTTATGCAGAAAGCGGAGTAGATTATATTTCTGTAGGAGCTTTAACTCATCATATTTCTGCCTTAGATATAAGTTTAGTAGCAGATGATGAATAAACAAAAGTGGCAACAGTTTCTTAGAAGACTTCTGTTTTGGCGACCTGTGAGAAATGTTCTGCATTATTCTCGTCTTGTTGTGTTGCCAGGATTTCAAAGAGTGCCTATATTTGATGTGATTGTCTTCTTTATAAAGGGACTTACCAAAGGTGCATTAAACCAAAGAAGTGCAGCAATCAGTTTTCACTTCTTTCTTTCTCTGTTTCCTCTTATATTGTTCTTAGTTTCGCTGTTGCCATTCTTGCATTTGGATTTTTTAACAGAAAGATTACTTAGTCTTGTGCAGGAGTTTGCACCTAACAGTGCAGGAGATTATATCTCCAATACTATTTCCGACCTTATGCATCACAAACATAAAGGATTGATGACTATAGGTTTCTTCTCTTCTATCTTTGTTGCTTCCTCGGGAGTCAATGCTTTACTTTTGTCATTAAACGCTTCACAACATACAACTAAAAAACGTTCTGCATTCAAACGCAGATTAATAAGCGTAGGTCTAACTATTGGCATTGCTATAGGTATTATTATAAGCATACTCTTGATTATCTTTGCAAAACGTTTAATAGTCTATCTTTTAGCTAATGATATTATCAAAAGTTTGTTGCAGTTTTATATTCTAAGAGTATTAAAATGGGTTATAATAGTTATTATACTTTATTTAGTATTTGCAATGATATATTACGTTGCTCCTGCCGATAAACGAGGATATAGGTTTTTCTCTGCCGGAGCAAGTTTGGGAACTGTCCTATTTATTCTTTTCTCTCAAGGATTCAATTGGTACATTATCCATTTTTCACGCTACAACGCTTTGTACGGTTCTATTGGTGCTATGATTATATTTCTTTTGTGGATATATTTAAATTCATACATTATTTTGATTGGTTTTGAACTTAATGCTTCTATTGCTGACGCTTACACTCAAGGACGAGCGCTCAACAATAAGGATGAAAACGGCAAAAAAGCCCTACGCCTTTCTCGTTCAGCACAAAATATGTCCTCTTTAGAAAGATTGAAGAAAGATTATAAACGCTGGTATATCAGAAAAGTCTATCCTAAAATAAAAAATCTAAAAAGAGAATCATAAACACAAGATTCTGTTTTATTGAAAAAATGTTTTAATCTGTGAGACAATGTATTGCAATTGTTCAACAGAGAGTTCTGTGTGCATAGGTAAAGAAAGTACTTCTCCGCATAGTCTTTCTGCGTTAGTCATTTCATTTCCACTGCGTGCAAGAGAAGAAAATGCTTGCTGTTTGTGAAGAGGTATAGGATAATACACTTGACTTGGCACACCGTTTTCAGATAGATATTGCTTTAAATTATCTCTTTTCCCATTGAGAACTTTTATTGTATATTGGTTGTAAGTGTGTGTAGAGTGGCATTGTTGCTTAGGAACAATGATTTGTTTAATATCCTCCAACTCTTTGTTGTAAAACTCTGCCACTTTTCTTCTTTCGGCTATATATTTGTCAAGATATTTTAATTTTACCTTTAAAACACCTGCCTGTAAAGTATCTAAACGAGAATTAACGCCTATACATTCATTTCTATATTTCTGTTTCATCCCATGGTTTGCTATCAAACGTAGCCTTTCTGCCAAGTAATCATCATTAGTAAACATCGCCCCTCCATCTCCATAACAAGCTAAATTTTTTGTAGGAAAGAAAGAAGTACAACCAATATCACCTATTGTTCCTAAAAACTTTGTCGTATTATCTTTGAATGTATATTCTGCTCCTAAAGATTGAGCATTATCTTCTACCACTGCAAGGTTGTAATCTGAAGCAACTTCCATTATACTCTCCATTTCTGCACCTTGACCGAAAAGATGTACAGGAATTATTGCTCGTGTTTTATTTGATATGGCTTGAATTATATTCTGAGCAGTTACATTAAAGTTTTCATAATCCACATCCACAAAAACAGGTCTAAAACCCAACAAAGCAATGACTTCTGCTGAAGAAATAAAGGAAAAAGACGGACAAATAACCTCATCATTAGGCCTCAGGTTTAACGCCATTAAGGAAATCATCAAAGCATCTGTTCCGTTTCCACAAGAAATAACATGTTTTACATTCAGATATTCCCCAAGTTGAGATTCAAACTCTGAGACTTTCTGCCCTTTTATAAACTGAGAACTTTCTAAAACACTATCTATTTCAAAGTTTATTTCATCTTTGATTTTCAAGTACTGTTGTTTTAGATTAACCATTTCTATCTTTTCCATACAACTATTAACGCAAATTCAGAAAAAAGATTTTATAATATTGAAAATAAATGCTGAACACATCACTTTTAGACTTACTCAAAAAAAGAGTTGATGTTTGATGTAAAAAGACTTAGTTTTGAGAAAAAAAGACTTGATCTTTTTTTCTCAAATCCAACTCTTTTTGGTGTAAAGAGTTGATCTTTTTTCACCAAGTCTTGATTAATTTTTTTCAACAAACAAGAATAAAAAAATAGGAACAAATAATTTATTTCCATTGTTTTCGTTCTAATATATCATATCATTTTTTGAAAAACCAAAGAAAAATAGATGAAAAAGTTTTTTGTAGTCAATCTTCTATTTATGCTTAGCCTAAATCTATTGATTAAATCATTTTGGATTTTGGGAATAGATAGAAGTGTACAAAATGCTTTACCAAGTGGCGAATATGGAGTTTATTATGCTTTATTGAATTTCAGTTATTTGTTTAATATCATTCTTGACTTTGGAATAAACAACTTCAACAATAAAACCATTGCACAAAACACTTTTCTTCTAAAGAAATACTTTGCAAGAATACTTCCTCTAAAACTTATCTTGGCAGGTGTGTATATTGTAGCTGTTTTTGTTGTGGCACTAATTGGAGGTTATAAAAGCAGAGCATTTAATATGCTTATGTGGCTATGTTTGTTTCAGATTCTCACTTATTTTCTCACTTATTTCCGCAGCAATATATCCGGACTTCTACTCTTTAAAACAGATTCTATCCTGTCTATATTAGACAAAAGTCTTACGATTATTTTTTGTTCTATCCTGCTTTGGACAAGTTTTCTGAAAGAAGATTTTAAGGTAGAGTACTTTGTTTATGTACAAGTGCTGAGCATATTCATATCATGTGTGGTTGCCTTAGCCATTTGTTTGACAAAAACAGGATTTATCAAACTTGTTTGGAATAAAGCCTTTATGCTTGCCATACTTAAATATGGCTTCCCATTTGCTTTACTAAGCCTTCTTATGTCATTTTACAATAGAATAGACAGCGTGTTTTTGGAAAGATTGTTGGATGACAATGGTTTTGCAGCAGGAGTCTATGCTTCGGGATTTAGACTTGTAGATAGTGCAAATATGGTTTCTTATCTTTTTTCTGTTATACTGCTTCCTTTCTTTGCTAAGTTAATAAAGGACTCTAAACTACTGCCTACGGATTTTGTTGGAGAAAAAAACAAGAATATCAAAGATATTATTAAGATTTCATTTCATCTACTTTTGGTTCTAAGTATGGGATTTGTTTTAGTTTCATTTTTGTATTCCAATGAACTAATGACGCTTTTATATAACAAAAATATAGAAGAAAGTGCTGAAGTTTATCGCATTCTTTGTTTTTGTTTTATTCCTGTTTCCACAACATATATATTTGGAACACTGCTCACTGCTAACGGTTCTATGAAAAAACTAAATATTGTTGCAGCTTGTGGAATGGTTATGAACATTGTGCTTAATATAATACTCGTTCCAAAATATCAGCAAAATGGTTCTGCCGTTTCTTCTTTAGTCTCTCAGGTAGTTACCGCAATACTACAAGTTTGGATTGCAATTAGAATATTTAATATCAGTTTTAATGCTAAGTACGTTACAAAAATTATCAGTTTTGTTCTGTGTATAACTCTTATGTCTTATTTG
>Ga0256406_1003478_pt1 | contig 19507 bp, 12 predicted proteins | sample RumenRJG_03DNA_FD_185986 | JGI IMG/M metagenome (GOLD analysis project Ga0256406, IMG submission 185986) | Bovine rumen microbial communities from Lethbridge, Alberta, Canada - RJG_03 | ecosystem: Host-associated > Mammals > Digestive system > Stomach > Rumen | place: Canada: Alberta | collected...
TTTTTTATCGCGATTGAGCACACCCAAATGATAGCCCACTGCCCAAGCATCAGGCCTGAAGTAGGATTGGGCTGAAGTCATCTCCCCGCTGTAGGTGCCGTCTTCGTAGACGTTCACGTGCCAGCGGGGATTGTAGTTGAATACATTGGCCACAATAAAGCCGGTTCCCACCCCATAGGAGCGGTAACCATGGGAGCCGCTAAACTTGCCATTGCCGTGCAGTAGCCTTATTTGATAGCTCTTGTTTGTAATTGGTGGATTTATAGTACTGATTGACGACGTTACTGCCTTGAATCTCATACACTGCATAGCCATTGGGTGTGCCATCAATACAGAAGTTTGAGGACATCTTGTTTTTAAGACCACCTTTAGGGGGAACCATTTGCACTATTTGAACGTTTTATAAAGTATTTGTAACAAATCACAAACCCTGATGAACAATCAAACACTAACTTTGCACAAAATTTCAACCTAAAAATAAATTTTAACTTAAAACTACCGCTAATGCAAAGTATTAAAATGATGGAGAAGAAAGGAATAGCCCTATTCTTTCTCAGTTTGAGTACAGTAGCAGGCTTCGCGCAATCCCCGATCAAGGGCAACGTGAAAGATGCTAACGGTGAGCCAATTCTTGGCGCTACGGTAAAGGTAAATGGTTCTAAGGTGGCTGCGGTCACAGACTTAGACGGAAACTTCGTGGTGAATGCCAAGCCTGGTTCCACCATTACTGTTTCTTATGTGGGCTTTGTAAGTCAGACTGTTACAGTTAATGGCACCAACCTCATTCCTATTGTATTAAAAGAAGACGACCGCATGCTCAACGATGTGGTAGTCATCGGTTATGGCGTTCAGAAGAAGAGCGACCTGACCGGTGCTGTTGCTTCGGTCAACGGTGACGACATTAAGAATCTCGCTACCTCTGATGCCGGTGCTGCACTGCAAGGTAAGGTTACAGGTGTGCAGATCATCAACAGTGGTGCGCCGGGTGCTGGTGCAGAAATCCGTGTGCGTGGTTATGGTTCCAATGGTAACAACTCCCCATTGCTGATCGTTGACGGTCTGAAGGTCGACAACATTCAGTACCTCGATCCCTCGCTCATCAAGTCGGTGGAGGTGTTGAAGGATGCCGCTTCCGCTGCCATCTATGGTGCCGAGGCTGGTAATGGTGTCGTCCTCATTACCACGAAGAGTGGTTCCAACAATGGTGGGCATGCACAAATCAGCTACACGCTCAAGGCTGCCAACCAGAGCTTGGGCAAGAAAGCCGACCTCTTCGATGCACCCGAGTATATCGAGTATCACAAGTATCTCGGCGACCTCACCGACGAAGAGCTCAAGTCAAAGAATTACAATGGCCAGAACACAAACTGGTATGATGAGGTGTTTGGAAACAGTTGGAGCGTGGAGCATAACGTGACTGTGCAAGGTGGAAACGACAAGGGGCACCTGCTGGCCGGACTGGGCTATGTCGACAACGATGGTATTGTCAAGGGTAAGAAAGATGTCTACCGCCGCTTTACTGCACAACTTAATGCCGACTATAAGTTCTATGATTGGCTGACCGTGACCAGCAACACCTCTGTGGAGAAATGGAGTACGCGGGCACTAACCAACGGCTATCAGTCATTCCTTAACTCAGTGGTGTCTATCGACCCGCTTACACCCGCCTATGTCTATAGTCAGGACGACATGGGAATAAATATGAAGGATCACTGGAATATGCCAAACCATGGAAATGTGATGACGCCTCCGGGCTATACTGATGAGAACCCTATTTGGTACGGCACGTCGAAGTATATCGAGGATGCCACGGGTAATCCGTTGGCTATGCGTGACCGTCGTAACGCTAAGAACAGTGGCCTGTCTGTCCGTGGCTCTCTTGCCGCCAACTTCACTCCCACCAAATGGCTGACAGTCACCTCAAGGTTGGGCTATCGCATCAGCAACAGTAATTCGCATGAGTATTTAGGTCCGTTCTGGCTCACCTCTATGGCCTACAGCGACAACTATTCCATTTCCGCCGCCACCAACTCGGGACTCTATTACCAATGGGAAAATTTCGCCAACTTCCTCCATTCGTTTGGCAAGCACAATGTGGGCGCCATGATTGGTATGTCGTACACCAAAAACCATTGGGACAACACCTCTGCCTCGTCAAGTGACACCAAGGAAATCTTGGAGGGCGACGCTGCACCTAACTATCAGTTCATTGACTTCCTCAACGCAAATGGTAAGTCGCACCTGAAGGCTAACAACCAACCCGGCGATGCCACACAGTTGTCTTACTTCGGCCGTTTGTCGTATAACTACGATGAGCGCTATTTCTTCCAGTTCAACATCCGCCGCGATGCCTTTGACTCTTCGAAGTTGTCTGCTCACAACCGCTGGGGTACCTTCCCCTCTGTCTCTACTGGCTGGGCCATCAGCAATGAGAAATTCTTCAAGAACGCCGTCAGCCCTGAGGCTGTGTCTTTCCTGAAGTTGCGTGCTTCCTGGGGACGCAACGGTAACGTCAACATCCTCAGTGGCTATAAGTATCAGTCTACCATCGGCTTCGGTGGCTATTACAACTTTACCAACGAGGCTACCACAGGTGCAGCACCGACCAGCCTGGCTAACCCAGATCTGACGTGGGAGACTGCCGAGCAGACCGACTTAGGTCTTGATGCCCGCTTCCTCAACGACCGGCTGACCTTCGGCTTCGACTGGTACCGCAAGATGACCAAAGATCTGCTCATCAACATCCAGCCTTATCCTGAGATTGGTTTCAGCACAGCAACGGTGAACTCCGGTAAGATTCTCAATACCGGTGTGGACATTGACCTGGGATGGAAAGACCATATCGGTGATTTGAAGTACAGTGTCAGCACCAACTTCTCAACGCTGAAGAACGAGGTGAAGAAGGTTAACGACCTGTTGCCGCGATACAGCGAGATTGGTATCAATGGTTTCAACAACAAGCTCTCTCCAACCTTTGAGGCCGGTCACCCGATGTGGTATTTCCGTGGCTTCAAGTATGCCGGCGTGGACAAGGAAACCGGAAAGGCACTCTACTACGACAAGAACGGTGAGATCACTGACGCTCCTAAGGACGATGACAAGCAGGATCTTGGCTCCGCTATTCCTAAGTTCACCTATGGTATCACCATCAACCTGGAATACAAGGGCTTTGATTTTACGGTCTTCGGTACGGGTGCTGCTGGCAACAAGATCTATAATCTGATGGTTTCTGCCGACCGCCCACGTATCAATGGCATCGACACCTACTGGAAAGACTCGTGGAAACAGAAGGGCGACAACGCCAAGTATCCTGACATGAAAGTGGTGTCGACCGACTGGACCTTCTTCAGTTCAAGCGCAGCCATCTTCAACGGCTCTTACTTCAAGTTCAAACAGATTGAGCTGGGCTATACCCTGCCGTCAAAGTTGACCCGCAAGGCTCTGATCAGCTCACTGCGCTTCTCGGTTTCTCTCGACGACTTCTTCACGATCACCAGCTATCCTGGTGCCGATCCCGAGACCTCGTCGCTTAACAGCGGTGCTTCCCGCGGCTTCGATAACGGAAACTATCCTACCTCAAAGAAGGTGGTCTTCGGTGTCAATCTTACATTCTAATGACTAAAAACAGACAACAATGAACAAACATATCATTCCTATTATCGCGTTGCTGGCAGGTATGTCTTTCACAGCCTGCACAGACCAACTGGACATAGAGCAGAAGGGCACAAAGCCTACTTCTGAATTCTACAAGACCGACGCTGATTGTGAAAAGGCATTGGCAACGGCTTACGAGGGCTTCATGGTCAACACGCTCGGCCGTACCACCGTGGCAAACGGCCCGGGTATCTACACGCCGGCACGTGTGCTGGCCAATGATCCGGGCGACGACGTGCTCTACGGTGGTGGCAACTACGGCGACCATGAGTTTGGTGGCGCCATCAACCAATTCCGCTATGAGAGCAATCCCGATGCCATCAACTTCCACTACCGTGGCCTGTATCTCTCGGTCTATGACGATAATCTCATCCTCGACCATTTCACCAATCCTGCCACTGCTTTCCAGAAGCAGGCTGTCGCCGAGGCAAGAGTCTTGCGCGCCTATAACTTCTTCCTCCTGGCCTGCTATTGGGGCCAGCCGCCTTTCGTCGATCATCTGCTCGACGCACAGGCTATTCCGACCAACAGCGAGATGACGCAACAGCAATATTACGAGTGGGTCGCCAAGGAGTGCGAGACTGCTGTGCCCGACTTGACCGAGCGCAAGAGTGTCGACGACAAATATGGGACTTATCGTGTGACGAAAGGCTTTGCCTATGCGCTGGCTGGCAAAGCACTTTTGTTTGCCAAGAAGTACGACGAGGCTAAGGCTGCCTTCAAGAAAGTCATTGATTCCGGCAAGTACGCTCTGGTGCCCGGTGACCAGTACCTCGATCTCTTCCACGTAGAGGGCGATGGCGCACCCGAGAAGATTTTCGAGATCAACATGTATTACAACCCTGCAGCCAGCGACTGGAGCACAGGCAGTGGACTAGGCTATATCCATCATTCCACCTGGATGGAGTCGAACTGCTTCAACTGGCGTGCCGGCAACTTCCAGGTCAATCCCGCCGCTACTTATACCGGTGTTGACGGGTGGGGCTCTATTGGCATTCCTGAGTGGTTTGGTGAGGAGTTCCATGAGAACGACGGCGACTCCAAGCGCTTCAAGGCAACCATGATGCACATCGACGATGCCGTCTATCAGACATCGGGCATCAAGGGCATGGAATATTCCGATCCTAAACTGAACAATATGAGCTTGGAGGAAAAGAAGAACTCTAAGGAAATCGGTATCAAGGATGTCACCCAGGGACTTTACGATCAGAGCTTCTACTTGCCGTTCAAGATGCTGATTCGCGCGAACGATGTCGAGGATGGCGGCAAGCACGGCGGCAACCTGCGCCTGAACAACATCATTGTCATGCGCTATGCCGAGGTGCTGCTCGACTATGCCGAGTGCTGCTTGCAGACCGGTGACAATGCTGAGGCCAAGAAGTACATCAATTTGATTCAGGAGCGTGCCGGCTCGAAGACCATAAGCGCCAACGTTGATATGGAGGTACTCAAGAAAGAGAAGTCTTATGAGATGTGGTTTGAGGGTTGCCGCTTCCAGGATATTCTTCGTTGGAACGATGCCAAGGGACTGGCACATCTCAAGGATGCCGGCAACGCTGTGCCGCACCTCTTCGACAAATTGTTCAGAGCGCCGAAGCCAGGTGAGAATCCAATCTGGGAGCATGGTACGGAAGCCAACAGCCGCTTCTACATCATTCACACCCATGAGGCTAAGGATGCAGGATTCACAGTCGGATTCCAGGAAAAGCACCGTCTCTTCCCATATCCATCATCTATCATCGAGATGAATCCTAACTTGAAGCAGAATCCTGGCTGGTAATCAGTTTCAACACAGATAATGAGTGAACATAAGGGGTTGTATCAAAGTAGAGAAGTCATGACTTCTGATACAGCCCCTTTCTTACTGTTATGTTTTGATGATGAAATATTCTATAATCTATGATTTCGCCCTTTGCGCCATGACACTATGGCCGGGTGCTGCATCAGCGCAGACTGTCGTGGCGGCCACAGAGTGCTTGCCGATGGGCAATTACCGTGAGGCTTCTGTCGGAGTAACAGCGGGTGACGCCGATGGCTACGGACATCACCTACGGTACGCATCGTTGTCGGGTAGGGGAAGCTGGCTGCGTTATGGCCTTGTTGACTTTTCGCCTTTGACCGATGCCTATCTCACTTTGTGTGTGCGCGCGGCGGACAATTCCCGGATTTGCGTGCGTGAGGGAAATGCCAAAGGAAAGGTGATCGCACGCGTAGAGGTGGTAGTGAAAAATGGAGACGGACCGTTTCAACGCGACTTCCGCCGGCAGTGGATGTCACTTGCAGTGCCGCTACGATCTCTTCCTAAAGGTGTTGCCGATGTGGTGCTGACCTGTGAGGGGCCGTGGGTCGATGTGGGATGGCTGCGTTTCAAGAATCGGCCAAAGTATTTTTCTCCGGCTACACAAGATGCAGCGCATCCTGACGAGCAGGGCTACTTGCGCCGTTGGCTGTTGCTGGAACCTATTCGTCAGGACATCCGCTCCAACATTGTCTTCACTGACAGCTATCTGCAAAAGGTCTTTAATAAGCAATATTTCAAAGGACAGATGACTGAGTTGCCGCACTCGGGTCAGCAGGAGCATGTCGGCGACCAGAGACTGAAATGGCATGCACTCGACAGTGAGCGCTACAGCGTTCGGCTCTTCCGCTTTGCCGAGCGGTGGGGACAGCAAACCTACGGTTCGCTGTTTTGGGCAGTGTCCGTGATTGACTGTCCGAAGGAAATCAAGAACGTGAGGCTGTCTGCCGGCTCCAATGGTGCATCGGCATGGTGGCTTAACGGCGAGCATGTGCTCACGCTGGAAGGCGACCGGCGCATGGTAGAGGACGACGCACGGTCGGGACGGCTCACACTTCACGCGGGGCGCAACATCCTCCGCTGTGCTGTTGTCAATGGACCTGGACTCAGCGACTTCTGCGTGCGCTTCCTCGATGACGAGAACCGTCCTATTGTTTCACCTCTTACTCTTACCCTATCAAAGAAATGAAAAGACTCTATACTCTTTTGGCCGTGGCGGTAATGACAGCTACGGCATTTGCCCAGGCTGGGGCTCCTTATATTCATGATCCGTCGACACTCGCCGAATGTGACGGTAAGTTCTATACGTTTGGAACCGGTGGAGGAGGTCTGATATCTGAAGATGGTTGGACTTGGCATGGTGGCGCTGTCCGTCCCGGTGGCGGTGCGGCTCCTGACGTGATGAAGCTCGGTGACCGATACCTTATTATATATGGTGCTACGGGGGGAGGACTCGGTGGCGGACACAATGGCCGCATTCTTACGATGTGGAACAAGACGCTTGACCCGAAGTCACCCTACTTCCACTTTACCAAGCCAGTGGAGGTTTGTTCGTCCGATGGCTTGGAGGATCAGGATGCCATTGACCCCTGTCTCTTCCTCGATCCTAACACGGGACGGTTGTGGGTGACCTATGGCACCTACTTCGGCAGTGTGCGGCTCATAGAGCTCGACCCGGCTACTGGCCGCCGTGTGGATGGTAACAAGGAACGCGATATAGCCATCGACTGTGAGGCTACCGATCTCATTTATCGAGACGGTTGGTATTATCTGCTTGGCACTCATGGCACCTGCTGCGACGGCGCTAACTCCACCTATAACATCGTTGTGGGACGCTCACGGAACGTCGATGGACCTTATGTCGACAATATCGGCCGCGACATGCTCCACGGTGGTGGCCGCATGGTAGTTGCCGCCGGTGACCGCAAATACGGACCGGGACATTTTGGTCGCACCATTGTAGACAAGGGCGTGGAGGTGATGTCGTGCCATTTTGAGGCCGATCTCGACCGCAGCGGACGCAGCGTCTTGGCTGTCTTGCCACTGCTTTGGCGCAACGGCTGGCCGGTGGCGGGCAGGCCGTTACGTGGTGGCAGTTTTGAGATTGCCTCAGAGCGACGCGGCTATTCGCTGGAGTTGGCTGTGGACTTCGTCAGGATGGAGCGCGATATAGAACCGTTCTTTCGCATCGATCCCAACAGTCCGGTGAAGGCATTGCCGGCTCTGACGCTTGCCGAAGTGGAGCCGTCGTGGTCCAAGGGCAACATTCGCGTGCGCTGCAGCGACTATATGTTCCGGCCCAATCAGTTGTGGACCATCGAGCCAGTACCCGAAAGTGGGGGCTACTTGAGTGCGCCCTATTTCAAGATATTGATTCGTGGTACGCATCGGGCTTTGGCTGCCACTGCCGACAAAGAGCTGACAACTGTGCCCGAATATGACGGTTCCGACAATCAGCTATGGCGTATTGAGCAGCTGACCGACGGCACGTATCGCATCATGCCAAAGGCTATTCCTGGTATTAAGGGCGATAACACCCACTACTGTCTTTATTCTGCTGGTGACTGCACGCCGACACTTGCCCCCTACGACTTCGACAGCGACAACTCGAAATGGCATCTTGAGCCTGTGAGTCAGCTTTAGCCCTTGGTCGACGGAGGATATGTCGGATGATGGCCGATGGCAATGTATATCTCTGCTATTTCACGATGACCTTGCGCGTTTTGCCGTTACTATTTTGAATGATGTTCACGCCGCGCTGCGCCTTCTCAAGTCTCATGCCATTGATGTTGTAGATGGTCTGTTGGATGGCATCTGTCCTGATGTTATTGATCTTTGTTGACGGATTATTCGTCTTAATCAGAGAGAAGCGTGCGGCACCCATCATGTTGCTTCCACGTGCGAAACCTTTTCTTTTTGAGTCATAATAAATATACTTGTTGCCGTTGGAAGCCGTGGTGGAGGTGAAATAGACATAGCTACCCTCAACGGTTCCCAGATAAGGAGTGGCTTTGGTTGAGTCGGTAGTGTTGGCTAAACCATATTTGCCACCGTCGCGGAGGTATTTTCCGTCAGCACTTCTGAGGAGGTAGACACCTGCTGTGCTGGTAGGGATGAACTCAATGTCGTACGCGCTTTCTGAAGCTTGGACAAAGCCTTTGGACGATGAGTCGTATGCCAGGAAATAGCCATCGCTTGCTTCCTCAAGCATGTAATAATAGTTGATGTCGGGACTGAACACCTTTGTTTCATTACTGCTTATTTCATCCTTGCCCATCCGTCCCCACGACTGATAGCGTGCGTAAGCATTGTAGCCTAAGTGAGGCGACTGTGAGTAGCCCACGTTTTGTGAGGCTATCTGCAGGTTGTAGGTGTTGTCATCGCGCAGCCACGGCAGTTTCTTGTTGGTGTCGTAGGTTGAAGTGATGATGCGCAGCACGTAGTCGCAGTCGGAGCGTCCCAGGGCGGAGGCGTTGGCGTACATAGCCAGTTCTTCGCGGAAGTCACCTATCAGATCGCATTGCAGACAAGCATTCTGCTTGGTGCTGTTGATGGTGTTCACCTTATATTCTTTCCATAGTGTGGTAAGACGCGACCAACCATGGTTGACAATGTCGTATTTGGCAATCGTCTTTCCGTCGAAGTGCTCATCGGTGAGATCGCCGTCCCAAAAGATGCGGAAGTTGGGGTAGCCGGTGATGTTGCCGCGGTTGACAAGATAGAGCCCTTTGCCATTGCAGTCGTAGATAGAGTCGCTGTGCAGCTGCCAGTATTCTGTTCCGGCCTGGGTGGAGTCGAGATCCAGGCATAGGCCGCGTCCTACGTCACCACCATGCACGAGCTGTCCGTTGAGCACCGTTCCGGTTTTGCCGTCTATCATGCAGGCGTCATACTTGGTGGGGCCCTCCGTGATGCGCCAGGTCTCGAGCCCCTCATTGTAGGGGTTGAGTTCTCCCACGCTTAGCATATCACCATGACCGAGTCCCGTGGACCAGAGCACGGTGCCGTCGTGGTCGATGGTTGCTGCGCCGATGCACACCTCGTCGTAACCGTCTCCGTCGAGGTCAGCCGCTTGACCTGCGTGACAGCCCTGTCCATAGAGCGAGAGTTTCTGATTGTGAGTACCCGTGGCGTTGGTGGTAATGGAGTTTCCTTTGTAAGACGAATGGCGCCACTCTTCTGTCAGGTTCTTTCCGTCCCAAGAGATGGCGGTGGCATAGACATAGGTGTAGATGCCTCGCTGCATGTAGCACACGGGTCGCACCTGTCCGTCACGACAAGGTATCTTGATGACGGCTCCCTTGAAGCCATTGCCACGACGGCCATAGCTGGCACCGTCTGAGTTTCCATCCGGATTCCATTCGCTCTGTATGTTGAAGTAGGGCCAATATTTTCTCGATGCAAGTTCCTTACCGTTCACACCGTCAAAGCAAGTAATCCACTCCTCACCCTTGGTGGGCAGTTTGTCGTGTCCACGATAATAGACCTTTTCTAAGTCGGTGTCGTAGCCGGGGAGTCCCTTTCCGACATAGTTACCGGAAGCGTCCTTGGTACCGGGAGCCGATTTGCAAATGAGTTCGCCCTTGCCATCGCCGTCAAAGTCCCATACCATATATGGGAAATTGTTGCCAGCGCCAATGTTTTGCCCCATATCGATGCGCCACAGCCGGGTGCCATTGAGCTTATAGCAGTCAAGATATTCGTGTGCAGGGATGTTGTAGGTCGTATTCATCAGGTCGGAGGGCATCCATTTCATGATGATCTCCTGCTCGCCGTCACCGTCCATGTCATAGGCTGAGGCGTCACCTGGAGTATAGCTGATGATGGTCGAGTCGGTGCCCGGTGCCTTTACGGCTTCGGGGGCATTCATGGGGATGTCGATGACCTCACTGGGATTGACGGTCACGCCATCTTGCTGATCTGTGATATGTCCCAACGAGTCTTTGACGATCAAGCTGAATTTTGAGTCGGCATAGCTGGCACTGCTCAGCCTTACGGTTGTCTTGCTGCGCATGGTGGCCACTTTCTGTCCGTCAGCGTAGAGCTCGTATTGAGTGTTTTTGGGGTTGTCGGTAGCACGCATTCGCCAGCTCACTTGGAGAATGTTGCCGTTGAGAAAGGCAAAGAGCCCTCGATTGTCTTTGGCGCTTACAGCCAGAATGCCTGCTGCAAGCAAAGGTAAGATAAGGTGTCGTTTCTTCATAAAACTTTATTCTTTAGACAGTTTTTAAGTTGTAGGGCAAAGTTAATACATTTATGGGTCAGCACAAATTAAAAATGTTCATAATGTAGTCTTTTCGTTCAAAATGGGTATTGAGCTGTGAATGGGAATGGTTGTGGATGAAATTGCAATATAATGAATGATATTGCTTGGCACTTTACCATTTTTTTACCACCTTTGCATCGAATTACTTTTAAACCATCCTGATGCAACAATCAAAAAACAAAATAAAAGATAGATATATGATTTATCAGAACATGCTATTGGGTCTCTTGCTTCTTGCCGCTTTGCCAGGGCAGGCCCGTGAGACTTACAATTTTAATTCATGTTGGAGAATTGATAATCAGAAGAAGACCGTGACTCTTCCCCATGCGTGGAACGAGGACGAGGCCTTCCGTGTGAGCACCTATGACATCTCTACCGGCGTGGTGTGGTATCGCAAGCATTTCCGTCTGCCGGCTTCTGCGTGGGGCAAGAAAGTCTTCATCGAATTTGAAGGCGCCCGCTCGGCAGCTGAAGTATGGCTCAATGGTCACAAGCTGGGCATCAGCGAGAACAGCATCATGGCCTTTGGTTTTGACATGACTCCTTATATTAAGAAAGGTGACAACTTCATAGAGGTCAAGACCGACAACTCGTGGAAATATCACGAGCAGGCCACGGGCAGCACCTTCCAGTGGGCCTCCAAGCCGTTTTACGTCAACTATGGCGGACTGCCGAAGAATGTATGGCTCCATGTCTGCGATGATGTGTATCAGACGCTTCCATTGTTCAGCAACCTTGGAACGACGGGCACTTATGTCTATGGATACAACTATGATGTGCCATCCCGCACGGCCACGGTTCACGTGGAGAGTCAGGTGCGCAATGACAGCGACGAGCCCGTGGCGCGCGGCTATAGGGTCAGCATCACCGACCCTGATGGCAAGGAAGTGGCCCGTTTCGATGGCTGCTCAGTCACTATTCCCGCTCATGGCACTGCCACGCTCACGGCGGAGAAACGCATCTCCGGCCTCCACTTCTGGAGCTGGGGCTATGGCTATCTCTACCGGGTGAAGACGGTGCTCACCGACGGTCAGGGTCAAGAGAGCGACCCCGTGACCACTATGACAGGCTTCCGCAAGACTGAGTTCAAACACGGCATGATCTACCTCAACGACCGCGTCATCATGATGCACGGTTATGCCCAGCGCTCCACCAATGAGTGGCCGGGCGTGGGACAGAGCGTGCCGGCATGGCTGAGCGACTACAGCAACAATCTGCTTGTAAAGTCGGGTGGCAACGTAGTGCGATGGATGCATGTCACGCCCTGGAAACAAGACGTGGAGAGCTGCGACCGCGTTGGACTCATCGAGGCGATGCCCGCCGGAGATGCCGAGCACGACGTGGAGGGCCGACGATGGGAACAGCGCTTGGAAGTGATGCGCGATGCCATCATCTACAACCGCAACAATCCCAGCATCCTCTTCTATGAGTGTGGCAACCAGCACATCTCAACCCTACACATGCGCCAGATGAAGTCCATTCGTAATCAGTTCGACCCCAACGGCGGACGCGCCATCGGCAGCCGTGAGATGCTCGACCAACCTGAGGCGGAGTATGGCGGGGAGATGCTCTACGTGAACAAGAGCGACACCAAGCCTATGTGGATGATGGAGTATTGTCGCGATGAGGGGCTGCGCTGGTACTGGAACTCGTGGAGCTATCCCTTCCACAAGGAGGGCGACGGACCGCTCTACCGCAACGCTCCAGCAACGTCATACAATCACAACAGCGATGAGTTTGTGGCTGAGCTGGTGCGCCGCTGGTACGACTACTGGCGCGAGCGTCCCGGCACGGGCACCAAGGTCAACGCGGGTGGTGCGAAAATTATCTTCAGCGACTCACAGAGCCATGGCCGTTCGGCCGACAACTATCGCGTGAGTGGTGTCACTGACCCCATGCGTGTGCCCAAGGATGCCTTCTTTGCTCATCAAGTGATGTGGGACGGATGGGTTGACGACCTGAAGCCTCGCACCTATATCTGTGGCCACTGGAACTACGAGAAGGGTTTCACCGTTCCCACCATCTATGTGGTGAGCAATGGCGACAGCGTGGTGCTTGAGCAGAACGGTAAGACGCTGCAGCCCACCAGTCACGACTGCCGCTTCCTCTTCACTTTCAAGAATGTGCCTTACGAGGCCAACCGGCTTACGGCCATCTCTTATGACAAGGAAGGCCATGAGTTGTCGCGCTACGAACTGCAGACCGCCGGCAAGCCCGATCATCTGAAGCTCACCACCATAGAGAACCCCACCGGCTGGAAGGCTGATGGCGCTGACGTGGCTCTGGTGCAGGTGGAAGTGGTTGACAAAGACGGGCGCCGCTGTCCGCTCGACAACCGTATGGTGAAGTTTGAGGTCAAGGGCCCTGCCGAATACCGTGGCGGATTGTCGAAGACGCAAGTTGTGGGGCAGTCGGCCAACAAGGCTGCTCTCGACTCCAAGTCGGTCGACAAAGCGGGACAGAGTGCTACGATTGACAACAAGGTGCTGGCTCATCTCAACCATGTCCTCTCCGACACGCTGCGTGTGGAGTGTGGCATCAACCGTGTAATGCTTCGCTCACTTACCAAGTCGGGCAAGATTACCGTAACCTGTAAGGCTGAGGGGCTGGCCGATGCCAACATCGAGCTGACCACTCAACCTGTCAAGGTGGAGAATGGCCTGACTACTTTCATGCCCTCTGACGGGCTCAAAGGCATTCTTGATCGTGGTGAGACACCTGCTACACCATCATTCAAGCAAACTCGTGAGGAGGTGGCTATCATCGGCGCCAAGGCTGGAAGTGGCAACAATCCCGCGCTGAGCTTTGACAACACGGAGAATACCGACTGGACGAGTGCGGCAAAGCTCGACAGCGCCTGGGTGACCTATACCCTCTGCGAGAAGACTAAGGTTGACGAGATTGTCATGAAGATGAAGGACTTCCGCTCCACCTCTTATCCTATCGAGGTGTATGCCGGCGATTCTCTTGTGTGGAGTGGCCGCACGCCAAAGTCCCTTTCCTTCATTCATATTCCAATGAACGGGGCACCGGCAACGGCTCAATATACCATCCGCTTGGTGGGCAACACCTCTACCCGTGACGCTTTTGGTGCAGTAAGAGAAATGGACAGCCGTAACGATGAGAAGATGGGCAAGCCGGGTAAGGCATTAAAGATTATCGAGATAGAATTTCTCAGGAATCTGAAGTAATGAATGATCATCACTCTCTTGTCAAAGTGATGACTGAGTTTCTAAATCCTGCCACGCTGCTCCAAGCATGGCGGCTCCACCAAAGCCCAACTCATGCAGGAGGGGCAGCTTGGCTTGGGTGACACCTCCTAAGGCAAATACTTTGCCATCAATAAGTCCTTCTTTTGCAGCATTTTGCAAAGATTCGAAAGAGAACTGCGAAAGGTAGCCTCGCTTGGAAATGCTGTCGAAGATGGGACTGAGAAAGAGATAGTCCATGGCGGCCTTTCGCTCGCGCACTTCATCGAATGAGTGGCAGGAGCAGGAAACGGTGAAGGACGGACGGGACTGCCCGACGGCTGCTGAATGGTGGGCTGATGAAAGCGCATCGGTCAAGTCATGTGGGATGTCGGGATTGCGGTGGTTGAGATGAATGCCGCCGAGGGTGTAGTGATGGCACAATTCAAAATGGTCGTGGAGAACGAGCTGCGGATGGCACCATGTGGGCAGACGGTCCAACAACTGTCGGAGGCTGCCTGCCGATGTGTCGGGCTTGCGTATATGTACGCGCCAAAAGGTGTGGGAGCTCAGCATCGAGACGATGCGCTCGTCTTCTCCCGGCGTCATCTCGGGAAGGGTGATGGCAATGAGACGCATGTAAGGAATGGATTTGTTTTGTTGACAGCTTTGGGATAGGATTGCTCCGGCTTGGTGATGAACACACCCTGATGAGATGGTTCATCGTCCATTGCCGGAGCAACATTTATTTCCCAGTTTACTTGAGACGGCTGATGATCATGTCAGCCACTTTCTTGCCCGACATGAGCATGCCACCGAAGATGGGCCCCATGCGCGGTGTGCCGGAGACGGCTGATGAGGCCATGCCGCAGACATAGAGACCAGGGTAGATTTCCTTGGTGCCGTCCACGACAGCCCGTTCACCTTCCACTACATCCAGCGACCGCTCACCGGCTACGGCTCCCGTTGGCGTGTCGAGGCGGATGCCGTTCTTTCTTGCCACTACTTTGCTGATCTCACTGTCGTGGCCAGTGCCGTCGATGACAAACTGCGACAGCACGTTGAGAGGGTCTACGTGGAGGCCTTCGCGCAGCACTGGGGTCCAGTTGACGACGACGCCGCTGACTTTGTTGGCTTTGAAAATTACGTCTTCCACAGAGTAGCAGTTGAATAAGGTGGCACCGGCATGAACGGCATGGTAGAGCAGGGAAGAGGTGCTCTCAATGGAGTCGACGGTATAGAGATTATTCTCGAATGGCTCGTAGCGAATGTCAAACTCGCGGATGATGTCCATGGCCTCTTCCTGGATGACCACTTGGTTGAACATCATGGCGCCGCCCCACATACCGCCGCCTGGAGACAGCTTGCGGTCGAAGAGCGCCACTCGCACACCGGCTTTGGCGAGATAGTAGGCGGCGACGATGCCCGACGGACCACCGCCTACGATGGCTACGTCGAGGGTTAGATTCTTTTCCAGTTTGCTGAAATAGGTCTGGATAATGCCTTTAGAGATTTGTGTCTCAATCATAACTGTTGATTATTAGTGAAGTATTGATTCTTACTATTCCTGTTCGGCCTCGCAGAGATCGTGGCTGATACGTGCGGCGCAGTAGTTGGGACCGCACATCGTACAGAAGCGGCCCTGATGGGGGTTGGCAGCCTCATAGATGGTGCGGGCGCGCTCCGGGTCGAGGCTCAGGTCGAACTGGTCAATCCATCGGAAGTCATAGCGTGCGCGTGACAGCGCGTCGTCTCGCACCGTTGCCCCGGGATGTCCCTTGGCGATGTCGGCAGCGTGGGCCGCAATCTTGTAGGCGATGATGCCGTTGCGCACGTCCTCAAGATCGGGTAGGGCGAGGTGCTCCTTGGGTGTGACATAACAGAGCATCGAGGTGCCGCACCAGCCGATGAGCGCTGCTCCTATGGCGCTTGTGATGTGGTCGTAGCCGGGCGCGATGTCAGTCACCAGCGGGCCGAGGGTGTAGAATGGCGCATGATGGCATTTCTGCTGCTCGCGCTCCACGTTTTCCTTTATCTTATGGAGAGGCACATGCCCCGGTCCTTCTATAAACACCTGCACGTCTTTGTCCCAGGCTCGTTCGACGAGTTCGCCCATGGTGTCGAGCTCCGCAAACTGAGCACGGTCGTTGGCATCGTGAATAGAGCCGGGGCGCAGGCCGTCGCCCAAGGAGATGGCTACGTCGTACTGCTGGCAGATGTCGCAGATGTCATCGAAATGGGTGTAGAGGAAGCTCTCCTCGTTGTGCATGGCGCACCACGACGAGATGATGCTGCCGCCGCGGCTTACCATGCCCGTGAGACGGTCGAGCGCGTAGTGCACGTTTTGCAGCCTTATGCCGCAATGGATGGTGAAGTAATCCACTCCCTGCTCGCATTGCTCGATGAGCGTGTCGCGGTACACCTCCCATGACAAGTCGGCAATCTTCTCCTTGACTTTCTCAAAAGCCTGATAGAGGGGCACGGTGCCCACCGGCACCGGACAGTTGCGCAGAATATGCTCACGCGTCTCATGGATGTGGCTGCCGGTGGAGAGGTCCATGAGCGTGTCGCCGCCCCACTTACAGCTCCACACCGCTTTCTCCACTTCTTCCTCGAGATTGGAGGAGAGAGCCGAGTTGCCGATGTTGGTGTTGATTTTCACGAGGAAGCGGTCGCCGATGATCATCGGCTCTGCCTCGGGATGGTTGTGGTTGCAAGGAATGACAGCCCGGCCGGCTGCTACCTCGTCGCGTACAAACTCCGGAGTGATGTAGGTGTCGATGCCGAGGGCTTTGTTGTTCATGTTCTCACGGATGGCCACATATTCCATCTCGGGTGTAACGATGCCTTGCCGTGCGTAATAGCGTTGCGTGCCCTTGCGGTCGGGCATCCATGTGGCACGCAGCCGCGGCAGTCCACGCTGCAGGTCAATGTCGATGGACGGGTCGCTGTAAGGTCCGCTGGTGTCGTAGATGTAGACGGGATCGTTGGGGCGGCTGCTCTGCTTGCCCTCGTGCATGGTGACGGTCGGCATGAGGCTGACCTTGCGCATGCCAACCTTGAGGTAAGGATAGCGCGTGCCCTGGATATAAACTTTCTCGGAATGGGGATAATGGATTTTGATATTTGGATTCATGGTCGTTGAAAAATAGTTTGACAAACAGTTTGGCAGATTCGTTTCATCTCTTCTGTCGGATCATCCGCTCTGACGACACATCCGCTGAGAGCGATGCCATCGACTCCTGTGGCCATCAGGGCAGGGATGTCGGCCCGTGTGATGCCCCCGATTGCCACAATGGGCGTGGTGATGCCTGTCTCCCGTCGGGTCTGTATGATATGATGGTAACCGTCGAGCCCTAAGACGGGTGCGAGATGGCTTTTGGTGGTGGTGAAACGGAAGGGACCGCAGCCGATGTAGTCGGCATGGGCTTTGGCAGCCCGCAGCAGATCCTCGTCGGTGTTGACTGTTGCGCCGATGATGGCTTCCTTGCCAAGAAGCTGCCGCGCCTTGTCGAGGGGCATGTCGTGGCGGCCGAGGTGCACGCCGTCGGCTCCAATGCGCTGGCACAGTTCCACACGGTCGTCAAGGATAAGCATGGCACCGCTGGCGTGACAGAGACTAACCGCCTCGCGTCCGACGGTCACTACCTCCTCGTCGGTGGCATCTTTCATACGCAGTTGAATCCATCGGCAACCGCCTTTGAGCGCCATTGCCACTTCTTGCAGGTGGGTGTATCGGCTGGTAGCATGAGTGATAAATTGCAGCATGATCATGACTGGATAATGAGTTTTTGGGGATTGAAGAAATGGTTGACAGGTCCGTGCCCGTGTCCGATGGCGATGTCCTTGCCGGCCATTAGGGCCTGGCTGATGTATCGCTTGCCCAGGCTGACGGCTTCTGTCAGGGTTAAGCCGCGCGCCAGCCCTGCGGTGATGGCGGCTGAGAGCGTGCACCCTGTGCCGTGGCTGTTGACCGTGTCGATGCTAATGGACCGATAGGGGATGGAGGCGCCGTCTTTGGTGAACAGCCAGTCGGTCTTTTCTGTCGTGTCACAGTGCCCTCCCTTGATGAGCACGGCCTGGCAGCCCATGTCAAGGATGCGTCGTGCAGCGAGTCTGAGGTCAGTGTCGGTGGAGATGGTCATGCAGGAGAGCGTCTCGGCTTCGGGCAGGTTGGGGGTAAGAAGGGTGGCAAGGGGCAGGAGTCGTTCGACGAGCGCACTGACGGCTTTTTTTGTCATGAGCGGCCTTCCCGATGTCGACACCATGACGGGATCCACAACGAAGGGCATCGGCGGATAATCAATCAGCGTATCGGCAATGGCCGCAATGGTCAGCTCGTTGTCGAGCATGCCACTCTTGACGGCCATGGGACGGATGTCGTCGAGTACGGCACGGAGTTGCTTGGCGACCATGTCGGCAGGAACCGTCAAGACGTCTTGCACGCCAAGTGTGTTCTGGACCGTCACTGCCGTCACTACGCTACAGGCATAGCAGCCCAAGGCCGATAGCGTCTTGATGTCAGCCTGGATGCCTGCTCCGCCACAGCTGTCGGACCCGGCGATTGTCAATGCTGATATGTAATTCTTGTTTTCGTGCATCGCTCTGATATTACTTCATACAAACAATTCATCAGAGAGGTGCACAGCCAACTGTGTCCTTCGAAAATATTCGCAACTTCCTACGGCAGCATTACCTGCATCAGGTTCACGGGTATCATCTCAGCTTCGCCGTTCTCAATCGAGACTTGGCTCCGCACCCCTCTGACAGACCATTGGCCTGCCATCTTTCAGTCTGCATCAGGTCCACCACTTTAGTGTTCCTTTTGCTTTTAGTTGATGCAAAATTATAAAAAAATGATAACGGAAGAGTATAATGGGCAGAACCTTAACATGCTTTAACTGTCTCTATTCGGCCATTTATATTTTTACGTTGTTTTCTCCTTCCGCATTTGGTGGAGTGTAGTTGGCCGGTACCAGACCGGCCACTACACTGTCACCAGTGGAGCACGTCTTCATGGGTATCATCCGCGGTGCCATTCTCTTTAAAATTAATGGAAGATCGGCATTCGCTGAATTGTTACCATGCCAAGTCAGACGAGCGTAGAGTAGTTCTACGGTTTGGTCGTTCCGCCATCGGTGGAGGACGACTGGCCCGCAGTGCCTCCCGGAGCATAGACGCTGGCCTCTTGCATTTGGGCCGCTGAGGTGAGCTCGGCGCGGGTGAAGTTGCCGGTAGAGCGGGATCGCAGGCGCACCGACTTGATGTTCTCGGTCACCGTGAAGTCCTTGCGGGTCTTGGCGAGTTTGGTAGTCAGACCGGCCGAGAAGATGGCGAGGTTGGGTATCTTTACGGCGTTGCCGTCGAGCACAAGCTCGTGGATGCAGTTCACCATGTCGGTCAGCACGCCCATGATGGCACCCTTGGAGTAGGGCGTGTGGTGGTTGGCCATGTGCTCAGCGAGCTTCTCCAGGTCGTAGGTTTCGTTGACGGTGGCCATGGCGTACCATTTGCCGTAATTTTCAGAACCGGCCATCTTGTTTTGTAAAAGTCTGTAGTGAAGCATATGAGTGAGGAGTTAGGAGTTAGGAGTTAGGAGTT
>Ga0256406_1003479_pt1 | contig 19500 bp, 19 predicted proteins | sample RumenRJG_03DNA_FD_185986 | JGI IMG/M metagenome (GOLD analysis project Ga0256406, IMG submission 185986) | Bovine rumen microbial communities from Lethbridge, Alberta, Canada - RJG_03 | ecosystem: Host-associated > Mammals > Digestive system > Stomach > Rumen | place: Canada: Alberta | collected...
GTTCTTAATTCTTTTATTTTTCACAACACAAAAGTACTACTTTTTACCGAATGCGCCAAGAACTTTTTGCTTTTTGGCGCTTCTTTGTTTATCCTTTGTGTTGCATTTTCTATTTGAACTTAAGAAATCCTCACCATCTTTCTGTATAATTTGATTACTGTTCGATTGTTTTGTATCTGTCCGTGGATGAGGGAATTAACAGCATGGTTAGTAACTTTTGCCCGCCATACCATATAAAATGTGTACTTTTGTAGTCCAAAATCACGCTGCGTGTGCGGCCAAAATATTATTAGTCAATATATAACATCGTAATTTAATCCCACAAAACACCATGAGCGGCTTCTTCGGCGTCGTCAGCGAGCATCCCTGCGTAACTGACCTTTTCTATGGTACTGACTACCATTCCCACCTCGGCACCAAGCGTGCCGGCCTGGCCACCTTCGATGGCCCCAACGCCCACCAGAACATCCACAACATCCAGAACTCGCATTTCCGCCCGAAGTTCGCCAAGGACCTCGACGAGATGCTCGGCAACGTCGGCATCGGCATCATCTCCGACACCGAGGCCCAGCCTGTCATGGTCAACTCGCATCTGGGCCGTTTCGCCATCGCCACCGTCTCGAAAATCAACAACATCGACGAGCTGGAACAGGACTGCCTCAGCCGCCACCAGCAGTTCACCGACCTCTCGCGCGGACGCACCAACCCCACCGAGCTCGTCGCCCTCCTCATATCGCAAGGCAAGGACTTCGTCTCCGGCATCGAGAATGTCTATTCGCGCGTCAAGGGCAGCTGCAACATGCTCATCCTCACACCCGACGGCGTCATCGCCGCCCGCGACCGCTACGGCCGCACCCCCATCGTCATCGGCCGCCGCGGCAACGACTACGCCATCGCCTCCGAGTCCCACTCCTACGTCAACCTCGGCTACGAAACCTGCCGCTTCCTCGGCCCCGGCGAGGTGGTCAAGGTCACCGTCGACGGCGGCATCAAGGTTCTCCGCCCCGCCGAGGAGAAGCTGCAGATCTGCTCCTTCCTCTGGATCTACTACGGCTACCCCTGCACCGAATACGAAGGCATCAACGCCGAGGAGGTGCGCTACGAGCTGGGACGCCTGATGGGTCAGCGCGACGATGTGCATGCCGACTTCGTCAGCCCCATCCCCGACAGCGGTATCGGCATGGCCCTCGGCTACAGCAACGGCCGCCAAATCCCCTACAAGCGCGGCCTCCTCAAATACACCCCCACCTGGAGCCGCTCCTTCATGCCTGTCAACCAGGCCGACCGCGCCCTCGTGGCCCGCATGAAGCTCATCGCCTCGCGCGCCGTGCTCCACGACAAGGAGGTAGTCTTCTGCGACGACTCCATCGTCCGCGGCACCCAGCTGCGCGACAACGTCAAGATGCTCTACGACTATGGTGCCCGCAAGGTCCACGTCCGCATCAGCTGCCCCCCCCTCGTCCACGGCTGCTCCTTCCTCAACTTCTCCGAGTCGAAGACCGACCGCGAGCTCATCACCCGCCGCGTCATTGAGGAGCTCGAAGGCGGCACCGTGCGCAACCTCGAGGCCTACCACGACCACACCACCCCCGAATACGCCCGCATGGTCGAGGTCATCCGACAGCACATAGGCGTCGACACCCTCGCCTTCAACACCGTCGACGACGTCTGCGCTGCCATCGGCCTCCCGCGCGAGAGCCTCTGCCTCCACTGCTTCGACGCCTCCTCCTATGGCGACTAAAAGGTTATTGGTTATAGGTTATTGAGCATGAAAAAGATACTCTTTATACTAGCTTTACTTTCAATTTTCAATTTTCAATTCACAACTTCCCACGCCCAGTCGCCCATCGTGCTCTCGGTGGCCGACCTGCTGCCCAACTACGGCCTCGACTCCGCCTACGTGCGCGACAGCGCTTCGGCCATCGCCCACCTCGACGCCCAGCCGCAGAACTTCGCCACCCTCGCCACGCTCTGCGTGCAGCTGCGCAACAACGCACAGCACGCTCTCGCCTCGCTCGAGGGCGACTACATCCGCCGCGACTCGCTCCTGATCATCGACACCCACATCGTGGTCAACGACTTCGACCGCTACGAACCCCTCCTCCGCTCCTTCGCCGACCTCATGGGCCGCCGCTCCATCCACTACTCGCGCCTCGAGCAGCAACGCCTCGAGGCCGAGAAAGAAGCCGCACGCCAGCGCGTCGCCGAGCAGCACCGCCTCCAGCAGGAAGAACGCAACACCCAGGCCGCCGCCCTCAAGCAGCTCATCGACCGCCACCACCGCTCCATCCTCTCCGCCTGCAACGGCGAGGGCATCTCCGACCGCCTCAAACTCAAAGAACTCAAGGACCTCTACTACTCCTACCTCATGGTCTACAACAAATACGACCTCTCCGCCACCAACGCCACCGCACGCCAGCTGGCACAGCTCGACGAACTCAACACCTTCCAACTCGACGTCCTCGACAACCTCCTGGCCGAAAACTCCCTCACCAGCCAAATCGACAACTTCAAAAACCAACTCAAGGCACGCTGCGAAAACGACAACTCCGACGTCTACCGCTCCTATTCGCGCGTCTTCAAAAACACCTCCGTCCCCGTCACCTTCGCCGACCTCAACGAATACGAGGACTACATCCTCCGCCTGCGCAACATCATCGCCATCCAGCAGCGCTACATGCAGACCATCGACCTCCGCACCGCCATCAGTCAAAACTCCGACCACATCCTCCGCCTCTATGGCAAGAAATACCGCGACTTCGCCAACACCTACCGCGAAACCCTCCGCACACTCAACCTCCTCCCCGCCTTCGCCACCGGCCCCGAAAGCGTCGCCTTCGTCTCCGACCTCGAAGAGTTCGTCAAAGCCCAGCAGGTCTACATCGAGTCCTTCGCCACCATCGAGTCCATCTCCCACCGCTCCGACTCCATCATCGCCGCCTCCCAGTCTGCCCTGCGCGACGTCGCCTCCGCCTACCGCGAGCTGCGCCCCAACCTCCTCCCGCCACCAACCTACAGGAACACCGCCGACGCACAGCGCTACCTCGAACGCCTCGACCGCGTGCAATACATGCAGCAACTCTACGTCCAGACCATCGACGTCCGCAACGAGCTGCGTCGCCTCGACGACACTATCTCCTCGCGCCGCCGCGACGACCGCATCCTCTGGAGCGGCTACTGCGAACTGCGCAAGGGCGCCAAACTCACACCCTCCTTCGCACTACCCGAGCACGGCGAACAGTTCCTCGCCGGCCTCGACCTCCACCGTCGCATGCTCCAGACCACACTCCAAACACAGCAGCTCGCACGCTCCATCAGCGCCAACGAAGACCGCATCACCGGCAAGGGCAACACCTTCCGCAACATCGCCAAAGCCTACCAGCGCCTGGAGAAAGACTACCTCGCCATCACCGAAATCCACTCCCTCGACGACCTCAACGCCTACCACCGCCAGTGCTCCTCCCTCCTCGCCATGCAGCAGGCCTTCCTCAACCTCCTCAACTCCGACCTCGCCACCGACTCCGACCTCAAACTCAAGGGCGAACAAGACCTCGACAAAATCCGCCTCGTCCTCGGCCTGAAATGATGCATCTTTTACACCAAATCGAGATTAAGCAGGGGGGGGGATGTCATATTCCTGACGTGTCTGCTGCGGAAATTTGACTTGTTTTTGGGTGGAAATATTGTGGTATTGAAATAAATTTGTATATTTGCAGCAGAACCCCTTTGTGGTAGAAATGGAATTAATAACTGAAAAACAAAAAGATAGAATAAAAACAGAATAGAAATCAAAGGATAAAAAAGCGTTTTTGCTTTCATCATAGCACTCGGAATCTGGACAATTTCGTATTCGCTATAACCCAACATTGAAGCGGAACGCTCGCAGAGAAATCGCGAGCTTTTTTGTTTGGGTTATAGGTAGTCCAGAACCTCGAGTGCCAGCAAGAGAGATACTCGCGGTTCTTTTTTTATTCTTTTTGATTCAACCATACGGAGTAACCCGAAAAGCCGTCAAGTGAGTAGGGGACATTAAAACCTTTAACATTATGAAAAAGCAAACTGAAAACGAGGAACTGCAAAGCAGAAGAGAATTCTTCAAGCAGGCAGCAAAAAAGGTTCTGCCTGTAGTAGGTGCAATAGCTTTGGCTAGTTCACCAATTCTTGCGCAGGCTACAGAAAAGGAGTCAATGGGGTGTAATACCAACTGTCAAATTGCTTGTGCAAAAGGCTGTTATATTTTTTGCGAAGGCACTTGTAAAGACACTTGCTTAAAAACATGTAAGGGGACATGTGTGGGTGGATGTAAGCGCACTTGCAAGGATTTGTCGACCAAATAACAAAAATGAACAAAAATGAAAAAGAATAACTTTAATGGATTGAAACCTCGTAGAGAATTCTTTAAGCTGGCAGCGAAGAAAGTCTTGCCGATTATCGGTGTAATCGCCATATCTGGAATTCCTTCGATAGCAAATGCAAAGAATGATTCTCCAATGGGTTGCAGAAACGGTTGTTCTGAGCAATGTCATAGATATTGTGGTAGAGATTGTGATGCAGCTTGTGCAGATAATTGTTCTGGGACATGTGAGGGGTGCCAGGGTAATTGTTATGGTGATTGTGTCGGTAATTGTAAAGAGACGTGTCAAGGGGGGTGTCAAGCATCATGCAGTGGCAGTTGTTCTAATTCATGCGCAGGAAGTTCAAAGATATGAAGATAAAACAAGACCAAACTCCCTGGCAGTCCGGCATGGCCAAGAACATCACGTTCATCGTCACCAAGGACTGCCAGTTGGCCTGCAAGTATTGCTACCTGGTCGGCAAGAACGTCAAAGAACGCATGTCGTGGGACACCGCCAAGGCCTTCATCGACTACGTGTTGGCTCGCGAGGACGACTTCCGCGAGGAGAGCGTCGTCTGGGACTTCATCGGCGGCGAGCCCTTCCTCGAAATCGAGCTCATCGACCGCATTTGTGACTACCTCAAGCTCCGCATGTTCGAACTGAACCACCACTGGTTCAACTCCTACCGCTTCTCCTTCTCCACCAACGGCATCAACTACCACACGCCCGAGGTGCAACGCTTCATCGAGAAGAACCGAGAGCACCTCTCCATCGGCATCACCATTGACGGCACCGAGCGCAAGCACGACCTCAACCGCGTCTGGAAGCAGGCCACGCCCGACGAGAACGGCATCATCCACCCCTCCGACCGCGGCTCGTACAAGGATGTTGTGAAAAACATCCCGCTTTGGCTCAAGCAGTTCCCCGATGCCGGCACCAAGGTGACCATCAGCAGCCCCGACATCCCCTACATCCGCGAGAGCGTCATGCACCTCTACAGCCTCGGCATCCACCAGGTGAACATCAACGCCGTGTTCGAGGACGTCTGGCAGGAGGGCGACGACCTCCGCTTCGAGGAGCAGCTGATGCTGTTGGCCGACGAGATTATCGACGGCGGCTGGTACCAGGACTATGCCTGCTCGTTCTTCAGCGAGCACATCGGCAAGCCGCTCGACCCCGTGCGCGACAACCAGAACTGGTGCGGCGCGGGCCGCATGCTCAGCGTCGACGCCGCGGGCAACCTCTACCCCTGCACGCGCTTCGCCCAGTACTCGCTGCGCAGCAAGAAGACCCTTATCATCGGCAACATCCGCGACGGCATCGACCAAAACCTCCTGCGCCCATTCCTCACGCTCGACCGCACGACCCAAAGTCCGCAGAAGTGCCTCGAATGCGACGTGGCCAGCGGCTGCGCCTGGTGCCAGGGCGAAAACTACGACGCCGCGCAGACCGCCACCGTCTATCAGCGTTCCACCGCCATCTGCCTCATGCACAAGGCCCGCGTGCGCGCTAACAACTACTACTGGAACCGCCTCTACCGCAAGCTCGAGCTCGAAGGCCGCCGCGAAGAGTTCGAGCGGAATAAACGGAGCATTGCCCATCAAACATGTTGATTATGAAGAAATACACTGTCTGTAATTTCAATTTTCAATTTTCAATTCTCAATTTGTTATGATGCAATACCTTGTCATTCTGCTCGACGACACCTCCGTCGCCTACTGCCACTGCGACAACCCCCACCGCGAGCGCCGGCTGATCGGCCTCGACGACCTCCGCGCCGGCATCCTCTATGCCATGAAGCACAACCTGATGCTCCAGTTCGTCTACCCCGACTACGAGCTCCCGCAGGAATACCTCGACGCCATCGACACCATTGACCACCACGACATCGTCCCCTTCCCCATGCAGGGCGACGTGGCGGTGCTGAACACTGTCGCCGACGCTGCCGAGGGCGCGGTCTGCGTGCTTCGCACCTCCCTGAACGAACTCTTCGCCGCCGAGGCCGCCGTCGCCGATGCGCTGCGCCGCGTGCAGCGTCTCAACGTGGTCATCACCGACCTCGACACCTTCACCGACGACCACCTCGCGGCCTACGCCGCACTCCTCGACCGCTGGGCGGCGCTTCTCAAAGAGGAATACCTCGCCGGTCGCACGCCGCAGCTCAACCTGCTCACCGACCGCATGATGCTCTCCGCGCCCAACCACTGCAACGCCGGCGTGGAAAACATCACCCTCGCTCCCAACGGCCGTTTCTACCTCTGCCCGGCCTTCTACTACACCAACCCCGAGGACAGTGTGGACCCCGCCGACATCCCCAACGCTCAGCTGCTGCGCCTCGACCACGCGCCCCTCTGCCGCCGCTGCGACGCCTTCCACTGCCGCCGCTGCCTCTGGCTCAACCAGCGCACCACCCTCGAGGTCAACACCCCTGGCCGCCAGCAGTGCATCGTCGCCCACACCGAGCGCAACGCCTCGCGACGCCTCCTCGCCGCCATCCGCTCCAAGGCATCTTTCATGCCCGAGGTGGACATCAACCAAATCGACTACATCGACCCATTCGACGTCAAAAACGAATTCTAACCATCATGAAACAGAAAATCGGACAAGTAACACCCGACGAGCGCAACGAAATACAGCAGCTCTTCGAACGCCGCAACGGCCTCAACGAACTGGCCAAAATCCTCACCCCCGACAACGACGCACTCTATCAGAAGCTCGTCGCCGACCTCGGCGACACCTCCACCCGCTTCCAGCAGTGGTGGGACCGCATGGCACAGCAGTACGGCTGGCAGGGCACCCCCACCGGACACTGGGAAATCAACTTCGAGTCGTGCGAAATCTTTCTCTCGGAGGACTAGGCCATGAAGATTCTCGGCGTTATCGGCGGACCTGAAATCCTGGTCATCGCCCTCATCGTTTTGGTCCTCTTCGGCGGCAGGAAAATCCCCGAGCTGATGAAGGGCCTCGGCAAGGGTGTCAAGGAGTACAAAAAGGCCATGAACGGCTTCGAGGAGGAGCTCCACTCCGCCACCGACCCCACCCCGCAGGAGCCTCAGCAAGAACCCGCGTCCGATGGCCGAGGGTAAAACCTTCTGGGGGCATGTCGAGGTGCTGCGCTGGATGCTCGTGCGCTGCGTGGCCGTGGTGTTCGGCGTGGCCGTGCTGGCTTTCGTCTACAAAGATTTTGTCTTCGAGCGCCTCATCCTCGCCCCGTGCGACCCCTCCTTCCCCATCTACCGCCTCCTGGCGCGCCTCGGCATACCCGTCAGCCCCGCCGGCATCGAGCTGATCAACATCGAGCTCGCCTCGCAGCTGATGATCCACCTCAAGGTCTCCTTCTACCTCGCCCTGGTGGTCGCCTTCCCCTATCTCGTATGCGAGCTGTGGCTCTTCGCCGCTCCCGCGCTCTACAGCAGCGAGCGCCGGCCCGCCGCCGTGGCGGTGGTGGCCTTCTTCTTCCAGTTCTTCCTCGGCGTGGCCCTGGCCTACTGCCTCATCTTCCCGCTGACGTTCAACTTCCTCGGCACCTACCAGGTCTCCGCCCGCGTGGCCAACCAGATATCGCTCGGCTCCTACATCGGCACCTTCGTGGGTTTGATGTTCATGATGGGATTGGTGTTCGAAATGCCCATCGTGGCCTACTTCTTCGCGCGCATCGGCCTCCTGCGGGCCGACTTCCTGCGCCGTTGGCGCAAAGTGGCCGTCGTCCTCGTGCTCGTCGCCGCCGCCTTCATCACTCCCTCCACCGACGTCTTCACCATGTGCCTGGTGGCCTTGCCCTTGTGGGTGCTTTTCGAGCTCTCGGTCCTCGTCGTCCGGCGCGTGGAACCCCGTACCCAACCTGCACCGTAGGCGCTTTCGTCCACCGCTTCACTTCGCCGACGGCACCGCGAACGCCACCACCAGCCCCCCCACCGCCCCAGCCACGGGCACGATGATGCGCGCCGGCGACCCTGCGGGAATGAACACCAGGGTCGACAGCAGCACCATCGCCGTCATCATCCCGATTGCGCCCGCCTTCTGCTGCCACGTCATGCCGCCGCGCTGCCGGTATCCGCGCACATACTTACCCATCCACGACCGCAGCAGCCACGCCTGGAGGCGCGGCGAGCTCCGCACAAACAGCCACGACGCCAGCAGCATGAATGGCGTCGTCGGCAGCCCCGGCACCACCACTCCCATCACCCCCAGCCCCACGGCCAACAGCCCCAGGGTTATGTAGATTGTTTTCTTCATCTTTCTCTTTGATATATAGCGTGTTGGAAACTTTCCCATCCCCGCCCTCGACGAAGAGCCAGAGGTGGACTTCCGCGCCCGCGAAGTCGGCCGGCAGCACAAACTGCGCGCCCCGCTGCCTGCGCTCCGCCGTGGCCACGGCAAGGCCCGTGCCCGCCGCCGGGCAGTAGGCGTAGACGTGCACGCGGTCCTCGCCGCGCCCCAGCCCCCGCGCCCAGCGCACCACGACGCTCCCGTCGCCCCGCCGCTCATAGTCAGCCCCTTGCACCCCCGGCAGCGAGCCCTGCGAAAACCGCAGCCGGGGATAATCTATATCACTAGTATCACTAGAAAGTCTAGAAAGTCTAGTGATACTAGAAATCCCAGCCATCCCCCCAAAACATTCGTGGTTGAGCTTCAGGAACGCGTTCCCCTCCGTGATGCCCCGCTCGGCGGCCCAGGCACGCAGCCCGATGCGCAGCAGCGGTGTCGCCGGCGAGGCGAACTGGATCATCGCCTTGAAGCGCGAGCGCTGCTCCAACTGCGCCTCGCTCCTTCGGTCGTTGTAGTGGCTCGGCCGCGCACGCATGCACCACCGGTCCCTCCATCGGTACCCGATCACCGTCCCCACCGTACCCCGGAACGGCCCCAGAATTCCCTGTTCAATCTTTGCCATATTTCAATTTTCAATTTTCAATTTTCAATTTTCAACTTTCAATTTTCAATTTTCAATTTTCAATTTTCAACTTTCAATTTTCAATTTTCAATTTTCAATTTTCAATTTTCAATTTTCAATTTCCAACCTCGTCTCCCATAACGCGGATGTTGTCTTTTTATTGTGTAGCCATTAAAAAATTTCTGCAAACCATAGGCAAACTTTGATACCCGCAATCCACTCTTTTTCAGCCTAAAAAAATCCAGGGCGGAACCTCGCGGCTCCGCCCCGGACACTTAAAAATTATTATGAAAAACTATTTCTTCACCGGGATGGCGGCGAGCGTGGCCAGCAGGTAGTCGTAGAACTTCTTGCTGCTGGGGATATAGGTGCGCTCGTCGGGGCTGTGCGGATTCTCGATCGTGGGACCGAAGGAAATCATCTCCATCTCCGGATAGTTGCCGCCCAGCAGGCCGCATTCCAGTCCGGCGTGGATGGCCATCACGGCCGGCTCCTTCTTGTAGAGCTTCTTGTAGGTCTGCTTCATGGTCTTCAGCAGCTCGCTCTCCATGTTGGGTTTCCAGCCAGGGTAGGCGCCGCTGAGCTTGCACTTGCCGCCCGCCATCTCGGCCAGGCACACCAGGCGCTCGGCCAGCGCCTCCTTGGCGGTGTCCACGCTCGAGCGCAGCAGGGCGTGCATCGTGAACTGCTTGCCGTCGGTCTTCACGATGGCCAGGTTCAGCGAGGTCTCCACGAGGCCTTCCATGTCGCGGCTCATGCGGATCACACCGTTCGGGGCCACCATCATCGTGTTGATGATCTTCTGCGTGTCCTTGGCGGTCATCACATTCTGTGCCATGCGCACCTTCTCGCAGGTGGTGAAGAAATCGGGCTCCACGCCGGCCAGCTCCTTCTTGATCCAGCCGGTCACCTTCTCGAATTCGGCCAGGATGCACTCGGTGTGCTCCTTGGGGAAGGCGATGACGGCCTCGGCGTCGCGCGGGATGGCGTTGCGCATGTTGCCGCCGTTGATGCTGATGATGTGGATGCCGCACTCGGCCACCCAGCGCAGGTGGCGGAAGAGCAGCTTGTTGACGTTGGCGCGGCCGGTGTTGATCTCCATGCCGCTGTGGCCGCCCTTGAGGCCGCCCAGCGTCAGCTTGTAGGCCACCAGGCCTTTCGGCGCCTTCTCGCTCTTGTAGGGGATGGTCATCGAAGCGTCGATGCCGCCGGCGCAGCCCACGTAGAGCTCGCCCTCGGTCTCGGAGTCGAGGTTGATGAGGTAGTCGCCCTTCAGCTCGCCCTTCTTCAGGCCGAAGGCACCGGTCATGCCCGTCTCCTCGTCGGTGGTGATGAGGGCCTCGAGCGGACCGTGCTTCGCGGTCTTGCTGCCGAAGACAGCCAGGATGGCCGCCACGCCCAGGCCGTTGTCGGCGCCCAGCGTCGTGTCGTCGGCATAGACCCAGTCGCCCACAATCTTGGTCTTGATGGGGTCCTTCTGGAAGTCAAACTTCTTGCCGGCGCGCGCCTGCGGCACCATGTCCATGTGGGCCTGCAGCACCACCGGGCGCACCTTCTCCATGCCCTTGGTCGCGGGCTTGCTCATGATGATGTTGCCCACCTTGTCCACGCGGCACTCAATTTTGTTCTTTTTGGCCCAGCCGACGATATATTCGCGCACTTTCTCTTCGTGCTTCGAGGGGCGGGGGCACTGCGTGAGAGCATAGAAATTGCTCCACAATTCTTTGGGTTCCAGGTCTTTGATTGTCATAATGATTATTGGGTTTAAATGTTATTGTTCGCTTCTGTTACAGGGTGCAAATATACACAATATTTTTGATATGCAAGCAGATATCCCAAAAAAACTTCATCGCTAGCTCCCCAGGTAGTCCAGACAGTCCACCACATCCTGCACCAGTGCATCCAGTTCGGCGCGCTCCCTGGCCGCCTTGCGCGGCAGTGCCGTGGCGGGCTCCTCGGTCGGAATATACTGGCTGACAGGCATCAATTCGCTTTGATAAGTCTCCAGGATCCGGGCCCGCTCCTCGTCCACCATCGTCGGCATCGCTTTCTTCAGGGGTGTCGACTCGAAGTCGCTGCGTATCCGCTTCGCCCTTCGTTCCGACTCTTCCCCTTGTATCACCATCATCTTGTGCCCCTCCTTCCAGTGCATGGCCAGCCCGCCGCTGCCCGCCGGGCGCTCCACCAGGTGGTAGGTCATCTTCGTTATCGGGTCGCTGTAGGTATAGAGAGGCCACCGGTGGCCGCGCATCTCCAGGTCGTCGCGCCTCGCCAGCGCCATGCGGTAGAGGCGGTTCAGGTCGTCGGCGAAGAGGTAGCCGGGGGTGGCGGTATGGAAAAAGAGGAACGCCATGTCGTCATACATCGGCATCTCGTCCTCCAGCTCGAGGGTGAATTTCTGGACTTTCTTTGTCATTGGGGTTCGAAGGGGTTGTCGTTGCGGGTGAAATCGGGGCGGTAGTGGCTCTCGGCATCCAGCTCTTGCAGCCAGCCATGGGTGAAGCCCAGGGCCTGATATCGGTCCACCACCTGTCGGTACTCCTCCCCGGTGAGCGTGCGGTCCAACGGGGCCGGCAGGCCGGGGCGGGGGGGATAGTACTGCGCCATGAGCGATATGGGGGTCGATAGCGAGAGGTTGTCGGCCAGCCATTCGAGGCATTGCAGCGAGTTTTCCACGTGTCCCGGGAGCACCAGGTGGCGCACCGCCATGCCGCGGAAGGCCACTCCGGAGGCATCCGTCTTGAGGCTCGCGCCCACTTGGCGCTGCATTTCCTTGAGGGCCGCGGCGGCCACGGCGGGGTAGTCGGCGGCATGGCTGTAGCGCTCGGCCAACGTGGGGTCCATATATTTGAGGTCGGGCAGGTAGATGTCCACCAGCCCTTCGAGGCGTTGCAGGGTGACGATGCTCTCGTAGCCGCTGCTGTTGTAGACCACCGTGGGGTGCTGCCCGCGGGCATGCAGGGCGTCGAGCAGGGAGGGGATGAGGTGGGCGTAGTGCGAGGCGGTGACCAGCCCCAGCAGTCCGTTGCTTTGCGGCAGGAGGGTGGCAATGGCGTCGGCCAGGGAGTCGGGTGTATTATAATGTATATAGGAGGGGGCGACGGTGCGGCCGCTGATGGCGTGGTTCTGGCAGTAGATGCAATGGAGGTTGCAGTGGGCGAAGAACACGTTGACCAGTCCGGCCAGCGGGGGTTCCTCGCCTCGGTGGATGCAAACGGCGGCCACCTGCAAGCGGGCTGGCGCGCCGCAGTGGCCTGTGGTGGCGGTGCGGTCGGTGCCGCAGCGGCGCGGGCAAAGGTGGCAGGCGTTTAGTCCCAGCTGCATACAGCGTAGTGTTGCCATCCGGGCAGGTACTTCATCTCGGAGCAGGAGACTCCGGCGGCGTCCACCTCGTCGGCTGTGTAGGTGTGCTGGACGTTGTTGTAGGTGGTGCAGGTACAGGTCTTGTGGCAGCTGCCGAGCGTGAGCAGCGCGGCGACGGCGGCCAGGAGGGTGAGGATACGTTTCATCGGTGCATGATTTTATTGGCAATGCGTTGAACCAGTGCGCGTTCGTTCCAAAGCATGACGGCTACGTAGACCAGCAGCAGGGCGGTGCGGTAGGCCAGGCGCAGGGGTGTGTTCTCGATGGCGACCAGCTCGGCGGCGGCATAGAGTGCGAGGGCAAGGGCGAAGTAGGCGGCCAGGGCGCGGGTGGGGTAGGGGACGCGGTAGTGGCGCTGGCCGATGGTGTAGCTGAGCAGCACACAGGTGGCGTAGCCCGCCAGGCCGCCCCAGGCGCAGGCCATGTAGCCTATGCGGGGCACCAGCAGCACATTCACCGCCACCATGACGATGCATCCGGCGGCGCTCATCACGGCGCCCCACCACGTGCGGGCCGTCAGCTTATACCAGAACGAGAGGTTGAAGTAGACGCCCATCAGTATCTCGGCCAGCATGACGATGGGCACGGCGCGGAGCCCTTCCCAGTAGTCGCTCTTGATGAGGTACTTGAAGAGGTCCATGTAGCACACCACGACGAGGAAGGCCAGGAGGGTGAACTGGACGAAGTAGCGCATCACGAGGGCCTGCGTCTCGCGGCTCTCGGCGCTGCGGCCGCCGCCGAAGACGAAGGGCTCGTAGGCGTAGCGGAAGGCCTGGGTGATCATGGCCATGATCATGGCGATTTTGACGCAGGCGCCGTAGATGCCGAGCTGCACCTGCCCCTCGGGGCCGGGCATGAGGTAGGGGAAGAGAATCTTGTCCGCCACCTGGTTCAGTATGCCCACCACGCCGAAGAGCAGCAGGGGCCAGGCGTAGCGGAGCATGGCTTTGAGTAATTGAAAATTGAAAATTGAAAATTGGAAGTCGCGCAGTTCGCGGTGGAAGCCGAGGGTGACGGCGGCGGTGCAGATAAGGTTGATGTAGAAGATGTAGCCGACGTTGTCGGCGGGGTTGTACCATTGCATCCACGGCAGGTGGCCGATGCGGGGGGCGAGGAGGAAGACGAAGAGGTTGAGCGCTATGTTGGCGACGATGAAGGCGAGCTTGAGGGAGGCGAATTTCCAGGCTTTGCCCTCCTGGCGCAGGCGTGCGAAGAGGATGGCCTGGAAGGCGTCGAGGGCGACCACGACGGCCATCGCGCCGATGTATTCGGGGTGTGCCGCGTAGCCCATGGCCGAGGCGATGGGGTGGAGCAGGAGCATCACCAGCGCGACGAACACACCGCCGACCGAGCCCACGGCCGACAGGGCGGTGGAGAAGACCGACCGCTGGTCGGCGCCTTGGCGGTTGGCGAAGTAGAAGTAGGTGGTCTCCATGCCGAAGGTGAGGATGACGAGCAGGAGTGCGGTGTAGCCATAGATGTTGGTGACCACGCCGTAGCCGCCGGAGGAGGCGGCGATGTGGTAGGTGTAGAGCGGCACGAGCAGGTAGTTGAGGAACCGGCCGACGATGCTGCTCAGGCCGTAGACGACCGAGTCGGAGAGGAGTTTCTTCAGCGAAGCCATATATGGGGGGTAACGTGCGGTGGCATAATATATTGCACGGGCGCGCAGAAAAATGCCACAAAAACCGGAAAAGGGCCGAAAACGGCAGGTTGGAGCAGTGTTGATTATGAGGAGGTTAGGGTTATCAAATTTTGCCCAAAGTTTGCCTTGCTTCTGCCTTTCCAAGGTGGGGGTGAGGGGAGGGTTGGAGGGTGGGTAAAAAATGATGTGCGGGGCATACTAAAGGGGGGGATTTGGCGTTTCTTTTGGTGAAAATAAATCTGATTGGCCGATGGTGAAGAAATGCAATATTATGGTCTGTGTGTGCGCCTTGCTGCTGAGTTCGTGCTGGCGCACGGCGACGGTGACGGAGCCCGACATTGTGCCGGAGCCGATGTTCATGGTGCAGAAGGAGGGCACGTATGTGCTTGAGCGCCAGATGTCGCTGGCGGTGAGCGGGGTGGGTCAGAACTCGCCCACGGTGAAGTATATCATGAAGTCGCTCCGCCATGCCCACATGCGCCCCTCGCTGGTGGCGGTGAGCGAGGAGAGCGACATCCTGCTGCGCATCAACGACACGGTGAACCCCGAGCTGGGCGAGGAGGGCTACCTGCTGGAGGTGCGGAGCGACGGCGTTACGCTCTCGGCCAATACCGAGGTGGGCCTTTTTTATGCCTATCAGACGCTGATACAGATGCTTCCGCCCGATGTGCTGAAGACGACGTTCAAGTCGGTGGTGCTGCCGGAGTGCACCGTGTTGGACCGTCCGCGGTTCGATTGGCGTGGGCTGCATGTGAACGTCAGCGGGTCGCCGATGCCGGTGAAGACGCTGAAGCGGGTGGCGGATGTGATGGCTACCTATAAGATGAACCGCCTCTGCATCGACGGCAGCCGCTGGAACGAGGACAGCCTGCGGTGGGAGGTGGACTCGCTGGCGGTGTACAGTCCGGCCGATGCCGAGGAGCTGACGGGTTATGCCGCGAGCCTGGGTATCACGGTGTTGTGGGACTCGCTGCCGCCGCTGGCTTTCAGCCAGGCGGAGGGTCTGGCGCGTGCACGCCACGGCGAGCAGCTGGTGCTGGAGGATATCGAGCACTGGGACCTTTCCTGCTTCCAAGCCGACCCGCGCTATCAGCCCACGGCCCACGAGGGTGTGATTACCCTCGGGCGCACCTATCAGTTCGACCCGCTGCCGATGGGCACCAACCGCCACACGGCGGCCAGTGTGCTGGGCGGCCAGTGCCGGCTGCTGACCGACTGTGTGGTCGACCTCGGGCAGACCGAGTATATGCTGCTGCCGCGCCTGCTGGCGGTGGCGGAGAATTTGTGGACGCCCGGCGACAAGCGCAGTTGGAAGAGTTTCCGCAAGCGTGTGGAGTCGCAGAAGGAGCGCCTCTCCGCCCGAGGCTACGGCTACTGCGAAGGGTCGTTCACGCCGCTCTTCCGCGCCACGCGTGTCGACGACCGCACGATGAATATCGCCATCGAGACCGAGGTGCCCAACACCTATATTTTCTACACCACCGACAATTCCACACCCACCCGCGCCTCGGCCATCTACCTCGGCCCCGTCAACCTCGAGCGCGGGACGCACATCAAAATCTTACCCGTCTACAAGGATATAGTACGCGATTCGGTATATGAATTTGTCATTAGATAACCTGGAGAAACTGCTCACCACGCGCGACCCCGTGCTGGTGGAGGACCTCTTCGCCGAGGCCTGCCGCGTGCGCGACGAGGTCTATGGGCGCAAGGTCTTCATGCGCGGCCTCATCGAGGTGACCAGCCACTGCAAAAACAACTGCCTCTACTGTGGCCTGCGGCGCGATATGCACTGCACGCGCTATCGCCTCACGAAGGAACAAATTCTTCAATGCTGCCGCACGGGCCACGAACTGGGCTTCCGCACTTTTGTGATGCAGGGTGGCGAGGATGCCTGGATGACCGACGAGCGGGTGTGCGACATCGTGCGCGCGGTGAAAAGGGAGTTCCCTGACTGTGCTGTCACCCTCTCGCTGGGCGAGCGTGGGCGCGAGAGTTTCGCACGGCTCAAGGATGCCGGCGCCGACCGCTACCTGCTGCGCCACGAGACGGCCGATGCCGCCCACTACGCGCGGCTGCACCCGTCGGAGATGCGCTTCGAGCACAGGATGCAGTGCCTGCGCGACCTGCGCGAGCTGGGTTTCCAGACGGGGTGCGGCTTCATGGTGGGGTCGCCCGGGCAGACGCTGGAGACGCTGAAGAAGGACCTGCAATTCATTGCTGAGTTCCGTCCCGAGATGGTGGGCATAGGCCCCTTCATTCCCGCCAGCGGGACGCCTTTCGAGCACGAGCCGGCCGGGAGCGTGGAGCTGACGCTGCGCCTGCTGGCCATCATCCGCGTGATGCACCCGCGCGTGTTGCTGCCCGCCACCTCGGCCCTCGGCACCCTCCACCCCCAAGGGCGCGAGCGCGCCATCCGTGCCGGCGCCAACGTGGTGATGCCCAACCTTTCGCCTCAGGACACCCGTTCGCTCTATTCCATCTACAACAACAAGTTGGCCACCGGTAGCGAAGCCGCCGAGAGCGCCGCCGACATCCGCGCCCGCATGAAGGCCATCGGCATGGAGGTGCCGACGGAACGCGGCGACTTCATCGGCTGAAGGGTGATAGAAAAGGAAGAGGGCGTCCTGTGTGGGACGCCCTCTTTTTGGGTTGGTGCAACCAGCAATTAGAAGTGGAAACCGATGCGCAGGGCCACCGAGCCGACGGTGCGCTGCTCGCGATGCTTGTTGGCTTGGTTGAGGGCATCCTGACTGGCGGCGATTGTGTTGTCCTCGAGGGTGCCCTTGGTATAGTCTATATAGTGTTTACCCATGCCGTAGTAGTAGAGGCCGGCGCTGAAATATTTGCCGAAGTAGGCACCAAGACCGGCGCTCCATGTGAACGCGAAATCCATCTTGTAGGCAAATTTCTCATTGCCGCTGCCTTTTCCTTCGGAGGTAATCCACAGCAGGTCGGTGCCGAAGCCCAATTCGCCGTAGGCCGAGATGTCCGGCCAGGGCAGTTCGTCGTAGATATAGCTCACGCCGAGCTGCACGGGAATGTTGAAATAGGTAGGTTTGCCGTAGTTTTCGCCGGCATACTTGTCGCGCCACTTTCCGGCGATGGAGTTCCAAAGGAGGTCGACATTGGCGTAGGGAGCCACCATGCCCACGCCCACGTCGAAGCGGTAGCTGGCGCGGTAGCCGAGGCCGAGGCCGGCCGTGGCATCCTGACCGATGTTGTCGATAGTGAGGCAGACGGTGTCCACACCCTTGATGCCCGATGCAAAGTCGCCTGTGGGGATGGTTCCGTTGAGGTAGACCGACTGGCGGAACTGGGCCTGCGCTGCAGTGCCGATGCCCAGGGCGAGGGCCACGAGGCACATAACTTTTACTGTTCTTTTCATTTTATTAAATGTTAGGGGTTTGTAATCATTTCTTTTTCTTGGCGGGTGCCTTCTTTTTGGCTGTCGGTTTGACCATCTCCTCCTCGGGGATGGTGGCGTCGAGCGGCGGTATTTCGGCGTCGAGGTATTCCTCCTCGATGCCGCGCAGGTCCTCGTCCGACGGCTCGAAGTCGTCGTCGTTGGGCTCTTCCTCGTCGCCAATTTTCTCGTAGCTGTCCAGCTCCTCGGTGTCGGCATCCTCGAAGGCGGCCTTGATTTCCTCCTTGTTGATGCCGAGGGTGATTTTCTTCCGGCGCTCCTCGTCGGCCGCCAGCACCTCCTCGTAGGCTGCCCCGTGCACCAGTTCCTTCTGCTTGTGCGCAGGGTCGCCTTCTTCCTTCTCGATGGCTTCGCTCAGTGGGGCGAACTCCTCCTCCTTGGCCTCCTCGTCGTCGTCGAAGAGGGCCTTGTCGAGGTCCTCGCCCAGGGTGTCGATTTTCATCTCGAACTTCACCATATAGGCCGTGTCGTCGGTCTCAAATGGAACCACAAAAATGGTCTCTCCGTTGGGTTTGGTGAAGCGTTGTATATAGTCCGAATACCCTTCCGGATAGGCTTCTTTGAAGAGGGCCTTGAGGTCTTCGGAGAGGTTTTTGTAGCTGACAATCAGGTTCTTTTTTCGTTTTTTGGTAGTTGCCATAGTGCTTTGATTTGGGTGCAATATTAGTAACTTATTTCGATATGGCCAAATTTTTTTATGCCACCACTATCGATTCGTCGTCCTCCACGCGCAGGTTCTGCATGATGAACTCGCGGCGCTCGAGCGTGTTCTCGCCCATGTAGAAGCCCAGCACGCGCTGGGTGTCGAACTCCTTGTGCAGCAGCACGGGGTCGAGCCGCATGTCCTTGCCGATGAAGTTTTTGAACTCGTCGGGGCTGATTTCGCCGAGACCTTTGAAGCGGGTGATCTCCGCCTTGGGGGTGCTCTTGATGGCCTCGATGCGCTCTTCGTCGGTGTAGCAGTAGGTGGTCTTCTGCTTGTTGCGCACGCGGAAGAGGGGGGTCTGCAGGATGTAGACATGGCCCGTCTGCACCAGCTCGGGGTAGAAGCGGAGGAAGAAGGTCAGCAGCAGCAGCCGAATGTGCATGCCGTCGACATCGGCATCGGTGGCGATGACGACGTTGTTGTAGCGCAGGTTCTCCATGCCGTCGTCGATGTCGAGGGCGTTGTGGAGGAGGTTGAGCTCTTCGTTCTTGTACACGTCCACCTTGCCTATCGAGTAGGTGTTCTTGGGCTTGCCGCGCAGGGAGAAGACGGCCTGGGTATCCACGTCTCTCGACTTGGTGATGGAGCCGGAGGCGGAGTCGCCCTCGGTGATGAAGATGGTGCTTTCGAGGCGGCGGGCGTGGTTGGTGTTGTAGTGCACGTGGCAGTCGCGCAGCTTGCGGTTGTTGAGGCTGGCCTTCTTGCTGGCCTCGCGCGCCACCTTCTTGATGCCGGCTATGTCCTTGCGCTCCTTCTCATTGGCCACGATTTTGGCCAGCAGGGCCTCGGCGGTGTCGGGGTTCTTGTGGAGGTAGTTGTCGAGGTGGGTGCGCAGTATGTCGAGCACGTAGGTCTTCAGCAGGGGCGAGTCGTTGGTGCCGTCGGCCTTGTTGGGTTCGAGGTGGGTGCTGCCCAGCTTGGTCTTGGTCTGCGCTTCGAAGACGGGCTCCTGTATGCGCACACAGAGGGCGCAGACCAGTCCCTGGCGTATCACCTCGGGGGCGTAGTCCTTCTTGATGAATTCCTTGACCACGCGGGCGTAGGCTTCGCGGAAGGCGCTTTGGTGTGTGCCGCCTTCGGTGGTGTGCTGTCCGTTGACGAAGGAGTAGTAGTAGTCGTTGCTTTGCCCGT
>Ga0256406_1003481_pt1 | contig 19487 bp, 14 predicted proteins | sample RumenRJG_03DNA_FD_185986 | JGI IMG/M metagenome (GOLD analysis project Ga0256406, IMG submission 185986) | Bovine rumen microbial communities from Lethbridge, Alberta, Canada - RJG_03 | ecosystem: Host-associated > Mammals > Digestive system > Stomach > Rumen | place: Canada: Alberta | collected...
ACGCCCACTTGATCACTTTTTTGATCGTCGACGCTACTGCGTCAACGACCTCGATGGTTTCTTCACACCTCTTTTCCTTCTCCTTTTCGTTTTCTTTCTTGATATCCGTGGAGAGCGCCCTTTCGACATACTCGGCCTCCGCCTTTGCAATCAGTCCGTCGAGCTTCTGCCGAAGATCAGCATCCCCTACGTTTTCCTTGATATTGCGAAGCTTCTCGAGCTCCGTAATATCAACTCCCATGGAATCTTTTGCAACGGCGTACTTTCCACTCTCAATGAACTTCTTCATGATAGACTCCTTCTCCCCGTATACTCGATAGGTCAAGTTACCAAGCGATGGGATCCTTCTATTCCCATCTTCACCTATATAATATCTAATTCAAATATTACAATATTACAAAATTTTCGTATCAAAGAAAAAATACTTTTTATATCATACAATGAGTAGTGTGAATAAAAAAAAAATGGATATCCATTACGGATATCCATATTATATGCTATTGAAGTATTCTCTGGTATAGTATTTATAGAATAATCTCAATATCTCAGCGTTATAGCTAATATCCACATATCTCATATCAACTGGTACTGCATCTGAATAATATGTATATGGGCTCCATGATGACTGAACTAATTTAAACATTGATCGCTGGTTGAACTCTCTATAACAAGTAGGCGCTAGTGCGCAACTTGTATATTTGCGGTATGCGAGATTTATCATCCGCACCATATCAGGCTTCCGCCTAGTTTCTGCCTCGTATATTAAATCCAACAATAAATCAAGAAAGCTTCCATCCGCACTATAAAATTTCTCTCTCATTCTTTGTTCATTAGTATTCTTCAATCTGAAGTAATCGCTCGATCCATTGTTGCAATACAATAGATCTATTCCGAATATCTTATAATATGACGTATATCTATTTTTCATTCGGAAATTGATATATCCGTTCCGTCCATTAATAGGCCTATCAATCCCCACTACTGTAATAGAATCTTTGTCTATATATAAGATATTTTCATCATTTATTCCATTGGATTCTATGAAATGTTTTCTAGCCTCAGCAAATCCATTAGTTATGATATTTGAGATATCTTTACTATCTCTCATCATATAGCCTATTTTAATTTCTCTTTTCATTTTATCCATATCATAGAGTTTCTTATACTCATCATCAGATATAGCATTATATTGCCGTAATATGGATATATTTGCTTTGCTCATATCCCATTCTTGTATATTTTGATTTATGAGATAATCGTATGTGGCTACATATCTATCTTTCTTATATAACTCACTCAACATCAATCACCTCACTTAGTATTTGCTTTTCTGTATAATAAGCTGCTTTGAATCTGCTCCAATCTTGCATAAAGTTGTTATATCCAACTTGTGTCTCAAAATCAGATTTCTCAAACTGATTTATATCTATTAGGTCTTTTACTATAAAGCAATTTAACTCATATCTTTGTTGTATGAACTTTATCAATGAATCTACTACAGGAATAGATTGATCAGATGTATAATCTGTTAATATGATAACTTCTGGATAGAATTGTATCGCTCCCATTATCTGCATCAAGTCAACCCATGATCTCGGATTTAATAATAATTGATTGGCATATGCTTGATCGAAATAATAACTATTTCCATCTTCGGTTCCATAATAATTAACAAAGTATTTCATGGTATTGTTATCTGGAACCAATCCATCTAATTGTACCCCATACATATACAGAGAGTAGAAGTTGAATACTGGGCAGTTTGCTATCTCATTTCTCATTCTAACCCAATCAAATAGCTGTGGGTTATTTGTTGCATCTACAAATGTAAGTTTCATATTACTCACCTTCTCATATTATAAAAAATAAATAAATATCAAAAAATGAAAAACCAGAGAGGGCCAATAATTTGGCCCTCAAAGGTTTCCCTGAAAGTATACGAAGATGAATTAAATAATGAATCTCAACCAAAGATATTTAATCATACTATCCTTATGAATCGTCTGAGGGGACGATATTTAGGGATATCATATACTTTCAATTCTATAATATACGTCTATTTTATCGTTTATACAGAAATATTGACAGACTTGAGCACGCAATAATTGTGGTTCTGTGTAGGCATACCAACAATCTGATTCTCATTATATCTGATAATACGGTATACTTTTACTCTGTCCTGAATGTTGCCTTTCTTATCCTTATATTTTACTTTAGCAACAAATACAGGAATATCTTTCCCATCTACACGGAATTCTATGATATTATCAAAATACACACGAGTGCCATATTCTGCATCTACAAAGAACTTCTTTTTCTTAATGAAGTTCACTGTATCAATATATTTCTGTGTAGGCTCAATAATAGTCTTGTTGTTATGGGAGGATTTTGCATTATTTTTGACCCATTCTACAGTAGCCTCAATAGAAGGCTTTTTCTTAAGCTTAGACTTATAGTCATACTTAGGATGGGGATGCTTATTCTTGCGATCTTTTTTACGAGGGGTTTTTAAATTAGTATTGGCAGTAGTGTTGTTAGTCATAGTTGGCTTCCTCCATTCAGATGATGAAATATAAAATAAAAAAATAGGTGCATAGCATAGACTACACACCTACAATTATCAGATTACTTCTTATCTTCTGCCTGTTTTGCAGATTGCTCCATAACAAAATCATTTGTTCTTCTGTTCTGGAGTTCCTGCAATGCATCAGCAGTAAGATTTGGAGATACAATCATTGGATTCACCATACCAGTCTGAGCTTCTTGCCTGATATTGTTCAAGATACCAAGACAAGCTCTCATGCAGTCTTCTGGACTATTGAATCCATAATTATACGATCCAAGAAGGATAGAACAAGCTCTAAGAGATGGCATGCTGCATCCAATTGGAATATTTGGATCAATTGGCGGAATCATCTGAGCATATTGCTCTCTGGTAATATATGGTTTACCATTTGCTCCATTCACATACAGCGTATCAGCAATCCTACTAATAAATTCGGGACTGCCAATATTATATGCTGGAGCATCCTCTCTTCCAAAGATGCCAAATACAACACCAAATGCTCTTGCAAAGTAACCAGAGATCATATCCAGAATATGGAACTGCATATCGGTATCATACTCTGTATACAGCATGAAGTTAATTGGCTTCTGGTGCATTGCTGCAAGAATCATAGACTCAGAAACCTCTGCTTCTGGACTAGCAAGATAGTCTCCATACATCTTGAGATATAACTCATAATTATCATTCAATGCTGTAACCACTGCAGATGAAGGTGGTAAAAGACTGCTAATAGTAAAGCAGCCCATATTCCTATACCTGAGGCAATCTCCAACATCCACAATGGCCAACACTACATACCCCATCTGTAATGCAGCAGGGATAGCTCCTTGATCATTAGAGCACCACATTCTTCCAGCAAGATATGGATTCTGTGGTGGCATCTGTGATTGCTGTTGCTCGGTGGCCATAGACTATTCTCCTTTCTTATCAAAGCTCATCTTCTACTTTTGTTACACTCTCTTCTTTCTTATTGTCAAACGGATAATTCTTTTCCACAAATTCTACAACAAACACATTTGCCTTTGCATACGGAACTTTCTTATAGCTCATAAGATCACCAATGAGCTTACGAGAATAGAAGTCCTTAGCTTCTTTTTCATTAAGATCCTTAGGAACTTCCATCTTCGCTACTGCTTCATTGCAGAATTCTTCAAGTTCAGGATCATCGAATTCACTAGACACAAATTCATCGTCCTGGAGATCTTTCTCTTTGCTATCTTCTACAGACTCCCCAAGCGTCTTTTCTTCCATATCAGATTCATCTTCTTTCTCTTTTTCTTCAATCACTTCAGGAGCTGTCTCTTCGCTATAGAACGAATCAAGAGGATTTACTCCCTTAGCAATATTGAATGAGCTCTCATTGATCGGATTATCAGATTTTGGATACACAGTAGCATCCAAGAACGGAGAAGAATTAACACGAATGCTGATGGCATAGCATTTGTTATTCCTGTTATCAACAGACGGGAGAATAGTTACTACAGTATGATCTTTATCGGAGTTCATAGCTTTATAGATCTTCTCTCCAAACTGTTCATACACTGCATTAGTGAGATACTTCACATCTGCTTCTTCGTCATCATCTGACTTGAACATATTGAGGGTTTCCTCAATTTCCTTCTTGAGCTTAGGACGTACTGCTGCAACTGCCATCGTAACTGCAAGAGGTTCACCAGGGAATCCAAGGACTACATCTTCTTTACGATCTTTCATATCCTGTTTCTCGATCTCCTCTGCAGTCATCGGCTTTACAGGGTACAGATCTTCCTTCTGATGGCCATCATCTTCTTCTGCAAAATGCTTACGCTCTACAGGAACATCCGGATTCTCATCATTATCTACTACTGGATGATTGTTATTCACTGTAGTAGCAATGGTTCCATTTTCATCATGCGAGACATGATGGATGCTCTCATCAGTGGTTTTCTTTGATCTGTTCTTGAAGCATACCGGAACCAAATTTGGTTTGTGATCCAATTCACTATACCCAAAATTGTTCCTGTTTTCTACATGACCACGAACGATACGACTTGCATTCTGCATAACAAAACGACGACGTTCATTCTCCTTCTCTACATCAGCGCTAGTAGTGTATTTTGCTTCCGTTGTCTCTTTGTGAGAATCATTAACTACTTTCTTAGGAGAGTCGCTATTCTGAGAAGGATTATTCTTCTTAACCTCTGCTTTCTTTTCTTCCTTCTTTTTATCGAAAGGAGACTTGTAGAAGATATTAAGACGACGCGCAAGATCGATGGAAGCTCCCTTGCCAAAATCCCTCTCAATATCTACGAGGAAATCCATCACTCTTTCTTTAATTTCCGGATACATTTCGTGATTACGAGCATAATCATTAGCATGGACTTTACCGCTACGACGAGTAACGCAGTTACCACGAAAATCATGATGCTTAGGAGTATCGCGGCTGATATCTTTGTATACAGTGTGATCTTTTGGCTTAGTTGTTTCTTTCTTGCTGTTAATGATCTTAGGATTGTTAGTTTCACCATAATTAGCCATCACCACTTTGTTCCCTCTCATGAGTACTGCTCTAAACTCTGACATGTTAAATCTCTCCTTTTTGCTAAACTTTGCTTCTCTTTTTGCTGGATATGCTTTAGCAAGATAATCCAGCGAATATCTAGTACCACATTTGGTACATTCTACCTGAGATAGGGAAATGTCATAATCCAAATAACCCCCACAGAGTTTTCCTGTTACTGGGTCTGGTTTTATGCATTTCAATCGAGAGAAATCTATTTCTCTCACATATGGGAAATCTATGAGCACTGGGTAATACCCTACTCTATAGCCCCAATTCTTAAAGAATGCTGCTCCAATATCTTCACAGAGATAACCGCGATAGGTGAAGTTACACACTATCTCATATATGGTTTTGGAGTATTTTGTAAAATCTTCTTGTGTTAAAGGTTCTACTCTTTCTTCTAGTAAGCATACTCCATTAGGAGTATAGCTATATGCTTTTGCACAAAATGGTCTAATCTTCGTTTGGTTAAAATACTCAGATATATTATCTGTTCTACCAACTAAATCAGAACCTATTTTGAGAACTATAGTTGGATCTTCTGTATGATAGAAGCATCTTCTATTAGTTCCAGATGCAAGGATTTTGAAATGATAAGGAGCTAGGATATTCTCCATGATCTTATATCTTTCTGCTGGCTTGCTCATAAGCTTCACATCAGTAGATAGAAGATATAGATCATTAATAGCCTTTGGGCTAAGATAATACTCTATTGGAGGTTTGGTCATTCTATCCCAATCAGTTAGCATATCCTCGAAAGTTCTACCATGCCCATAAAGATTAGTGAGAATCTTGGATAATGGATCATTTTCCAATTTCTCTAATTCTTCTTTTGTGGGTGGTTTCTTCTTCCAAGAATCTTTTGGAAAGAATGACCTAACCTGCAATATAGCTTGGAGATATCTTCTTCTCCTTTCCCTTTCGTTTCCTCCTTTCATAAAATCATCACCTCCTTCTTATTATTTATAGATAGGCTTTAGATGCATAGACAGTTTTCCTTTTGTATTACAATAATCGTAGAACCTTTGCTTTCTTTCTTCAAAGCCATCTACTGTAGAAAAGTCTATACTTCCTGGAGGTAATCCATATTTAGGATCTGCATAACCTGGAGTTACATTTGGATTCATCATGGGGTGAGAATTGGGTCCATAATCAGTTCTATTAGCGAACTTTAGCAGATCCTTATGAAGTTGATACTCATTTATTGGCATCTGAGTATTCTGCTGTTGTTTTCTAACAATTCTCTGCTCATCGACACGCTCACTAGCATATCCTAATCCGCCCATGATATCTGCTAAACTCTTTGCTCCATCGAAAGCACCACCTGTCACATCTTGATAGATGGCATTCACACGAGCGTTCCATGCATTAGCCATATTTTGTCTGGTATGGTTATTTGGACCAAATGCATATTCGATTAGATCACCAATTTGCTTTTCTTGCTGCAATCTGGATTGCTCAATCTGATCTAATCTCTGTTCTCTTAAAGTTTCTTCGTTATTCCAAGTTCTAGTACCAGGAGGTTTGTGATTCCACCAATCCTCAAACTCATCATCATCGAATGTACTCTGGAAAGCAAACTTATAGAAATCATGCTGCTGCTGCTGCAAATATTGCCTACGTTTCCATTCATACATTCCATAACCAAACCCATATCCATACTGTCCTTGAGTCATTCTGGCATTTTCTAGATCTTGTTTCCTCTCTTCTTCTTTTACCATCTCCTCAATCTTCTCAGACTTGATATCCATATCTCTGAAATATCTTGCCTGAGCTAGGAATACCAACCATTCATTTCTAGGAATTTCAGATCCCCATAATCTTGGTTGATCATAATAGAACACAATTTTCTTACCATCATTAAGAGTGAAATATTCTTTCTTCGGTGGCTTATAACTGATGAAAGTTCTCACTCCATTCAATGGAAGAGATACAGGAACATGCCTAAACTCCATAGGAACTCTGAAATCAAGTTCTGGGTGTTTACGCTCTTGATCTATATAATCTCTCAATACTCTTCGGCAAGATTTGAAATACAATTTCACATCATATGCCTTGATATTACGATCATATAGAGATTCCAACATTGCTAAAGATCTTGCTCTATCATAGATCTCGATATCTACGATAAGCTTATAAGCTCTTTCGAAGAATCTTTTTGGAAGAAGCTGAGTAGGCTTTGGATTATCGAGATACTTTTCTCCAGTAATCCTCTTAAGCTTATTCTTAAGAAACTCTATTCTAGCTTCAACATCATTGGATGTAGAATGATTTGTTTCTAAAGACTCTTTCTTCTTCTTTTCTTTGTATTCTTCTACTGGTACCTCGTCCAGTACTTCACCATTAGAACTAATAGTTTGTACTACGCGAATTACCTTTGCTACAAATCTAGGTCTTTTACCCTCCCTTTCTTCCTTTTCCCTCTGCATGTTTTCAGCAGATTTTCGTTCCATCTCCAATTCATATTCTGATTTCTTCTTACCAGTCATCAACTCTCTAGAAGTACGAATATGAAATCTTCCAGCTGTTTTCTCTTCTTGGGTAGGTCTGATAAACTCTACAGAAGTAGAAGGTGAAACACTTCCATATGACGATTGCCATGGAGTATTATTTCCACCATACCATGTACCACCCATTCCTCCATATGGATTCATATATGCTGGATTTACAACATTTCCAAATGGATTATTCATCCCATATGGACTGGTCATTTGATATGGAGGCTGCTGTGATCTGATGATATTAGGATTCCCCATATTATTCATCATAGGATTGGAAACTGCGGGATTACCCCAATATGGAACATTTTGTTGGGGATATGGCATATTGCCATATCCTGGTTGGTTGCTCATCATTGGATTATATGGATTACTAGGAATTTGGCCAAAAGCGGCAGCTCTAGCTCTCTGCTGGGCTAAAGCAAGCTGCTCTGGATTGGAAAAGTCGATGTTGCTTCTCTCAATCAATGTCGGATTCTCCTTTTTTACTTGGCGGTTGATATCCGCTGCTCTCTTTTGCGCTTGTTTGCAGTATTCATCCCTCCTTTCGTACGCTTCCTTAAAATTTGCGTGAAGCTGATCCTCAAAGCTCATAGCAAACCCAGGTCTCTGGTTTTGGCTATAGTTTGGTACGTCAAAAGGGAGTCTATTTAAATCCCTCACTCCATAATTATATCCTGGCATATTGAACCTGCCAAAGGATACTCCATTGTAGTTTGGCATGGAAGGATTGGATGTTTGCATCTGATTCGGATGCCATCCTGGAGGAATCTGATTTGGTGCTACATAGATCTCTTTACTCCAATCAGGTGGCGGAACTTCTTTCATGTTCTCATCAGGGGTCAAGATTTCTGCACGAACTTTATCAAAATCCACATATTGCTCCTGAGGCTGTGGACTCAGATCATATCCATTAATCATTGAGCATTCATTCTGTTCCTGAGGATGCTCAATCATCTGATATGGTACAGTACCAGTTTGTTCCATCACTGGTACTTCTTGAGACCTGGCAATCTGATTGCTAGGCATAATCACATGCTGCTGTTTATCATTGCTCACAAATTTTGGAGGAACAGCAACTGCTCCTTCTGGATTCTTATAAACAGTAGCAAAGAGATCTGGGTTATAGTTAGCAGTGGTCTGCTTAACCATACTATTCTCCCTCGCTTTCTTCTCTTTGTAGTACTGTAAACCTTCTTCTGTCAATCTCATAAAAGGTCTACCTTCTTTGGCCGCTTGTACTCTTTCAATTGCATATTGAGGCTGAGGATGCATAGGCATCACTGGATATTTGGTCTTTCTAATAACCAAGCAATCAGGATTTCCCAATGGATCCACAATAACCAGATCTGGTCTCTCTTTGTATACTTCTTCAGCTCTCTTCTGCTCAAACTCTCTTACTTTCTTCTTGTTTTCTTCTAATCCAATGACGTTCTGCCCTGCAATATAGGGCTTTCTAAATTCACCATTCTGCTTTACATAAGCATCTTCATTCATTGCTTTGGCAATATGATAGAAGTTGCTCAATCTTGCAGAATAGTCTCCATTGCTAGGCATCATCATACCAGTTTTCTTATCAAGAACAAGAGGAACATACGGAAATTTAATACACAGATAATCAAGCTCCATCTTATCATGGATCTGGCTAAGTAATGCATCTCCACATTTTGGATCTAATGAAATATACTCATTGCCAAATCTATCTGTATAACAATACAGATTGTTCATTTCAATCGTTTGCTGAAATTCTGCTTCCATCTTACCAATTCATTCCTTCCTTGAAAATTTTATTTAGATTTATACGTCTTTATCTTGGCTAGTTTGGTCACAATACACATACCCTTCCAAAACTACTCCTCATAATTATTATATACTACCAGATTTGCCTTTAATAAGGAATCTATATAGCATCATAATCTCTCTATCTGGGTAAAATTTCATTGGAAATACCTTCGGAGCCAAGTTTTGTTTCTTTTCTTCTATGGAAGTATTATTTATAAAATCGTATAACTTCTCTCTAGAATACTTATCAACTACTTGGTTATAATCTGCCATCTCCATAAATATCTCCATTGGCATATCTAGATCTTCTGGTGAGCTATAAACATTCTTCAAAAACACCTCTTTAAATTTCTTCATTTCTTCCAAAACTGATGAATGAGTGCTGCCCTTTAATCTCCATAGAGATATATGAGCATTATGCTGACAAATATCTCTTATTATTGCCATCATAAGCTCTTGGTACTTTACTGCATCTCCATCTGAATTTCTGAATTCATAGTGAGCATTGAATCTCATTCTATGAATCTGAGACTTCTTAAACCAATTGAATACCCAAGAATTCATGGTCTCTGTGACCAAGAAGTCATCAGAATATACATTCAAGAATCTATCAGAATCTGCATAGTTTAACGCCTCCCTGACTCCAAGATATACTGAATATAATTCTCCGAAATTATTAGTTGCTTCCCAAAATAACTTGCTTCCTCTATTCACTATCTCATCATCGATAACAGTGATAAAAGAAGGAGCTGTGGCAAAAGTACCACAGCTCGGTTTGGTTGAAGCATGCACAAAGATATTAACCGCGTTTTTGTAGAAACATGTCACTTTCTCCAACCTCCGATTTAATCTCCTCTTTTACTCTCCCCAAAAATGAATCCATGTCTTTTGTCTCATTAAGAAGATTAGCTCTTTTCTCTGGACTCATTGCTTTTATTGAAGAGAATATATAACTATTTATGGACTTGATGAATATACTGGCATCTTTATATAGATTTACAGCAGATACACCAGTTCTTGATTCCATCATCTTGCCATAATTCTTCTCAGTTTTATAGTTATTGAGGAAATCAATTCTCACTTTGTAATGAAGATCGAAGTCTTTGGAGTGTGTTAATTGATCGACTACCATCTTCTTTATTGCGATAATATCGTAGTCTTTCTCAACTATCTCTTTCACGCAAATCAACCTCCATCAAAAAAGAAAAATTTAAAATATAGAAAGTGGAGAGCGGTAGCACTGACAATTAAGCCAGTGCTACCGCTCTCCAATAAATTCAATTGGAGCTCGGAAGCGAAAATCTTCATAAGTAATTCTTAATCATAGAATACCAAAAGGAGGAAAGATTCTCTCCTTCTAAGCTCCACAAAACAAATTATAAGGAGTGTATAGGAGACAATAGGGAACTTTTATTCCTATTATCACTAATATAATATGTAATCATTAAAATGTTTAGGTCACGATTTTGAATGTGATATCTGACAAATTATTATCTAATGTATTTACATTGATAAACTCTGGTACTGTCTGTGTCTCTACAAAATAGTCTGCATCAATCTTTGGATTCTTATAAATAGATTGATGCAGAGATTCGTATTTATTTAGCCCAATAAATTTGATATACACAAGTTGCTGTCTATATAGATTGGTAATGTATGTGATAAGATTCGGCATATGAAGATCTGTAATGTAATTCATATCTTCTATATATTCCTTAATGGAGTTAGTAATAGCCGTAATATAAGACTTCTCACTAGCAACCTGGAATTTGACCTCAAATGTGAGAGACAGATTGATTCTATCAATATTGGTCTCATTATCGATATTGTACATAAGAGATGGCCCATATGTATTAAAGTACTTATAATCAACTCCAAATGAATCTTCAAGCAATAATAGTATAGATTGGATGTATCTTCTTCTCCTATCTATAAGTTTAAACAGTTTTCTGAATCTCTCTTCTGTGTTAAGATAAGTATATTTAACTACAGGAATCTTATAGATATTGAAGTCAAAATTTACTGTGGAATCATCTATCGGATTCAATTCTATATATGAATTACAAATATCAGAATAGTCGTAATAGAAATCTACTCCAGTATCACCAGTTCCATATACATTAGTCAATGTATACTTTTCCAATCCAGGAATAAGATCATCAAGATTCTGTTTCTCTTTATCACCATAGAATCTTCCTTTAGGAGCTGTATCCATCTTAGCAAGATAGAATACTCTCATTCTAAGATTTGGCGGTAATGGCATAGCTGTCTCTTTACCAGTCTTTACAGCATACAATCCAGATGTAGTCCCCATGTAGGTACCAGTACGAGAGATTATATCATTCATGCCAATACTGAGCTGGAATGTGTAAGTATATTCACTATCATCAAAATCCAGCAATTCTCCTTTAAGGAATCTAACTGGCATTTCTACATCTTTATCATTTGCATCAGTGGTATAAAGAACAGCATACATAGATAACTTGCATTCGCTAATAGTACCATCATCTGCATATGTTACCATATCGAAATCGGTATCAATATTCTGAGTGGCTGTTATAGTGATCTTGAATGTTTCTGGATCTGTATAAAAGTCTCTTTGGGCGTGGTATGAAAGTGTAATGAACTGTAGTACAGATTCTTCGTTTGTATACTCATAAAACAATTCCTTAGTGTAGTTCATGAGAGTCATATAATATGCCACATAGAATGGAGACTTGTTTACAGTGATAAGATATGGGTTCATATACAGGAATCCATCTCTATCATAATTCTGAATCTCTTTTTCAGTAGGATTTGCAATAGATGTGCAAGATCCTGTATCTGGATCAAGATAGAACGCGGTTCCTGGTTTTATAGTGAAAGCATATTTGCTTATATCATCAAATGTAGATCTAGGAACTTTTGCTGTTATCGTATTTGTGGGAACTATATTGTTACCATCTTTAAGAAGAATATAAGAATAGTACAGCCTTTCTACCTGATTGTGCACTCTTTCAAGGAAGTACAACTTGCAATCATCTGTCTGAATTGAGTTGAATACGTTATTCAGATCTGTATATGTAGTTACGGATCCTCTAGATAAAGCTTCTCTAGGAATAACTTGTTTCAAATCTTCTACAGACAGTTTGTTTGTACCATATTCCGAGTCTGATAAAGTTTGCAGCACAACATACATGGAGTTGTATGTAAATCTTTCTGATGTGAGAGGTTTTACTAACTCATAGTTAGAGAGTTTAAAGTTACATTCTTCTCCAAGAGTTGTAAATACATGGATAGTTACTTCAGCATTCGATCTAGGCTGATATGAATCTCTATTGAATGTAAGACGAATATTGGATTCATCTAAGAACATGTAGTTTATAAACTCTTGATCAGAAGTGTAATCATACAATCCATCATAGATAGGTTTGAGATAATGAGTCGTATCTCCTTCTACTACTTCTACGTAAAAGTATGCTAATTGATCTTCAAAGGAGAAGTTTATGACCTTATTCTCTAATGGATTAGTAACTGTTATATTCTTATAGATAACAGAATGGTTCAGCTGTCTAATAACAGTATGGAGAGAAATGAGAGAGTCCCCGTCCATATTTACTACACCAAGAGCTGGAAGATATGGATTGGTTATATCAGATGCCATATTCTTATTATCTATATCATATTTGGCAGAATACACATATTTACCATTAGGAAGTTTGTCTCTTCTAATAACGATATCATAGTCTATATGATAAGGATATCTTTGGTCATCGCCTATACTATAGATATATTCCTTATCAAGAACAAACTTTCCATCTGTCATATTCTCCAATAGAGCTGTTTCTGGAAAGCTCAATACTACATCTATTTCTGCTGGTGTAGCAAAGATTTTGTTTATTCCCAAAGATAAAGCATGGGCAATTATATTTCTCTCAAACTTAGCTCTTGTTGGAATAGCTTCCATAGAATATTCAGATGCCATAACAGCTGTATTTTGAATAATATTGGAAAACATGTTTGAAAGAAAACCATAAACTCCAAGATACAATGTATCTTCTGGAATATCTATGTATTTCTTTTTTATAGATTCTACGTATTCTGATATACTGAAAATATCCGTAGAAAGTTTATATGTAGTAGGCGTACTGGTATCAGTTGTTGCCATTGTAATCTTTGCCTCCCATTACACAGAATAACCTTTTATGAGATATCTCTTATATGAATCTGAAGTAGAATGAGGAGTTGCTGGATCTCTAGAGATATAAAAAGCATCTATATTTGAACCATCAACAGCCTGAATATCATCATCCCATATAGGTATTTCTTTTATATTTCTTCCAGTATATGTATCTACAAGATGATCAAAATGTGCCAATATGTTTGGCTCCATATCGGAAAACCACCCAGATAATTTGAACGTTACTGTTATTCTTAAAGATCCTTTATCTTGTATCTCACTAAGAGAAGATCTAGATATGGATTTTGGATATACTCCTGTTGCATATGCCCAATACAACAATGTTTCTCCATCATTATCTATCAGAAATTTAAATATACCCATATGATCATGAAGAATCTTATACTGAGTATATTTAGATTCTGGAGCGATCATTCCCATCCATTTAAACTGTCTATACATATCATATGCTTTAAACAGATTATAGATTTCTAGAAATTGCGTATCTTCAAATTCTATTGAGAATTCTGCATCCTCATCAGACTTCATAGAAGATTTAGGATAATATATTCTTGTTCCATATAGATTCTGTGCTGATTCCATTTCATCCGCTACTATATCTGGAATATCCATATTGGAGCTTTTTCTATTAGTGAGAATTCTCATAAATGGACAGCTACTAGCTCTATATGAGAGATTTTTAAATACACTATCTGTATATCCTGCATCTTTAAGCCATCTAAAATATGGAATATTGGCAGTACCAGCATTTGCTGCCATAGTATCATATGAGCCATTAGGAGATCCATCTGTATATGTGTAATTAAAGTTTATGAGGTTACCACTAGAATCTACTATATTAAGATCTGGTTTTACAAAGAACAACATCTCTGTTGCTCCTTCTACCATGTAATATGGATCTATTCTCTTCATGCGATAAAAAGAGTTATTATAGTCCATATCACTTTTAGCATATATGCCATTAGCTCTCATTGTTTTTGCTAATAGACTGCTAGATCTATTTAGTTCATCTTTAGTTTCGGTATATAATTTATTTCGATCTTCATTCCCACTAAAGTAATCTTCAACATACACTCCTTTAAATTGTTGTGTATCTGTATTGGCCATTATATCAACTCCTTGACTGAAAACTTACTAGGATGTGCCCCAATTTGACTTTACTCGCTTATTTCAGAAAGGTGCCCTATGACATTGATGTAAATTTACTTATAAATAGGAGGTAAGCAGCGTGATACAACGTAACACATACACATTGCATGAAGCAGCAGGCCCTCTTACTAGCATTCTTGGTGCAGTCGCAGATTTCGTTCTTAAAGACAAAGACTCCATTTCCAAGATTGCTAATGGGGTTACAGACAGAATGAATGGTAAGAAATTAAACCAGATTGTTTCTGGTAATATTGCCAAATCTTCAACTGCTTTAACTGCAACTTTCCCTGTTATTGTTACAGAGGCTACTGCTGTGGATACAGCTGTAATGATTTCTAAAGCGGTGGAAAGAAAAGCAGTTGGTATGCTACATATGCTTTTTGCTGCCAATCAAATCACAAACGTTCAAAGTGCAACAGATTATCTAAAACAGTTCCATAATAATATAAGCTCAAGTTTAGATATCAGTGGTACTGATATCGATGATATTCTCGATTTTAGCTCTCAATATGTTAGAGAAGGTACTGAGCCGATAATTGCACAAGACATTATCGAAGCCATCACAGAAGACTGCAAGAGAAATTGTTTCGACGTGCCTAAATATGATACGAATTCAGTTTCTATTAACGAGTACTCTGTTTCTGATTCTATTAATGGTACCACAGTTACTAGGGTTCATAGTTTTGACGAAGCCCATCAAACGATAAATGGTGGAGTTTCTAGAAATATGAGAAACCTCAGATATAGACTGCGTACTACAGATAGAGGCAATAATAGAGAGATCTACGACGTATATGCTGATGATTCTAATACACCAATTGGTTGGTTTAGAGCATCAGAAACAGATCCTAGAGATTTTGGGCCTAATACACAGCTTTATATGCCTGGTCAAGATGAGCGTGGTGGTTCATTTAGAGTTGGTGATAGGTTTGATTATGCTTCATATGCACAGGATAATCCAGCTGATTTAAAATCTATGGTTGATTTCGAGAATAAGAGACAAATTCAGCTCGATATCAAGAAAGCAAATGAAGCTATGCCTTCTCTTATGGTAGTAAACTTTGTACACGAGAATGCACAGGGTAGAACTATTAATAGTGTATGTGTAATCGGAGTTAAGGCTGTTATCCACTACGTTCATTCAGAGGATCTTATCAATAGATTCATCCTGAAGAATGATGATAACAAGGGGCTATTCAACTTCATTAGAGCTACTACTAGAGAGATTTCCTTCTTCAAAGATTTCCTCTTTGCTGTAAAGAGAGCAAAAGTGGATGCTGTTGCTAAATCCGGTAAGGGTTCTAGTAATAAGCTGTGGAAGTTGCTTGAACTTAGAGCAAATAGATTAAAGCTCGCTAAGGCTTCTAACCTTAAACAGGCTGAATTTGCAGCAATTACATCTGTTATCATCTCTAAGGAAGAGGCAGAAGTAATTAAGAGAAATCATCGTATCGATATCATGAAACCTGGTACTCTTCTTGCCATTATGCGTGGGTATAATCTCATGGCAGCATTTATCGTAGATAATGTGTCTGAGAGGGTTGATATGCTTTATGATGATGGAAGCAAGAACTTTGAAACTCTATCATTCATGAGCTTAGAGAGAGAAGAATCTGGCTCCATGTATAAAAAGGTAATCAACCTTATATCGAAAGGAAGGTAAGAAGAATGTTTTCAAGATTTACTGATCCAAGTGCATTCTTGGAAAATACTGTTACTCCAACTCAATCTTCTCCTTCTGTTGGATCTAATGCTGATAGCAGTTCTAATGGAGTAAATTCAGCAAATAATAATACTCCTAATGCTAGTACTCCTAATACTGGTAATAATACTACTGCAAATTCTGCTCCTACACCTCCTAGAGGTAGAGTAAATGTTGGAGAGGGAAAGCTTAATGAGACCTCTTCTAATTCTGTGAAAAATCTTCCAAAATCTATGAAAGAAGAATTCAATTACGATAGACTTCCTCTTAGAATCAAAGATATGAGAGAAAAGATCATATATGAGAATATGGATTTCACAGATATGGATACTTTAGAGGGTATGCGTAATCTTGATGAGGCTGAGGAAAATTCTGTCCTTCTCTCCCTTACCAATAAACTATACGAAATGGTTGTTGGTAAAGTTGATGATATAGATTTCGGAGATATCCCACAGTCTAGAGGTAATATCTATAAATTCAGCAAATATAAACAAGTTCGTGATTGCATTGAATGCATGCATGATATCTTTGTACAATACAAAGAGGATACAGCTCCAATAGATGAGATAGAACATGCATTGAGCAATCTGGAGAATAATAGAGATCTATTTATTGCTTGCTATGCTGGAAATATAGAAGCCGGTAAGATGATTTATGAGACTATTGCCCTTGCTATCGTACAGAGCATTTCTTATATGATAGCTGTAACAATAGAGTTCATCAAGACTCCTAGAAGAGATACTCTCCAGATAGTGGTAGATAAGACTGGTGTTAGCAAGGCAAAGGATCATATTCTTTATCAATCCCTGTTCAAGTTCAATGAATCTTGTGCTAGTGGTGATATTGATAAGGTTCTTCGTCCTCTTATCAAGAATAGATCCAAGAACCTTATCGAAACAATTGCTATTGGTGTTACTGGTGCTATAGTAATTACTATATTTGCTTCCTCCATTATTGGATTCCTTAGAGATCTTGTATACTTCTTCTATTCTAGTAGAGAGAGAATGTCTACGTATCTTGATATTCAGTCTAACCTGCTTGAGATGAATGCACAAGAACTCAAAGACAATGACTACATTGCTACTGTTGGAAATAAAGATAAAGTCATTAAGAGACAGCTTGCAATAGCAAGTATGTTCCACAAAGTAGCAGATAAGATCGCTATTGATGCCAAGAGCTCTGATACGAAAGCTAGCAGAGAAATAAAGGCTGATACGAAAAAGTATAGGCTAGACAGTGTCAATACGAATCCTACTGATGCTGAAGGTCCATTATTCTAATAAGGAGGGTGGCAAATGTCTTTTGTGATGAAAGGACGCACTAAGTCCAATGCAGAAGCTGTAAATGAGTATTTGAAATCTATTCATGAAGCAGAAGCTGCCGAAAACAGAAAAAAAGATATGATTGATCTATATCCAGATCAAGAACTCATGAATTCTCATTTCTTTGATAGCATTTCCAAGCAGAATCAGTTAAGAGAAGATGCTACACGCTTTATGAGCTTTAAAGATGAAGTACATAAAGAACTCATGTTCCATTTCTTGGAGAATGTGGTATTTGATCCTATTCAAGAGCAATCAATGATGAATTCTCATCAAAGAGAAGTTCTTGCTAATGCTATCGTAGATTATATCAATGAAAATGATATTTACGGAATTCTCGATACAATGGAATCTGGCAATATCTATCTCAATGAAATTGCTAGTTATATCACAGAAGCAGCCGATAATATCATCGCTAATGCCGAAGAGAAAAAGAAAGAAGGACTTAGTGATGAAGATGCTTATACCATTGAGAATGATAAGATAAATGATTTCATCAATAACGCCAAGGGAGTAATTCCTGATAGCTATATCGATAAGATAATGGATAGAGTGAAAGACGCTACTGATGATTTTATCGATGAGAATAGAAAAAATAAATCAGCTATTAAGAATATCTATGATGCTGCTAAAGAGAAAGTAGAGATGGCTGATGGGGATCCTGAATTGCAACAGGAAGCTGTTCGTATGGCTAAGATTCAGGAGAATAAACTCTTCAGCGCTCCTACGAATGTATTTGGTCAGATGATGCGTATTGTAACAGAGTCTGTTCATCTAATCAAACCGATGACAGAATCATATACAAATCATACTACTAATAAGATCGACTTCAACAAACTCCAGGGAGACGTAGAAGTTCTTTATACATTCATGGAAGCTCTCAATACTCTTGGATTAGTGGAAGCTAATGAGCAGTATATCAAGGATACTCTTGATAATATGAGAGATAGTATTGAAAACATCGATATTGTTGATACTCTTGATCCTGCAGGTGAGAAGAAAGTACCAAAGGAAAAAGACCAGAATCCAAATGATGATGACGATAACAATCCAAGCAACGATTTTATCACAATATCTAATTCTCTTGGCTAAATCAAAAAAAAAATAGGGAAGACCCAATTGGGTCTTCCCTTTAAAATTGGCACGGACGCTTGATCAAAACTTTGCGTCCTCAATGCCGAAGGAGGAATCGCCCTCCATCAATGCCTCGACATTGTTGGCGAAGTTGTCGGTAGCGGCTGGTTTGTCTTCGAAGAAGACTTTGTACACCGCCACGCCTGCGGCTGCGCATGCTGCACCTTTTGCCGCCGTAATTGCCATACCCTTCCAGTCGATTTCCTTGTTCTGATCCATTTTCATTTCCTCCATAATCTTTTCAACCTGATCATCCGTCAATTGCACAGTGGCTGTTTTGTCCATAACAGACTGCTCGCCACTGTTAGCAGTCTGCTGCTGTGCAGCCGTTGTGAACTGCACGATACCCAAATCTTTTCCAGTTGTATCATATGCATGATACTTCTGGTCTGCCCCAAGCTGAATAACAGCCTGGGCATTCGTAGTAGCCATAGTCATTACTCCTTCCTCGTCATCTTCTGATGCCAATGACACATTTTGGATAGTTTTTTCTTCCGGAACTAATTCCGGAATATTTGCAACCCCTATAGGGTCTTCCCCATTTTTTGAGGGGGGTTTACGCCTTTTCCTAGACATTGGTTTTTCCTCCTTTCACCTTTATAATATGCAATT
>Ga0256406_1003482_pt1 | contig 19482 bp, 12 predicted proteins | sample RumenRJG_03DNA_FD_185986 | JGI IMG/M metagenome (GOLD analysis project Ga0256406, IMG submission 185986) | Bovine rumen microbial communities from Lethbridge, Alberta, Canada - RJG_03 | ecosystem: Host-associated > Mammals > Digestive system > Stomach > Rumen | place: Canada: Alberta | collected...
GGTGTCTGCATACAAGTAATGTCAAGCGTTTCTAAGCCCAGAGTCAGACAGAATCGTCACAAGCAAGGGCTAAATCAGACACTCGAAAAAATATCTGCGGATTTTAGGTAATAATTTAATCTAATGCGTATGTTTTTAAATTACAATCATCAACACTACAATCTAATGTTTGCAAGCGTTATGCTTGTTATGTCTTGTTTTATCACTGCTTGTTCTGATGACGATAGTCCGTCAGAGAACAAGATTATCTCTTCAACCTACGACAGTCTGAAACCTATAGGCTTCGGTGAGAACACTACTGGTGGTAACAACCAAAAAGTTATAGTGGTAACAACTGCTTCACAACTGCAATCAGCCGTGAGTGGTACCAACCAGGCAACTGTATATGTGCAGGGTAATATCAGTCTCGACTCAATGCTTTTAGTTGGTTCCAATAAGTCAATTATAGGTCTTCAGGGTGCCACCATCAGTAACCTGAACCGTAGCGAAAAAGCTGGAATATTCCTTTTGAAAGGCAGTAGGAATGTCATTATACGCAATCTGACTCTGAAAGGACCTGGTGCCTATGATATTGATGCTAACTATAGTGATAACATCTGCTTGGTAGGTGCCAAGAACGTGTGGGTGGATCACTGTGATATACAGGATGGCATTGATGGTAATTTCGACATAGTGGAAGGTTCTGATAGTATCTGCGTCAGTTGGACACGTTTCCATTATCTTATTGAACCGATGGCTGGAGGCAGCGGTGGAAGTGATGATCATCGCAATTGTAACCTGATAGGTAATAGTAATAATACAGCTGATATCGATGAAGGTCATCTCAACTGTACGTTTATTTGTTGCTGGTGGGGCGAGGGATGTTCTGAACGTTGTCCGCGCGTTCGTTTTGGTAAGGTACATGTGGTAAACTGTTTATACGACGGTGATAATTATAAATACTGTATAGGTTATGGTGTCTATTCTAATATCTATGTAGAGAAATGCGCTTTCGTCTCTGAGAAAGCAAAGCAGAATGCCCTGAAAGATTATCGTAACAGCAAGGATTTTAATATCAAGGTTGTGGACTGCCTTGGTATAGATGACGTAGAACTGTCTCAGGGTAATTATAAGCAGTTTATACCTACCTATGATTATAAGACCTTCGATGCAGAGAAAGTAGAATCTATCCTGAAAAAGGATGACTATGGCGCTGGTGCCACTCTCAAAATATCACGCCCATAATTTTTGTTTTGAAAATATAGAAAAGAAAACTGGAGATATGCTCATCACGCATACCTCCAGTTTTAATATTTATCGATATGATAGAATTTACATAGCTACTGCAGCCTTGTCAATCCATTCGTAGATGCAAGAACAGATACCGAAGAGCAGGATACCCACGGTGCAAATGGCAAGGCTCCAGTTGATTGCGGCGCCATTCTTGAAGGTGGGCAGCGGATTCTCTTCCTTAGTAATATACATGGCCTTCACGATGAGCAGGTAGTAGTAAAGTGATACTACGGTATTCAGAAGTGCGATGAACACCACAAAGTAGGGCCAGAAAGGTGCACTCTCATGCCCACCAACTGCTGCCATGAACACAAAGAACTTAGAGAACATACCTGCGAAAGGAGGAATGCCTGCCAGTGAGAAGAGTGCCAGCGTCATCAGCAGAGCCAACTTGGGGTTGGTCTGATAGAGTCCGTTGTACGCATTCATCTGAGTCTTGCCGCCGTTGTTCTCCTCTACGGTGCTGATAATGGTGAAGACAGCCATGTTAGCTGCTACATATACCAGCACATAGAATGTCAGGGCGGTGAGACTGGCGGCGCTGTTACCTACTACTGCCAGCATGATATATCCAGCCTGTGAGATAGAAGAGAAGGCCATGAAGCGCTTTAGCTCATTCTGACGGATAGCCATCAGGTTGCCCACGGTGATGGTGAGCATGATGACAATCCAGAGCAGGGGCTGCCAGTATTCAACGAGGCGTCCGAATACATGCATCAGGATGATAGCCAGCGTCAGAGTGGCGGCACCCTTGGATACAACACTCAGGTAACCTGTTACTGGGGTAGGAGCACCCTCGTAGGTGTCGGCCGTCCAGAAATGGAAGGGAACCAGGGAGATCTTGAAGCCCAGTCCGCTGAAGAAGAACACCATACCCATGATAGTGAGTGGGGTGAACTGCATCTGAGCGGCCATATCATCGAAGTACAAAGTACCTACTGCGCCATAGAGGAAAGAGATACCATAAAGCATCACGCCGCTTGAGAATGTGGCGGTGAGGATGTACTTGGCAGCAGCCTCGGCCGACTTCTGCTTGTAGCGATCGAAGGCCACAAGGCAGGCCATAGGAACAGATGCCATCTCAAGACCGAGGAAGAACATGAGGAAATGTCCGGCAGACATCATCATGTACATACCCAGCAGGGTAGAGATAACCAGCAGGTAGAACTCGCCAGAAATCTTTGTGGCGTGATTGTTCAACCATGACTGTGACATCACCACCACAATGAACGTACCCAGTGTGAGCACGGTCTTCATCACATTAACGATGGCAGATGATACATACAGGCCACCGAAGGCTGTTGCAGGCTCGGCCAAGAAGCAGGGCACCAGCTGACAGAGCAGCAGAGCGCCTGTGAGTATGCTCAGCACATAGGTCTTGCGGGGACTCTTGCTCAATGCGAAGTCTGCACAGAAAACTATAATCAAGGCCAACATCAGGGTTGCCTCGGGAATCATATTCAAAAATTGACTGTAATCCATTTCTTTTCCTCCTTTACATGACTCCAATTGAACTTAAGATATTTCCTACTGAGGGCGAAATCATATCGCTGAAGAAGAAGGGAGCGCAACCCAGACCAGCCACACAGAAGATGAGGCAGCATACAGCAACGCGCTCGTCCCATGAAGCATCGGTGAGTTCCAGGAAGTGCTTGTTCTCCACCTCGCCATACAGAATCTTACCTACCACACGCAGGATATAGACAGCGGTCACCACAATAGATGTACATGCGATGATGGTAGCTACCATGCGGAATGAGGATGAAGGATCGCCAGCAACCTCATGGGCTCCGAATGAACCAACGAAGATAGTCATCTCTGCAATGAAGCCAGAGAAGCCGGGAAGACCCAGGTTAGCCAGACCGGCGATGACATAACCCACAGCCAGGAAAGGCATAATCTTCATCAGTCCTGCCAACTCGCGGATGTCGCGGGTGTGCGTACGACCATAGATCATACCGATGAGGGCGAAGAAGAGGGCTGTCATCAAACCGTGAGACAACATCTGCAGGATAGCACCGGTGCAGGCAGTCTGCTGCATCATCAGCAGGGCGAAGAGCACCAGGCCACAGTGAGATACTGAAGAGTAAGCGTTGATGTACTTCAGGTCGGTCTGTACACAAGCGCTCAGGGCACCGTAAACCACAGAGATAGTAGTCAGGATCAGGAAGATCCAAGACAGGTTCTGTGCAGCGTCGGGCAGCAGGTACATGGCCAGACGGAAACAGCCGTAACCTCCGAGCTTCATCAGCACACCAGCGTGGAGCATAGATACTGCTGTAGGCGCAGATGCGTGACCATCAGGAGACCATGTGTGGAAGGGGAACAGAGCACCCAGCACACCGAAACCGATGAAGATGAAGGGGAAAAAAGCGTTCTGAACCTCCTCAGGGATGTTGTGCATAGCAGCAATCTCGTTGACGTTCATTGTGGTATGACCACTGAAGTAGTAGATACCCAGTACGCCGAGAATCAACAGTGCAGAACCACCCATCAGCATCAGGGTGAGCTTCATGGCTGAGTACTCCTTGCGACCAGAACCCCATACACCAATCAGCAGGTACATAGGAATCAGGGCCACCTCATAGAACATGAACATGGTAAACATGTCGGTGCAGATGAAGAATCCATATACACCTGTAGAAAGGAGGGTGAACCAAAGGAAATACTCCTTGGTCATGGGCTTCAGCTGCCATGAGGCGAAGGTACCAGTGAACACGATGATGCTTGACAAGAGCAGCATCACCACAGAGATACCGTCAACACCAACGCTGTAGGCAATATTCAAGGGCTTGAACCAAGGCGTAGAAGCCACGAGCAGCATCTCTGCATCGTTACCTGCATTACGCTCGGTTACGAAATAATAGCAAAGCCATATTGACAGGGCCAGCAGCATTGAAGAGCCAGCCACCATCACACCACGCACCTGATTGAGGTTGCGGGCAATCCACAATCCCAGAAGCATCAGGGCGGGAATCAGTACGAATAGACTTAATATATTCATTTTCGTTATTACGTTATTTCGTTATTACGATATTACGACTTTACAATGCGAGCAATACGAGCGTTAATGCTACAGTACCTGTGAGGAACCATACGGCATACTTGCGCACGTCGCCACTCTGCCAAGCACGCAGACTCTCACCTCCTTCGTTAGCACCCCATGCCAGGAAGTTGAACGTGCCGTCAACAACGTGGCGGTCGAACCAGGCAATAGGTGTAGAAACGCAACGGAAGATGATGCGGTGGGTGACAAACTGCCAGATCTCGTCCTGATAGAAACGCTTGTAGGCAGCACGATGCAGCTTGGGGAACGTCTTATACAGACGGTCGGCAACGGGCTGACTCTCACCTTTATAGATATAGGTGGCCAGGCAGATGCTCAGGATAGCGATGACCGTTGAGGTAGCAGCAATCTGAGTGTCGAAGTGGATCATGTAGTCGGTACCGGCTGCAGAGACAAATGAACCGAAACTGCCGCCCCAGCCCAGGAAGCCTGCGAGGGTTGAGTAAACACCCACACCAACGGTGATGACGCAGAGTACAATCAGAGGCAAGGTCATGGTGAGAGGAGCCTCGTGTGGTGTGTGATGCTCGTGAGCCTCCTTGTTCTCTGTACCCCAGAAGATACCGTAGTACAGACGGAACATATAGAAAGCCGTCATTGCAGCGATACCAGTCATGATCCAGCCAACCACAGGACTGTAGGCCATGCAGGCGGTGATAATCTCATCCTTTGAGCTGAAGCCCGAGAAGAAGGGGATACCAGCGATAGCCAGACAGCTGATGAGGAAGGTGATGTGCGTGATAGGCATATACTTGCGCAGACCACCCATCAGCGCCATCTCGTTAGAGTGAACGGCGTGGATGATACAACCGGCACCCAGGAACAGGCAAGCCTTGAACATAGCGTGGGTAAACAGGTGGAACATACCAGCCATATAACCCAGCTGAGCGTGGTTGTCGAGCAGCGCACCATGATGACCAGGCAGGCAAACACCCAGAGCCACCATCATAAATGCAATCTGTGAGATGGTTGAGAAGGCGAGCACACGCTTGATGTCGCTCTGGGCGCAAGCCACGGCAGCAGCATAGAAAGCGGTGATGACACCCACCCATACCACGATTGACATAGCCTGAGGAGCATACTCAATCCAGAGGGGGAACATACGTGCAATCTGGAATACACCGGCTACGACCATCGTAGCAGCGTGAATCAGGGCAGATACAGGTGTAGGACCCTCCATGGCATCGGGCAGCCAGATGTGCAGAGGGAACATAGCACTCTTACCGGCACCACCGATGAACATCAGAACGAGTGCGGTAGGCAGGATGAAACCACCTGCAGCAACGGCCTTGGCCATATTGCCCTCGATGAATGGGGTAGTGCCCTGGCCCATCACGATGTCGCCAGCAAACGAGAAGCTGAACGAGTCGGTGAAGTAGCCGAAGGTCAGGATACCAATCAGGAAGAACATATCAGCAAAACGGGTTACGATGAAGGCCTTCTTAGATGCTGCGATAGCGGGCTTCAAAGGATAGTAGAAACCGATGAGCAGGTAAGAAGAAACACCCACAAGCTCCCAGAACATGTACATCTGGAAGATGTTGGTAGCCAGTACAAGACCCAGCATTGACATGGTGAAGAGGCTCAGGAAAGCGTAGTAGCGCTGGAAACCTTTCTCACCGTGCATATAGCCGAATGAGTAGATGTGAACCATCAACGAAACCGTTGAGATGACCACAAGCATCATCACAGAGATAGGATCCAGGAGGATACCCATGTCGAAGTGAAGATTACCCAGTGGCAACCAGGTGAAGTTGAAGGGCACGATAGTCTGATACACACCCTCAGCAGTACGGTCGGCAGTGAAATAAGTGATAGCCGTCCAGTAAGAGAGGATTGTAACCAGTGACAGCGAACAAGTACCGATAAGTCCGGCAGTCTTGTGCTGCATCTTCATGCCAGCCAGTCCCAACACGATGAAGGACAGCAGCGGCAGAAGCAGAATCAAATAAGATAATTCGTAGATCATAGCGTCGTTTTATCCTTTCATGTTAGAAATAGCGTCCACGCTGTCACTCTTGAAGTTGCGGAACACATTAATAATAATCGCGATAGCCACAGCACTCTCGGCTGCACTCACACCGATTGAGAAGAGAGTCATGAAGAAGCCCTCGAGCTCACCGGGGAACAGCAGACGGTTGAACGCTGCGAAGTTGATATCAACGGCATTCAGCACCAGCTCGATAGAGATGAGCATGGCGATGAGGTTGCGACGGGTGACGAAACCATAGACGCCGATGAAGAACAGCAGTGCACTCAGCACAAAATAACATTCTACAGGTACCATAGCTTAATCCTCCTTTTTACGTGATACAACCAAACCGCCGATGATACATGCCAGCAGGAATACTGAGATAAACTCGAACGGCAACACATACTGATACTTGTCGCTACCCAGCAGGGCGGTACCAATCTGGTCCATAGGCAACTCGTCGGTCGTAGCGGCGCTGATAAAGCTGTTCTTCAGGAAAACAACAACTACCGTTGCCAGGCCTACCACAGAGAGAAGCAAGCCCTGAAGCATGCGTGAGCACTTGATATGCTCTACTATACCCTGCAGTGTCTGCTTGCTAACCAACTGGATGACAAACACGTAGATCATCGTTACGCCACCAGCGTATACAGCAATCTGAGCAGCACCCAGGTAGGTGTAATCGAGCAGGAAGTAAAGACCTGCTACGCCAAAGAGCACGAACAACATATATGTTGCAGCTCTCATGATTCGCTTTGTTGTCACGCACAACAGGGCAGAACCCAGGATGACAACAGCGAGAATAGAAAATACTACTATACTAGCCATAGTGCGGTTTACTTCTTTTTAGTGTTAAACTTACCGACCTGCCAGTCAGCGCCGCCCTCCAGGATGTTGGGCAGTGAACCGCCCTGATAAACCTCCTTGTCGAGGTGGAGCACCAGAGAGTCACGACTGAACGTGGCATTCTCGAAGTCGTTGGTAAACTCAATAGCGTCGAAGTTGCAGGCGTTAGTACAGAGCTGGCAGAACATGCAGTCGCCCAGGTCGTACTGATAATCGTCGAGCACCTTTTTCTTCTTACCCGTCTCAGGATCCTCCTGCATGTGGGCAGTAATCTTAATAGTGCCGTTAGGACAAGCCTTCTCACACAGCGTGCAGGCTGTGCACTTATAGGCGCCGTCTTCGTTGCGCTTGAAGACCAGACGTCCGCGATGACGCTTTGACACGTGGAGTGTGGTCTTACGGTTCTCAGGGTACTGCTCAGTACACTTGTTGGTCCAGTAGTCCTTGAAGTACTCACCGATGGTGACCTTCATACCGGTGGCCAACGTCTTGATGCCGTGCCCTATTTCTCCGAAATATGATTTATTATCTTCCATTTTGCTATACCTTATTTAATATAAAGTCCGAAAGCCACGATGACCGTCATCAGCACCAGGTTGATGAGTGCCAGCGGCATGAGGTACTTCCACTCCAACTTCAGGATCTGGTCGATACGCAGACGTGGGAAGGTCCACTTGATCCACATGAGCAACCATACCAGCAGGAAGGCCTTACCCATGAACCACACAATACCGGGGATATACTGCATCACCTCGTCGAACGCCTCGACACCAATCTGGATAGGTGCCCATCCGCCTAGGAATACGGTGGCAGCAATACCTGCAATGATAAAGAGGTTCAGAAACTCGGCCAGGTAGAAGAAGCCGAAGCCCATACCAGAATACTCAGTGTGATGACCAGCTGTCAGCTCACTCTCAGCCTCGGCCATGTCGAACGGGCCGCGGTTGGCCTCTGCATTACCTGCTACGAGGAATACGAGGAAAGCGATGATAGCGGGCACATGACCCTGTACGATGAGCCATCCCCAAGGTCCGGCCTGAGCCTCCACGATACCGCTCACCTGCATCGTACCGGTCAGGATGACAGCCGTAATCAGGCAGAGGCAGAGAGACATCTCGTAAGAAATCATCTGTACGGCAGCACGCATGGCTGACACCACAGAGTACTTGTTGTTAGAGCCCCAACCTGCGAGGAAGATACCCACCACGCCAATAGAAGAGATGGCGGTAAGCAAGAAGACACCTACGTTGAAGTCGAGGATTTGGGCACCACGGTTCCAGGGCAGGAAGGCAAAAGCGCCTACAGAGCCGATGATAACCAGGAAGGGAGCTACGATGTAGAGCAGCTTGTCGGCCTTGTCAACGAAGAAGATCTCCTTGATGAGCATCTTCAGCACGTCGGCCAGCACCTGCATCAAGCCCCAGGGTCCTACGCGAACCGGGCCGATACGGCACTGGAAGTAGGCGCAGACCTTACGCTCCATGAAAATCAGTATCATAGCGATTACAGAGTAGGCGCCCAGGATTGCAGAACCCACGAGAACGCACTCAATCAGAATCGCAAAGAACTCGCTCAGTCCCAGTGTCTGCAGGAGCAGCTCATGAAACCAAGTGGTCACTTGTGAAAAATCAAATATATGTTCCATAGTTTGTTTTATCTGTCGATGTCAGGTATAACAATATCGATAGCAGCGCCAGTAGTCACCAGGTCGGCAATCTTCTGTCCGCGCAGCATCGGATCGAGTGCACCAACGAGCGAGAGACCCATAGGACGCATCTTCATGCGGTAAGGACTCTTGTCGCCCTTAGAATCGAGGTATACGCCAAACTCACCTGCAGCACCCTCTACAGAGAAGTACCACTGTCCCTCGGGCACCTTGATGATAGGCTTCTGCTTCACGTAGAAGTCGCCCTCAGGAATATTGTCGATGAGCTGCTCGATGATGTTCAGGCTCTGGTACATTTCGTTGATATGCACGAGGTAACGACCCATAGAGTCGCAGCTGTCAAGAGTGATCTGTTCGAAGTTCACCTTGTCATACATATCATAAGGATGGTTCTTACGCACGTCGTTCTTCCAGCCAGAAGCACGGCCGGCAGGACCCGTCACACCATAGTTGATACAGTCGTCGAGTGACATAGGACCAACGTTCTCCAGACGGTTGTGAGCGATGATATTGTCACCAAACACATCCATATACTCCTTAATCATCGGACGCAGGTACTTGCACAGCTCCTTCACATTCTTCACGAAGTTGGGATCGATATCGTCCTGCAGTCCACCGATGCGGTAGTAGTTCTGGATCAGGCGTCCGCCAGTTGTCTCCTCCATCACGTTCAGCACATGCTCACGGTCGCGCATACCGTAAAGGAAGGCAGTGAGAGCACCCAGGTCCTGAGCGCAGCAAGAAGTAAACAGCAAGTGACTGTCCAGACGCTGCAGCTCGTCCATGATGGTACGGATATAGTGGATACGGTCGGTCAGTTCCACCTCCATAGCCTCCTCGATAACGCCCACCAGCGCATGACGCTGCTGCATGGCGCAGAGATAGTTCAGACGGTCGGTCAGCGCCAGTGTCTGAGGATAAGTCATTGACTCCCACATCTTCTCGATACCACGGTGGATATAACCCAGGTGGGGATAGATGCGCTTCACGGTCTCACCGTTCAGTACGGTCTGCAGACGGAGCACACCGTGAGTAGAGGGGTGCTGAGGACCGATGTTGATGACGTAGTCGTCGGAAGTGAAGAGCTTGTTCTCCTTCTTCTGCAGACGGCCGTCGCGGTCGAGAGAATACTCCAGGCCATAGTCGGGCTCGTTATCATCCTCCAGCGTATACTCGTCGGTAGCCTTGAAGTCCTTGCGCAGGGGATAACCCTTGAAGTCGTTGCGCAGGAACAGGCGACGCATGTCGGGGTGTCCCAGGAACTTAATGCCGAGGAAGTCGAAGCACTCACGCTCCAGCAGGTCGGCATCCTTCCAGATGTTCACCACGGTAGGAATGACACTCTCGCCATCCACCACCTTTGCCAGCATCTTCACGCTGACGCGCTCGTGGTTCTCCGTGTTCTCAAGGATATATACACAGCCAAGACCTTCTTCTTCGCCGAAGTCCTCGCCAACGATGGTCACCAGGAAGTCGAAGTGCTTCTTGTCTTTCAAGTTCTGCATCTCCTGTGCGAACTTGTCAAAATCAAATACAAGATGATTCAGTTTCATTTCGCTTCCTCCTGTTCTTTTTTAAGTGATTCAGTAAACTCGGCAGGTACCTCAGTCACCACGATGGGCTTCTTGCCACCGCGTCCGTAGGTCAGTTCCTCGTTAGAGACGCCCAGGGCAGCCTCTTCCTTGGTCTGCTTATGGTTGGCACCACCAAAGAATTTCTCAATCTTCACCTTACGCTGCAGCTGCATCATACCGTAGAGGATGGCCTCTGGACGGGGAGGACAGCCAGGAATGAATACGTCCACGGGAACGATTTCCTCGATACCCTTTACTACGTGATAGCTCTGCTTGAAGGGACCGCCACTGATGGCGCAGCCACCAACGGCAACCACATACTTAGGCTCAGCCATCTCATCGTACAGACGCTTCAGTGCAGGAGCCATCTTGTGTGTGATAGTACCAGCACACATAATCAGGTCGGCCTGACGTGGTGAGTTACGTGTCACCTCGAAGCCAAAGCGTGAGAAGTCATAGCGTGAACAACCGCAAGCCATGAATTCAATACCGCAGCATGAAGTGGCGAAAGTGAGTGACCACAGTGAGTTAGAACGTCCCCAGTTAATCAGGGAATCCAAGTTACCGGTTACGACGTTGACACCGCCCTCATGGAGCTCGTCAACGATTTTCTCCAACGACTCGTTATCCTTGAACTCGTCGTATGGCAGAGACTTGATTGATGGTTTTCTTACTTCCATTCCAGTGCTCCTTTCCGCCAAGCATAAGCCAAGCCAAATACTAATACTACCAGGAAGAACCCGATTGACAGCAGAGCCATCGGTCCGAAGTCCTTCACAACCACAGCCCACGGATACAGAAACACGGTTTCTACATCGAACATGAGAAAGAGGATGGCAAACAAATAATAACCTACGTTAATGGGAATCCAACTGGATCCGTGCGTTGGGATACCGCACTCAAACGGCTCTCCCTTAATCTTGTTATAAGAACGCGGACCCAATAGTTTTGCCATCACATAGGCAGCTGCCACCAGTGTAATAGCCGTCACGAGGACGGTAATTAACATTGTGAAATTCATAAACTATTTAATGTTATAACAATATTGTTCTTAATAGCGGCTGCAAAGGTACAAAAAAAATACGGAAAAAGAATGCGGAATTCATAAATATTTTGTACCTTTGCGCCGTTTTTTTTAATAACTCAGTATGTTTAAACCTCAATTTCAGAAACGCCAGGTAATGGTATTCCACCAATTCCAGCGAAAAGGCTATTCCCTCTTCGCTGCTTTGGGTCGTGAGGTCGTCATTTCCGTGCTCAGCGTAGCTACCTTGTCGGCTAGCAAGGCTGCCAGCATCAGCGATGAGACTTTCCGTGTGGATTCTGCCAAGGCGACGGCCCGCGAGGTGACGCTTGACGATGTATGCGTCACAGGCTCCCGGGCACCCCTGACCGTGAGTCAGGCTGCGAGAATGGTAACTGTACTGAGCCGCGAGGATATTGCGCAGGCGCCAGTACAAAGTGTTAACGATTTGCTGAAGATGGCCGTTGGTGTAGATGTCAGGCAACGAGGCCCGCTAGGCTCCCAGACCGACATCAGTATAAGAGGAGGCACCCAAGAGCAAATCGTTGTGTTATTAAACGGCATCAATATCTGCGACCCCCAGACGGGACACAACACCTTTGATCTTCCTTGTGACCTTTCCGACATTATCAGGGTAGAAGTGCTGGAAGGACCGGCCGGACGCGTTTATGGCACGTCATCACTTGTTGGTGCCATCAACATCGTCACCTCAGCCCACAAGGACAGCGGAAACAGTGCGGATATCAGTCTGGAAGCAGGCTCTTTTGGCTATGCCAAAGTGGGTGCTGCCGGCAGTTATGCCCCCGGCAGCGTACCGCTGACCTCCCGTCTGTCGTGTTCGTACGCCCGTTCCGATGGCTATTCGCGTTCACGGGCAGGTAGCCTGAACACCGACTTCAGTGGTGCGAAAGCCTTTTATCAGGGTGCTTATGATGATGACCGGATAAAGCTCTCATGGCACGCCGGACTGTCGGACAAAGGGTGGGGGTCAGGTACATTTTATGCTACTCCCCGCTGGCAGGCCGACGAACAGTATGAGCATACCACGAAGGTACATACCGCCTTGCAGGGAGAAAATAAAGATGGTGTCTTGCACTTCCAGCCGTCCGTCTACTGGAACCATTACCAGGACCGGTACGAAGGTTACCGGGGGCGCCCAAACATCATGAAGTATAATTATAACAGATGTGACGTATACGGCTTAAAGCTAAATAGTTACTTCGACTGGCTCTGCGGACGTACGGCACTCGGTGCGGAGATACGCAACGAAGACCTGGTGAGTGGTAACCTGGGCGAGCCGCTATCCCGCACGCATCATATCAGTGGTACCGACCGCGACTATACGCTGGGCGTGAACCGTACGAATATCAGTGCCCACCTGGAGCATAATGTGATATTCGACCACCTGACCATTTCCGCTGGCTTCGTGGCAGCAAAGAGCTCGTGGAGCAACATGAACATGACCATCTACCCGGGTCTTGACGTGAGCTATGTGATGGGCCGCGTGAAACTCTTCGCATCCTATAACTCCTCCCTCCGTCTGCCCTCCTTTACGGAGATGTACTATAAGTTGCAGGGCTATGCCGCCGACCCCCATCTGAAACCGGAGGAGATGCAGGCCGTTGAACTGGGTTCGCAGATCCATACCCCTGTGGTCAGTGCGAAGGTATCGGCCTATTACCACCACGGTAAGAATATGATAGACTGGATTATGGATACGACGCAGGGCGAACAGGCACAGTGGCAGAGCGTGAACCACACCCAGCTCAATGCCTATGGACTGGAAGCCGCCCTGCAGGTACCTGTGAAGATTGGTCAGTTCGACTTGTCGTATAGCTATATCTATCAGGATAAAGCCAACGAGCCCGGCATCGTGTCGCAGTATGCCCTGGAGTATCTGCGCCATAAACTGGTAGCCGGCCTGCAGACCAAGGAGTGGCGTGGCTTCAGCATGCGTCTCAACTGCCGTTGGCAGGACCGTGTGGGCGCCTATACCAGTTTCGACGGCACCCTGTGCGACTACCGTCCCTACGCACTGGTAGATGCCCGTATCCAGAAACAGACACAGCGCTATTTGGTTTATGTCGAAGCCAACAACCTGTTTGACAACCGCTCGTATGTAGATTTCGGTAATGTGCAGCAGCCCGGCCTATGGGTTGTCACAGGCCTCAAAATCTACTTGCATAGCAGGCGGTAAGGACAGTACGTGCAACGCTCCCGTTGTTCGGTAGGCTGATACGGGATATCCGCATTAAACATATCGTCAACGGTTGTACGCAGCAGTTCCATGAACCGTGAAATATTTGGCCCCACATCTGTGATAGGCTCACGTCCGAAGCAGAGCGTGGGGTCATAGTCTTTTCCGGCCGAGTGCTGGATAAAGAGCAGGGCAGGGGATACCGGTACTTCGGGGTACTTTTTCTTGACGAGCGCCGCATACAGGAAGGTCTGCAGGTAATAGTCGCTGTGGTTGGCCAGACTCTCCTGCTTGAAGATAGCATCCACGTCAGCCAGCCCTTTCACGTTGCCGCCACCCGTCTTGTAGTCAATCACGCGAATCCTCTCCACGCCATCCTTCACAATACGGTCCAGTCGGTCTATGCGTCCGCCGATGACGGTGCTGATATGCGGTGTCTGGAACGTATCGCGCACATCCGTCTCCAGTCCGATAATACTGAACGGTGCCAGCTCGTGGTCCAACTGAAGCAGTTGGCGCAGGTAGTGTATCAGCACCTGACGGTTAATAATCTGCAGTCCGTTGAGCCGCTTCGTATCCAGCGACGCCACCTTCAGTTCCTTCTGTATCGCCTCGTCAATCACCCGTTCTATCTCACTGTCGTTCTTCAGCAGTTCCTCGATATCACTCTTCTGTATCTGGTGGCTCCTTGACAGCATCCGCTCGTAGAGCTGTTGCGAAGCCTCGTGGAAGATATTTCCGAACACACGGTTGTCGATGGTCTCCTCCATATCCTCCTCAGGCTCAAGCAGTCCGCACTCATACTTGTAGTAATAGCGCAGCTGACAGCGCATATAGGTGTTGATAGCCGTGGGTGTGAGGAAGCCCAACTGCTTTTTCTTCTCCATCCTGATGACCGGCGGATTGCTGCGCATGATGGCAGCTGGCGTCTGGATGGCGTTGAAATGTATCTGATGCTGGTTGTCCTCCACCATCATCTGCAACATGAAGCGCGACATCTCGCCAGCCTTGCCGTCGGTCGTGCTGTTGTTATACAGTATCGTGATATCCGACGCACGCTGCAGCAGCCGGTGGAAATAATAGCTGTAGATAGCCACCTTGTGGTCGATGGTCGTCAAACCGTTGGCATCACGGATGGTATAGGGGATAAACGACGTATCGTTGACACCACGGGGCATGTTGCCCTCGTTGCACGACAGGAGCAGCACATGCTCGAAGTCCAGGTTACGCGTCTCGAGCACGCCCATAATCTGGATACCCTCTATCGGTTCGCCGTGGAAGGGCACGCTGGTCGACTGTATCAGCTGGTTCATCAGTCGCTGCAGGGTGTTGTCGTCTACGGTGAGGTCCCCGCTCTCCACCAGCGCCTGCAACCTGTTCAGCAATGTGTAGCAGCGGAACAGGCACTCCTGGAACAGCGGGTCGTCATCATGGATGCAGCGGGCTATATTCTGGATGATGGTACGCATCCATTCCAGCAGGGCCGTCTTCTCCTCCAGCAACCCGCGCACGTCGTCCTCGTCCAGTTGTGCCATATAGGGATGACGCAGTACGGCATCCAGATAGCGCTTGCGGAAATAGTTGCGCTGCGGGTCGTAACCCAGCAGACGCAGTTCGCAGAGCAGGGTGATGAGCGAAGCCACAGGCGACTGTGCCAGCGGATATCCGGTGGTGATGTTCACCTTCTCCACCTCATCCGGAATACAATGGACCACAGCCGGCAGCAGCGCCTCGTTGCACAGCACCACCGCCGTCTTGCTGCCAGCCTCTATGCGTCCGTTCCCGCGCAACCACTGACTGACGTACCGTGCCTGTGCATTCTCCGTGGTTGATGAGACATAGTGAATCTCCTTGGCCTTGGCATATTGGTTATAGATGGCATCATCCTCCACGTCAAACTCATTGGGGAAGTCGGCCATCAGTCGCTTGATATAGAACCCCGACTCATTATCGTGCATGTACGACTTGTCAAAATCCCAGTAGAAATGAGCCTTTCCCTGCTCCTGCAGATACCTGAACACACATTGTTCTACGGGCTGCACCAGGTTGAAGCCCACAAACAGGTAGGTCTCGTAGGTCGTGGCCGACGGATGCAGGTTCTCGGCAACCTGCCTGTACAGGGCACCCTCGTAAGCCAGTCCCTGCTTCGCCAGACGCTCGTTGAAATCATGATAGATAGCCCCAATCTTCGACCAGATATTCAGGAACCGCTGCTTCAGGATGGTGTCCTGGTCGTCCGAGAAATTCCTGAAGAACCGTTTGATAGCCTCACGCTGTTCGTCGGTGAGGTGACTCACGTCGTCGTACTCGTGGATATCGCGCAGATTGGCAAACACCTTGTCGGCATTCGCCATATTCTTGTCCAGGTCGTCGAAATCGGCCAGCAGCAGCTGTCCCCAACTGTAGAAATGATCCAGCGACTCGTTGGACCCGGTGATGGTGACAAACGACTTGTACAGGTCGCATACCAGTTTGATGGGGTCGGCCACCGTCAGTTTCCCGTACTCACGAAACAAGTCGCTGATGGTCATGTAGGCCGGACTCCATATGGGCTTGTCCGACAGCCTTGCCAGCTGACTGTTCAGGAATAGCGACGCACGCTTGTTGGGGAATACCACGGCGACGCGCGACAGGTCGCTGCCGTATTTCCGTAATATATCCTCTGCTATATATTCTAAGAAAGTACTCATTTCACCTCGATAATTTGATTGCTGTAAACAAACCACAGATAGCCCGTCACGTTCTGGTGACCCATCTGCCTGAGCAGGTCCATGTATTCACGCACCTGTTCGTGGTATTCTTCGCGCTGATGACCGAACTTGAAGTCTATGACCACCGTCTTGTCGCCATTCGTCATCACTCGGTCGGGCCTGCGCTCCTGGCCATCGGGCAACAGGATCGTGCACTCGTTGTAGAGCGACCATTCCGCCGTGAACCACTGCGCCACGCGCTTGTCGCCCAGACGCTTATGAATCATCGCCTCAATCTTCTCACGCGTCAGTTGGGCATCATAGATAATACCCTCCATCTCCATCTGCTGCAGGGCACTGTCTACGTCCTGTGCCGTACGGATATGTGCAAACACATTGTGCAGGATGTTACCCATCTTGATATAGTTCGACTGCTGGGTAAACTCCTCATCCTCTGCATTCACGAAGTCCTTACTCTGGTTGCTCTGCCTGAACGATGTCTTCAGGCAGAAAGTCTCTATCTCCACCGGGATGATGGTGCTGGGCTGCGTGAAGGGATTTGATGTCTGAGGGCTGAGGGATGATGTCTGAGGGCTGAGGGATGATGTCTGAGGGAGGTGTCCATAGGAGAATACAATGGGCTGGGTCTCGTCGTCCAGACCGGATATACAGGCACCCTCGAGGTCCAGCACCGGCAACACCTGTTCGATGCGTTCAGAGCGTGAGTTCTTGCCCTGGCGCTTACCGATGACGAAGAGACTCTCTACCGCACGTGTGAACGCCACATAGAGCAGGTTCAGGTTGTCCACCACGCTCTGCAGGTGTTCCGTCTTGTAGTCGTCCTCGTAGATGGTACCCATCATGCCCTTCTGACTATAGTCGATAGCTGCCAGAGGCAAGGCCATATACGGGTCCTCCTTGGGTTCGCACCACAGCACGTCGGGCATCTCCATACGCCAGTCGCAGAACGGAATCAGCACGTGGTCGAACTCCAGTCCCTTTGACTTATGGATGGACAGGATGCGGATGCCGTCGACGTCGGAGCACTGGATGGTCTTGCTGCACAGCGTGGCATCCCATTCGCGCAGGAATCCGTTCACATCCGTCGATTTCTCTCCGATATAGTTCAGCACGTGGTCGTAGAACGTGCAGAGATAGGCACTCTGGTCCTTCATCCCTTGCAGGTTGAAGATACCGTAAAGGCGTTCCACCAGGTCGTAGAGTGGCAGGAGCAGCAGCGAGGCGTCGAAGTCCTCAGGCAGTGCACCGTCAATCATTCCGCTGTAGGCCTTCTGCAGGAATGCCCGTGTAATCATGTCGTCAGGATGCGTCAGACTCCTCAGCGCATGGATAATCACCTGGACGGCAGGCGACGCATCCAGGCGGAAGGCCTCGTCGCTGATCACGCTCACCTCTGGCATCGTGGCCATCAGGTGGTTGGCTATCACGGTGATATTGGCGTTCGAGCGCAGCAGGATGGCAATCTGCCTGGGTGCGACGCCCTGCGACAGCAAGTCCGAGATATGTTCCACCAGCAGGTCCAATGTCTGTTGCTGGTAGTCCTCGCCCGTGAGCAACTGGATATCCACGCGTCCCTCGTCGGCCTTGGATGCCGGCCATTTCTGCTCCACGTCGTCATAGGCCGCCACTTCCTCCTGACTGGCTGCCTCTGTGAAGAAGGCGTTGTTGAAACGAATGACGTTGGGCGTAGAACGGTAGTTGGTATCCATCGGCAGCACCTCCAATCGCTGACTGGCATTCTGGAACTGCTCCCTGATATTGGCCAGCAGGCGCCAGTCGCCACTGCGCCAGCGGTAGATGCTCTGCTTCACGTCGCCTACTATCAGGTTCGACGTGCCCTCATGGCTCATCGCTTCCTCCAGCAGTATCTTGAAGTTCTGCCACTGCACGGTAGAGGTATCCTGAAACTCGTCAATCATGATATGTTCCAGGTGGGTGCCAATCTTCTCAAACACAAAGGGGGAGTCGCTGTCCTTGATCAGTTCGTGGAGCAACTGCTGCGTGTCTGACAACAGGAAGCGGTTGGCGTTGTCGTTCAGTTCGTGCACCTTACTCTCGATGCTGCCCAGGAGGCGCAACTGACTCAAGTGGCGCAGGGTCAGGTCGGCCGACTTGTACCGCTTGTACTGTATGGGCTGCTCACTCTTAACTGTGTTAAGAAGAGGAATTAGTTTGTCTTCTGCAAGGGCGTGAATAAATGGTCCCCGCTGGCATGTTTTTGTATACCATTTCGTAGGGTCTGCAGCTGCGGCATTGGCTGTTGCATTAAAAATGTCTTCACCAAAATCCCCGCGCTTCAGTTTCAGAAATACACCACAAACTCCACTGCTTTTCTTCGCAAAGTCGTCCACCGTGAGCCCCTCGGCCTTGATAATCTCGAAGAAGGTCTCAGCCAGTTGCAGCATCTTCTCCTTGGCATCGTCGCGCTCATGGCGCAGCGTGGCCGAGTACTTGTCGAAGAAATCCTTCTCGTTGTTGAGCACCTCCAGCCGGTGACTCTTCTCCTTATAGAAATCGCGGAAGATGGTCTTACCGAATTTCTTGATAGGTCCGATGACGTTCCACGAGCGGTCGTCACGGATGGTGTCCATGATGTATTTCAGGAGCCACTGCAGCAGCAGGTCGGTGGCCTGCAGACTCTCAATGAGCTGGTCTACAGCCTGTTCCTCCACCTGCACGTCGTTCAGACCCACGCGCAGGTTGGCCGTCAGGTCCAACTCGCGAGCCAGGTTGCGCAGCACGCACTGGAAGAACGAGTCAATCGTCTCCACACGGAAATAACTGTAGTTGTGCAACAGCAGGTGCAGGGCCATGCCCGCCCGTTCCGAGGCCATCTGGGGCGACACCTCCAGCTCCTCGCACACCTTACTCATATAGCCCTTCGACTCCTCCTGCTGACGCCAGATGCCGTACAACTGGCTCAGGATTCGTGATTTCATCTCGGCTGTGGCCTTGTTGGTAAATGTCACAGCCAGTATCTGACGGAAGGCATAGGGATTCTGTACCAGCAGCTTGATATATTCCACCGTGAGGCGGAAGGTCTTACCACTACCAGCACTGGCCTTATAGACAATCAGTGGTTTTACCATCTATTGAATAGTTCAAATGTGAATTTACAGCCCATATCCTGGTACTGGTAGTTCAGGAAACTGG
>Ga0256406_1003483_pt1 | contig 19476 bp, 17 predicted proteins | sample RumenRJG_03DNA_FD_185986 | JGI IMG/M metagenome (GOLD analysis project Ga0256406, IMG submission 185986) | Bovine rumen microbial communities from Lethbridge, Alberta, Canada - RJG_03 | ecosystem: Host-associated > Mammals > Digestive system > Stomach > Rumen | place: Canada: Alberta | collected...
TCACAGGGCGCGTCGACCGCGTCGCATTTCCAAACCGCGGACTTGTCCGGACGGAGCAGGGAACCGTCACGGTCAAGAATACAGTGGAGGGGCAGACGGTCGAGGCACAGATTCAGAAAAAGCATGGGGAGAAGCGCGCGGAGGCAAGACTCCTCCGGGTCATTTCCCCCTCTCCGCTTGAGACGGCACCCAGGTGCCCGCATTTCGGCGTCTGTGGAGGCTGCACGTGGCAGAATCTTCCCTATGAGGAGACGACAAAACTCAAGGCGCAGCAGGTGAAGGCGCTCCTGGATCAGGCAGTCGGCGAGGCAGAAGCCGCGGTGAAGCGGACGACTCCCGATCCTGAGAACAGCGGGTGGATGGCGCAGAATCCGTCCGGGTCGCATTTTGACTTTCAGGGAATCAAGACGTCGCCGGCGGTCTACGAATATCGGAATAAGATGGAGTTCACATTCGGGGACGAGTACCGGGACGGTCCGCTGGCAGTAGGGCAGCACCGGCGCGGCGGGTTCTATGACATTCTGACGGTGACAGACTGCTGCATCGTGGATGCGGATTTCCGGGCTATTCTACGGTCAACGCGCGATTTCTGGGGACAGCGGTATGCGGACAAGGCAGTGACCTGTTATCACCGAATGCGTCATCAGGGTTTCCTGCGCCATCTCCTGATCCGCAAGGCACGGCACACCGGGGAAATTCTGGTGGACCTTGTGACGACGACGCAGGAGGAGCACGCAGAGGACATCAGACTGTGGGCGGAGACGCTGCTTGCCCTGCCGCTTGAGGGCACGATTCGCGGCATTCTGCACACCCATAATGATTCGCTGGCGGACGCGGTGATCGATCAAGGGACGGAGATCCTGTTCGGAGAGGACAGCTTCACGGAGGAAATTCTGGGACTCAAATTCCGCGTGACACCATTCTCCTTCTTCCAGACGAACAGCGAGGGAGCGGAGGTCCTGTACCAGACGGCGCGGGAATATCTGCAGGGCATCTGCGGTACGGGCATGGATGATAGGAAGACGGAAGCAGCCGCGCAGGAGGATTGTCATCCCAGAACCGGAGAATGCGACGCGGACAGAAGGCCGGTCCTGTTTGATCTGTATTCCGGAACTGGCACAATTTCCCAGCTGATGGCAAAATCCGCGCGAAAGGTCGTCGGTGTCGAGATCGTGGAGGAGGCTGTACAGGCGGCAAGGGAGAATGCCGCGGTGAATGGACTTACAAACTGCGAGTTTATCGCAGGGGATGTGCTGAAGGTGATCGATCAGATCCCGGACAAACCGGACGTGATCGTCCTCGATCCGCCGCGGGACGGGATCCACCCGAAGGCTTTGCCGAAGATTTTGCAGTATCAGGTTCCGAATATTCTGTATATCTCCTGCAAGCCCACAAGCCTGGCGCGGGATATTCCTGCGTTTTATCTCGCAGGATACCGCCTGCAGAAGGCAGTCTGCGTGGATATGTTCCCGTGGACGGCGGGGATAGAGACGGTAGTACTCTTGACCCACCGAAATGTAAAGGCGGATTCCTATGTGGACGTCAGCCTCGACATGGATGAGTACAGGAAGATGACGAACAAAGGCTGAATAACAACAACGGAAAAGCGAGCCTTGAGGGAGAATGTCCCTTAAGGCTCGCTTCACAATCATTGCCGGCAGTAATGGCTCAGTCCTCAGCTGGTGAGTTCCCAAACTCCTCTCGATGGATTCGTGATACGCCCTTTATTCTTTAATTCCGTGCGGGCCCAGCGCATGCGGTAATTGAATTCAGTATCTGTACCGTTCATCTCCTCGATTTGCAGAAGATCGTCGGAGAGGTTCAATTCTTTTGCCACTTTTTCGTTCATCACCGTAACGGATATCGGATCGGGAGATTTTTCCATCACCTGCAATATGACTTTTGCGAGTTCTGATTTACTTGGTAAGATGTCCACGAAATAGAGGCCTCCTCTTTCTACTTTTTCAGATGCGCTCTGTGGTATGCCATATATACGTCCATAGCGGGCGTCATTGTGATTTTCGGAATTGATGGAATTCCAAGCTGCGTTTGCTCTGACGCAGACAAGGTCGGAGATACTATGACATCCCCTGATGAGTCAAAAGAAATCAGGTGCTTGTCGAACAGCGCATCGTGATGAGCGCAGAGCAGCAGGCCATTGTTTTCATCTAATTTTTCCGTATTGCTTGCAACAGACCATTCCTTAATATGACTTGCGACAAGCATGCTCTTTGTTGAAATAGAGCATAGAGCACATTTGCATGAATACTTGTTCAGCAATAATTCCTTAAAATATCCTTGGCCGACTCTTTGCTTAGTTACAGCATCTTTTTCTGTATCTGTAATTTTTGACATGCTGGCGAGAATGTCATCTACAGACCGAATTGTCCGGGCTTTCTTGTGGCTAGTCGTCGCCCTCTTTACAGTTGTAGCCAATGATGAGGAAGGGGTTCCAGATGGAAGCTTATTGCTCGCTGTGACGAGATCAATGTATGTGCCAAGGTATTCAGGGAGAAATGTGAATATCTTGTCTTTATTCCTGTTAAAACAGCTATGGATTCCTTCGGTAATGGCAGCCTGTAAGTCCTCGACATCGACATATACAGATCTTTGGTGCGGGTGGAAATTAAGCGGGTCATCCGCAGCCCATGCTGCGAATATTGGAGTTCCATGCGGACTATCATAAATCCCCAGCAGTACGGTTTTTTCTGTGGCAGTTATTGGCCGTATGAAGCCGTTACGGTTTACGTTATTTCGTATTTCAATTCTTTTTTCTGAAGGGGATTTGCGGTATCCGGGAATGATCCGCCAAGCATAGATGTATAGATCAATATCGTTCGTAGCACCTGTGTACAAAATACCATGGTATGGCTGGTGTGCACAGCTCCAATTCTTAAGGGAATAGCCGTCTTTGTTTAATGTGTCGAAAAGAATCTGATGAATTTCCTTTGAACTGGGCCCTGTAGGATCCGGTCCAGGTGCTATTGAACCTGTCGCAGTAATCTGATTATTCGGCATATGCCACCTCACTTTCTGTATTTTCACCAGTATATCAGAGAGGTGTAATTGTGGCTAGCCCGAGTATCAGTCAATTCGCATGAGCAATTCATACTTATTCATATTTAAACCAATCAATTCATGCGAATGCTTGCCAAACTGGTAATGACAAGATATACTTGAACAGATATGTCACTCGGAAAGGAGAGGGCTTGATGGATTCGTATATGAGTGAACCTTGGGTGTGTCTCGACGATGTCGCCAAGTATCTTGGGGTGAACAAGGACACGATCCGAAATTGGATAAAGAAAACGGATATTCCTGCTCATAAGATCGGACGGCAATGGAAATTCAAGCTGTCTGAGGTGGATGATTGGGTAAAAAGCGGGAAGAGTGCATTGTAAGCTTGTAGAAGGGATTATATAGATGAGCAAAGACATTGTAGCTGTTAGCTTGTTTTCCGGCGCCGGGGGCCTTGACATCGCAAGCTTCATGGCAGGCGTTCCCGTGGTGTCGAGCACAGACTTCGATTCCGACTGCATTCAGACATTGAAGGCAAACGAGCAGCTTTTTGGAAATACGAAGATTATCGAAGGTGACCTTCATCAGATAGATAGCGACGTATTTCGCAATATTGTTAAGGAGCGAAATCCTGAAAAATTTATTGTTATCGGAGGAGCCCCTTGCCAGCCTTTTTCGAAGGCAGGATACTGGGTTGGAAATCAGTCTCGCAGGGGAATAAATGATCCTCGTGCAACTCTGGTAAATGAGTACCTAAGGGTAGTCACGGATCTGCAGCCAGATGGATTCGTTTTTGAGAATGTTGAGAGCTTGCTGCATCCGACGAACCGCGTCATCGTTGACAGATTCCTGGAAGTCGTTCATGAGAGCGGGTATGATACGAAGCTGGTTAGAGCGAACGCACTAGATTACGGGGTTTCACAAAAACGAAAGAGACTGTTCATTATCGGCACAAAGGGATCATTCAAGGCAGATCAGCCGACGATCACTCATTGCCCGCCAGACGAATGCCTTATTACAGGACTGAAGCCTTATGTAAATGTTGGCGAGGTAATAAAAGGGTACGACGGCCCTGAATACTTTGAACCTTCAGAAGTATGCGAAGGCGGCACATACTATAAGGATCTTTGCGAAGTACCACCCGGAATGAATTACAAGGCCCTTACTGCATGGGCAGGATATCCGAATCCCAAATTTGTTGCGGATAAGAGATTTTGGAGTTTCCTGCTCAAACTGTCTCCTGATCAGCCATCCTGGACAATTACGGCCCAGCCGGGTCCTTGGGTTGGTCCTTTTCATTGGGATAACAGGAGGTTGCGTGTGCCCGAGATTGCAGCAATCCAGACCTTCCCGAAAGATTATAAATTTGTCGGGAGCAGGAGGTCGGTGCAAAAACAGATCGGGAATGCTGTTCCGTGTCTGATGGGCAAAGCTATGGTAACATTTGTGAAGGAGAGTTTGGAATAATGCCGAATGTACTAAGCATCTTCTCCGGCGGCGGAGGAATTGACTGCGGCTTTAAGAAGGCAGGCTTTACAATCTGTTTTTCTACTGATTTCTGGAAGCCTGCCTGTGATACTTTGGAAAAGAATAAGGTGGGCAAACTGGTTCTGTGTGAAGACATTAGGAAAGTCAACTATTCGGAACAGCTGGCCAAAATTGGAATGAAGATTTCCGATATTGATGTCCTTGCCGGCGGACCACCTTGCCCTGCGTACTCGAAATCCAGGTTCTACCGTAAGGACAAGAAGAGAGCGCTGGATGATGAAAATTCATTTACCCTCTATGAATACTTCAGGGCATTAGATGAAATCAGGCCCAAGGTGTTCTTCTTTGAGAATGTATTCGGATTCGTCTACAAGCCGCATAAGCCGGCGTTTGATCTTCTGAAGAGCCGGGCAGAAGAATATGGATATGACATTAGCTATAAAGTGGTGAACGCTGCAAACTATGGCGTTCCGCAGATACGTGAACGATTTATCTGCGTAGGAATCAAGAGGGGCGAGGGAGAAAAGTTCGTTTTCCCAAAGGAAACGCATTACAATCCTGAAAAAACAGCAGAAAAGGACCGCGTAGGCAAAAAGCCATGGGTTACCTGTGGAGATGTGCTTTCGGATTTGGATTACGATCTGCCCGAGGACAAGGACCGACAGGCAGGGTCAAAGGATAAAGACCTCTTGAAGCTGATCCCGCCGGGAGAGAATTATCTTTACTTGACGGAAAAGCGCGGGTATCCTGATCCGAAGTTTAAATGGAGATCCCGGTATTGGTCGTTTCTGTTGAAACTGTCTCCGGACAAGCCATCCTGGACGATTCAAGCCAGCTTCTCAAACAATATGGGACCGTTCCATTGGAAAAACAGATTTTTGCGAATAAATGAAATTAAGAGAATTCAAACATTTGACGATGACTATGAATTATGTGGTGAGTTTACTGATCAATGGAGACAGGTTGGAAACGCAGTCCCTGTTACCTTAGCAAAAGTCATCGCTACTGCTATCAAAGAACAATACTTTGGGGAGAAATAACAAATGCCGGATTATTGTTTTGTAATGGGAAATGGCGAAATCATAACGGCAAGTTACGACCGGAGCGACGCTCTTTCGCAGGATCAGGTATACACGGAAGTGAAGAATGCATTCACATCCCTTGGGAATGATCAAGTTGAAATCAAGTCGGTGAGCGACGATCTGCGAGAAGTTTACCAGGTTACGATACCTCGGCCTGCTCAGCACGAGAAAGAGACTGTATATGTGTGCGCTAAAGGAACTACGCCTGGTGGAAGAGACAACTTAAAGAATGAACAGAGGATACAGCAAAAGGCCCGGTTTCTTAATTATGCATATAAAATGCAGACTGAAGGGCACAAGGCGATATCTCTTGGCGTTTATAAGAGAGACGGAGTTGTAATTTTCTGCGCATGGCGCCTGGCACAGTCGAATGCGTTATCTCCCGACACACCCATTTCAAAACAGATCAAGATCGAGACCATTGCAAAGGCTGTTACAGACGGATTTGTTCAGCAGGATAAGGGTAAAGGAGAATTAGCCTGCGCCTTCAGAAAAGAATTTATATATTTCTATTTGCAGAACTGCAGCTGGCTTCACAACGGGTACGTCAATAATCTGGCCGAACATACGAAGCCGATATCAAGCCTTCATGAGGCAACGTATCACACAAACCTGGCTTCTCGCTTTGCAAGAAATCGCATTATCTTTGGGGCTCCGGGTACCGGAAAAAGCTACGGTCTGGAAAAAGACAGGAAAGAAATACTTCAGAATGAGACAGTCGGAGGATATGAACGGGTCACATTTCACCCGGACTATTCTTATGCCCAGTTTGTCGGGACATACAAGCCAGTCTCGGAAGGAACCGATATCTATTACAAGTTTGTCCCAGGACCGTTTATGCGGGTATACGCGGAAGCATTGAAAAACAGCAGAACGGAAGACCCGCAGCCGTATGTCCTTATCATCGAGGAAATAAACAGGGCGAACGTCGCAGCAGTGTTCGGGGATGTTTTTCAGCTTCTTGATCGGGACGATGAAGGAGCCAGCCAGTACGAAATTGAGGCAAGCGAGGATATCAGGAAATATCTTGCAGAACAGCTTGGCGGGACTCCTGAGCAGTTCGCTAAAATTCGAATCCCGAACAATATGTTCATCTGGGCAACCATGAACTCGGCTGATCAGGGAGTATTCCCGATGGATACAGCGTTCAAGCGGAGATGGGATTTTTCTTATCTCGGAATTGATGATAATGATTCTGAAATTTCAGGGAAGACGGTCATCGTGGGATCAGGCGAAACCCGGCAGAGAATCGAATGGAACAAGCTGCGCAAGGCTATCAATTCCTATCTCGCGAACAAAGGGATAAACGAAGATAAGCAGCTGGGACCATATTTCCTGTCTCGTAATATTGTCGTCCCGGAAAATGGATCGGAAATCGACAGCGAGAAGTTTTGCACAGCTTTCAAGAATAAGGTGATCATGTATCTGTTTGAAGATGCTGCCAGGCAAAAGCGACAGGATCTCTTCAAGGGCTGCTTCAACAACTTCAACAGGTATTCGGAAATCTGCCATGAATTTGACCTTAAAGGCGTCGGCATCTTCAATGAGGTAATCCAGCACGATGCAGAGCCGGAAGACCTGGGGCAGCAGCCTTTTTCAAGGCAGCCGAGTAACGGGGAAGAATCATGATTTCTGTCTACATCAGGGAACAGAAGCGCTATACTCAGCCGGAACTCTGCAACCTGCTTGCCATGGATGCGAATGAGATCGTTCCTGTTCTGCGGCGGCTGAAAGAATATGGCGTTGCAAGGGTGGTAGATGCATCCGGACCACAGGGGGATTTCGCGGATCTGAGCGACGAATCCACTGAGATTGCAGATGTAATTCCGGGGGATACGAATTATTATTACGTTTTCGTGTTTGTGGGAGTTGTTGTAATCGCGGGGCGGGTATTGAAATGCTATCCGAAATATCTGCTTCACTCCAGCGAGCCGAAGGAAGAGTTGAAGCAAGTTTTAAAAGTAATTGAAAAGAGGAATACACGAGAGCAGATCATTCGGATGTTCAACGAGAGTGATATGGACAGATCCTTCAATCGCCTTGCTGTAATGCTGTATCTGCTTGATGATTATTTTGAAAACGGGCTGTACGGGAGTACTGAAGAAATCATTGAGAACAATGGATCTGGGGAAATTCTGTGGGACAGGACAATCAATGAGTCTTTTGCCATTATTTCCGGCAACCGTCCATATTATATGGATTTGAAAACAAGGAAGACCCGTACCAATGAATACGATTACTTTCGCAGACTTCATGCCTGCGTTCTTACGAGGGCTTCCAACGAACTGAAAGAGGCGGATCTTCTGGATCTCTTTGATCTCGAAGGCGTCGACCTGTCTGATAAGGACTTAGAAGATTTTGGCGAGACGGATTACATCCTTTATAGGATAAGCAAAGAACTGAATGTACAGTTCAATACCAGAAAGCAGCTGGTTCTGAAGACCATGTATGCTTATATTGCTCATAAGGGCGAGATGGATGATCCGGAGGCGCTTTCCCTGATCGGAAGCAACAGCTTTAATCTGATATGGGAAGATGTCTGCTCAGATATTTTAGATAATCGGTTGAATGCATCATTGGGATCTTTGACATTGCCCTCAGCTCTGAAGGAAGGCTATAATCCCAAGGAAAGGTTGATAGATTTGATAGAAAAGCCTTTCTGGAGCATCACGGGGAAGTATGCATCGGATACGCTGATTCCGGATTTGGTCACAATCAAGGGAGATCAGTTTATTATCTTTGATGCCAAATACTATACGGCCCGATTGGAACGGGGGAAAAGTCCGCAGGGGCAGCCGGGAATTGAGTCTATTACAAAGCAATATCTGTATCAGCTGGCTTATCAGAAATTCATCAGCGACCACGGCTTCAGAAACGTCAGGAATTGCTTCCTTCTTCCGACAGAGCAGGATTACGTCATTGATAAAGGCGAAGTGTCAATGAATATCCTTTTTGAGCAGGGTCTGGAAAACATTGAGGTTCGGCTCCTGCCAGCCAGACTGGCCTATGCATACTATTTGTCTGGGAAAAAGATGAACATCGACGATCTTAGATTATGAGCGATGGCTTGTGAGGGGCGGAGACTATGGATGTGCTGAACAAGGAACAACGCCATAAAGCAATGCAACACATCCGGTCGAAGGACACTGCGATTGAGGTGAAATTGAGGACGGCTTTATGGCATGAAGGCATACGGTATAGAAAGAATTATACCAAGCTGCCAGGCCGGCCGGATATTGCCATCACGAAATATCAGATTGCTATTTTCTGTGACGGAGAATTCTTTCATGGCAAGGACTGGGACAGCCTGCAGCAGAAGGTGCTGAAGGGTACGAATAGCACTTATTGGTACGGAAAGATAAAACGAAACATAGAAAGAGATCAGGAAGTTAATCGTACCCTCTATGGACAGGGTTGGACCGTTCTGCGGTTTTGGGGCAACGATATTCTGAAGCATACTGATGAGTGCGTGCAGACGGTCGAGGAAACAATCTTTGACATTAAGACACGGCTTGATGATGCAATATAAGTGTGAGGAACGGACTGCTATTTGGTTAATGTGATCGTGTTGCTAAAGGGTTTCATTGTAAGAAAGGCGATTGTATGCTGCTGTATTCAACCATTCTGGATATCAACGATAACCTGACGCCGGATGCCTTTATCGACCTTGTTGTCCGGTGGAATCAGGGAAGCCCGCACAGCGACAATGTGATAAGGGATCTTCACTGGAACGGCGAACACAACATCCGCTATGGAAATGACTGGCTGTGGCTCGATATTCAGGAATACCGCAACAGGAACATCGTTGCGGTGCGCTTCGAGAAGAAGGAAGCGGACGGCGCCATCTGGGACACAGACTATGTCATGAACTTCAATGAAATGCGGATGGCAATTCAGCTCGACAGAAGCTATACGGAGAGCGCCTTTATCCTCAGCCTTGAATTCTCAACGCCGCACTTCGTATCCATGCTGATCGACGAGGGGTATGTGAAGGACGACGGCGACCTGCCTGTGCTGCACAAGCCGATTTTCATCACGGAAGACAATGCACAGACGCTGGTCGATATCATCAACGGCGTGAGAGAATACAGGCTGCCGGTTGTCTATGTCTCGAAAACCTTCATGAACGAGGATCCTGTCACCCTCTGGAAGCTGACGAGCAAACTGAAGGGCGTGGCGCATATTCTTGTCGAGGAGTCGCCTCGCCTGAATTCGCTGATTCGTGAAGGGTGCAGTGATCAGAATGAGTATAACGGAAGCATCGGCGTATATTATCCTAACCGTGCGCTCATGCATAAGAGGTTCTTCTACCGCTCCTATTCCGGCGCTGACGATATTCTTCTGAACAAGGTCGTGCGTAACGTCATTCAGTACAGCAACCGTCAGATCATCGGGGCTTTGTACACCTGGTCGGGCGTCAACAACTCCCTCCTGCGGGACAGACTTCAGAGCCAGCGAGAGGAACGGATTGCAGCCGAATCCGAAAAGGCCAGGGCCATTCAGGAAAATCAGGAAATCTCAGATCTGCTGGAGTCGGTTGACGAGGAAATCAAAGGCTATCGGGAACAGATTGATCAGCTTTCCCGCGAGAATGACAGGCTGAGAGCAGAAAATACAGGGCTTCACGAGAAACTGATGTCGACGGATCAGGAGCCGCTCCTCTTTGCAGGCGAGGAAGATGACTTCTATGAAGGCGAGGTAAAGGATGTCCTCCTGGCTGCAATAGATGATATGCTTTCCCATACCGTCGAGGGCAGCCGCAGAGAAACCATCCTCAAGGATGTGCTCGGATCCAACGGATACAAGAGGACAGGAGAGGAGAAGGCAAAAGCGCTCAAGGCGGTGCTGAAAGGCTATAAGCAGCTGACGCCGAACATGAAGAGAGAACTGGAGAACCTGGGCTTCATCTTTGATGAAGAGGACAATAAGCATTACAAGGTCTATTACTACGGGGACAGCCGATATCGGTTTACGCTTGCCAAGACGCCGAGTGATCACAGATCCGGGGCTAACATCTCATCAGACATAATAAAATCCGTATTCTGATTTTGGTCAGGAGGTGCTGCCATGAGAAAAAAATCATCTATGCGCTGAACCTGATGGCTCTGGCATTTATTGTGTCCGCATGCGGACAAACAGGTTCAGATACCTCTTTGGCAACTCAGGCAGAAGAAAAGCAGACCAGCGATACGACCGAGATCTCCGATTCGGAAGCACCTGCCGAATATGACAATCTGCAGACGATGTTTCTGAACATCACGGCATCCACTTCGGAAGACGATGTCAAGGCCGCAATCGAGCAGTACGGGCTGGCCAGCACTGTCGAGGAATACAGCGGCACTCCGAAGGAACGGACATACAAGGCAGCGTATTCGGACGGCGCGGCAAAACAGAAATATGCGGACGCGGGAGACTCTGTCGAGATATCCTTCAATCAGGACGACGGAAGCCTGACGACGGCCGTGTATTCCTGCAGCAAGACGCTTAAGTCAGCAGTCCTGTATAATTACGGGACTTACTGGGACTTCAATTTTGAGAAGGGCAATGAGTATTCCGGCTATTACTGGATTGACCCGGGCAATTCAAAAGGCGGAGTAACACTTGAATACAGCAACGGGAACAAGGCAGAGACAGGGTACAACAGGGCAGCAGATGCAGAGGAAGCTGTAAAAGAGGCGATTACAGAAGGTTAACTGAATAATACAGCAGGCAGAACCTGCCGAGCCTCGAGGAAGCTATGAACAGTATTGGGGGTAGTATGGGAAAGAAGAGCCGTTCATTCACTGAATATGTGGAGAACACATTCAGCAGCGAGTTCGAGGAAGCTGCAGAAGAGTATCTCGAAGACAGCTGGGATCCGGACGATTACGATTTCAACAACATCCATGCGCCGGGAGAGCCCGAACTTCAGGAGGTCAAGGTCGAGCATGTCTGGGCGAAAGATGCGCCGGGCATGCAGATCCGCTTCGACGTCGCGCTGTCGGTCTTCATCACAGTTCCGGATGCCAACCATCATTATGATGACTACGAAGAGATAACATTTTGGCTCATGGCTTCCTGCAGCGGAGATCTGGACAGGGACCTGAAGGATTTCTCCATCGATTCCGTCAGGGAATACGACGGAAAGAGCCGGTCCAGGGAGGCACTTGACGATTCCCTGGTTCCGGTGATCAGCCGGGCACGGCTTGACGATATCGCTGAAGACTTTCTGAGATCCTATTATCCGAAGGCGCTGCTCGAACCCTGCTGGGTCGATCCGGGGGAGGTGGCACGGGCACTCGGGCTTACCGTGCGGAAGCAGCAGATCTCGGAGGACTGTTCCATCTTCGGCCGCAGCTTCTTCCGGGAATGTGAAACCGAACTCTATGATGCCGAAAAGGAGTGCATGGTGACTGAGCGGATTCCGGCCCGTACCGTCATCATCGATCCGAATGTCTTCTTCATGCGCAACCTCGGCGCATTCAACAACACGATTATCCATGAATGCGTTCACTGGGCATGTCACCGGAAGGCGTTTGCCCTTGCGCGTCTTTACGATCAGAGTCTTTCCAATGTCAGCTGCGAGGTCTCCGGAGGAATCCCGGGACATTCCGGCAATGATGCCGTGGACTGGATGGAGTGGCAGGCGAATGCCCTTGCCCCGCGGATACAGATGCCCCGCACGGCATTCAGGAAGCGGGCGGAACAGCTGATCTCCATCTACAGGCGGGAAAAACTCGGTTATGACGTCATCGATCTCATTGACACGATGATCGAGACATTGGCGGAAGAATTCTGCGTATCCATGACGGCAGCCAAGATCCGCCTGATTGATCTCGGTTACGATGAGGCGGCCGGCGCAAAGATCTATGTTGACGGCGGCTACGTCCGGCCGTACAGAACCGGTGTCAAAGGTGTCCTCAAGTCCAATCAGACATTCACGCTCAGCGCACACGAGGCAGTCTATCAGATCTATTCCAACCCGGATCTGCTGAAGCCGGGAGCCGACGGAGAGTTTCAGTTCGTTGAAAATCACTTCGTTCTCAATAACCCGCTGTATATCGAATATGATGAGGACGGCGGAAGCATTCTTACCCATTACGCGCGGACTCATATGGAGGAATGCTGCCTCGTATTTGACCTCTCCATCGAGACAAGATACGGCGAGCGCTATCACAGTGAATGCTTTCTGGACCGCGACGAGGCGACGCCGATCACTTTTACGTTCTCCTACAACGGACCGTATCGGAACTCCTCTGATGAAAAGCAGAAACAGATTCGGAAGGCAATCCTGTTGGAGGAAAACAAATTCGTAAAATCCCTGGACGGTGATTATAAGAGGTCACTCAGCAAAGGGATGGAATGGCGCGAGGAGATGTCCTACAAGGATGTCGTAGACCGGTCGGGCATTCCGGCAGAGGAGGTCGCCAGACTGCACGAGACAATGACCTACAGGGAGATTGCAAAGAAAAAGAAGCTTCGTACGGACTCCGTGATCAAGATCACGTTCCAGGAAATCGCAGATCGGACCGGGATCAACAAGGAAACGGTCAGCCGCTGCATCAACGGCGAGCATATCAATCAGCATACGCTTATTCTGATCTGCCTTGCCCTGCACCTTCCATACAAGGCGAGTACCAAGATCCTGACTGATGCCGGATGCCCGCTGACGCTGAACTGCGATGACAACGTCGTCTATGACTCAGCCCTGATGTATAAGTACGGAGACACCGTTGAGAACGTAAAGAAATACATCAGCGAGTGTGGAGCGGCTCCCTTATAAAAAAATTTCATAAAACCAGAAAAAAGTCGACAGGTCCTGTCGATTTTTCAAAAACCTGAAAGGGCGGTATTCCGCCGGCTGTTTGTCTGCCGGCGGGTTACCGCTCTTTTTTTATGCTCAAAAACCGGTATTCTGCACCCTTTTCCGGCTCAGGAGACTCGACAGGAGGTGTCGATTTCACCATCTTCTGACTGCGATATTCTGATTTCAGAAGGAAAGAGAATCCTTCAAAAACAATTTTCCAAAGTCCGAGTGCGCATGAGGGCGGCGGGATGCACAGAAGTTCCACATACGGCAGCAATGCCGCAGAAGGAACAGAGATGCACCCACCGCAGTTTCGTGCGCCTTTTTTTCGGCCTGTCGATTCTCCGGTCATCTCTGTCCTCAAACTCTCCGATGTGTCCCGACTGCCCCATACGCCCGGCAGAAAGGGCACATCATGGAACAGAAGAAGTACTACCTGACGATCGCGGGCACGAAGGTGGAGGTATCGGAAGATATCTACCGGGCGTACGTACGGCCGGTCCGCAATGCACAGCGCAGCGAGGAACGCCGCAGCCGCTGCATCGGAGCCGGAGGGAACCGCTGCAACGGCAACTGCTCCGCCTGCAGATACTTCCGCAGCGGAAAGCCCTACTCCCTGGAGCAGACGCTTGAGGAAGGCATCGATGTGAAGGATCCCGGTCCGCTTGTCGAGGACATCGTGGAGCAGAAGATCCTGTACGAAGCGCTTCACAGCGCCATCGACGAACTGCCACCGAAGGAAAAGAAGGCGGCTCTCATGTATGCGGATGACGAAACCGTCACAGCCATCGGCGCTGCTCTCGGCATGACGCAGCAGGGCGCATCAAAGCTTCTTCAGCGCGTCTGGAAGAAGCTTGCTGAGAAGCTGAAGGACTACAGATAATCCGTCAGGCGGCATTCTCCTGAAGTACCCGGGCCGGCAATGGTCCGGGGGCTTTTTTATCGCAGGCCCGCGCAGAGGAATCATCCGGCTTCGCCGGGTGCGGGCCGCGGCGGGCAGAACATTCTCCTGCCCGAATATTATTCATGAAAAGTTGTGAAAAGGCAATCCCCTGTCCTTGTAATTCTGCAGAGGTACTGCAGAAGGAGGTGCGAAATGAAGAACATTGCAGCCATGCTGATCGAACCCGGCAAGGAGCCGGAACTGATCTGCATCGAACCGACCGGGAAGCGGATCCGCGAACTTGTCGGCGGTCCGGCCGAATTCACCTGGCCGATCGGCGACGGCATCTGCGTCGCGGTCAGCGAGACGGGAAAGCTGGACGGCCTTCCCCTGAACCGGTCGGTAAGGGACTCCGACGGGAAGATTCTCGACATCTACGCCGGGAACATGCTTCTCATGGGCGACCACAGCGACGACGAATTCGACAGCCTCACGGCGGAAGACGTCATCCTCGCCGCAGAATGCTTCGGCCGGCCGGAGACCTGGGACGCGGAAAAGATTTTTTCGGAATTCGGTTGTGAATCCGACAGCAGCTGTCCTTGAAGCAGTGAGGAAGCCGAAAGGGCAGCAGACAGAGAGGAAGGTGAGGACAATGCATTCGGCTTACATCACAGGGATCGGTTCCTGGGGCGGGAACGACCCGCGCACAATCCTGCATGCGATCGCGGTCATCGCCGACCGCATGGCGGAAAAACTGAAGAATGGAAAAGGAGGCACAGCCAGTGACAGAGAAGGAAAATGAGAAGCTTGCGGCCGAACTCCGCTCCTGCGGAGAGAAGCTGATCGGCATCGCCGGACAGCTTGCCGCAGGGGCTGAAGCGCCTGACGGCACTTCTGAGAAGACAGCCGGGGCTGCGGAAAAGACAAAGGACGCTGAGATGGCGGAAGAAGTTCAGGAGAAAGCCGTCACAAAGGAAGACGTCCGTGCGGTGCTCGCCGTCAAGCTGAAGGAGGGGTACAAGGAGGAAATCCGTGAACTCTTTGAAAAGTACGGCGGCAGCAGGCTGAAGGAGATTGATCCTTCACATTATTCTGAACTCATGAAGGATGCGGAGGGACTCGGCCATGCCTGACAAGCACGCATATCTTGCCCTTTCCGCCAGCGCACGCTGGCTCGCCTGCCCGCCTTCGGCTCAGAAGAATGCGGAAGTTCCGGATCAGCAGAGCGAATATGCCGAACTTGGCACGGAGGCGCACAGCCTCTGCGAGTTCCAGGTGAAGAAGGCCGCCGGCCAGAAGGCCCGGAACCCGCGAAACAAGCTGGCACATTATGATGCTGAAATGCAGCGGTGCGCCGATGAGTACACGGCGTTCGTCACAGAACAGGCGGAAGAGATCCGCAGAAACTGCGGCGACCCGACCATCCTCGTGGAGCAGCGCCTGGATCTTTCCGCTTATGTCCCGGAATCCTTCGGAACGGCGGACTGCATCATCGCGGCGGACGGCACCTCGGCGGTCATCGACTACAAACATGGCGAGGGCGTCGAAGTTTCGGCGGACCATAACACCCAGCTCATGTGCTATGGCCTTGGCATGTGCCTCCTCTTCGACGGCATCTATGACATCGACACGGTGCGGATGTGCATCTTTCAGCCGCGCAAGGACAATGTCAGCATCTTCGAGATGCCCCGGGAGGACATGTTCCGGTGGGCAGAAGAAGTTCTGAAGCCGGCTGCGCAGCTGGCCTGGCGCGGAGAAGGCGAGTACAGAGCAGGACCGCACTGCCGGTTCTGCAAGATCCGGAACGTCTGCCGGAAGAGGGCAGAATACAATCTCGAACTCGCCCGGTACGACTTCGCCATGCCGGACACCCTTGAGGACGAGGAGATTGAGGCCATTCTCGACCGGTCCGCGGAACTGGCATCCTGGGTATCCGATGTGCAGGCATACGCCCTGCAGGAGGCACTCAGGGGAAAGAAATGGAAAGGTCACAAGCTTGTCGCCGGACGCTCGACACGGAAGTACACCGATGAAAAGGCGGTGGCGGAGGCGGTCAGCGGCGCGGGCTTTGATCCATACGAGCGGAAGCTGAAGGGCATCACGGCCATGACCTCGATGCTCGGAAAGCAGAAGTTCGAGGAACTCCTGGACGGCTTCGTTGACAAGCCTCCGGGCAGACCGACCCTTGTCCCCGACACGGACAGGCGGCCGGAACTCAATGTATCAACGGCACAGGAAGACTTTGATGATTAAGGAGAAAACATCATGAAAAACAAGGCAGCTACAAAGGTAATCACAAGCGCACAGACGAGACTCAGCTATGCAAATGTATGGACCCCGAAGCCGGGACTGAACGGGGGCAGGGAAGCTTATTCCTGCGTCCTCAATATCCCGAAGACCGACGAGAAGACGCTTGAGAAGATCCGCGCGGCCATCGAGGCAGCCTACGAGGAGGGAAAGACCAAGCTGAAGGGCAACGGGAAGAGCGTTCCTCCCCTTTCCGCCATCCGCACGCCTCTCAGGGACGGCGATGAGGAACGCCCGGATCAGCCGGAATTCGCGGGATGCTGGTTCATCTCCGCCAAGTCCTATATGGCACCCGGCATCGTCGACCTCGACCGCAACGAGATCCTCGATCACAGCGAGGTGTACTCCGGCGTCTATGCCCGTGTCAGCATCTCCTTCTACGCTTACAACGTCAACGGTTCGAAGGGCATCGCCTGCGGACTGAACAACATTCAGAAGGTGAAGGACGGCAAGCCGTTCGGAGGCCGCAGCCGCGCTGAGGATGATTTCGCGGATGCGGATGATGACGATGACGACGGAGACGAGGATTTCCTCTCCTGACAAATGTGAAGGGACTGCGGGGTAAAGCCTGCAGTCCCGGAAAGGACAAAGCCTGATGAACGCATATTATGAATTTGCGAGGGAATTCCTTCTGTCGAGCGGTCTTGGCGCGGCACTGGCATTTGATTTCTACGGACTCTACTGGCTTGTGAAGGGCATCGTCGGATTCTTCCGGAAGCATGCGCACAAGCGGACAGCGGAGACGCATTAAAACTGAACAATGAGAAGGAGGGCGGGCGGAAGCCCGCTCTTTTTCGGCTGGAGGTGCACATGGAAATTGAAAAAATGTCCCTGGACTACGAGTCCTTCTCCGATCAGGACATCCGGAAGTGCGGCGCCTACCGCTACTGGGAGTCCCCGGCTTCACGGATCCTCCTCATGGGCGTGTCTGTCAATGACGGACCGGTCGTCCAGTACGACTTTACGAGGGGCGACCTGCCGCCGGACGACATCCTCCGGGCGCTGGCGGATCCAAAGGTTGAGAAGTGGGCCTTCAATGCCTCGTTCGAACGGATCGCCTCATCGACTTGGCTGAGAAGGCACCGGCCGGACATCTTCAAAGGCTACGGCCCGCCTGGAGACAGTACGGGAAACTACCTCGATCCGGAAGGATGGAAGTGCAGCATGGTATGGTCCGCATACCTGGGACTTCCGCTCTCGCTTGACGCGGTCGGCAAAGCACTTCATCTGACGGAACAGAAGATGACGGAAGGCCGTGACCTGATCCGCTTCTTCTGCATTCCCTGCAGGCCGACGAAGACGAACGGGTACCGTACCGTCAACCGGCCCGAAGACGCACCGGAGAAATGGTCGACCTTCTGCGCCTACAATATCAGGGACGTCGTCACGGAGATGGGAGTCAAGGACCGGCTGAAGAAGTATCCGGTGCCGGATTCCGTCTGGGACGAATATCATATGAGCGAGCGGATCAACGACCGTGGAGTGCTGATTGATAAAAAACTGGTGGACAGCGCCATTATTCTTGACGATCAGAGTCAGCAGGACCTGATGGGGCAGATGCGGGAGATCACCGGGCTTGCCAATCCGAACTCTCCGGTCCAGCTTCTTTCCTGGCTGAAGGAACACGGCTGCCCTGCAGATTCTCTCGGTAAGAAGCAGGTCGCGGAGCTTCTGAAGACGGCGCAGGGAGAGGTGAAGGACGTCCTTCTTCTCCGGCAGCAGGCGGCAAAGACATCCGTGAAGAAGTACATCGCCATGAAGTCGGCGGCCTGCAGTGACGGCCGCATCCGCGGCATGACGCAGTTCTACGGCGCAAACCGTTCCGGACGCTTTTCCGGCCGCATCGTGCAGCTGCAGAACCTGTACCGCAACTCCATGCCGGATCTCGCGGAGGCGCGCAGCCTTGTGAAGACGGGGGATTACGAGGCCGTGAATATTATTTATGATTCTGTGCCCCAGGTACTCAGCGAGCTGATCCGGACGGCGCTGATCCCAAAACCGGGCATGAAGTTCGTCGTCGCGGACTACAGTTCTGTCGAGGCGAGATGCCTCGCGTTCCTTGCGGGCGAGCAGCACACGATCGACGCCTTCGCACGCGGTGAGGACCTGTACTGCGCCACGGCATCGGCCATGTTTCACAAGCCCGTAGTGAAGCACGGCGTCAACTCGGAACTGAGGCAGCGTGGGAAAATTGCGACCCTGGCATGCGGCTACGGCGGCGCGACGGGCGCGCTGATCTCGATGGGCGCGCGGGAGATGGGTCTGAAGGACGACGAACTGCAGCCAATCGTCGACGCCTGGCGGCGGGCGAATCCGCACATCGTCCGTTTCTGGCACGACGTCGACCTCGCTGCGAAGACGGCCGTTCGGGAGCGGAGGACGACATCCGTCCGCGGGATCCGCTTCATCTGCGAGAGCGGAATGCTTTTCATCGAACTGCCGTCGGGACGCAGGCTCTCTTATGTTAAACCGCGGCTGGGCATCAACAGGTTCGGATCGGAATCAATCACCTACATGAACGTCGGACAGACGAAGAAGTGGGAGAGGACCGAGACCTTCGGCGGAAAGCTGGTCGAGAACATCACCCAGGCCGTCTGCCGCGACATCCTCTGCTATGCCATGAATACCCTGAAGGATGTGCAGATTGTCGCTCATGTTCATGACGAAATCATCGCGGAATGCCCGATGGACGCATCGGTCGATGCAATCTGCGAGAAGATGGGGCGCACGCCGCCGTGGATCCCCGGGCTGCTGCTCCGGGCGGACGGGTACGAGTGCGAATTCTATTTCAAATCATAAGTTTATGATTTGAAGTATTATCGTGAACAAAAAATTATCATCAACATTTTGATGTTTGTTCGCAATTCCAATATACTTCCAACACAAAACCTGACGATAATAATTATGAGACG
>Ga0256406_1003484_pt1 | contig 19474 bp, 21 predicted proteins | sample RumenRJG_03DNA_FD_185986 | JGI IMG/M metagenome (GOLD analysis project Ga0256406, IMG submission 185986) | Bovine rumen microbial communities from Lethbridge, Alberta, Canada - RJG_03 | ecosystem: Host-associated > Mammals > Digestive system > Stomach > Rumen | place: Canada: Alberta | collected...
GACTACAATCTGGTGCTCTGTCAGGATTTCGGCGATCCCATGGAGAGCCGGCAGCTCTCGAACGCACTGGACAAACTGATCCGGCAGTATAACCTGCCACATGTCACCCTTCACAGCTTCCGGCATGCCAGCATCACCTATAAGCTGAAGCTCAGCGGAGGTAACATTAAGGCCGTCCAGGGAGACTCCGGCCATGCGCAGGCGAAGATGGTCCTGGACCTCTATTCGCACATCATGGATGAAGATCGGAAGCGCAACGCAACACGGTTAGAAGAAGCCTTCTATCAGAAGAAAGACCTGGACCCGGAGATTGAGGAAGAGACATTCGACGCGAAGATGGAAGCGGAGCAAAAGATGACCGATAAGCAGAAGGTGGCTCCGGCGGTTCAAAAAACGACCAGAAGCTCGGCAGCGCCCGCAGCTTCAATAGCAACAACTGGAGTCCCAGCGTCATCCACAGCTTCAGCAGCATCTATAGACTCAGCTGCAACAACGGTCACGGAGACGCCGGCATCTCCGGTAGAAACAACAGGCTCAGGACCGGATGCTGCCGCCATCGCCCGTGTCCTTTCCAATCCTCAGATGATGGCAATCCTGGCGGCCATGTCGAAGGCAATGGGCAATGACAACGGGGAGTAGAACCATAGCATTATCAAATCTCCCAGGGCAGAATGCTTCTGGCTTTTTCTTTAATGGCACACTAAAGAGGGCAAAACCTACATCTGTTATTTTTCAAGAACATCTTGTATGATTCAAATATACGGGACCCAGAAGAAAGAGGTGGAAGCATGATCATCCAAGCAATTTTAGGTGATATAACACAACAGGATGATGTGGATGCTATTGTTAATGCTGCCAATGAGTCTTTGCTCGGGGGCGGAGGAGTGGATGGAGCAATTCATCGTGCTGCAGGCCCTGAGCTGCTGAGAGAGTGCAGGGCATTGAATGGCTGCAAGACTGGAGAGGCGAAAATTACAGGAGCCTATAATCTTCCCTGCAAATTTGTAATCCATACCGTTGGTCCCATATATCGAGATGGCAGACATTCAGAGCCTGAACTGCTGTGGAATTGCTATACAAATTCGTTAAAGCTTGCAAAGGAAAAAGGGATAAGAAGAATTGCATTTCCATCAATTTCTACTGGGATGTATGGTTATCCCCTAAATCATGCAGCAACTATTGCTACAAATGCGGTTTATACATATGCAGATGCACATCCGGAAAGCTTCGATCTGATTGAGTGGGTGTGTTTCGATGAAAAAACTCTTACAACGTACCTCGGGGAGATAACTCGCCAGGAAAACGGGTATTATGATGAAATCGATGTGTCTTCGAAGAAGGACGAGATTATGGCTGAACTGGAAGGATATCATCCAGTGATCCATACCAATCAGGAGAAAGAATTCGACTGGCTGGAAGAGGGCGATCTTTCCATAACGGTTTCAAAAGGCGGGGAGGAAGTCTTATACATTGATTTAAATGGTGAAATAACTCTTGGCATCGGCGGATGGCATACACATTACGCCCCGTACAGACTTGACTATGGCGCATTCCTTGCAGATCTAAGGAATGTACTTGGAAACAAGATGTGTGCCGTTGTCATAAAATGCAATCATGAGTGGATGGGGAGCTTCACAGAAATGGCAGATTCCATAAATAAAGAAAATCTTATCAGGAAGACTCGGAGTTTACTTAATGATAAGGAATTTCGTGAAAAGCTCAGGCGATATGGTTATGTGATAGAATGCAATTTCTTTGATGGAACTAAGAATCTGGTATTCGAAGTGGAAAGTAAGGAATAAATAGTACATTTTACTGAGAACGCCATATAACTCTCCCATTGCTGTAATATCACTTCCTTCCTACCAGAAGCGCGGAGCCTGTCAGCATCAGTCTCCGTGCTTCTTTTTTTGTCATGAACATTCCATCTGTTGTATTGATCAGATGCACATTCTGGTATCCCATCTCTTTCAGTTTTCGGACAAATGAATCAATATCTCCATACATCATCTTCGAGAAGATATCATGGATCGTAAAGGTCCCTCCCTTCTTCAGAACACGAAGCGATTCCAGAAGAAGATCCTGACGGTCCTTTACATGGATGTTGTGATAAACGAAGTTGCTCGTAACGGCATCGAAGGTTTCATCCTCGAATGGCAGTTTCAGTGCGCTGCCCGGTTCAAAGCGCACATTCCGTACATTCTCAGCGATTGCGTTATTTGTGCAGAGTTTCTGGCTGTAATTGCTCCATGCGCCGCTCCAGATATCCACCCCAATCATCTGCGCATTTGGGTTCTTCTTTGCGCAGGCAATCGTCAGGGCACCGCTCCCACACCCGACATCCAACCCGACGCCATGGTCCGGAATCCTAACATACGACGCGGTCCCGTCGATGATCTGCCGCGCCATCTGCCTTTTTCCATTCCATGAAAATGCTCTGTGCCAGGAAATCAGGATACAGTCGTAGACGACAAAAAGAAAGCCCAGAACGCCGCAAAGGAAGGGCACGGCAGGTATCCCTTTCATTAGTGAGACAACAACGCCGACTATTGAAAATACAGATAATGCTGAGAAAAGTAAGATCATGTACGTTGGCGTCCAGTTCTTATAATCAGGTCTGGTCTTCACAATTTTTCCTTTGAGAAATAGAGATATTCCGGATCTGAATTGCAGTCAGGCTCCGGGCATGGTTAGCCTCATAAAACGGACACTTCACTGAAATGATAGTCTAGGAAAGCACGAGATACAAGCATCAGATGACCAAGAATGGATTCTGCAATATTGAGCGCCGAAAATTTCAGGGGTACAATCATGCTTAGAAATATTGGTGCAGGGCAGTATTGACTGGAGAAGAACAGCATGGGGCTTTATGATGAATGCAAACAACAGTTGCAAGGTGGAGCGGAGATGCCTGCTAACTACAGTGCCGGCACAGGCTTTCTACCGGCGGAGGATAGTTCCATTTCCCGTTCTACTTTCCCAGCACAGATTCTGGAGACCAAAACATCGGGTATAAGCACTCTGGCTTTGCGAACGGTTTATCATATCAGCGATATCCATCTGTTTCACCATGTCATGGCCAAATTTCCCGACGGAGCCACGGATTCGGAAATAGAAGACTACGTCAAAGAATTCGTAGACAATATGCTGACTGATGGGTTTCGGAAGAATGGAAGATACCTGCTCATAGGCGGAGATGTATCTCACTCATTCAAACTGTCTTCCATATTCTACACGGAATTGAGATCACAGTTGGATGCCATGGACGAAAACCGGCATTATGTCTACGCGGTCCTTGGAAATCATGAACTGTGGGATTTCCGTACTCTGGAGGAGTGCCAGAAAGCTTATCGAAAAATGCTTGATCCGCTGCGGATAACTCTCCTCTGCAATGAGGGAACATACATTATGTTCAGACCACCCATGCGGTTTACAGGGTGGGACGAAATAGCGAAAAAAGCCTCCTGGGAATGGATAGATCCACGGAAAGAGCCGGAAGATTTCGACAGGTGCCTGACACTGAACAGTGGTTTCTATCTCATTGGAGGGACAGGTTTTGCCGAGTACAACGATGAACACAATGCGGATACAGGCTACTACCGCCATGTTCTGGACCGGAAACAGGAGATTGAAGAAACGGAAAAATGGAGAAGTGTATACCTGGACGGGCTTGATAAGGCAAAGAAGATTCGGGGGCAGCTCATCGTGCTGACCCATAATCCCATGCAGGACTGGATGGGAAAAGACTTCCGGGGAGGTGTGAACTGTATCTACTTCAGCGGCCATAATCACAGAAATTTTGAGTATCATAACGATAACCGGAACGTGCATATCTTCGCGGACAACCAGATTGGCTACAGCCGGAAGAATGCGAAGGTGAAAAGTGCAGAACTGTATTCCAGAGGAAACCCTTTCGCCGGATATGCAGATGGATATTATCAGATCAAATCGAATGATTATCTGGCTTTCTATGCATACGTAATGGAGAACCTTCAGGGAAATGGAATAGCGGAAAACATGATCAGGAAGTATGGCTGCAGATTCTACATGATAAAGCGGTCAGGGTATTACGGGTTCTTTCTCATTTCCGACAAAGCAGCCTACATCAGTTCTGGTGGGAGAGTGAAGAAGATTGGATCTCGGAAGAATATCCAGTATTTCTACGATAACTTCGAGACCATGGTCAATGCATATATCAGCGTGCTCTCCCCATATCGCCGTGCACAGGAACAGATTGCAGATGCCGTCCGGGGTTTCGGAGGAGAGGGAAATATCCACGGGTGCATTGTAGACATCGACTTTGAGAACCATATCATGCTGAATCCAAATGACGGAACGATGACATTCTATTACTCCCCGATGTTTGGCAAAGTACAGACATACGCCTCAGTAGGCAGTTTGCTGGAGGTGCATGCTCCTAAGATGTACAGCCGATATTTGTCTGGTGGGTCGACGGCATTGACCGTGTACAACCCAAAAGCCGAGACGAACTGTATTGTCGACGTGGACAGAGTCGGTGGCATGTATGGGATGTCAAAGAAGATGGCGCAGCTTCAGCGACTGTTTTCATGTAGAGTTTTGAGAGATTGGGACGACATGCTTATATAAAATTCAAAAGATAATACTGATCTATCGCATATTATTTTCTAGCCATTTTTATTGTAATTCATTGCTGCTATGCCATATAATGGGGATTAATAAGGTATATTTTATTTCCCAGAGAGGAGCTGGAATGGCTAGCGAAAAGCAGATACATGTACGCCTGAATGACAGCGAGGTTCAGGCATTTTCAAGATATATGAAAGAAACAGGGCAAACAACACAGGATGCAGCCGTGTGCGCCATACGGCAGATGATTACGCAATACAACGTAAAAGCGATACATCAGGATGCAAAATTCACGTTTATTGACCTGTTCGCGGGAATTGGCGGAATGCGACTTGGCTATGAGCAAGCCGGCGGGAAGTGTGTTTATTCCAATGAATGGAATAAGTATTGCAAGCAGACGTATTTTGCCAATTTCGGAGAAGAACCGGAGGACGACATTACAAAGGTCAATGCAGAGGATATTCCGGACCATGATATTCTCCTTGCCGGATTTCCTTGCCAACCATTTTCTATTGCCGGCGTCTCGAAAAAGAACAGCTTGGGGCGACCAACTGGATTTGCTGACAAAACTCAAGGAACATTATTCTTTGATGTTTGCAGAATTCTGAAGGCGAAGAGGCCGAAGGCGTTCATGCTGGAAAATGTGAAGAATCTGAAGAGTCATGATCGTGGAAATACATTTCGAGTAATCATGGAGTCTTTAAATGAACTGGACTACCAAGTTTACTATCGAATAATTGATGGACAGAATTATGTTCCACAGCACCGAGAACGTATTATCATTGTTGGTTTTGACCGTAAACGTTATAACTTCATGATGAATTTCAGTTTTAATCTGACGCCTGTCGATCCGAAACCTGTAGTGAGAGACATTTTAGAGCCTGATGTTGACCCGAAATATACGCTTTCGGATAAACTGTGGGAATATCTTCAAGCTTATGCAGATAAGCATCGGAAGGCAGGAAATGGATTCGGCTATGGTATGGCTAATCTGGACGGAATTACCAGAACACTGAGTGCCCGTTATTACAAAGATGGATCAGAAATTCTAATTCCTCAAGCCGGTAAGAATCCAAGGAAGCTTACCCCCAGGGAATGCGCAAGATTACAGGGGTATCCTGAGTCGTACATCATTCCAGTTTCGGATACTCAGGCGTATCATCAGTTCGGGAATTCCGTTGTCGTGCCGATGATTGCGGATGTTGCCCATCTTGTATATGACAAAATTCAGGAGCTGGAAGAAGAGAAGATTGGGATTGAACACATGAAAACAACGGAGGTCTAGTTTATGGAAACCTCGCTTGGCGATCGCGCGATAACCGTTGCCATTCACGGGATGAGGACGTTTTGTAAGTTTCTCTCGGCAAATGATACTGGAGAAACAGGTGGCCATCAGGCGGGCATCTATATTGCGAAACCTGCCATACCTATTCTTTTTGAAAAGCCCTTTCAACGTGGTGAGAATGGCGAGCGTTGGGTCAAAGTTACATGGAACGATGAGCTTACGACCGATACACGCTTTATCTATTATGGGCAAAAAACAAGGAACGAGTATCGAATTACGAATTTTGGAAAAGGGTTCCCGTTTTTGAAACCTCAGTATACAGGTGCACTTTTTGTCTTTACTCAGATGACTGAGGATGACTATATTGGTTATTTCCTTAACACAGAAGACGATATTCAAAATTTCCTTGATTCATTTGGGATCAGTCCTATTGAAACTAATTGCCTGCTTAAGACAGAACAGGCAATACCTGGCCAATTAAACAATCAGACGATTCAGAAATTTTTGGACGATGTTCATCATACTTTTCCGTCTGGATCGGAGATGGCAATGCAGGCACGACTTCTTCGATATAAACTTGGAATATCGCAAACGCTGGCCGTTACGGATCCTGACAGTATTATTCTGGATTGGATCGATTGTGAATATCAACTGTTCCGGGCACTTGAGAATGATAATTACGGGAGTCAAATCCGACAGGGCTTTTCTTCTATGGATGATTTCCTTGAATTGGCAAAGGCAGTTCTAAACAGACGAAAGAGTCGCGCCGGAAAAAGTCTTGAATCACACCTTGCAGCCATTTTTGACGCAAATCATCTTAAGTATACTGCTCAGGCCAACACAGAAGAGAATAAGAGACCTGATTTCATTTTTCCCTCCGAAAGTGCTTATCACGACATGACATTCGACACAGATCTGCTGACATCTCTTGCGGCAAAAACGACCTGCAAGGATCGATGGAGGCAGATTCTTAATGAAGCTGACAGGCTTCGAGACAGAGAGAAGTATTTGTGTACGCTTCAGCAGGGGATCTCTGGTGCGCAGATGGACGAAATGCAAGCTGAACGGGTGATTCTTGTCGTACCGAAGAAATATATTGGCATGTACCCTAAGGACCGACAGGATCGTATCTGGACAATAGGAAAATTTGTCAGATATATTTGCGAAAAAGAGGGGATTACATGACAGATATTATTAGTCCGGAAGCTCGAAGTAGAAATATGAGTGCTATTCGTTCGAAGAACACGAAGCCGGAGGTATATCTGCGACACTTGTTGTTTATGCGCGGATATCGATATCGGAATAACGTCAGTAATGTTATCGGACATCCAGATTTGTATATGGCAAAGTATCGCACTGCCATATTTATAAATGGATGTTTCTGGCATCGACATCCTGGATGTCGTTATGCTTATTCCCCCAAGAGCAATATAGAGTTTTGGAATAGGAAGTTTGAATCAAACATGTATAGAGATAGGACTGTTAGAGAATCTTTGAGAGAATGTGGTATTCGTCAGATTGTTATCTGGGAATGTACAGTGAAAAAGATGCGGTCCAACGCAATGGTTCAGAGTCAGATACTTGGGAAAATTGAGGATTTCTTACAGGGTTCTGATCAGTTTCTTGAATTATGAGATCTGGCCATGAAGTCGGATGTTTTTTAATATCTTTAATTCTTGAATCTAGTTTAATTGGAGAATCTTTCAATGCCGGAGATAACAGTATTACCAAAAGGAAGCATAAAGACGTATGAAGCCCTTTCTTTAGATGAGCGGAAAAATGCCTTCATCGAATGGATGAAGACCACCCCAAAACCGCACTCAGAGGATAATTATCAGCAAAGCATAGTTGATGGTTATTCCAGAGCTTTGGAAAAGGATCCCTTAAAAGTTGGACCGCAGTATCAAAGTCTGTACAATTATACGAGCATTGATGCATTTGTTGCCGTAGAGCAAAGACTCCGTGCGGATAATAATTTTGCAGAAATAAATAAGAAGGACCTGTCGGGCGGCTTTTCAGCGGCAATGAACCGTTACAAAGAATTCCTTCTCTACCTTAATGGCGACAGTAACCAAGAAAGTAATGATAAGGGAGATTCAGTATCAATTTCTAACGAAGTAATGAGGAATACGATTCTTTACGGCCCGCCAGGGACAGGCAAGACATATAATTCTGTAATCTATGCCGTGGCTATCTGCGAAGGGAAAGAAGTCAGGGAAGTTCAGAAGGAATCGTACCCTGATGTCCTTGATCGCTACAATGCTCTGAAGTCTTCTGGCCGCATCGAGTTCACCACATTTCATCAATCCTATGGATATGAGGAGTTCATTGAAGGCATCAAGCCTGTGATGGACGATGATGGAAAACTGTCCTACACGATTGAGGATGGGGTGTTCAAAGGCTTCTGCGAACGTGCCCGTACTACCGAGGAGATGCAGGAATCGGATCTGTCTGCAAGTGTGTGGTTTGTCACACTGAAGGACGGAAGTGATAATGATCTCAAACGTGCTTGTTTTAAGGACGGCTTTATCCGTATCAAATGTGAAAATGACTCCGATTGGGTAAAATCGCGTATGGGCTCCATGCGGAAGGGAGATTATGTTATCTCTGACGGCGGCCATGGTGTTTACATCGACGCAATTGGTGTCATCACTGACGATGAGCCGTCCTACGATGAGAATGCGGCTTCGTACAGCTGGTCCCGTCATGTGGACTGGATTGTGACAGGAATCCAGGAAGATATTCGACCGATCAATGGCAATAAGTCTCTTCCGAGATTTGATATTTCCGCTATGAAACGAGTAAAAGTCAGCGATCTTCTCGAAATTGTGGATCGAGTGAAAGGAAAGAAGACAGCTGTCAATACCACTCCTTATGTCTTCATTATCGATGAGATCAACCGCGGCAACATATCAAAGATCTTCGGGGAGCTGATCACTCTGATTGAAGATACCAAACGTGCAGGAGCTCCTGAGGCGATGGAGGCGACTCTCCCATATTCAGGCGAAACCTTCTCGGTGCCTGCCAATGTCTATATCCTTGGCACAATGAACACTGCGGATCGGTCAATCGCGCTTATGGATACAGCACTCCGCAGACGTTTTGAGTTTGTGGAGATGATGCCGGACCCGGAAGTGCTTGATGATCTTGGCGTTGGAATAATATCTGTGGATGGAGTAGAGCTCAACGTGAAGATGATGCTTTACATGATTAATCAGCGAATCGAGTATCTGTATGATCGTGAGCATACAATCGGACATGCATTTTTTACGAGACTGAGGGAAGATCCGTCCATAGATACTTTGGCGGAAATATTCGAGAAGAAAGTGATTCCGCTGCTTCAGGAGTATTTCTACGAGGACTATGAAAAAATACAGTTGGTCCTGGGAGATAACGGAAAAGAGGATCAGTACAAATTCATCCGCGATGAAGCAGTTAAGATAAAGAATGTGTTCAATGGGAATCCGGACATCGATCTGCCGGAGAAGAGATACATTATACAGAAGAGTGCGCTTCATAAGATCCAAAGCTATAAAGGAATCGCTGCGGGACTCTGATGGGCAATGCTGACTTAATTTTCGATGGACAGGTAAAGAATATGCAGAAACTGCTGGAGGTAAGGGAGTTTGATACAATCTCCTGCAATCCTGATTTTCAAACTGAATATGCTTACCTGCCGGAGAAAGTCTTCCGCAATCTGGAAGAGTTTATCCACATGTTTGCCGCAGATGATGACCATGCCGATGTCTTGGAATTTCTGCGCATCGGGTACAAGCGGAACATTGGCGATGTGATTTCCGTCAACAACTATGTAGGTCTGATTCAGATGCAGGACGGATACCAGATTGAGGTGCTCCCCAAGATTGATCTCGGAGATAGCGATGAAGGCTACAGGGAGACGAAGAAAGTCTTTCTTCGTATGCTGCGGTCAATGAAAGACTTCCCGAGCAAGGTGCTCACGGACGCCAATCTGAAAGCGGACCGGATGAATCTCTATGAGATTTTCATCAGCATGTACCTCCAGGAGGTACGAATCCTCGTCAAGCATGGTCTCAGGTCATCGTATCTGGAGAACGAGGACAATCTAAGGTACTACAAAGGCAAGCTGGTTGTTTCTGAACAGATCAAACGGAACATAGCTCACGAGGAGCAATTCTTCGTAAGGTACGACGAGTATCAGGTCAATCGGGCAGAGAACCGGCTTGTGAAGGCCACGCTGCTGAAGCTCGGCAGGATATCTGGCAGTGCAGAGAATCAGAAGGAGATCCGGCAGCTCCTGAGTTTCTTTGAAATGGTAGATGCGTCCGTGAATTACCAGAAGGACTTCTCATCCGTTGTGCTCGACCGCAGTACAAAGGACTATGAGATGCTGATGCGCTGGTCCAGGGTATTTCTTCTGAATCAGAGCTTTACTACATTCTCTGGCGGAACAACTGCGAGAGCATTGCTGTTTCCAATGGAAAAAATATTCGAGTCATATGTCGCGCAGGAACTGAGGAAGATCGTGGTGGAGCTGGGATGGGAATTCTCTGCACAGGATAAGGGATATTACCTGTTTGATTCGCCACGGCAGTTTGCGCTTCGGCCGGACATTGTGATCCAGAGGGATAATGGAAGTACTGTGGTTCTGGATACGAAGTGGAAGAGGTTGTCTGAAAAGGCTAAGAACTACGGAATTTCACAAAGCGACATGTACCAGATGTACGCATACTCGAAGAAATACCAGACGCCGGACATTTGGCTGCTGTATCCACTGGCTTCAGGGATGCGGGAACATGACCCTATTGAATTTCGGAGCGATGATGGAGTACGAGTGCGTGTACGTTTTGTGGACGTAGCGAACATCGAGTACAGTCTTGAAGATATAACAGAAGAGTTAAAGGTACAGCATGAAATATGTTGATTTATCAAAAGCAGAATTCCCGTCTGTTTATAAGAGAAATGGAAGGGAATGCTATCTGGATCCCATCAGGAAGAAGCTGATCTATGTCACACCGGAAGTGACGGTCCGGCAGAAGGTTATTTCATTTCTGATAAAGGAAATTGATTCTTGGGATGATCATAGATAACGGTATGAAGGAGTATGACGAGATGCTCGATGATTTTATTCAGGTAATGCTGGCCAAGGTCTATGGGGCTGCGCCAGTCTCGGTCTTAAAGAGAGTCTACAAAATATACACCGGTGCTGCATTTAAGATTGCAGAACTGAGGGAGGCACAGGAGAATCAGGATGAGCCAACCGATGACAATGACATCGTCACATGGCATATCGATGGAAAGTATGTCATGCTGGATGGCGATGACCCGATCAAGCGGAACGGGGATGAGGAATACTTCATCCCAGGCAAGGAAGAAGTAAAGCAGCTGATCAGTGCCGGATACGTTTCCTCATCAGCATCCGATGCACTGAAGAAGATGCTAACCGAGCGGCTGCAGGCTGACGAAGGCACTGCAGAGGAAATCACAGCACGGTTATGGCAATCTTTCAGTATGAGCGAAAAGCCTCAGAGTGTGGCAAAGATTCTCACTGAGGGCAGAACACATTCTCTTCAGCAGATGATTGAGATAGGAACGGCATTGGCAAATTTCTACAATTCCGTCTGCCGGAGCGACAGCTGCGGATACAGTCCGGACATGCTGTATGAGATTCAGCATCAGGAAAAGAGTCCGGATGTGGAAGTGTACATCAAGGACGACAAGAAGCATCTGGAGGCTTTGCGGAATCAGGTGCAGCAGAGGCCGGTCAGGCGGACAAGACTGAAGAGAAGGTGAGTGCTCTCTCTTCGGATGTGGTATTATGACACTATCAAACAAGTACAGCAACCTACGGGAGGTAAAAATGGGCTACTCATTTACAGGAAAGAATGTTGTTGTCACAGGAGCAACCGGCGGACTCGGAGAATGCATTGCGGAACAGTTCGCCAAGGCTGGAGCCAACGTTGCATTGGCCGGCAGGAATGTCGCAAAAGCCGAAAGCATCGCCGAGTCCCTCAAACAGTATGGTGGGAAGGTTATTGTTGTAAAGACGGATGTTTCCAAGTTCAGCGATGTAGAGAATCTGGTAGACACAGCGGTCCGTGAGTTTGGATCCATCGACATCATGATCAATAACGCAGGTGTCGGAACTACAGGAAATCTGCTCGATCTTCCAATCGAGAAGTGGGATACGGTCATTGATGTGGACCTGAAGGGAACGCTGTATGGATGCCGTGCCGCAATCAAGTATATGAAGGAGCAGAAAGCTGGAAAGATCGTCAATATCGCATCCATTGCCGGCAAGGAGTGTGCTCCGAGAACAGCAGCTTATTCTGCGGCTAAGGCGGGCGTTATCGCAATGACATCCAGTCTCGCAAAAGAGTTCGCAAAGGATGGAATCACTGTTAATGCGGTTCTTCCTGGAATTATCCGCACCGAGATGTGGGAAAGCACTCTTCGCAAGATGATTGGGGAAGATCAGGCTGCAAGGGATGCAGTATTCAACAAGTACATCAATGGAATGATCCCACAGGGAAGACCTCAGGAACCGATTGATATCGCTGAGACGGCTCTATTCCTGTGTTCAGAAGAGGCACACAACATCACCGGACAGAATATCGCTGTTGATGGCGGAGCAACATTCTAAGAGAGAAAAAGAAGCAGCCTGAATCTTTGTAATTGCGGTTCGGGCTGCTCTTTTTTATCACTTATCAGTTAGAATATGCTAATTGCGATTACAAGTTAGCTCCAAAATCAGTTACAAGAATTTGTCCTGTGATGGCTCTTGATTCGTCAGAACTAAGGAACGCGATGATGTTTGCGACATCTTCCGGCTGGCAGGGCTGAAGGGTGAGATCGCTGTGAACGGACATTGCGCCAATCATTCTTTGGTTCAGTTTCGCCGGGTCCATACCTGCGACCATAGGAGTAACAATTGTTCCTGGACAGATTGCGTTGCAACGGATACCTTCCTTTGCAAGGAGCATCGCACAGTGTTTGGTTATACCGATGAGTGCGGCTTTGGTGGAGACATAAGCAGCTCCACCGCCTCCATTTACTCCTGCAACAGATGCAATGTTGACAATAGATGCACCTGTCTTCATTACCTTTACAGCAGCACGCAGCATCTGCATGGTACCGACCTGGTTGATGGAGATCAGCTTTTGAAGCTCTGTGTCATCAAAGTCGTCAATTGCATGCAGGTTCGTATCCAGGACAGCTGCATCGTTGACCAGCCCGTCTACTTTCCCAAAGGTATCCATAGCCACTTTTACGAGGTTTTCGCAATCGGCATCTTTTGATATATCGCATTGGACAGCTACAGCCTTCGCACCCTTCGCCTTGATCTCATCGGCAACCGCATCGAGTTTATCTTTTCGGCGGGCAGCAATCACAACTTTTGCTCCTTTTGATGCGAGCAGTTTTGCTGCAGCAGCCCCAACACCAGAGTTTGCACCGGTGATGATGATAACCTTGTCCTGTAAGCTCATTTCCTGTTCCTCCAGTCTTTGACTTCGTGCTATTTGATGAGAATTAGATGTTACCTGCATTCATTATCATGCAAAACGACAAAATTATATTGCTTATATGTTGGAATATTGATATATTTGTTGCGTTAGCTTACAAGAGTTGATACATGGAACGGGATCATGGAAGTTCAAGATTGTATTGATGACTACACTAACAGAATTGTTGATGCGATTAGGACTGGCGATAAACAGGCTCTCAGGATGGTGTTATCACAGCCAGTTCCAACGGAAGACGATCTCTTTAAGGCGCGTGATTTGTCAGCAATTAAACTGGAATACATAGCATACCTATCTCTCTATGCTTATGCAGCCTCTAAGGGTGGTGTATCAACAGAGGACGTCTATCTAATCAGTAATGAATATTTCAATGCTGGTCAGCTTTCCAGAAGTCAATACTTTGTCCTTTTGCAAAAGTTGGCTGTCCGATTCACGGACCTTACTGCAGGGATGCGTGAGAATAGCGGGCATAGTTTTTATTTCCGGCGAGTCGCTGAATATGTACTGAATCATATGTCAGAACCGATCACCGTAGATTCTCTGGCACATCAATTCGGAGTGAACAGAAGTTATCTTTCAACAGTCTTCAAAAAAGAATGTGGTGAGAGTCCAGCGGTATATATTAAGAGAAAAAAGATAGAAGAAGCGTGCAGAATATTGAGGTCATCCGATAAGAGCATCAGTGAAATTTCTCTCACATTGGGATTTTCCTCACAGAGCCATTTCACCCGGGTTTTCCGTGAACAGACAGGAAAAACACCGTTGAAATATCGAAAAGAGATTTAACGGAAGAGAGCAGCCCAGAGTATTAAGTTCAGGCTGCTCTTTTTTGATTTATGATGGTTAGACAATCCTAATATGGGCTTTATTGGGCGGAAGATTCTGTGGAGCTTTCGTTCACGGTTTCTGCATCATCTTCGACAGAAGAGACCGCTGAATCACCCTCCGTCTCAATCTGATCGCCATCGGGATAATCGTACTCATCGTCCCAGAATGGGAAAACATCCTTGATGTCCGTGATCTCAGCATTGCCGTCAAGATCTTCGTAGACATACAGAAGGACGAACGTTGTTGCGGGATCAGATTCATCAGAGGTTTCTCTGCAGAGATAGCAGTAGTTGGTTCCGGCAACAACCTGGGATCCGAGACAGGCGATTACTTCAAAACTGTTTCCCTGAAGCCCTTTCACAGCTTTTTTTATGCCTGTTTGGCGTCAGCATTCTCTTTGGTATCGATGGAAGTGTCGTCGATGTTTGCCTCCCAGCCACCAGCTATAAAAACAACTGTGGGACCGTCTGCTCCTCCGATAATCTGAGCATTTCCTTCAGTTGCATTTTCTGTTTCGGCTTTCTGTGATGTTGCATACACCGGTGCGGACATCAGCATGGCTCCAACGACCTACAGCGGATAAATGGATCTTAGACAACAGACCTGTGATCAAGAATATGCAGACCGTTCACGAAGATGAAGCCCAAAGGTACAGGCGGCTACGAGCATGCCGATAACGGTTCCCCAGATATGGTCTGCAAATGTGTCGACGGTGAATCCTGCAATGCATCCCCAGTTGATCACGGACAGGACCGTGAGGATCCAGAAGGCGATTCTGGACGTGTAGACGGCGGCAATGAGGAAGAATACGGCGATGCCTGCAAGGATGCAGAATGCCGGGTGAACTTTCTTTGTCATGTACAGTTCCAGAGCAACAATGCCGGCGATGGTGACGCTGTCCAGGGTCATGATGCTCTTCGCGAAGAGCATGAAGAAAAGGACGACCGGTCCAAGCAGGGAGATTGCAATAACGAGAAACAGCGTAATCATACATTTCCTTTCTCCGCGGCACTGGCCGGGACAGATGTAGTTGGTGGACCGGACACAGGCACTGCCTATGTCCGGATGCGATTGGACGTCGCTTAGCTTGTGCCTGCCATATCATGCTGGACGAGCAGGTCATAGTAGCTATCGATGGTTGCTTTAGCGTTGAACAGGGCTGCGAGAAGATATTTCTTCACGTTTCTGACCTGAGTTTTGTTGTTGTGAATGCATTCAAGAACGTACTCGATGTGGTCTCCGCGCAGCTGCATGAACCGGCGCTGGACCATGTCGGTGGGAAAACTGGTCCCCGAGATAACGATCTGCGGACGGGTCCATAGCTCAACCTCTAGGATCAGCTCTACGATTCCGTCAATCATGTCTGCGTCCTGCGGATGGGAGATCTTGAGATCCTTGTAGCTGATATTGTCCCTGATCTGCTCGCGGAGCGGATCGACAGAGGTATAGGCATCTTCATCGTATCCCATCAGGGTTCTGAACTCGGATATGATGGGATTCGATACGATATGGGATTCCTTTGTCTTACTCATATCAGTGTTATTCATATCTGTCTTATTCATAAGAGGTGCAGATTTCTGCACTTCTAGAAGTGACGATTCCTGCGCCTCTAGAGGTAACGGATCCTGCACTTCTTGCTGGGAAGTACCGACCTGGATGGCTTGATTATTGGCTGCGCCGGCAGATATGGCGCCCATCGTAAGCGTCTGTGAAGTGACGATATCTGTACTCCTTGATTCTTTCAGTCCTCCGGTAGAAGTGCGGGAATGAACATTTCTTACCTTCCCATTTCCGACGGACTGGAATGCTGACAGGCCGGACAAGAAGTTTTTCACATACAGGTAGTTCGGTAGACCGCGCCCTCTGCGCTTGCGGGCAACAAGTCCGAACTGCTCAAGCTCTGTGAGGACATCCATGGCTTTCCTCTTCGTGAAACCGAGATCCTGAACGATTTCATCAACCTGATAGATGATATAGACCCTGTTCTGCTCATCCATCCAGTGGTTCTTTACGGAGAGAGACATCCGGTCCAGAAGGACTGCATAGAGCATCTTTGCCTGGATGGAGAGATCCCTGAATTCCGGACTCAGCAGAAGAAGTTTCGGGATTCGGATGAAGCTGAATTGTTCCGCCTGGGAACCGAAATAGAAATCAAACGTCATCTGAATCGCCTCCGTTCTGTGCCTTCCATGACTTCAGGAGTGTTTCAATCACGTCCATCATGTCATCATGTGAATAGGTGGGAGGGAAGTACTCCCGAAGCTTACGGTCTGTGAGGGTTAAGCTGCCTGCGGTTGCTGTCTTCTGACTTCCATTCAAGAGAACAATCATCTTATCCTGAGTCATGGCGCCGGTCTGCAGGGCAGTGCGGAGTTCTTTCACTTGGTTGAGTTTCACAGGACCGTTCTCTTTGATGTATTCGTATAGCCAGCTCTGAATCTCCTTGTCGATGTATGAGATCTCAACCGCAACGGTGAACTGGAGACGCTTGCGATCCACAAAGTCGATAAGTTCAGGAATCAATTCGGTGAGGCGGATGAAGCGATGAATCTGTCTTGAACTTTCACCGGACTCGTCTGCAAGGAGGTCTCGTGACCAGACACCTTTATTCTGGCCATTTTGACCAAAATTATTGCTTGGCCGCCCTGCCTGTCTCTTCATCGCATCCATTTTCATCTTGTAAGCGAAGGCTTTTTCGCTCGGCAGCAGTTCTTCCCGCTGAATGTTGGAGTCGACCATCTTTACGATGGCTTCGTCATCGGTCATGTCGCGGATGATGGCGGGAATGGTTTCCATTCCAAGTTTCATGGCTGCGTGCATCCTGCGATGGCCGGAAACCATCTCGTACTCGTCATTTCCAATCGGACGGATGAGAGTAGGGGAGAGGATGCCGTTCTCACGGATGCTGTCGATCAGGTCCTGCATCTTCGCGTCGTCCACCACATGGAAGGGATGATTGCGGAAGGGATGGATCTTCTCAATTTCGATCTCCATTGCCGACTCTTCGCCGACGACGCCAAGCATTTCATCGATGGTCTTCAGTTTAATCTTCTGCCCTGGACGTTCTCGCATCGTCAAGTACCTCCTTGGTAAGCTGTTCGTAACATTTTGCAACCTTGCAGTTCGGATCATATTTGTAAATGCTGATGCCGGCGGCGCTGGCCTCCGGAGCCCGGACGGAGAAGGGGATACAGGTATCCATGATCCCAATCGTCTTTCCGTAGCTGTCCCGGAGCATCTGCGTGATGTCTTTCGCATAATTCGTTCTGAAATCGACCATCGTGAGCAGGATTCCTTCGATCTGCAGGGTCTTGTTCAGTCTCTTCTTCACAACTGTGATGGTCTTCAGAAGCTGCTGAAGGCCCTTTACAGGCAGGTAAGCGGCCTGGACTGGTATCAGGATGCGGTCGGCGGCGACGAGCGCATTGATGGTCGTGATGCCCAGAGAGGGCATGCAGTCAATGAGGATGTAGGTATACTCACTCCGCAGATGATCGATATACTCCTTCAGGATCATTTCCCGGCTCATGGTGTTGCCGAGAAGGACTTCCAGCCCGGACAGTTCGATGTTGGCGGGTAGGAGATCGACTCCTTCTTCGTGGTGGAGGATCCCTTCATGCGGATCGAAGTCTTCCTCATTGATGATGTGAGTCATGATAGTTGCAATCGTAGTGGATATCTCGTCCGGGTTCTGGTATCCTAAACTTGCAGTAAGACTTCCCTGCGGATCACAGTCCATCAGCAGGACTTTTTCACCGGCTCGCGCGAGACCGATGCCGAGATTTGCCACCACAGTGGTTTTGTTCGTTCCGCCTTTCTGATTGCAGCAGCAGTAAACTTTACTCATTCTTCTGATCCCCCTTCTTGGTTGGTATGTTCCGCAGCCCATTCCTGCATGATCTTCAGAACACCTTTCTTCATCATTTCCGGAGTACAGTCTTCTGGAAAATAGGCCTGGAGCTGCTCATTGCTCAGGATGACCCGGCGGTCGGCCGGTTTCTTTGGACCGAAGATGATCTCACGGACCATCTGCTCTGTGAGCCCTCCTTGTTTCTGGCTGACCTTGCTTGCTTCCTTGATTGCCGTTGCCTGTGCGAGGGTGGGTGAGCGCTTGGCCGGACCTATGACTCTGGCAACGATCCTCTGCTCATCCTCTGAGAGAAAAGCCAGTTCATAGCCAGGTGTGATTCCGAGTTCTCCCCGATCCAGAAGATAGGAAAGATCCGGAATCAAGTAGGAGAGGCGGACATAGCGTTGGACCTGCTTCGGGCTGTCGCCTGTCTTGTTGGAAAGAAGGTCTACGGATCGCCCAGACAGAGCTTTGTCGACCTTCTTGCGGCCGTATTCCTGCCGGAGATTGCACAATGCTTCGTATTTCATGCGGTAGGCGGCAGCCTTCTCACTGGGCGGCAGCTTGTCCCGGCGGAGATTGGTGTCGACCATCGAGAGAATGGCCAAATCATCGGACATGTAGCGGATGATGACCGGAACTTTCAGCAGGCCGATGACAGTAGCGGCATATTTTCGTCTGTGTCCGGAAATGATTTCATAGTTTCCTTTCTCGGTCGGGCGGACGATCAGGGGAGTGATGATGCCGTAGTTGCGGATACTGTCGATCAGCTCCTCCATGTCGTCATCCATGGTGACGCGGAAGGGGTGATTGTGGAAAGGGACAAGCCTTTCCGGTTCGATGTAGAAGATTTCTTCGTGTTTCTGCATGCAGACCTCCTTACTTTCTGTGCTGATGGAGGTTCCGAGGGCTTTGGAGCAGAAGAGGACTGCCGCCGCAACGGCTTTTGCGATCCTTTTGCCTGTCCTGGCAATCAAGGCAGGGGAGCGATACACAGAAAAAAGCCGCCTGGAACCGGATCAGAAACTTGATCTGGACCAGACGGCTGTGCTGTCTGAAAGCGGACTTTGTGGTCAGCTTAAACTGGATATCGTGTATTGCGAAAGAGTGGAAGAGCGGGGCCCGCGGGGACTGGGTGAGACCCGGTCCGGTCAGTTGATAATGGCTTGTCAAATCGAACCATTATCTTTCATGGGCAGTGCCCGCAAATTGCTTGGGGATTTTCATGGGCAAAGGCCTGCTAACGGATTGCTAACAGCTAAGATTTCGTAGCAGAGCCATTTTCCCATAAAAATTGCGGGAGTTTTCCACTTTTTCGTGAATCACTCCCGCAAAAACGCGTTCCCGATGCGATTCGAACGCACGACCTTCCGCTTAGGAGGCGGACGCTCTATCCTGCTG
>Ga0256406_1003485_pt1 | contig 19468 bp, 18 predicted proteins | sample RumenRJG_03DNA_FD_185986 | JGI IMG/M metagenome (GOLD analysis project Ga0256406, IMG submission 185986) | Bovine rumen microbial communities from Lethbridge, Alberta, Canada - RJG_03 | ecosystem: Host-associated > Mammals > Digestive system > Stomach > Rumen | place: Canada: Alberta | collected...
TGGAATGTTCTGAATAAATTCATTAGAATGTATTCAGGGTTGCATTTCTGTTTGATTGTCAATATTTGATTTGGAAGATTCAGAAGCTTCTTTCGAAGCCCTGCGTCCTTGGGACGCAACTCATTTAATATACAACAGCTTTTAAATCTTGTCAACACCTTTTTGAAAAAACTTTTAAAGTTTTTGTCGGATGCCGACTGCAATTTATTTTCTGTTGTCTGCCGCTTTCGAATTGCCTTAGAAACAAGCTCTTCTCGCGACGGCAAAATGAATACTACCATTACCGAAAAAGAATTGCAAGCATTAATTTCTCTTTTTGCCGATTTTTTTACGCTGGCCAATATATTGCGGCCGGGCAGCATAAACAGCACAACCATTTTGTGTAGATTACACAAACGGCTGCTGCAAAAGGAAGTTTTTCAACAGGTATTCCAGAAAATACAGAACGCCGAAGCCTTCCAGCAGTCCCGCCGCAAGTCCCAGCGCGCTGTCCAGCCAGCAGATAATGGGAAGCCTTGCAATCAGCCCGATTCCGCTGACGAGCAGATGCACCAGCCGGTATACTATGCCAAACACTGCAAGAAGGACAACGCAGAGAATCAGATTTGCTGTTTTGCCGGTGCGAAAACCCGCAAATACTCCCGAAAGAAGCATGATGACGCCAATGCCTGCTCCCAGAGACAGAACGGCCTTCAGCTCTTTCGCAAAGCCTCGGCGGATCCCATGATTCATAAAGATCAGAAGAATGGTGATGGATACCGCGGCAATCAGGGCTAAGTAAACATTTACACTCATAAAATCACCGCCCTGTCATTCCAAAGTCATGGATTCCAGACTGTTTTCCGTCACAAGGAGCATTTTATTCGCCTGTCCCGCGGAAGGAATCAGTTTGACTACATCCATCTTAAATTCTCCGTCATACTTCTTCGTACCGTCCGGGCTGTAAACCTGCAGCTGCTGCGCGTTATATACGAATACATGACCGTTCGCTATCTGCACATCCGTATATTCCATGCTGAATGTAATCTGTGATGTCTTTTCGCCCGCCGCATTGTAAATACGCATGGTATGCTGCGCCTGATCGCCCGCTCCGGCCAGCACGACCGCTATCAACTTGTCTCCGGTATAAACGGCTTCGACCTGCGCGTCCCCAAACGTGTCTGTTTTGCTCTGTTCCGGAATTTCATCTCCGTTAAAGAACACAATCTGCGAATCCGATACGCCCACACTGGAGGTCGCATCCAGAAACGTCAGGTAAGGAAAAATCTGATTATCAAAATTGAACCCCGCAACATTATTCTCCGAAGTATTCTGCCCGACGGCTCCGAAATTATAAAATGCTATGCTGCTGTTCGCCTGTGTGCTGCCCATCGTAAGAAAAGATACCCCGGCAAGCTGTCCTTTCGGTGATATCGCGACCGCGGCAGGATAGCCTGACTGCTTCATCGTTGTTTTGAAGTACGCAATCTCCGATCCGTCAGCTTTATACAGATAGATCCAGGTAGCTTTTGTATCCGCGAGCACCGCGGCCACTTCTCCGCCAGCCGAAGCATACAGCGCCCGCAGCGGCATGTTGGTGTTGATTTTGCAGAGTTCCTTCTGTGAATTCAAAACATGAATTTCACTGCCATTGTAATCTCCGATTGCGATGATTGTGCCGTTCACGGAAACCATCGGCTGCTGCATCTCATAAGTAATACTCCAGGCAGACTTTCCGGAAGCATCCATGCAGGAAGCTCCGTCCGCACTGTACGATACCACACTTCCGCCAAGTGCTTCGTGCCATGTTCCTTCCTGCGTGATCATATCCGCGACTTTTGTATACGAAGCGCCCGCGTAACTTCTCGTAGAAGATACATAGTAAATCAGATAAGCGCCCGCAGCGAACAAAGCCGCCAAAAGCAGGGTCCGCAGTAATCTTTTTCCACGACTTCTCCGGGCAGAACCGGCAGTTTCATCTGCCGTGTTCCGCTCCGGCTCTTCCGCAAGCACTTCTTCATCGAAGTCCGCGCGGTCGTTATCATATTGTTCCTGCCCGTCCGTCCGCCCGGGACGGCGGAATTGAATTACTGCCATGAAGCCGTTCTCCTGCCTGCTGCCCTATAGGCAGAGCTGATCCTGCGCTCCTCCGGATGAATCAGAGGGTGTCAAACAGGTATTTAGTCATTGAATCGTAAACGCGTTCTCCGCCAAAAACACACGACGGGAAATTCTCATGATGGATGGAATCCGGATAGAACTGTGTTTCCAGCGCAAACGCGCAGCGTTTTCCGCAGTCTTTCCCGCCTTTTGCTCCGGAGACATTAATGTGATTCCCGGCATAAAACTGTACGCCCGGAAGCGTCGTATAAACTTCCATGATGCGGCCGCTCTTTTCGCTGCATGCTCTCGCCGCAAGACGATAGTTTCCTTCTCCGTCGTATCCGTCTACGACAAAGTTGTGATCATAGCCGCCGACCAGAAGCAGCTGCTCGTCGTCCTTGTCGATATCCTGCCCGATTTTTTTGGGTTTTGTAAAATCAAAAACAGTGCCGGCTACATTTCTGATCTCGCCTGTCGGAATCGCACCTTTGACGACCGGCGTAAACGCGCTGCCATGCAGCTCCAGCACAGTGTCCAGAATCCCGCCCGCATCATAGCCGTCCAGATTCCAGTAAGCGTGATTCGTCAGATTGATAATGGTAGGTTTGTCCGAAGTTGCGTGATAGTGAATATTCAGCGCGTTATCTTCCGTCACCGAATATGTCACCGAAAAATACCGGTCTCCCGGCATACCGTACATACCGTCCGGCACATGCGTTGTAAACGTGACAAAGTCTTCTCCCGGCAATGCCTTCCACATCATCTTGTGCAGGCCATGATCCTTGTCCGTATGCAGATTGTTTACACCATCGTTCGCCAGCAGATGATATTCCCTGCCGTCAATCGTAAATGAAGCGCCCGCGATTCTATTCGCGGAGGGGCCGACCAGCGCGCCGAAGAATGCGGGATTATTTTCATACCCCTCTGCATCATCAAAGCCAAGCACAATGTCCGCCAGATTGCCGTTCTTGTCCGGTGCGAAAACATTCACCAGATTTGCTCCGTAATCAATGACCCTGGCGCTGATCGTTCCGTTTTCAATTATATACGCGGTAACTGTCTCGCCTGTTTTCGTTACACCGAAGATTTCTTTCTTAACGCTCATTTTAAACCCCCATATTATAGAAAAGTTACTGCCCTTGCCTGCCGCGGCAATAGAGAAAGTCCCATAAAAGCAGCGGCAGCCCAAGCCATAAGTATACTACATATCTGGGCAGAGTACACGGTCCCAGAAGCACCGTCAGAAAAACGGCGCCGACAGGAAGATATGGAATCAGCAGCGTCCTGCTACCCCGGAGTACGATTCCAAAAGAAAGAAATACCCAGATCCAGAACAGCGCCCCCGGTGAAATCAGCCAGTGCAGAACCGGAAGCTTCTGCACTGCGGGATTCAGCGAAACCTCTTTGTAAAACCGGTCGATCCACGGAATAAAGCTGTGTCTTGTGCCGGGCTGCTCCGTTTCATAGCCAAAATACGAACTGTCCCCGTAAGTGAACGTATAGACTGTATTGCCTTTGTAGCAGTCGATCATCCCGCTGCTGTACCAGTAACCAAAACTTGTCATCAACCATGCGTTCAGGTACGCGGCAGGGTGCGATAAGCCGGTGCGCAGCCACAAAGAAGCATACTTCGCCGGATTTTCATCGAAAACATCATTCCGGAAATGGAGCTTCACCTGATCCGAGAGCTTCGGATTATATTTATCCTGGACAGGCGTATCGAAGAGACCCTCGAATGCACGCTGATCGGATACGGAAAGCGAATCCTTATCCAGCGCATAGACGCGGGTAAGCTGCATGATCGGAACGCTGAGCGCTTCCTGGTACTCGCCGCCCTTTGCACCGACCGCCTTTGCCAGTGCCGTATTCACACCCCACTGCAGAAGGAGTGCCGCCAGCAGGCAAAACAGCATCTGACGGAACAGCTTCTTCCGGAAGCTCCAGATCAGCAGAAAAATGCCTGCAAACGCAAACGCGTAAACACCGTTTCTCCGGTAAAGCATCATCAACGTGGAAGAAACGATAAACAATGTTTTCCATGGGTTTTTCCCTGTAAGAAGCGCAGGCGTTTTTACAATTCTGCGAAGCGAAATGGTCATAAGAATGAGCGACGCGCCGAACAGGCCGTCCTTGGTGCTGCATAAGACGAACATGGTAACCGTCGGACAAAACATCAGAAATAAAACCGTCACAGGCAGAAACCACTGATCACGGCCTTCGCGGCGCTCACTAGACAATTCGGTCAGCATGAAAACGAAGACGGCATTGATCACGGCCGCCTGCAGAAGAAGATACAGAAAGATTCCGGCATTATACGAGCCGGTCAGCTTGTGGACAAGCTGCAGAAAGAAGCCAAGCGGCAGCACGTGAAACAGTGGATGATGCGTTGTAAACATCCTCGTCTGTACCATCGCAAGCTCGTCTGCCGCATCATATACGAAAAATCCCGGGTAGACCCCGAGAAGAATAATCAGGTCAGCGGTCATGAAAAGCAGCCACAGCGCCGCGCTCTCTTTTCGCCGTGCGGAGAATTTCTGCCCGCGGCGTTCCGGCGTCACCTGCCGCCGTCCTCTTCCGGCCTCCGCGGCAAAGCGCGTCTGGCTGTCCCCGATGACAATGACAAAAAGGAAAAAGGCGATGAGACCCCCCGCGACTGAAAGAATCACCGTGCGCGGTTCCGGCCGGCACAGATATCCCTTGTCCTGTAACGTACTGCCGAGCAGCGTACTGATTCCGTACAAAACTGCAAAGACTGCTCCTGCCTTGATTGGCTGCCGTTTTGTTCTGCTCATAATTCCTGCCGTCCGTCGAGCGCGCGTAGTAACGTCACTTCGTCGACATATTCGAGGTCGCCGCCGACCGGTACGCCGCTCGCGATTCTGGTCACCTTGACGCCCGCGGGCTTAATCAGTTTACTGATATACATTGCCGTCGTTTCGCCCTCAAGGCTTGAATTTGTCGCGATGATCACTTCCTTGACGGTATCGCCCGCAAGGCGCGCGATCAGCTCCTTCAGCCGGATATCGTCCGGACCGATACCCAGCATCGGAGAAATCGCGCCATGTAAAACATGATACACCCCTGTATATTTGCCGGTGCGTTCATAAGCCGCGAGGTCCCGCGGATTCTCCACGACCATGATCGTCGAGTGATCTCTCTTCGGATCACCGCAGATCGGGCAGACCTCGGCATCGGTCAGATTCTGGCAGTATTTGCAGTAATGAACGTGTGCCTTGGCGTCTGTGATCGCTTTGGAAAGGCTGTTCACCCGCTCGGGTGACATGCCAATGATATAAAAAGCAAGGCGCTGCGCCGACTTGGTTCCAATGCCGGGCAGCGCCGCCAGTTCATCAATTAAATGATTGATATGTCCGCTGTATAAATTCATAAAATTACATGCCAAAGCCGCCGGGAAGTCCGCCGAAAAGCTTCTCTCCCGCTTCGTCTACCTGCTTCATTGCCTCGTTAAAGGCAGCCATGATCATCTCCTGCAGTGTCTCGACATCCTCGGGATCTACCGCGTCTTTGGAGATCTCAATGTTTTTCAGCTTTTTGGCGCCTGTCAGAGTTACCGAAACCGCTCCGCCGCCGGCGCTCGCCGTAAATTCCTCTTCATCGAGCTTCGCGCGGCTCTCCTGCAGCTGTGACTGCATGCGCTGCGCCTGTTTAAGCATATTCTGCATATTGCCGGGGATCATTCCGCCGCCAAAACCGCCGCCTCTTTTTGCCATTTCATTCCTCCGTTATATCCATATCGATTTTCTTCTGCAAGTCGCGGATATCCATATAATTTTCCGTAAATTTCTGACCATTGTCAAGGAGTTTATAGGTTACGGAAATGCTGCCGCCGGCCTCCTCCGCAAGATATTTTTCAAGGAGCTCTCTGTGTTCCGCCGTCTTCTCATCCTTTTCAGCAAAGGCAAGGTACGCGTTTTCACTCTCAAAAACAACCATCAGGCTTCCGTCCTCTGCAACAGACGGCTTTGCCATTCGGAGCAGCGCCTTGAGATAATACATGTGTGCCGGCATTCTCGCAATGACGCTGTTCCAGCCTGCCGCAACTCTTCTGATTTCGTCCGGTATCGCGGCCGGAAGAACCGGCTGTTTTTTCCGCCGGTCGCCGCTGCCATCCGCATCCGCCTGCGAAGATCCGACGTTCGCCGCAGGGCCATCTTTTGCTGTAAGACTCCCCTGCAGAAGCGAGTCAAAGCCGCCCCCGGCAGTCCCTCCGTCCGCGCCGGCGGTGAGCTGCGCGTACGCTTCCCTTGATATCATACCGCTCCGCGAAAGGCGCTCGATTCTTGCGCGGGAGTCTGCCATCAGACTTTCAAGATTCCGGACGCGCTCGGTCAGAGAGTCAAACTGCTCCTGCGTATTTTTTGTGATATCCATCGAAGGCTCGCAAAGCCTTATGAGCGCCGCCTCTGTGAGAATCCTTCTGTTGGCCGAATAGCGGATCTGCTCGGTCAGGGCAGACAAAACATGAATGTACCTGATTATCTGCGTCAGCTCCGCGCTGCGGGCATCCGAAAGCAGCATTTCCCGCGCGTCTTCGGAAACATCCAGCTTGTCGGCCAATTTTTCCGAAGCTTTTAAAAGCATCACGTTTCGCAGATACTCGATAAAATCCGTGATAAACTGGACGATTTCCCGTCCCCTGGACAGAAGCTCGTCCAGAATCGAAAGTGCTCCCGCGTCATCCGCGCTGCTGATGCACCGGAAAAGCCTGCTGAAAACCTCGGGATCGACGGCGTTCAGCACTTCGAGTGTTTTGTCGTAGGTAAGACACGCGTTCCCGTAATTAAACGCATTGCACTGATCAAGAATCGAAAGGCCATCCCGCATAGAGCCGTCCGCAAGCCGTGCGATGTAATTCAGTGCCTTGTCTTCTACCGTCAGTCCTTCTGCGCCTGCGACATAGCGCAGCCGGTCCTCAATTACCTTGACAGGGAGCCTGCCGAAGTCATACCGCTGACATCTCGAAAGAATCGTAATCGGCAATCGGTTCGGCTCGGTCGTCGCCAGAATGAAAATCGCGTAAGCCGGCGGCTCTTCGAGCGTCTTTAAAAGTGCGTTGAACGCCGCGGTCGAGAGCATGTGAACCTCGTCGATGATGAAGACGCGGTAACGTCCCTGCGTAGGTGAATAGGAAACCTGGTCTATGATGCCGCGGATATCGTCAACACCGTTATTCGAAGCCGCGTCCATCTCCACGACATTCAGATCCGCGTCTTTGGATATGGCAAGGCAGGTATCACAATTCCCGCAAGGGTTGCCGTCCACTGGATGCTCGCAGTTGACTGCCTTGGCGAAAATCTTGGCAATTGTTGTTTTGCCGGTGCCGCGGGTTCCGCAGAACAGATAGCTGTGCCCGATTCTCCCGGAGCTGATCTGATTTTTCAGTGTCCTTACGATCGCATCACGACCGCAGACGTCGTCAAACGTCTGCGGCCGGTATTTGCGGTATAGTGCCAAATAGTGTGTCTCTGTCATCTTCTCAATCGCCAAAACAAATCCCCAGCAGCTTCGCCTCCTTGATAATATCCGATTTCGGATCGAGGGTCTTGAGCTTGCCGGCTACTTCCGCCAGCGGCACTTTAACCATTTCGCGGTTCTTGTAACCTACCATGTAACCGAATTCCCGCTTGAGAATCAGCTTGCCGGCCTCTGCGCCAAGTCTGCTCGCGAAAACGCGGTCATACGGACAGGGCTCGCCGCCGCGCTGCACGTGTCCGGGGACAGTTACGCGGACTTCTCGTCCTGTCTTCTTTGTGATCAGATCCGCGATTTCATACGAAACGGAAGGGTACTTGTAGTTTTCCAGTTTCTTTCTATAGTCTTTCTTGCTGAGCTCCGCATCTTTCTTGGAAATCGCGCCTTCCGCGACAACAATAATCGTAAAGCGGCTGCCTGCCTTGTCCCGTTCCTCAATTTTATCGACAACCTTGTCAATGTCAAACGGAATTTCAGGGAGCAGAATGATATCAGCGCCGCCCGCGATGCCTGCATTCAAAGGAAGCCAGCCGACTTTGTGTCCCATGATCTCAACGATGAAAACTCGGCCGTGCGACGAAGCCGTCGTATGAATCTGGTCGATCGCCTTCGTAGCGATATCCACCGCGCTCTGGAAGCCGAATGTCATATCGGTTCCCCAGAGATCATTATCAATCGTCTTCGGGAGAGTAATAACATTCAGTCCTTCCTCGGAAAGCAGATTCGCCGTCTTATGCGAACCGTTTCCTCCGAGCATCACGAGGCAGTCCAGCTGCAGCTTGTAATAGTTCTGTTTCATCGCGGCAACTTTATCGAGACCGTTTTCATCCGGATCATGGATGGTCTTGAATGGCACGCGGCTTGTTCCGAGGATCGTGCCGCCGCGCGTCAGGATGCCCGAAAAGTCCTTTCCGGTCAGCATACGGAAACGGCTGTAGATCAAGCCCTTGTATCCGTCTTCAAAGCCATAGATTTCGACCGGTTCCTTACTGTTGTTCAGAACGCATTTCACAACGCCGCGCATGGCCGCATTCAGTGCCTGGCAGTCGCCTCCGCTTGTCAGCATACCAATTCTCAGCATAAGTTTTCCTCCCTCTGGATTACCCGTGATCCGGCTTGTCCTTACAACCTCCCATGGCAGACCGGGCTTGCGGCGGGTCTACCGTACATAAAAACGTACTATAATTATACAATAAAACCGGCGCGTACAATAAAGATATTTGGGATTGCCAAAACACAACCCATGCCCTATAATAGGCAAGTACTGGAGAGTTACCCAAGCGGTTCAAGGGGGCGCACTCGAAATACTTTCCCGTGAACCTCATGAAACTGTTGGGGCATGAATCCAAAAATCGAATACGGAGGATTACCCAAGTGGTCGAAGGGGGTGCACTCGAAATGCATTAGGCCGTTTGCGCGGCGCGAGGGTTCGAATCCCTTGTCCTCCGGTGAAGGAATGAGAAGTGTCTCGAGGGATACTTCTCATTCTTTTTTTATACTGTTCTCTCCTGAGTTCTCTCCAAGCCATTTCCGTTCTTTTCCTTCCCGGCCGGATGATCCAGCTCAGGGTCTTCTGTCCTGTCAAGATTTAGCTCCCTGGTGATGACCTTTGCTGTGTCCTCTTTGGAATCGAATGCGAGATGTGTGTACATGTTTGCGGTGGTTCCGAAGTCGCTGTGTCCAAGCCATTCCTGAACCTGTTTCATTGGGACTCCGTGCCGCACGAGAAGGGTCGCACAGCTGTGGCGAAGATCATGGAAACGGATTCTCCGCAGATGGTATTTGCGAAGCAGTATCTGAAAGTGATCCGTTACATAATCCGGCTGGATCAGATGCCCCATCTCGTCTACAAAGATGTACTTTGCATCACCCTCGTAGTAGCAGTCTCCACAGAGGTCCTGATATTCGTCCTGTTTCTGTTTCAGCTTCTTCAGATCCTCTGCAATGGAATCAACAAGCGGGAGTGTTCTGTAGCTCGATCTGTTTTTCATCTCGTCCTTCCGGAACATCTCCATCTTTCCGTCAATTCGAGCCTGCGTCACGGCATGGCAGGCTGTGATGGTGCCTTCCTTGAGATTCACCGCGCTCCACTTGAGACCTACCACCTCACTCCTTCTGAAGCCGTAGCAAGCTGTGATTTTGATCAGCAGTCCGAATGCATCATCATCGACATGGGAAAGGAGCTCGTCAAGCTCTTCTTTTGTGTAGGGACTGATAATGACCTGTTCCTTCTTCGGTTTTTCGCATCGGTCAGAGATATTGTAGGGGATGTACTCCAGGCGTACCGCATACTCCAGAGCATTGTGAATGATTGCATGATATTGGATGACAGTACTGCCTTTTTTGCTTTGTGCTTCAATCTCATAGAAATTCTGAATATCCCGGACTGACAGTTGGGAGATCCGTAGCTTCTTGTTTTCGAAGTACGGTGCGATGACACCTGTGACTCGCTGTTCGTAGTTGCTGTAGGTAGTTGCCTGCACCTTTGCCTTCTTATGGGGAAGCCAGACCTTGATGAGAAAGTCGCAGAAATATGGATCGTTTTCCTCCAGCAATTTCTCAGTATGTGGTGGAACGAATTCCGTACGGATCTCCAGAAGTTTTGCTTCGGCTTTGCGCTTGTTGTTCTGTATGGGCAGACCGGTTGCAACCCATTTTGTGCGCCGTTTCCCATCTTCATCCGTCCATGACAGAACGCAGTAATAATATCCTTTTTTTATGGTGAGATGACCTGAGACCATTGCCTCACCTCCTCTGATTTTTTCAGAATTGACTTGTTGCTGCCGCTTTGTCTCCCCGGTTCCTGACAGGCAAGTCCCCTTTTCGGCGCTGTGTCGTTTTCGCTGTCTTTGGTACGCTCATTTCATCGCGGTACTTCTCCGGACAGACATTATCGGTTCGTACGGTCATGAAGTTGTGTGGATCTGCCTTACCTCACAGATCAGATGATGCCAAGATATTCCAGCACATACACCTTTGGTATCCGATACTCGGTTCCGATTCTGAAGCACCGGATGCTGCCGGATTTCAGCAGCTGGTAGGCTTTCACAATGCTGATGCCAAGCATCTTTGCAAGATCACGGGCTGTGACCACGTCGGGGTACTCGGTAAAAACATTCTGATATGCTTCCTGTTTAGTCAAATCTGCCTCCTGAATCAAGACTTTTAATGATTTTATTACAATCTTGAGTATAATCAGAATGATATTGAAAGTCAAGTATGTTGAATTGAAATATTCGATCTTGATATCTCGGAATTCATCGGATAGACTGATTCTGTGGCATGATGGCAATCACGCTATAGGAGGATAAGGAACCATGGATATTTTCGGTCTCGATTTTTGGGATCACTGTGTGATAAATCGGGGATGTGACTATGAAGTGAGTGAGGATGGTAAGACGGAGTCACTCAGCCTTTTATATCGTCATCATCTGGATGACGGAACAGTGCAGGAGAAGAGATATTACTTTTTCCGTGACGATCCTGCAGGAGAGAACTGGATGAAACTCATGGACCTGCAGGACAGGTACGATCAGATCACAGAGGATGTGCTGACATCGCTCTGGAACGCGGTGTCTGTCTTTGAGCTCCCTGAAGTAATTTCGGTAAAGACAGTGAAAAAATATTTAGCTGGTCATTCTGCAGCCTTTTTAAAGCGTGCTGCTGCTTCCCTTCTTGCTGCCTTTAAGCAGGCAGCAAGGAAGCGTCCGGCGATTGGTGTTCTGTATCCGGGGGTCTACTGGTTCCTATCAGGATTTCATCTCTGGTGGATCCGGGAAGAGACTGTGGAGGAGCTCACGCCGATTCTTGCAAAGCATTTTGCATACCTGCGTGAAAATCTGGAAGGCGCTCCCGGAGTAGTGGAAGAAGCAAAGGAGTATGTGTACGACGTCCTCATGCTTGATGATAAGACAAAGCAGCATATGTCACCGAGGACCATTGCCAGTCACTACAGGACGCTCTCGAGATCTGAGGGCAGGGAGAGCTTTTATGAAAAGTATGACAGCGCGGCGCTCTACAGTGTGAAGCAGCTGGATCCTGCCGCATCGTTTGAAATGAGATGGATTACCTACATGAACGCAATCTATGCGCATGATCGGGATGCAAATCCTGTGATCTCCATTGCTCAGTTCCTGCATATCGGGATAGAGCAGCTGTTTGCAAAGGAGCATGAGCTCCGCATGTGCGCACTCTGCGGAAACTATTTTGATACTAGATATACAAGCAACCAGCAGTACTGCTCCAGACCGTATAAGGACACCGGCTTTACCTGCAGCCAGTATGCCGGCAGAAACAGCTTCAAACTCCGAGCGAAAAAGGATGTCATCGCTGCGGAGTACACGAGGGCATACAATCAGCTCTATGCCAGGATCCGGAATGGCAGGACCCCGGCGGATACTCCATACCTGCAGGCACTGAAGAAGTTGTACACCGAGTATCATGACCTTTACAGAGACTGCAAAGAGGAGAATAGGGAAGAGGTATTTCAGCAGTATCAGAGTGAAAATAGGGAACTTCTCGCGGATGAGGCAAGACTTCGAAAAGAGGCATCGAAGTAAGCAATATGGACGGAAAGAAGGCGGCTGCTCCCAAAGAGCATGCCGCCTTCTCTACATATTCAAAATATTGGCAATTCTAGCTTTTATTCAATCGATCCCAAATACTGAGTTGCAACATATCCCTTAACCGGACTTGAAATATATGTCCAGCCAGCAGGTGTACCTCCTGGCTGCATGAATGAAGCATCTACAATTGTACCGTAGGGTAGAATAGCAATTATCGGGGCAGAAGTGCTTGCATAGGATCGAACATTAACCCCACTTGTAGCAGTAATACGATACTGATATGGAGATTCTGTTTTTATTGGATCAACATCATTTGTGGATGTTTCCGCAGCAAAAGTAGGGAATGAGAACAATGCTAAAGCAAGCATAAGAAAACACGCTGTTCTTTTTATAATCTTTTTCATACATTACCTCCATTTTATAATTTTTGTTGATAAGCTCATTAATTGTTTCGATGCATTGGAATCATCCCCTTTAGCCTCAAGTTTATAATTTATTTCACAGATGTTATCACCTGCTCCCCTTTTACATAGTCGTAGTAACCGTACCAGTCATTTCCGCCGCAGAGTCCTGCCTGTACCAGTAAGCCATTCGAGGCGAGATCGGATACGTCCTGCAACTGCAGTACCGTTCCGTCGTAGCTGACACGGTAAAAGTGCGCGCTACTATCTTCTGAGGCATCGCTGCCGTAGATGCCAACAGCATCGGAGGCACCATAATTGAAGATAAATCCCTCTTTTGCATAGTCGAAGATCACCTTGTCCTGTCCTGACGATCCATCCCACGGAAGTAGGTGAACATTGTAGTCTTTAGTCTGGTAGGCAAGGCCTTTGCATGTTGGATAAATATTTCCAAAGACGTCATCAAGCGTTATCGTCTCTGCGCCATCCGCATCGAGAACCTCCACGGAGCAATCACCGGGATTACCATTGATCCGCGCCACCTTGTGATAGTGGAGCAGGGTAGGAATCCAGCCGGAGATAAGAGAATTCTGCACGGGATCTGCACCGGTCTGATTGAGCAGCTGCTGCAGCGGAGAATCCTCTGTCTGCGTAGCGGTTCCATCTTCCGAAATCTGGTAGGAGACAAGCCCATTGGTATCGGTGTTGATCAGATTCAGGTACAGATACGAGTCTTCCCCATAGAAGGATTCGATGTTCCACCGGTTCCATGACAGGGTTCCATCATCCGCAAGGAGTTTCTGCTCTTCCTGGGTATCGAGATTCATGCGATAGATCCCGGAATCTGCCTTCGGCTCGTCCGTCCACGTATCCTTGTAGTAGTACATCCATCCGCTGTTGATATTGGAGAGCCAGCTCTCCTCCTTCACCAGATCCGTCTGCGTCCCGGCAGCAAGATCCATGGCGTGAATGCCGCTGCCATCTGCAAAGTATGCTCTTCCGTTGACAAAGAGCACACTTCCGCCGGCATCGCCGGGATAGTATTCAGCGGTATCCGCCTCTGATTCATGAGCCTGTGTCTCCGCCACTGTGGAAGCTTCGGTGCTGACACTTGCGGCCGCCTCTGATGCCTCCCCTGAAGCAGCGCTGCTTTCCTTGGAAGCTGCAGAGACTGGTTCTGTCAGTGCGCAGCCGGTTATTGCAAGTACCAGTGCCACGGAAAGTGCCACTGCCGGAATGCTTCGACTTGTCCCCTGTGCAATGCTTCTGATTCGCTCCTTCATGGATTTTCCCCTTTCCCCCATCTGGGTTGACATGGTGAGCTTCGCCATCATCCCATTTGCTCTTCTCGCCATTTGAATCAGCGTTTCTCCATATTCCTGCCGATGCGCTTCCCCAAGCAGCGAAATCACTGCTTCATCGCAGGATAACTCACTGTCCCTTGCTGCAAGCGTGCAGCCAATCCATACCAGCGGATTGAACCAGTTCAGTGCAAGGACTGCATAGCGAACTGCCGGCCAGATGGAATCCCCCTGTCGAAAATGGCAGTATTCATGCAGTACGGCATGCCTCCGCATGGCGTGATTCTTTATGATATCCGGAGGAAGATATACCCGTGTGCCAAACAGAAACGAAGACTGTCTCCATGGAGGAGGCTCCTGCGACGATCATCGACATTGAGAAGAATCCCGGCAACTACATGAAGGTTGTCGTCAATGTAGGGCTCGGGAAGGAATGATCCGGCACTTGTAGAAAGGCCGTAAACACGCAGGAGGGAGAATTCGCATCACTGCGAATTCTCCCTCCCGCTTATTTGGCAACTCTCTGCGTCACCTGTCCTCTGGTTGTCTATCGGTCCCTCCTTCGCTCCGCCTCTGCCCGCAGGTCGATCATCAACTTCCGATCTGAAATGATGACCGGAATTGCCTCCTTCAAAGAATGAATCTCGGGAAAAGGATATCCATAAACTGACTTGCCATCCTCCGCATTGTCCTTTTGCAGCGTATCGATCAACTCTGCTCTTCTGTCATTCGGCTGTGCAAAAAAGTCATGTATTGTATATAAACCATTATTCACGATTCTTTCTCTTCTTGACCACAACCCAAATGATAATCAGAACCGCCGCGGCGACCACGATACCGCCGTACAGCAGCATCTGGCTGTTGTCGCCGGTGCGCACGCCCTTGTTCGCGCCAAGGCCGCGGTTTGCAGAGATAACACCCGACTCATCAGGCTTCGATGCGCCTACCACTCCGGAGCCCTCTTCGCCGGATGCAACCGCTACAGGCACCGTTTCAACTACTGAAACCGCCTGGGAAGGCACTGCCGCTTCCGGTGTGCTCTCCGATCCGCCGCCGTGATGACGGTGATGGCTGCTGGGGGCCTCGTACTTGTTGACGAACTGAATGGCATCCGCCTTGCTCCCGTCACCATTGTCTGCGGACACCGCTGTTGTCAGCTGTCCATTCTCATCTGAAAATACCCTGACCTTCACCGTATAGGTAGTTCCATCAAAAGTGTAGTGATCAGCGGGGTCCATCTGCTCACTAATCGTGTATGTGTAGTTCTCAGGTTCCGTATACGTGATGGCTCCAAAGTTTCCGCTTCCGGCGCCCTTAATCGTCAACACCGCATCGCCCGCATCATTCGTATCCGCCGGCATCGGCGCTCCGTTCTCGCCTGTCAGGATGAACTGATAGTCAAGGTCTGAAGGTACATCGCCTTCCACGACATTGTCAACGGGAAGACTGAGCTGTGTCTGTCCGTTTTCCTGCGCGTACACCCCCATCGATGTGCCGATCATCAATGCGGCGCACGCCGCTGCTGTGACAAATGTTCTCATTTTCATTGCTCTGTCTCCCCTATTGTTCTTAAACTCTGCCATCTATTATCAACAGATTGTAACCGTTCAGCATCTCATCCCGGTCCAGAATGGCTTGAAAATATGTTGCGATCTTCAAAGGCACTAAACAATTACAACAGATTTGTGCTGTCTTTCAATTATCCTCTTCCAGGTATCCGAAAAGAACCGTCCTTGCATCACTGTCGTTGTCCGCACAGGTGGAGAGACCGATGATCCTCTGCACATCCGCTGCCCCATCACCATCCGCGAAGCCGTCCGTCTCCGCCACAGCATTTTTCTTGATATACGCGAGCAGCGCCTCATCTCCATCCGCACTCGTTGTCGGATTGAAAACAACTTCCTCATAAGCATCCGTCTTCACGCACGCAAAGAATGTGATCTTCCAGGACGCATCCTTCAGATAGAGATAACCCGTATCATGCTGTGCCAGATAGTCCTTCTTTTCAAAGGCGTCCAGCGCGCCGAACATCTTCCCCGCATCCATGTGATGCCCGTACACCAGCGAATAGGGATCCGAGAAATCTGACGCATTCCGACTGTCCAGGAAAATACTGCCGGACAGCGCGAACTGCCCATACACGTCCTTATTCAGATACTCGCTGTTGTCCTCTCCCTGCACGACCGGATAATCGATCGTTGTATCCGGAATGGTGAGCCATGCGCGCACATCCGGATTGATAGCCATCAACTCCTCGAGAGAAGGATTGCTGCCCTCGCTCCCGGCCGTCGGCTTGTACTGCAGAAGACTCTGATCGAGGTCCGCACCGTTCAGAATCCGGAAATCATCAACCAGCCCATAGACGAAGAAGAGCAGGAACAGGACGGCGATCACCGTCAGAATCCGGCGCAGAATCTCATCGCCTACGCGCGCAGCCGCGGCCGCTCTGTTCAGCCACGCTGCTTCTCGTCTTTCCGTATCTGTTGTCTCTGAGGCTTTAAGATTTGCGCCTCTGTCCGTTCTGCCCACTGTTCCTTCCTGTTACTGTCTCTTCTTCCTCACCGTCAGCACGACAACAGCTGCTGCCGCCAATACAATGCCAACGATATAAGGTGCATAATCGATCAGAATTCCTGTCGGCACTGCGCCTTCCTTGTGATTGTCGATCGTGAGAGCTGTGTCTTCAGTGACAGCGCCATCAGCAACCTTTGTGCTGCTGTCCATCACAACTGCAGGAGATCCGCTGCCATCGCCATTCAGCGTATCGCCCTTTTTATCCGTGAGCGAAGCTGTGTAGCCGTTCTGATCAAGGTCATCCTTATCTTCAGTTACAGAGTATGTTGCAGTCTTCGGCAGACCTTTAATTGTGATGCTCTGTCCATGGCGAAGCCAGAAATCCTGCGTAACTGTGCCCTCTGCATCACTGCTCTTCGCACTGCTTCCACCGGCATCAGCGACCAGCACCTGATCATCGATCGGCAGAAAAGCTCCTGCTGCAAAAGCTCTCACCTCACGCTGGCTATTCGCATTCACAGGCACAGCCTCCGCCGTAGAACTTTTGCCCGCTGTAATCGAAGAAGGATTCGTGTGCCGAGCCTGCGAGAAACCGTTCGACCTCGTCTCGCTGTCCGCATTGGACAGGTCAACATCGTACTTTGTGCCTGCTGCTGCACCGCTGATCGTCACTGTGTACCGAAAATAACGATCGCGCGACGCCTGGTTGCCGGAAACAGTGGATTTAATCGTGAGGTTGACTGTGTTATAAGCGTTCTGCCAGCCGGCTGACTTCTGCTGGGACGTGCCATCTGCCTTAACTGGGTCCGTATCATTCACATTTGAAAGAATATAGCCGGCTACTTTCAGCCCCTGCTTATCTGTCCCATTCTCTACATACACATCCAACACGCGCGTTGCGTCCTGATCATCCTCAATGCCGCGCACGCCCTTTGTCGGCTCCTGCGTGAGCACATATCTGTAGACACCGGGCTCTTTAAACTCAACCTTGCTGAAATCGACAGTCAGGGAAGAATCCGCATATTTTCCATTCTCCGAATTCTGTGTGCTCTGGTCGACAGCGAACGTAACTTTTCCTGATCCGGCAGCAGAACCCGCTTCGATGAGATCAGGCATTACACCATTCGTAACTGTCTGGTCTGAACCCGCATACACCGGAAGATCGCCGTCTGCCTCTCCAGTCTGCGCTGTGCCATTGGCAATCGTGTAGGTAAACGTTACATTCGGCACATTGGCGTCCTCGCGCATGGAAAGACGATTGTCCACCTTGACGGTTTCGCCCTTTACAGACGTATATGCCGCGCTGCTGCCCGTCTCGGTGACAGATCCTGCCTCATCCGCAAAAGCAGTCACCCCGATCATACTCACGGCGGCCATGATCCCCGCCGCGGACATCAAGCCCTTTTTCATAACCGCATGCAAACGCATATTCCTTCTCTCCCTTTGCTATATTCCTCTTAAACCTGTATCTGTCCCGATTCTCTTAAGGAGCTAAAAATCTGCAGACGGATCATCCCTCTTTAATAGTTCCAATCGGTGCCAACCGCAGCATCAAATTCCTCTTCTCCGGAGCAAGGCAATCACTTTTCCCTTGATCTGTTTCCGGCTCACCGCCCCATATTCGCGACTGTCCGTCCCTTCCGTCCGAAAATCGCTCAGGATGAAATACTCATCCTCCTTCAGCTTCACCGGATACTGCACGGAACTGTCCTCATCTTTGAGCGTCGGATAGAAAATCTCCTCGCTCTGTACATTGCCATTCACGATGAGGTCGCCGTCATCCGATAGGTCCACCGTGTCGCCGCCGACAGCAGCGATTCTGCCGAGAGACCGGCGGCCGTCCTCACGAACAGCCACCACATCCCCTACATTATAGGTTTTCTCCAACCGGTAAAACAACACCAGATCGCCGTTTCGCACCCGCGGATACATCGTCTCGTCCGGTGCGGTCATCATCCCAAAAACGAATGTGAAAACAACCCACACCGCCGCTACCGTGACGGCGATATGCAGCAGAAATGAAGCAATATCCTTTTTGTCTTTTTCTATGCTGTCGCTTTTTGTCTTCATTTCCATACTATACCAAGAGCTGCGCCCTCAGCTGCACCCCGAGGCGAAATCCGCGAACGCCGTTTCGCCGATGTCGATGAAATTCTGCGCTCACTGACGTATCGATGCGCCGACTTCTGTTCACAAGATCATGCCTGTGCATGATCTTGTGAACTATACTCAACTGTCCTCACGCCACGAATCAGTGCGCTCTCCTCATAAGCTTAAGGAAAACAAGTGCTCCAGCCGCGATCACAACACCCATCAGACTGCTCAGAAGCTCAAGGTGAATGCCCGTCGGTACCTTCGCATCCAGCGTGTTGATAAAGGTGACCGTTGTGCCCGTCTCCGGATCCGTATCACTGTGCTTCGTGCTGTTCCAGGTGGTTACTGTTCCCTTTGCCTCTGCACCCTTGAACCTTGTGTTGCCGCGATGGTTCGATACCATATAAGCCTTTTGATAGCCGATCGAGGTGAGCGCATCCTCACTTACTGTAAACGCTGTACCCTCCTGAATGCCATTCAGTTTAATGGACTCGCCGTCTGCAAGCCTGCACTGTGCCTCACCCTTGCTGTTAAAGGAAATCGTCGTTTCCGTCGTTTTGCCTGCCGCATCTGTAAGCTGTGCTTTCACGCTCTTGCCGGCAAGCGCCTCCATGGTCAGCGTGAATGTGAACTTCTTGTCCTTGCTGCCCATGCTGCCCTCTACGACCTTCTTCAGGGTAAAGGACGTGCTCTTCGGCGCATTCGTCACCGTAATGAACGGATTGGTGCCTCTCTGTACGGTCTGCGCATCTGTTGTCAGGTCCTTCTCCGGATATTTATTGCCGCCCTCAGCAATTGTCGTGCTGCCGGCTGCCGGCTGCACCGAACCCTTCGCAGTATCCGTGATGACATAGCTGCCAATATAGCTGTTCTTGTCCTCTGTCAGCGAATACTGCGCACTGACAGGAACGCCCTTGAACTGCACAGTCTTTCCATTGGACAGCTCGAAACTCTTCGTCGCTGTTCCGTCACTGTCTGCCGTCACTCTGCCGATGGAATCCGTGTCGATGACTGTTCC
>Ga0256406_1003488_pt1 | contig 19462 bp, 27 predicted proteins | sample RumenRJG_03DNA_FD_185986 | JGI IMG/M metagenome (GOLD analysis project Ga0256406, IMG submission 185986) | Bovine rumen microbial communities from Lethbridge, Alberta, Canada - RJG_03 | ecosystem: Host-associated > Mammals > Digestive system > Stomach > Rumen | place: Canada: Alberta | collected...
CGGTTATACTATGAGTCATAGAGGGAGCCTCCTTGTTACTTTTTTGGTTTTTGGCTAAACCTATTGTAACAAATGCTCTCTCTTTTTTCTTTTTATCTCTGTAACATATGTCTTATCACATTACAAAATATCCGTTATTCCCATAGAATTATTCTGCATCCTCCGGTTTCAAAAGGGGAAGCGGTGCCAGATAAATGATATCTTCCCGTTTTGCCGCATCCCCTTCGGCCAGGATAGCCGCCTGTCCGGCAATATGAGCCCCGGCTTTTTCAGCCAGCGCCTTCAGAGCTTTCATCGATCCGCCCGTGCTGATGACATCATCGACGAGGAGGACCTTTTTACCGCGCATGAGCGCCACGTCAGCAGCCGAAAGGTACAGGCGCTGTTTGCCTGCTGTCGTTATGGATTCATCTTCTACCCAGATGGGATCATCCATATATGCTTTAACCGATTTCCGGGCCACGACATATTGTTTCATGCCGCTCAGACGCGCCATTTCATGGGCCAGGGGAATTCCCTTTGTTTCGGCAGTCATGATGACGTCTGTATCGGCAGGCATTTTTTTAACCAGTTCCCTTGCCGTAGCCGATACGATATCTACATCTCCCAGGATAACAAACCCGGCAATAGCCAGGTCGTCATTTAATTTGATGATGGGAAGCTGCCGTGTACAGCCGGCTACGTGCAATTCATAATAGTTCTTTGCCATATTACACACCTCATTTTTAGAGTTCTTATATTTTCATTATACCCTTTCTTCATTCTGGTGGCCAGAGCGATTCCGCCAGATTACCCGTTCACTGTAAATCGGACGGTGCATCGCTGCGGATGAAACCATTGGAACAGCGCATATCGTACAATGCTTCAATAAAGCTGTCCATATAAGGCAGGAACTGCTGCCGGTGAATCATATGGAGCACCTCGTCGCAGGCAGCATAGCGGGCAGCCCGGACTTCTGCATCCTGCAGGTGCAGGGACGACAAGGGAACATCGGCTATGACGACATAAATATCGTCAAACCCGTGATGGAACCGGAGCCGCATGAGCGGTGCCTGCCCGGTAAGATCAACAGGAAGTCCTATCTCCTCGCGCACCTCCCTCATGGCCGCTGCCTGGCTCGATTCGCCACTGTGTACATGCCCAGCAACAGTCAGATCCCAGCATCCATCCAGCGGATCTCCCGGCTTCCGCCGCTGCTGGATGAGAAGACGCCCGGCATGATCGAAAATACAGACGTGGACAATGAGGAAGTATTCCCCGTCAGACAGTGTATCTTCCTGGCTGCGGTCGATAGTCCTTCCCGTAGACACGCCACGGTAGTCATAAATATCCAGACGTTCCATTTTATCCCTTCTCTTCTTTCAAAAATTGCCGCAACAAGCGGCGCAGTAATACCGACGGTTTTTCATCCGCTTCTTCACAATAGCGCTGCAGAGACTGCCAATCCGCATCGTCGAGATACGTATCGACTTTATGCCGCTTCTGCTTTGTTTCCTCTATCCGTGTCCTGCGCCTGGGGCGGGGTGGTTCTTCAGGAAAGAAATCCTGTATTTTCCGCCGTTTTGGTATTTCCTCAAACTCCATAAGCTGTTCCTCCCAGCGTTTCTAATGTATTTAATACGACCTTTACCCGTTCATATTCCTCGTCGAGGCGGCATATGTCTTCATGGCCGGTTTCATAATCGGCTTCCAGTTTCTCACCACTGCGGATATTGGATTCCTTTTCCTCTTCCAGACAATCTTCCAGAACGACGACATACTCACAAAGCTCATCACAGATATCGAGTATCCGGTTGCAATAGCCCTTATAGTCTTTCTGCAGGTCATACCAGTCCTCTTCCAGGCGGTCTTCCCAGTCTTCCAGCTCTTCCCGGTGCTGTTCCAGATGATGACCGCGGCGGCTGAAATCAAAGACAGGCTTGCGCCCCCACAGGCCGGAATGTTCGTACTCTTCTTCGTCCTTCATGAACTGCCGGCGTTCCCGGGACAGGTCTGCCCGTTCCGTAAAGTAAGACCGGCATCGTTCCCGCCAGTCCAGCCAGAAAGATTCGGCTTTTTGTGCCGACTCTTCATATCCGGCCAAGGTATGGGCAAAGCTGGCAGCGTCATCCAGTTTGGCAAACACGGGCTGCCACGTCGTAAAATTACGGATACCCTTCAGGAGGCGCTGGTAAAAATCTTCCGTTTCCGTCATATCATCCAGGGGCACATACTTCCTGCCGGCCCAGTCGCGGTCGTATTCATTTTCCCTGTCCCGGACATATGACACAGCCTCTTTAAGGGCCTTTCGGACACTGTCCAGGGCGAGATTGCGCTTTTCTATTTTCTTCCGGGTACTCTCATGGTTTTCAAAATACGAGGCTTTCGCCTGCCGGGCTGTCCGTACCATATACAGATGACGTTCTATGCTGTCACAAATAATAGGAATCTGCGTATAAATAAAGCTAATCTTATCGGCTTCAGCCAACGACCCTCCATAAGACAAATTCCATAAGGATTTCGCATCAGCCTCAAAGTGGGAATACACTACCAATTCAGACGCACTGTTCCGTAATACCGTCAGCAGGCGGTCGTATTCAGGCAGGCCATCGGCCGGTTCAGCCGTATACGCCCGTATGTCATCCAGAACATGATCTGTATCCGGACGTGCCTTCTGGGTTAAACTGGTCTTTACTTTTCCTAATTGTTTTTTCAGCCAGCTCATCGATGTTCAACCTTCTCCCCTGATTCATTCCCAGTTTTTAATTATAGCAAATCATAGAGATTTGAACTAGTCACATAACACATTTTATACTTGCAGTATTGATACGAAGAAATAATCATTAGTAATTGACTGCACCCAATCTCATAGCTATAATATAGCCATTATAAATATTGAGGGGGAAATATTTGATGAAAAATCTGATTGTAATAGGTCTGTTCGTACTTCTTGTACTGAGCCATCTCTATCCCGGCAGTCCCGTAGCAACGTTAGCCATGCTTACTGCTTTGGTAGCTATCGGCGGCGCTTGCGTCAAACTTGGCGAATATATCTGGGGCAGCGACTGCGAAGCCTGGCTGACGGTTGTAGGTCTGGCCTCTACGGCACTCATCGTAACCTATGTCCCGGCCTGCGTTCCCCAGGGAATCAATCATCTGGCCCTCCTCGTAACGACTATGATTCACTAATAATAACTGACAGCTGGAATTTTTCCGGTTGTCAGTTATTTTTTTCTATTTTTCTCCTTGTATACATGTCAAGAGCTGGTAAAGCATGGTAAAATAGTAGTAAATAAGTAGTAAATACTTCCTTTAAATTTACATGATTTTTACAAAGTATTTACACAGGACTGACAAAGTATACGTATACTTTGAAAAGAGTATATTAGGAGGCGTACCTTACATGTTCAGCATCAGCAATAAACACGAAGAATTTTTTGACTATCTCATCGAAAATGCCGAGAAATTCCGGCGCGGCGCCGTCATCGCCAACGAAGTCATGAAAGACCTGTCACTCCTGCCGGATCATATGGAAGAAATTACCAATCTGGAACACGGGGCAGACAAAGTCAATTTTGATGTCATCAAACAACTGGCCCGCGTATTTATCACGCCGATCGACAGAGAAGATTTTTACAATCTGTCCTGCCGGCTGGAAGACTGTATCGACAACCTCCACGGCTTTATCATGCGCGTCGATATGTACCATATTACCCAATCGACGCCGGCTGCCGTGCGTGGTACGGAAGTCCTCATCGATATGGGAAATGAACTGGCCAGCACCTTTGAATTGTTAAAGAATATCGACAAGCACCAGGCAGAACTCATTTACCATACGGAAAAACTCAACAAGATGGAAACAGAAGTAGACCATATCTACCGGGCAGAAATGTCCCGTATTTTCAGCGGGGAAATGCCGCTTCTGGATGTCATCCGCTGGAAAGATACGATGGCGTCCATCGAAGAAACAGCGGATAAAGTAGAAGCACTGGGTAACCTGATCAAAGGAGTGGTTATGAAGTATGCTTGATACGTACATGATTATCCTCGTCGTCGTTCTGGCCCTGATTTTTGATTTCATCAACGGCTTCCACGATACAGCCAATGCCATCGCTACCTGCGTATCGACACGGGCAATCCGGCCCGGCCTGGCTATCATCGGTACGGCTATCCTGAACTTTATCGGTGCCATGATTTCTACAGGCGTTGCCAAAACGATTGGCGGCGATATCGTCATATCGGCCAGTATGATCAATGAACTGATTATCGTGTCCGGCCTGACAGGAGCCATCATATGGAATCTCCTGACCTGGTACGTCGGCATGCCGTCCAGCTCTTCTCACGCTCTTATAGGCGGCATGATTGGCGCCGTTGCCATTTCTGTCGGCTTCGGTGCCCTCAACGGCTGGGGCATATTAAAAATTTTTCTCTCCCTTATCCTGTCCCCTATAACCGCCATCATCGTCGGTTATATTATCATGAATCTCCTCTTTGCCTTCTGCCATAATTACCGTCCGGCCGTCGTCAACCTGACGGCCAACAGGCTGCAGATCCTGTCCGCTGCTCTCATGGCCTTTTCCCACGGATCCAATGATGCCCAGAAATCGATGGGGATCATTACACTGGCCCTGCTTTCTGGCGGATTCATCGAAACACTGGAAGTTCCTACTATTGTTAAACTGCTCTGCGCCGCCGCTATGGCCCTGGGAACCAGTGTAGGCGGCTGGAAAATCATCCGTACGGTAGGCGGCAAAATTTTCAAGATGCATCCCATCCACGGATTTGCTGCCGATCTCAACTCGGCAGTTGTTATCTTTACGGCCACGCTGCTTCACCTGCCCGTATCGACGACCCATGTCGTATCCGGATCTATCATGGGTGTGGGCGCTGCCCAGCGCGTTAAAGCCGTCCACTGGAACGTAGCGCGCCAGATGGTTTCTGCCTGGGTCCTTACCATCCCCTGCACGGCCGTCATGGGAGCACTCGCCTTCCTCATCATCCGTTATGTCTTCTTTGCCATCGTCTAAAACCTCAAACCTCAAACAAAAAACAGGAACTGTTCCATGAACGCACATCATGGGACGGTCCCTGTTTTTTTATGTCTTATAAGGTAAATACATCAGCCAGGCTATGTACCTGTCCTTCTTCATGGATTACACGATAGGCTGCATGGAAAGTCATGGCATTGCGGTATATTTTAGCCACTGATTCCAGCGTTTCCATTCGATAAAACGCCTGATTGAGATTCGTACCTACGGCACAAGCCCCATGACTTGCCATGAGGATGACATTGACTTTCTTCAATCCCTGGGCACACTTGACGGCCAGATCCATTGATCCCGGTTCGGCAAAAGGCACGGTTATGACCGGTCCGAGGAAATCCCGCCCTTCCGTTACGACCTGACTGGGAAATTCCAATCCTGCCACTGATACAGCCGTAGCCGTTACAGGATGGCAGTGGACGATGGCTTTCACATCAGGACGGGCCTTATAGATTTCCAGATGAAGGCTCGTTTCGGACGACGCCTTGCCTTTTCCTTTTACGATATGCTCCTGCATGTCGATGAGCAGCAGGTCGGACGGCCTGAGTTCTCCCTTTGGCACACCGGAAGGCGTGATGACAATCAGGCCATCGTCGCGGCGATAACTGATATTACCATCGCAGGCTACGACCAGCCCGCCTTCCTTCATCTTCCGGCCGATGCGGCATAGTTGTTTTTTTGTATCCTTTGTATCCATACCATTCACCTGTTCTTTCCTAAAAGATATCTCAATCATATCACAAAGTCCGTATGATAGTAAAAAATCAAAGTGTCACCGTAAAGGTGATGACGCCATTCTTGTACGAAACATTGATAGAGCCTTTCAACAGCCGTACCAGTTCTTCCGCCATAGACAGGCCGATACCGTATCCGGCTTTGGCACTGCTGTGCGATTCATCCCCCCGATAGAAACGTTCGAAAAACCTCGTATAATCGACGCCCTTTCCACCGGCAAAATCATTAGAGACGGTCAGTACAGCCCCCTTGCCGATTTTCTTCGTCGTCAGAGTCACGGTAATCGTTCCTGCTTCATCGCAATACTTAACGGCATTATCGAGAAGGATACTGGCGATTTCATAGACACAGCGCTGATCCGCCACGACATGGATTCCCTCTTTTATGCGTGGCACGAGCATCTTTCCCTGGTCTTTGGCCAGAGCATCGAAAGATTGGACAGCCGACTGGATTTCATGAGAAATATCTATATCCTGCAGCGTTATATCTGCCCGGGAACGTTCGCCCCTTTTTGCCAGCATGATCAAATCATTGATCAGCTGTGACTGGCGCCGGACCTGTTTTAAAATATTGTCCGTCCACTGACTCTTGCCGTTGAGCATCTCGATAGTCTCAGCATTGGCCGAAATGATGGCAATCGGTGTTTTTAATTCGTGGCCGGCATTGGTAATAAACCGTTTCTGGTTTTCCATATTGCGGACAAAAGGCCGGACGGCCAGGCTGGACAAAGCCGCCAGAATGATTACATACAGAACAATGACAATCAGACCAAACCAGAAGGAATAGCGCAGCATATGATTGATGGACATGATATTTTTCGTGCTGTCCAGTACAATGAGCAGCCGGGACCCATCGGGATAGTCCTTCCTGAGATAGGCATAAACGGCCTTATCTTTATTGAGGAAACCTTTATCACTGGAAAGGCGGGATGCCATGTCAGCATAGACAATTGCTGAAGAAGCATCAAAAGCAGCGGTATGACTGATATCGACACGGGACACAGTCTGGTCTGCATCCCAGTAGACAGAAAAATATCGTACCTGGTAGAGAAAATCGGGTGTACTGGAAATCCAGTCATCACCGTCCAGCAGTACTTTATCGACGGCTGACCAGCCTGCATCACGATGAATCTGCCGTCCATCCGGCAGCGTTCCGTCATTTTCAGCAATAGAAGTAATAATCCAGTCGATTTCCCTTATTTCATGCATATACACGATGGCATTGAGGACGGCCAGGGCTCCGACTACGATGATGATGACAGCGGCAGTACCGGCCAGGATGAACTTCCGGTGCATCTTTTTAATCATACTCATATCAGGACTCCTGCATGAGGCAGAAGGGACCTCCTTCATCGCCCCGGATCGTAATATCGGCATCGATAGCCGCTAATTTTTCTTTAAGATAGGAAATGTAAATCCAGACAATTTTTTCATCTTCGTCCTCATCGGGCCAAACGCGGCTGAGGATATCACTAGTTGTCAGATCCTTATGGGCATTCATCATCAATAACTGCATGAGTTTCGTTTCTTTGGCCGAAAGGCGGACCGCATTAGTACTGCATAATTCCTGTTCCGCCACATCCAGAGACACGGAACCAGTCTGCAGCTTCTGTGGTGTAAATGCCGTCGAACGCCGTGTCATGGCCCGCAGACGGGCCAGTAATTCAGCCATGGCAAAGGGCTTGGTCAGATAATCGTCCGCTCCGGCATCCAGTCCGTTGATACGGTCCGATACTTCTGATTTGGCTGTCAGCATAATGACCGGCGTCACATCGCCGCCATCGCGGATCTGCTGCAGCGCCTGTACCCCGTCCAATTTGGGCATCATAATATCAAACACCATACAATCATAGGAATGGCTCTGTGCCATGCGGACTGCCGCCTCTCCATCATAGACAGGATCGACTTCATACCCCGAATGGGTCAGTATGGCAACCAGTGCAGCCGACATATCTTTTTCGTCTTCTGCCAGTAAGATTTTCATTACGATTTCCCTCCTGTGTTATCTGCACGAATCAGATTCCGTATGGTCTGCATGGATAAATCACACGAAGCCAGTTCATCGGCACAGCGTTTCAACTCGCGGCTGATCATTTCCGGATTCTGGATATGTTTTTTATATTTCATTTCATGTTCCAGGCTGGCCCAGGAATCCATCGCCAGTGTGCGAAGCTGTATTTCCGCAAAGTAGCGCCCCGGGTTGTGTCCCAGCACATCGGTAAACGGTGTCGTCACGGCCAGGATCAGATGATAGCTGCGATATCCGTTGGGCTTGGCATGGCGGACATAATCCTTCTCCTCTACTACCTCTACCTGAGGCAGCTGGCGTAAGTAATTAATATTGGTATAAATATCGTCGATAAACCGGCAGACAATCCGCAGCCCGATAGCGTCGTGAATGTCATATAATGCTGAACGTTCTGTCTGCGGCAGTCCTTTCCGGTCACATTTGCCGCGCATACTACTGTCTGTTTTTATGCGGTACAGTAAGTGTTCATAAATCGTCGAACCCGTGCGGGCCTTTTCCCGTTCACTATACGCCCGGATTTCCCGGACCAGTGTTTCCATGACCTGTTCCAGCGAAGTCCTGTATATGCCGTATATATCTGTTTCCATGTACTCACCCTTTTATCACTATAATGATTTAGTATACCAGACCGAACCGTGAAATGCCATGTGCCGGCCATCACAATTTCGTCACAGTTACAACGTTTTCTCCTTCTATTGTACCACATCGGCTTGACATCTGCCGGGAAAGCCCCTATGCTGAAAGTATCTACTGACAGAAAGGATGAAGACCTATGACGATAAAAAAAGCTGTATCCAATGACATCGATGACGTAGCCCGGAGCTATGAAGCCTTGTTCGATTATTTCGATTCCCATCGCGACCGGACGCACTGGCTGCGGGGAACCTATCCGACCCGTGCCGTAGCCGAACGGGGAGTTGCCGAAGGCTGGCTGTACGTACTGCGCGACGAAGAGGGCACGCTCCTGGCCAGTATGCTCCTCAATCACCATCAGGACGACGAATATGCTTCCCAGCCCTGGCGATATCCGGCAGATTCCGCACACGTGCTGGTACTGCATACGCTCTGTGTACTCCCCGGGCACAGCCGCCGCGGCATTGGCCGGCAGATGGTACAGTTTGCCCTGGACCAGGCCCGTTCCCGGGGATGTACGGTCATGCGCTTCGACACGAATATTGATAATATTCCCGCCAGCCACCTCTATGAAAATATGGGATTTGAACTAGTCAGCACGGGAAAGGCTATGCTAAATGGAATATTGCCTGTTACGTTACGCTATTATGAAAAGAAACTGGATTAAGGTACATCTCATCGAATCATGGCTGTTGGCCCTTTGCCTTTGTATCGCTGTTCTGACAGTCTGGCCAGCCGCTGCCGCCGCACATCAGCCGGCAGTGACTCAGGACATGCCGTCCTCTCCGGCTGCCCGGGAATGGAAGGATGACAGGCTGGGCATCTCCCTGCAGCTTCCCGCTGGCTTTGCCCTGACTACGCCGCCCCGTCCGGAAATACACTTGGCAGCCGTACAGCCAGAGGGCCGGCTCTGCATCCAGATTTCGGAAGAAAAGCGAAGTCAGCCCATATCCCCGGGCAAGCAAAAAGCCTATCTGAAACAAAGCTGGGAAGCCTACCGGCGCGTATTGAAAACGGATCATACCGTCCGGGACATCCACACGGGTATGACTCATATCGGCACCCATCAGGCATCCCGTCTGACCTATACACAACGGTTCTACCTGGGGGATCAGATCATCGACCTGTACACTGAACGCTACCTTCTTTTATGGGGAAACAGCCTGTATATCCTGACACTGACGGCCGATGCCCAAACGAAAGAACCATATCTTCCGGCTATGCGCCAGTGTCTGCAAACGTTTACAACGTATTAGCTTCCCGATGCAGGATGTGTTTTCAGCTATGTATGAATAAGCCTCGATAAATAGAGGATGCCGTGATTCACACAGCATCCCCCTGTCATGCAAAACAGCTTGCAGATATGGTCTGCAAGCTGTAATTTTTTATTATTCTTCTTCGTCGGGAAGTTCCCCGTTATGGTATACGTCCTGGACGTCATCGATTTCATCGAGGGCATCGATGAGGTTTTCCAGTTTCTTGGCATCTTCAGCGCCGAGAGCAATGGTATTATCCGGAACCATCGTGATCTGGGCATGTTCTGTTTCGATACTGCTGTCTGCCAGCGCCTTTTCTACATTATCAAAGGCTTCTGGAGAGGTGATGATTTCAAACTCTTCATCACCGGTCTTGACATCATCGGCACCGGCATCGAGAGCGACTTCCATCAGCTGGTCTTCCGTTGCGTTTTCCTTAGATACGATGAAAATGCCTTCATTTTTGAACATCCAGGAAACACAGCCGGTTTCACCGAGGTTTCCACCGTGTTTGCTGAATTCATGACGGACAGCGGCTGCTGCACGGTTGCGGTTATCTGTGAGGACATTGACCGTAACGGCAACGCCAGCCGGGCCATAGCCTTCATAGGTGATTTCTTCGTAATTCTGGCCTTCCGTTGCGCCGGCGCCCTTCTGGATAGCCCGTTTGATATTATCCTTCGGAATATTGTTTTCTTTTGCCTTCTGCAGAGCAAGTTTCAGGCGCATATTACCCGTCGGGTCTGCTCCGCCCATACGGACGGCAATGGTGATTTCGCGGCTGATTTTTGTCGTAATCTTGCCACGGATCGCATCATTTTTACCTTTTTTACGTTTAATATTCGCCCATTTTGAATGTCCGGACATCTTAGTTCCTCCTCTTTAGTTCCACCAGTCCTCGCCGGCAAGACGATCCAGAATAATCGCCGCAGCCGAACGAACGGAGAGATGATTGTAATCCCCTGCACCATAAATTGGTTCCAGGATAAAATCAAATTGTTCCATCGTTTCTTTTGTCATGCCATATCCCGTACCAAGGAGCAGCAGGACAGGAGTATCTTCTTCTTCTCTCTTGCGTCGGAGGTCCTTGTAGGAAATCGTATTGGCGTACGTCCTGGCATCGGTCGTCACGACATAAGGCCTTTTTCCTTCTGCATCGGTGACGGCCTGGACAGCCGCCCCGATGGAAGGACGGATGTCGAGGATGTCAAGAGCTTCCGTACGATACGAATTATAATTCTTTCCTACAGGGCTGCGCCAGAAATCGATAATCTTACGCACCATGTCCAGTTGTGCTTCGACATGGTGGATAATGAAATATTTTTTTACGCCATAAGTGCGGGCCGACCGGGAAATATCATGGAGATCATAATTCGTAATGGCCGTAGCAATGACGTTGAAGTTTTTATCATAAATCGGGTAGTGAACGAGCCCGATATACAGTGATGATTTCATAATTCCGTTTCCTTCTGTATGCGTTCCAGTATCATGCGGTCTGTATCCGAAAGAGAGCAACCCTGTAGAAGATCCGGTCTTTTAGCCACCGTACGGCGCAGTGACTGTTCACGGCGCCAGGCTGCAATTTTAGCATGATTGCCATTGCGCAGCACTTCTGGAACGGCATGGCCGCGAAATACGGCCGGCTTCGTGTATTGCGGGTATTCCAGCAGGGAATGATAAAACGAATCATCCGAAGCACTGCCAGCTGACCCCAGGACACCGGGAATCATGCGGGCTACGGCATCGGTGATGATCATAGCCGGCATTTCACCGCCTGTCACGACGAAATCGCCGATGGAAATCGTTTCATCAGCCAGATACTGCTCTACCCGGTAATCGACACCCTCATAATGACCGCACAACAAAATGAGCTGGTCATAAGCAGCCAGCTCACGCGCCTTGGCCTGATTAAAGGTCGAGCCGGCCGGTCCCATGAGGATGACACGCCGCCGGGGCACATCTCTGCGCACCGATTCTACGGCTGCAAACAACGGGCCTGCCTTCATCAGCATGCCACAGCCACCGCCATAAATGGTGTCATCCACCATGCGGTGCCGGTCATAGACAAAACTCCTGGGATTAGTCACATCGAGCTCCAGGAGTCCCTGTGCCCGTGCGCGGCCGATGATGCTATGCTGATAGAAAGCCTCTATAAATTCAGGAAATAAGGAAATTATATCGATTCTCATTCGTCAATCCATTCTGGCGGATTTACCACCATCTTCTTCGCTTTGATATCCACAGAGCGTATTACTTCAGGAATGACAGCTAATAGAAGCTCATTGCCGGCGTCATCGTTTACCACGTAAACGTCATTGCTTCCTGTCTTCAGAACGTCCGTCACTTTCCCCAGCAGCCTGCCTTCCAGATTGTAGACAGCTATGCCGATGATATCAAAGACATAGTACTGTCCTTCTTTCAGCGGCATCAGATCTTCCCTTGGCACCTGCAATTCCTTGTGTACCAGAAGTTCCGCTGCATTACGGTCATCGACACCGGCAAACTTCATCAGGACGACATGTTTATGGAACCGTGCCGCCTTGACTTCATAGCGCTTGCCGTCGATGTACCCGTATTTCATATGCAGGAACCGTTCGGGAAAATCCGTATCGGGATAAATACGAACATCACCCCGCACACCGTGCGGGGCAACTATTTGACCGATAGTATAGAGATCCATACCCGTCATCGTATTACTGGCGGAAGGCAATAATCTTGTCGTCTTCGAGCAAGATTTCCGTGCCCATGAGTTTGCCCAGATCGTCTCCGACTTTGACAACGACCGTCTGTTCGAGCGTTCCCTGCCGGATTTCGGAGCCGATTTCGAGCTGTTCCGCCTGTTCGCGTTCGTGCTGGGCTTTCGCTTTGGCAGCGGCAATGTGCTGCTTCTGTTCTTCCACTTGTGCACGAAGAGATATCAAACCCTGTGCGTCGATTTTGGCCTGTTCGGTCATCATGCGCTTAGCCTGGAATTCCAGGTTCTGAGCTTCACGATCGATATCGCTCAACGCCTGATCAGCATTTCTGATGATTTTGTCTTTCAGTGCCTGTGTAACTTTGGACTTGACAGTCACCGGTACACGCAACGTAATCTGATCCATGGTTCCTCCTATACGATATCCACTGATACTTTTTTGTTAGCCTTCACTGCAGCCGCCTTGACGACAAGGCGCAGGGCCTTGGCAATCTTGCCTTGTTTGCCAATGACCTTGCCCATATCTTCCGGAGCTACATGAAGCTGATAGACTTCGAGGCCTTTCTTTTGAATCTTTGTAACTGTTACTGCTTCCGGTTTCTTTACCAGAGACCGGGCAATACAAGCAATCAATTCTTCCATCGTATCCAGCCTCACTTACTTTTTGGATGCTTCAAACTGAGCCATGATACCGGCTTTTTTGAAGAGAGAACGAATGGTATCAGTCGGCTGTGCGCCTTTGCCGAGCCAGGACAGAGCTGCTTCTGCGTCTACAGTCAGGCAGTCAGCGCCTTTGGCCGGATCGTACATGCCCAGAGTAGCAACAGGACGACCGTTTTTACGGGCATCGTGGGAATCAGCTACAACGACGCGGTAGATCGGTTTTTTCTTTGCGCCTAAACGAGCTAAACGAATTTTAATCATGAAAATCACCTCCTTATATGGACTGTCGCTTCATGAGAAGCCTCTAAAAGGGAAGACGTGGCAAGAAGCCCCGTCGTTTGTTCTTCTGCATTTTCTTGGCCTGCTTCATCATCTTCTGCATATCCGTAAACTGCTTGATGAGGCGGTTTACATCCTGCACCCGCGTGCCGCTTCCTTTGGCAATACGGCGTTTGCGGCTGTCTTTGATGAGCTGTTTCGGATTGGCACTGGCCCGTTCCTGGGCTGTCATAGACTGGATGATGGCTTCAATCCGCTTGAATTCCTTGCCATCCATATCGATTTTATCAATTTCTTTCTTATATTTGCCAATCCCGGGGATCAGGCTGACCAGACTGCTCATGTTCCCCATCTTCTTGACCATGTTCAGCTGGGCCAGGAAATCATCAAAGGTAAAGCTATTGCTCTTCATGGCCTTTTTCATATTGGCCATCGACTCTTCGTCAAAAGCAGCCTGCGCCTTTTCGATGATCGTTTCCACATCGCCCAGGTCAAGGATACGCGATGCATACCGGTCGGGATGGAATTCTTCCAGGCCGTCCAACTTTTCGCTGACGCCAATGAACTTGATGGGTTTACCCGTCACAGCCTTGATGGAAAGGGCCGCACCACCACGGGCGTCACCGTCGAGCTTGGTCATGATGATGCCATCAATGCCCAGCGCCTGATCGAAGGCAGATGCTGCCGTCACAGCGTCCTGGCCTGTCATGGCATCGACGACGAGCAGGATTTCATGGGGCTTGACCTGTTCCTTGATATGGACCAGTTCATCCATGAGCGTTTCATTGACATGAAGCCGCCCTGCCGTATCGATGATGACCACATCTTTCAGATGACTCAAGGCATATGGTATGGCATGCTGGGAAATAGCAACGGGATCTTTGCTCCCTTCTTCCGTATAGACGGGAATATCCAGATCCTGACCCAGCACCTGTAACTGAGTAATAGCCGCCGGACGGTATACGTCTGCCGCGACCAAAAGCGGGTTCTTGCCCTGGCCATGCAGCTTTCTGGCCAGTTTGGCCGCCGTCGTCGTCTTGCCGGCGCCCTGCAGCCCTACCAGCATAATAATGGTAGGTGGTTTACTGGCCATGGCGATACGGCTCTGCGTGCCACCGAGGAGTTCGGCCAGTTCATCACGGACAATCTTAATGACCGTCTGCGATGCATTCAGACTGCCAAATACTTCTTCGCCGACTGCCTTTTCCCGGACCCGCTTGATGAAGTCCTTGGTAACGGCGAAATTGACATCCGCTTCCAGGAGGGCACGGCGCATCTCTTTTAGCGCTTCACTGACATCTTCTTCAGAAAGCTTTCCCTTGCCGCGTAGTTTTTTGAATGCAGCCTGAAACCGTTCGGACAAACTCTCAAATGCCATTGATGGACCTCCCTTTCTGATTTACGCACATTACAATTCAATGTCTTTCAATATATGTTCTGCCTGTTCCTGCGCCGACTCTGTGCCAGACTCCAACAGCGATACAGCCATATCGATTTTCTCCCGGATGGCATCTGTACGGGCAAGCAGGCCCAGCCTCGATTCATATCCTTCCAGCGACCGGGACGCCCGGTTGAGCATATCGTAGGCCCCCTGCCGCGAAATATGAAGCTCTTCTCCGATTTCACTGAGGGACAGGTCCAGATTAAAATACATCTCCATGCAACGGCGCTGCCGTTCTGTCAAAAGCGGCCCGTAAATATCAAGAAGTCTGCCCTTGCGTACAACATCTTCAATCATCGCCTCACCGCCCCGTGTGAATTCGTACTTTGCTAGTATACCGTAAGCAACGCTAACTGTCAAGTACTTTTACTTGGCAGTTAGCATAATATAAGCCACATATGATATTGTCTCAATAGACCACAGATGAAAATGTCCCCAATTTATGATATAATCTCTCTTCTTTATCATTATAAATATAAGGGGAGGGATTCCTATCAGAAAGGTAGAACTATCCATGAATGAAACCGGTACATCCTGTCTCCCAAAGCAACCAAAGCAAAAAAGAAACGAATGCAACATGAAATCTTTACCGATAGGCGTACTGTGTTCACCTATCAATGCAAAAAATCCCCATCGATTGATGAGGATTCCTAAGGAGAATCCATCTTTGTCTTAGACCATGAGCCATCCGTGGAAACGAGCCTCCTTTGAACGGTATATTGCCGCTCAAAAACATCATACATCAACGGAAATATCACGACTCATGTTGTAATATTAATACTATAAAAATTATAAAACTCTCTTTTCTAAGCCCTATGATACACCGCTGCTTTTGCCCCCTATCCAAATGAGTACGAAGAACGTTATCTTGAAAAACGACTCGCTCTCCCTTCTCTTGCTTGCGGCGCAGAACATAATCGAGATACGCTTCCTGCTCATGGCGGAGCAGCAAAACCTGACGGCTGTGATAACACATGAAGAGACGAAATGGTCTGCCAGCATCAAGGCTTCCCGCGCATATAGAAGGAGCGTACGCAAAGCCAGGCTTGAATTAGTACAGAGATGCTGCAGCTGTGCTTTTTCCCGGAGCAGACGGGCCATCCATTTTTTAACAGCCTTATTCCAGTCGTCATCATCCAACAGGAACCCTTTTGAAAAAGAAAAACACATGATTGGCGGCATCTTCGGTAATGCATCTGCCTGATCACTATGCTTCTTCATCTCGTTCTTCAAGGTTGTCTTTTTCAACATTCCTTCCAAGAAGAGATGCATCCAAGCATCATCATCCTGTGTGTCACCACTGATATCCGCTACAGCCGCCAACAATTGACAATAGACCCACTCATGGCGATTTCGCGTTGTATTGACCGGCACCAGGCCTTCTTCATTGAATTTGTCGCGGTTTCCCACCACCCAGAGGAGTTGTCTGCGATTGCGAGAGCGAATCCAGCGGCAGGACACCGCCGTGCTTTTCCATGCATGACGGCAAAGCCATGCGGTATCCTTAAAATCCAGAGGGTGACCGCAGCCAGACCATAGGCCAGGTAATTGCCATGATTCAAGAAGATATTGGCCTTATCTCCCGCAGGAGCATCATGAAGGCGAACAAAATCTGGCATATCAACGTGTTCGCTCGCATATTTATAAAGCGATTTCGTAAAGATTGCCTCACCGGCCAACAATTATTTGATATCCACGGCTTGCCGGATGACCCGCTGGAAACGATGCATAGCCGACTGAATATCATCGTCATCTGCATAGAATCCCCAGCTTTGCAAGTCTCGATCTTTCTGCCAGACCTGCTCGATGAACTGGCATCTCTTTAGTTGGAATTCTTTTGCCGCTGCCAACCGCTTGTCTTCCTGAAACCAAAAAGAAAGCCATCCCTGCAATATTCTGTTGGCCGGTATTCGCTCTGAGGACTGAGCCATTCAATTTCGACACCAGAGAGCAACGGCGTTCCACCACTACCGCAAAATCCGACTATGACGCCAGCCATAGACAGCATCCGTATGGCTGCCTGCGTGATGGATGTACCTGTTCCCAACAGCAGCACCGTCGTATTGGCAATCGGTATATTCCAATATTGATTTTCGCGTTTACCTTCTGTCAGATAAAGCACGCGTCCATCCTTCTGCATGACCCGGCACTTTTCCAGGTAATAGATATTCGCTCTCTTGGAATGCAAGATGACTTTTAAATTCGATGCTTCAATTTCTGTTCTTGTCATGACATCACCTTTATCATAGTGTACAATCCGTTAATCACGTTTTCAAAAGTGCAATAAAAATAACACACTGCCTGTGCGGCAGGTTACTTTTATTTACGTTGTTCTCCATTTCCGCGCCAAAATACTCGGCAATGTCAACGGTATCTTTAGTGGTAAAGGCGATGGTAAAAACTTTCATAAATTAGTCGTTATCTTAGTCGCTTTTCTTGGTTGGTTAGCGACCAAGTTATTTTTTCCTGTACTTCTGGTTACGGCTTTTCGGTTTTCCGGAATGGTCATCTCAATAATTCCCAGCTCCAAGGCTGGAGTCAAGTAGTAATCTATACCTCACTCTTTCGAGTGTTGATTCAACTAATGCGCCCTCGTCAGCAATGCTACGTTCTCGACGCGGCTCGATTGGTTCATCTTGATGTCGAGTGTATAGCCAGATTTGCGTTCGTCCGCGGGAATTGGTCAATATGTGTTTTTGTCTGAAAACCACCTTTTTTTCAAGGCTTCGCTCTGAGGGAATATGTCCGAAGTCCCATCGTCCTGACATATCTATTGTTGCAATCAAAATTGTATATTGAATGTTCGGCTTTCTCTTTTCAATACATGATTTTCGTCTCCAATGTCCCGCTTTTCAATCTTCCCTGCATTAATATAACAATTTTATTATACATCACAAAAGCGTTGCCCTTCAATAAAAGTGTTACCCTTCAATATTTTTATTTCTGAAGTTAATGTCAAGAAGTTTTCTGTCTTTCCTCTAGACGCGAATCTTTCGTAAACAAATAATAATCGTAACTTAAGAAATGTTTTCATAAAATTTCTCCTTGAAGCTGAAAAGGCGTAATGCTTACTATGGGATTTACCCCGACTTGGAAAAACCTCATCAAAATTTGTCATTAAATTATTGAGCGACTATTTTTGTATTTTAAATCACCTGTCTCAAAGATCCGAATCAAACCTTTGAAACAGGTGATTTTTTTCTTATCGTTAGACTTGTTCGGCGTATTCAGGGAAGGCGATGGAGTTTTCCTTGAAGATATGGATGAAGATGTCGTCAAAGAGCTGTTCCATGACAACATATGTGTGGCGGAAGGTCGGGCAAGCATCTGCTGGCGGCGTGAAGTTATCCGTCAGTTCCTGGATTTCTTTGATGACGTCGCCGGCACCGGTATGCTCCGTTTCCAGGTCCTGGATAAGTGCCAGCGTCTGGCTGTCCGGATGCGGATGCTGGCGCATCAGCGGGAACACGAGCTGTTCTTCCTTGGCAAAATGTTCTTCCAGTTCTGCTTTCAGGCCGGCATAGAGATGATGAAGGCGTGTGAGCATTTTACCATGATGCGGATAATGGACGATAAGGATCTTGTTGAGGAGTTCTTCTGTTTCAGCCATGAGTCTGCGGTCTGTAACGTGATGCGTCGCTTCCAAATCGTCAAGCATCTCCGTGACTTTAAGCGTCTTGAACGCTTCGATATCGTCATGGACGTCCCGCTGTGTCGCTTTTTTGGCAGCTACCTGATTGAGTTCGGCCAGGAATTTATCCACGTCCAGGCCCTTTTCACGGACAGCCATGGCAATGGGGTCATGGCCGCCACAGCAGTAATCAAGATGCAAACCATTAAGGAATCCAATTGTATTCGGATGGGCTTTTACAACGTCAGCTAAGGTCATATCTTTCGTAATCATAGTATCGCTTCCTTTTCTCGCATAATCTATTTTCATGCATTGGTTTCTTGGAACATCTTGAGTATAACAGATAGCGGCAGGGGTATCCGTCGTATTTGCAACATAGAAATATTCTTATATGGCTGTTTTTTTTGCGGTCTCCGTCCTTTTCCATCGCCTGTATGCGATTTCACAGGGGACGCCCAAAGCCTTTCGGCCCGCCAGGTGCAGAGCGGTTATCAGAATGGACAGCAGCGGCGGGCGTCCCGCGTGAATCCTATGCACAGCTGAAATTTATGACGAACGGCGCACAAAACGCCGCATTTGAGTCCGAAAAAGGCGCTGTCGCATGAAGACACCGCCTTTTGAGTTTGAAGTTATGAGTGAGCTCTCGTCAGCAAAGCCACGCACTCCACATGGCACGAGACAAGCACCTGAATGTCTGGATTCCGTACACATTTCCGCCCGTTCGCGGGAACTGCTCTAAGCCGAAAATCGACGTTTTTACACCTGCTCTCCGTTTGCGGTAACTGGTCCACGTGTTTTTCTACCTATAATACGGCGGGCTGGAGGGAGGCCATCGTCTCGACCTCCTCTCCTCTGCTCAATCGGTTTATGATCAAGGTCTAGGCCCAGTATGCCGTTAACTTGGTCGGTATCTTGGTCGCTTATCTTGGTCGGTCACCGATCAAGTTGTTGCTTAGTGAACGTACCCCCGTCTATAGAGGCGGGGGCTTCCTGCTTCAACGAGAACAGCACCACTGACTCTGAAGAGTTGTGGCGACTTACACTCTCTCCACAGGCGTAAGTTTCCGTGCGACCCACGGT